>Ga0206844_10231_pt1 | contig 16803 bp, 13 predicted proteins | sample Alteio_BWOrgCont_22_FD_152907 | JGI IMG/M metagenome (GOLD analysis project Ga0206844, IMG submission 152907) | Enriched cells from forest soil in Barre Woods Harvard Forest LTER site, Petersham, Massachusetts, United States -... | ecosystem: Environmental > Terrestrial > Soil > Temperate forest >...
GCACTTCGCTTCCCATGATTCTCGCCGAAGAACTCGAGGCGGACTGGAAGCAGATCACGATTGAACAAGCCGGGGCCAGCACGCTTTATGGCGATCAGACAACTGGCGGCAGTGCGAGCGTGCGTACCACCTGGGATCCGATGCGAAAAGCTGGAGCAGCCGCGCGCGAAATGTTGATCAGCGCCGCCGCCCTGGAGTGGGGCGTTCCGCGCTCCGGCTGCAAAGCCGAAAACAGCGCAGTGGTGCACGCGGCGTCAAGTCGCCGTCTGACGTATGGTCAGTTGGCGAGCAACGCCGGTGCGCAGACGATTCCGACCGACGTGCCTTTGAAGCAAGCCAAGGATTACCGAATCGTCGGCAAGCCTTTGCCGCGGCTTGATGTGCCGTCGAAGGGCGACGGCACGGCTGAGTTCGGTATTGACTTTCGTCTCTCGGGCATGAAGTACGCCGTGCTGGCTCGGTGTCCTGTGATCGGAGGCAAAGTTGCCAGCTTCGATGACAAAGAATCCAGGAAGATTTCTGGCGTGGGGTTCGTGGGAAAGATCAGCGATTCGGCGGTTGCCGTTGTCGCTGAAAGTGTATGGAGTGCGATGGAAGGACGGCGCATGCTGAATGTGCAATGGGACGAGGGGCCGAATAAGGATTTTAATTCGGCCGCGATTTTCGAGTCGTTAACAAAATCTGCTTCCAGTAAGGCGGTCACTTTGTACTCGACTGGCGATGTGTCGAAAGCGTCCGGGCGCCGCATTGCAGCCGAGTACCAGCTTCCGCTGATGGCGCACGCGGCGATGGAACCTGGCAATTGCACTGCGCACTTTCGGGGATCGAATTGCGAGCTGTGGGCACCAACGCAGGTGCCTCAGGATGTTCGCGACTCGGTGGCGCAGGCGATCGGACTGGATCCCGATCAGGTGAAGGTGAATGTCACGCTGATGGGCGGCGGATTCGGGCGACGTTTAGAGCACGACTACGGAGTGGAGGCAGCGTTGGTCTCGAAAGCGGCGAACGCCCCTGTAAAGGTGCTGTGGACGCGGGAAGACGATATGCGGAACTCGACCTACCGTCCGGCGAGCTATCACCAACTCAGCGCGGTGCTCGACGGTCAGGGCTGGCCAGTGGCGTTCAGCCATCGCATTGTCGCGCCTTCGATCAGTGGGCAAAAAGGAATGCCGACGCCTAACGGGGTTGATCCCGATCTGCCGGATGAAGCGGCGCTTATCTATTCCCTTCCCTCAGCTTTGCTGGAATACGTGATGACTGAGACGCCCGTCCCCCTAGGTTGGATGCGTTCGGTGTACGCACTGCAAGCCGGGTTTGCCAGCGAATCCTTTATCGATGAACTCGCAGCGGCTGCGAAGAAAGACCCGTTGGAATATCGGATGCACTTGTTGTCGAAAGATGAAGACATCAAATACTTCGATACGGTTTGGCATACGGCGCGGATGCGGGGCGTGTTGCAATTAGCGGCCGAGAAAGCCGGGTGGGGAAAACCTCTGCCTGCAGGCCACTATCAAGGGATCGCCTGCTTTGGTTGTTTCAGCACTTACATGGCGGAAGTGGTGGAGATCTCGATGGAGGGCGATCAGCCGCGTATACATCGAGTGGTGGCCGCGATGGATTGCGGGCAGGTCGTAAATCCGAATATTCTCGAGCAGCAAATCAAAGGTGGAGTGATTTACGCGCTCACCAACGCTTTGCGCGCGCAGATCACCATCGAAAAAGGACGCGTGGTACAGGGGAACTTTGACGACTATGCGCCCATCCGCATGAATGAGGCTCCGCTGATCGAGGTTTATTCTGTTCCGAGCACGGAGGCGCCGACCGGTGCGGGCGAGCCTCCAGTGCCGCCGCTGGCGCCGGCTTTGTGCAATGCGATTTTCGCGGCGACGAAAAAGCGCATACGTGCCTTGCCGATTTTGAGCTGAGGTCGACTTCATAACATTAATTAGACTGAGCGCTGATGCCTGGCAGCGGTGGCCCAGGCTTCAACTTGAAGATTGCGATATTTCTTCCAAACGATTGCGGCGTGAGTTCGCGGAATTCTGGGGCTGTACTCTGCAGCTCGCGAGCCAAATCTATTTCCCATCCCGCTTGCACGACCCAAACCGCTTGACCTGGTTTCAATGGGATGTCGCGCAGGAGTTTATTCCACATGGGAAGGAAGTTCTCCGCTGTAAATATGTATAGGTTGGGAGCTGCGGCGGCTACGCGGTACCCGTTGCATGGAAACTGCTCCAAGCTTCCAACTGGCGCGGAAAAAGGAACCGGTTGCTCCGGACACAAGTAATAGCCAAGTAAAAGCCGAGTCTGGTAGTCGACGAAGATGAGGTCCGACTGCGGTACCTGCGCGTGGATGAACCCCAGGGCACGAACCATCTGGATGCGGCTTTGATCTTCACGAAGAATGTAGGGCCGATGCGGCTTTCCGAGCAAGGTACACACCGCGACGATCACAACAGCAATCGTGATTCCACGTGCGATCTGTTGCTTCGCGAACTTTGCCAGCAGAAAGCTGACACCGGCCGCCGCGAACATAATGAGGAACGCAGAATGACGCGTTCCGCCATATGGATAGATTCTTGCGATGGAGGCTCCCGCACCGATTGCAAAGGGCAAAACGAAAAGAGCTACCAGTTGGCGGGAAGAGGCGGTTGACCTTCCTGGCGAAATGTTTTCTTTCCAAAGCAAAACCAATCCCGCAATGAACGCCACGAAAGCAAGATCGCCGATCGCTAGTTGTCCGAACACATACTGGAAGACGCCGCCGGTTCTTGCGATCACGAACAGAAGCGGATTGTCATGCCCCGGATGAAAGAAGGAATTGGCCAGCCATCCGTTGATTGTGCCGGATGCGTAGTCGCCCTTCAGCTTTGAAATATGAGAGACGTACAGAGCTGCGATGAGTCCAACAGCGCCCACCTGCCCCGAAGCCCAAGCCACGCAGACTTGGGCTGAGGGACGGCAAGCGATCACGCGAAGCAGTGAATAGAGGCCGATCGCTGCGGCAAACAAAATTACTGAGTAATGTGAGAGGAGAGCGAGATAAAGAGAAAGCGCCGACAACACCATCACAGCCGCCGAGTTTTCCTCGAAAGCGCGCTCAAGCAGATAGGCAGTGCCGGCAAGAAAAAAGAGGAGCAGCGCATACTGACGCACCTCCGCCGATAGTTCGATCAGCGGTGGAAGAAAGCTCACCAGGATCAGTCCGATAAAACCCGTGACCGGACCGAGGATGCGGCTGAGCCACTTGAAGAAGATCCAGCAAAATGCGGTGCCCGCAATGACCGAGGGAAGACGCAGAACGAATTCCGACGTGCCAACTCCGCGCCAGAAGTGAAGGACCAGGGTTAGGAGTGGAGGATGGGCGTTGGTCAGACTCGCGCGATAAGCCTGAAGCCACGAAGATTGATTGACGAGAAGATAGTGGAGCGCTTCGTCTGGATTAAGAAAAGTTCCCGACGCGGCGCGCAGACGAACGAGCAATGCCCCGGTCACAATCAATAGTGCGCTTAGATTCGAATGAGTCTCGATCCAGCTAACAGAGCGCTGATTTTCTCCCGACTGTGATCCGAGTTCACCCTGAGGGTCTTGCCGTGAGTGATTCATTAGGAGATACGAATCAACTGTTGCTGGCGGGTCGCCCGATTGTCCGAGCCTGATCTTTCCGCTCTGCTCCAGAAATGACATACAGCATCAGGATGCCCAGCTCCGGTTCGATGGGATGCCGATACCGCGGATGAGGAAAGAGAAAGTAATACACCAGCGGATAGGAAAAGATCAGCCAAAAGAAAAGCCATGCACCCGGCTTGTGCTTACGCAGAGCGCGTCCCAAACCCCAGAAGGCGAGCACGGAAGAAGCCGCGAATAGAAATTTCCTGAAGAACGCCACGATAGGACTTTCCGGCGCTTTCGGCACCCCGCCCCAGTAATAGAAGAAGCGCCGAAAACTCAGGCCGGCGAATCGCGCGTAGTCCTCGCGAATGTAAGCCATCGCTTCCCGTTTTCGCTCGGCCACATAGGCAAGCTCTCCGAGTTCTTCATAGCGGCGCATCTCGTAGACGTTTTTGGTTGGGTGAAGATAATCCATCCAGGTGCCGTCGGCGCCGGGTCCGTTCCCTAATCGCAGCTCGGCGCCAAAGTTCGAACGGATGAAAACAAACTGCCCGAAAATACGGTCGTTGCGGACCAGCCACGGTGTGATGCAAGCAACGAAGATGAACGACGCAAGAATTACTCCCCCGAGCGAACGCTTATCGAGCTTGGCGCGGTGATACCAGACCCACAGTCCGGATGCTGGCAGAAATGACAACAGAGTTGTGTTGGTCAGTGCGGCGACGGCCCAGAGCAAACCAAATTGCAGCCATGGCTTCAATCCGTCTTTCTCTTCTAATGTCAGCGTCAGCCAGAAAATCAGGGCGAGGAGCAGTGCCGCAAGGCTGGTCTCCCAAACCCAGCGCGTGCACCAGAAAATAACGGACGGCAGCAGCGCCCAAGTCCAGGAGCTCCAGACCGCGACTTTTTCGCTGAAACATCTCTTCGCGATTAGAAAAATCGGGACGCAGGTGAGCGCGGAAAAAATACTGTTTATCGTCAGGAGAAGTATGGCCGAAGTACGACTGTAAACTCCGAAGACCCGGAAAACGCCCGCGATGAGAAACGGATAAAGCGGCGGTTCCCACGCCGTTGGCCCGGTCGTCTCATTGAACGGATTGCTGAAACCCCGACCTTCAGCTAGGGAGCGCCCGATTCGGCCCATCTCGAAGCCAAAGCTGAAATCTTTTTCGTTAGCTGCCAGTATTGGGTTATTCGAATGGAACCTGTATGTGTGCCCAATGATGATGTAGCCGAAGCGCACAGAAAAGGCGACAATCACGATCCAGAAAAGTGATATTCGCGTGCGCGCCCACCAACGGGGAAGAGGGCTCGCAGCGGCGATAGTCGGAGTCGTTGTGACATCCACCATCTCTTAGATTATCGCGAGGAGTCTTAGCGGGGCCAGAGCCAGCCGAAAGTCCCGGCGGTCAGCGAGCCGTAGACGAGTCCGTCGATGACTTCTTTGATCGTCATCGACCAGGTTTGACCTTTCCAAATTCCATCGCTGACGTGCCCCAGACCGTAGGCGAGGAAGGCGGCCGTGCCGACAACACGGAACACCACTCGATAATTTGCGCCGAAGGGAACCGTGTGCGCGGTGAGGTACGCGACGAAGAAGCCGATCAGCAGGCAATAAAAGAACCACTGAACCATAAATTTTGGCACAGCCGGCGGCCCACTGGGCATGATGGTCATAAATCCGACCGGTCCCTGCTTGTATTTTTCGATCGCAGCGGGCGACTTCATGTCTTTCGGCAGGAAGTAGGGAAAAACGTAGAGGCCTCGTTTCAGGTTGGCAGGCCGCAGCAAGGCGAGGAACTTGTCCTCGTCGGGGAGCCGGTCGCAGTCGCTCTGATGGTATTTCAGCACAACGTGCATGATGGAACTGGCGATAAAGACGATCACAGCCGACAGAACGATAGGCAGCCAAAGAGCGGCGAGTGGAACCATGCACAGCCTCCTCGAACGCGAAGGGTGAATGCCGGAATCGCAGGCGACGTTACGCTGCTATGGATTGGAAGTCAAGAGCAAGGGCGGAACCTCTCGCCATCGCCCGCTGTCCTTGACACTGTGCTCCTGTGGCCTTTATCCTAAGCTTTCGCTCCCTGGAGAAGTTACGCCTCTGAGCGTGCTTCCGCGTTCCTTCGCGGTACCAGGTGGGGGTGCGGGGGACCTCGATGCTCATCGAAATCAAAGAGTTAGAACTCCATCCGATTGATTTTGAGGAGGAGTATGGTCCGGGCGTGCTTGATTTAGGCCCGGATCTTCAGCAGAGGACGCCGTTGCACGCCGTCGGACGCGCGCAGCTGATTGAGGAGCGTCATGGGAAGCATCAGCTGATCCAGGATATACGGATCAAGGGGGAGCTTTCCACGACACTCGAACTGCCTTGTGCTCGATGTCTGGAGCCGGTGATTCAAGAGGTTCGGCGTAAGTTCGATTTGCTATACCGGCCGCTGGGCGCGGATGCTGGCCGGGAGGAGCTTTCTGTAACCGGAGCCGAAGCCGAAGTCAGCTATTATCAGGGCGAGGGTTTGTTGCTCGAAGACGCGGTGCGGGAGCAGGTGCTGTTGGCGGTGCCGTTGAAAGTTATCTGCCGCGAAGACTGCAAGGGCCTTTGTCCACACTGTGGGGCGAATCAGAACCTGGAGCGATGCTCTTGCTCTGAGCCTATGGAAGATCCGCGGTGGACCGCGCTCAAGGATATTCGCAGTAAACTGGAAGACTAATTTTGAAAGAGCGCACGAGCGAGGACGCTCGCGCCTACAAAGGAATTTAAATGCCAAATCCAAAACGGCGACACTCGAAAGCTCGCACCGGAAGCCGGCGCGCTCACGATTCGCTGAAAAGCCACTCGCTCTCTGAATGTCCCAATTGCCACGAGCGCAAGATGCCGCATCGGGCCTGCCCCAAGTGCGGCTATTACAAAGGCCGCGAAGTTTTGAACGTCGAGGAAGCCAGCTAGCGCCGCCGCCCCCATGCCAAGCGTCATAGCCTTGGACGCGATGGGCTCGGACCGCAGGCCGAAGCCTGAGATCGAAGGGGCAATCCAGGCGGCGCGGCATTATGATGTGCATGTTCTCCTAGTGGGCCCAGAAGCGGCTCTGCTGGCCGAGTTGGCCCGTTATCCCTCCGCGGCGGGACTCCCGATCAATGTCGTCCATGCCAGTGAAGTAATCGGCATGGAGGACAAAGCTGTGCAGGCCGTGCGCTCCAAGCGCGATTCGTCCATGCGCGTCGGCCTTCGTTTAGTGCGCGATGGGCGTGCCTCAGGGTTCATCACCGCAGGCAACACCGGAGCAGCGATGGCCACGGCGAAAATGGTTTTGGGAGCAATCCCCGGGGTTGACCGTCCCGCGCTGGCAGCTGTGTTTCCTACGGCGATCGGCACTGTCGCCAGTCTCTTGGACGTCGGCGCTAACGTCGATAGCAAGCCGCACAATCTCGAGCAATTTGCGGTCATGGGAGAGATTTATTTCCGCATGTTATTTGGAACGAAGCGTCCGCGCGTGGGCTTGCTTTCGATTGGCGAGGAAGAAACCAAGGGAAATGAGCTGACTCGCGAAGCGTTTCAGCTTCTGCAAAAGCTGCCGCTGAATTTTGTAGGCAATGTGGAAGGCCGCGACCTCTACAACGGGAAAGTGGACGTTATTGTGGCAGACGGATTCGTGGGCAACGTTGCCCTGAAGATTTCCGAAGGCGTGGCCAATCTGGTCCGCTCCACGCTCAAAGAGTCGCTGAAGGCGACTATCACGCGCCAGGTTGGTGCTTTGCTCTCGCGCAGCGCATTTGCTGATTTCAAGAAGCGTCTTGACCATACGGAATACGGTGGAGCACCCTTGCTGGGAGTAAAGGGAGTTTGCTTCATCACCCATGGATCGTCGAACGCGAATGCCATCAAGAATGCGGTCCGCGTAGCCGCGGAGTTTGCCGAGCACCCGATTAATGCCGAGATTGAACGAACGTTGATCGGAATTCGCGCGTCGAGGGCGGCCCGCAGCGGAATTGAAGACATTGCCAGCAACGTCTCTAGCACCATCGCATAAACTTATGACAAATTCTTCACCCACAAATGGGTCCATCGCATTTCTTTTTCCCGGCCAGGGTTCGCAGGCCATCGGGATGAGCAAGGATCTCGCCGAAAAATATTCCGTCGCCCGCCTGACATTTGAAGAGGCTGACGAGGCCCTCGGCCACAGGCTTTCCCAGCTTTGCTTTGACGGTCCGGAAGACCAGCTTCGTTTGACCGAGATCACGCAGCCGGCAATTTTGACCGCGTCGGTCGCGGCCTGGCGCGTTGTCAACGAAAATGGGCTCAAACCCCGTTTCGTTGCCGGACATAGCCTGGGAGAATACTCCGCGCACGTTGCGGCAGGGACCCTTAGTTTCGCCGACGCGGTTCGCACCGTACGGCGCCGCGGCAAATACATGCAGGAGGCAGTTCCTGTCGGTGTCGGCACGATGGCAGCGATTCTCGGCATGGCGTTCGACAAAGTCGAGGCAGTTTGCCGCGACGCTGCCGAGGGTGAAGTCTGCGAACCCGCGAATATCAATTCCCCTGAGCAGATTGTTATTTCTGGTCACACGGCGGCGGTGGAACGCGCCACTAAGCTCGCCGACGAACGTGGCGCCAAGCGCGCTAAGGTCTTACCAGTTAGCGCCCCATTTCATTGCTCGCTGATGAAGCCGGCGCAGGATCGGCTGGCCTCGGATCTGGAGTCGATCACTTTCAACAAACCGCTTTCAGGCGTCGTCTGCAACGTGGACGCCGCGTTGCTCGAAGATGCGGACCGCAGCCGCGACGCCCTGATCCGGCAGGTGACGGGTTCGGTGAAATGGGAGCAATCCATGCGCCTGCTGATCGCGCAGGGCGTGGACACTTTCGTTGAGATTGGTCCCGGGAAAGTGCTTTGCAGCCTGATGCGCCAGATCGACCGCTCCCAGAAATGTTTCAACGTAGCAGATGAAGCATCGCTGCAGAAGACGCTGGAACAGATCGCCCTCAAAGCCTAATTTGCCGTCTGTGAATCCTCGACCCGTGCGCTACGGTTTGAAACCCACGCTCTCCCACAGCGGTGCGCTTTCGTAGAGCACGCCGTTCGCGACCACCGAGCGAACACTGCGAATATTGTGAATGTTCTCCAGCGGATTGGCGTCGAGGATATCGAAATCGGCCCGCTTGCCGACTTCGATTGATCCGCTCTCGCGGTCCGCATTCATCACTTGCGCTGGCACGATGGTCGCGGCTTGTAACGCCTCCATCGGAGTGAACCCGGCCTGGTTGTATAACTCGATCTCGCGATAGAGCGAATAACCCGGAACCGTCTGATCAGTTCCAGCGACGATGCGAACTCCCGCTCGATGCAGTGCGCCGATGATCGCCAATTCTTCCTGCACGATCTTCTGACCAGTTGCGGCGCGCGCGGGTGGCAATCCTCCATTGACTAGTTGCTCGCGAAGTTCCGGTGCCACGTGATCGACTCCGGGCTCGATTTTATCCGCAGGCACATCCGCGGGGCGTTGCATGAATTCCATCAAGGCCATGGTTGGGTCTATCACGGTATTGTGCTTTCGCAAAAATGCAACTGCCTGCTTGCCTGCGTCCGAATTCACGTCGAGCGAGGCCATCATCTTCATAGTCTCCTCGCGCGTCGCCTTTTTCGAATCGAAATCCTTTGGCTCGAGCAGATCGAGGACGTAGTGGATGTGATTGATCTGATCCATGCCATCGTTCACGCCGTCATACGCGTTCATGCCTTCCGGGATATGGCCGGTCACAGTCATTCCAAGTTTGTGCGCGTCGGTGCAGACGGCTTTGACGTTCTCAGATTTCACCGAGCTGTAAATCTTCATCTGCTGAAAGCCCGCGTCGTGGTAGCGCTGCACCCACATCTGCGCATCGGCGGGAGAGTTCACGCGCTCGACCCCGAGCGCGTAGGAACTGTCGCCGTCCACGACTCCGGCCAACAGCATGTGTGGACCGAGTCCCTTGCCGCTGTTCACCGCGTCTCGCACGGCGGTGATGAACTCGAATTCGTTGCCTACGTCGCGGACAGTTGTGACGCCCGCCGCGAGGTAAATCGGTCCCCACTCCACCTGCTCGTAATGAGCGTGCATATCCCACAAGCCGGGAATGATGTATTTCCCGGTAACGTCAATACGCTGGGCATCCGGCGGAACTTTTACTTTTTTGCCCGGACCGGCGGCGATTACTTTGCCGTCCCGAATTAGGATGGTGACGTTTGCGATGGTTGCTTTGCCCGTCGTGTTAATCAGCGTGGCGCCGACAAAGGCGAGCGCTCCAGTGCGATGTCCTGAGAGCCCCTGACTAAGCTCGTCAAGTGCGGCCATCTCGTCGCGTGCAGCGTTGGCGACGAACTTCGAAAGCGCGGGTTCGTATTCTTGGCGCACAGCTTCGAAGTGGTCGAACTCGGCGTCGGTTGAAACCAGTGCCGCCAAGTCGTTGTTGCTATCCATCCACAGTGTTTCCAGTCCCCAGATCAGGCCGCGGATGGTGTAGCGCTCCATTGGAATGCTGCGCCCGCCAATCTCAAAGGTTTCGGCGCCGCGGGCCTGTATTCTGACCTCGCCCGTAGGAAGCATCGTTAGTTGCGCTGGCGAACCGTGTGCCCGCCAATAACGGATCAGCGCCATCTGCATTGCTACTGGGGCATAGCCGGAGATGGTGAAAAAACTCTGCGGAGCGACGACTGAGCGTGTGTCTTTTCCCTGGCGGATGGTTGCGTTGGAGCCGTTGAGTTCGACGTCGGAATCAATGTCCGATATGCGGGAGGTCTTGCCCTTGATAATAAAACTTTGCGGCGTATAGTCGTCAGCCGCCTTTAGCGTGGCTGAAAGAGGGACCTTCGATCCGCGGTCGGTAAAAGCAAAATCGGATTTCAGCGTGAGCGAGCCACCGTCGTGCGCGATGGTGTACGTCTCCTCCCCGATGGGCTGTTCGAATTTGTGCAGGGTAAACTTGCCACTTTCGTTGGCCGGAGAAGTTGTCTGCGCGAACAGGACAAGAGATGAACAGATAAACAGAAAAAGGGAGAAACAAACCGCACCCAGACAGCGCGAACTCTTCACGCGAATGAATCCTCCTGAAATAAGCTGTTGTAGGGAATCTTTGCTCCGTGTCTTTACTCCGTTACCCAGGTCCACCAGTTTCCGCACTGTATTTCACTGGGCGAGAAAGATAGAGTTTTGTTAGATTTTTCTACCCAGACATACGCATGTTCGGTGCGAGAATTTACTGTGACTTGAACGATGACACCGCTTCCTCCGCCGGGGCTTAGAGAGCAGTCAACCGAATAAGACTTTACCAAACCCCACTCTCCACCCGGCCCCCAGTCCCTATAGAAGTCGTTGAACATGTACTTAGAATATTGGCTGGGATGCTGCTTCCACTCGGGATCGCGAAACCACACCCCGTACGCTTCCTCATAATTTTGACGTTGCAAGGCCGCAAAGAACTTGCTCGCTGCATTCCGCTCGGGATAATCGCGATAGTGATAGACGACCCACGCTGCAAGAAGAACAAAAATAATAACAACGACGATACGCCTCCGACGGCGGCGGTCGCGCGCGGGGTCGTATTTCTCTGCATCCATCAGGGTCATGGCTTCCATAAGCATAACGGAAACCGAGGAAGAACAAAAAGTTCCCAGGGGGAATTGAGATTTAATAATCGGGTAATTGTGTAATCGGCAAAAAGGGGGCCGTTTAATTCCCAAATTACACAATTACAGGGTTCTCTTGAACAGCGGTGTGGCAATACTCAGAGTGATAAGCGCAAAAATGGAGAGATAAAGCATGTCCGGCCAGATTGCGGTCATGCCTGCTTCTTTCAGCAGTATCGACTTGAACCCGTGTACCGCAAAGGTGAATGGGTCCACGGCCGCGATGCCTCGCAACCACTTCGGAAACGCCTGGATAGGATAGATCGCGCCGCTGGGGAAAAAAAGAAGTGTATTGAGGATTCCAAAGATCGCCCGCGGCACGAGGGGATCTTCCACCCGAACCATGAGCAGGAACATCATGGTATTGAATGCGACTGAGGTAAGCACGATCAGGATCAGCAATTGGACGGCGGTGGCCGGGTTGAAAACTGTTCCTACGCCCGACAGCAGCGATCCAATCACCGTAATTACGACTCCAGTCATTATCGCCTTGATGGCTCCCGCCGCATTCAACCCAAAAACAAGTTCGGTTTTGGTGATGGGCGTGACCAAATATCCTTCGTGCACGCCACGGGCTTTGTCGTCGATGTAAAGCATTCCCCCGCCGATCATCACAGAAACGAACATCGCCAGCGTGATCGAACCGGGCAAAAGATACTTCATGTATTCGATGTAAGGATAAAGTTCGACAATCTGCAAGACGGTCTGCTGCAGGATTCGCGGCTCAATCGTCGGCTGATTGAGCGCGTTGGTGATGCTGGTGAGTTCATCCTCAAGAGTCGAGCTCATGAAGTTGTCACTGTTATCGACTACGAGTGCGATACGCGGCTGGTCTTGTTCGTACACCCGCCGCGAATACTGCGGCGGAATAATTACGGCGCCCTGGATCTTGCCGTTGCGCACATCGTCCATTGCGGTCTTTGGGTCGTTATAGTAGACGGGTTCGAAGGTGCGCATATTCGCGCGAACCGAATCAAAAGCCTCGCGGATTTTGAGAGCTTGGGTGCCTCCGTCCTGATCGACCAGTCCCAGCTTGGCGTCGCGGATCTTTCCGCCGAAGGCATTGCCCAGCACGATGAGTTGCACCAGGGGGAAAACCATCGACGCCATCATGAGCGCGGGAGAGCGAAAGAATTTGCGCATTTCGCGCTCGACAATAGCGAGAATATGATTCACGGCTGTAACCCCGGTCTGGGTGGCATGACGAAGGCGTGTGCTTTCACAAGCTCATCGCGCAACTGCCGCCCGGTGTAATGGACGAATACGTCGTCGAGCGTGGTGTTCTGTACGGAGAGTGACCGGATTTTAACTCCGCTGTGCACTGCGGTTTCGACCAGTTCAGTGGTGGTGCGTGAACCGTCTCCTGTCAGCACGCGGTACATGCCCGCGCCTTCATGTTGCACCGAGGTCACCTCGGTCAGTTTCTTCAGACGATCTTCCCAGTTAGGGGGGGCGCCCTCGAACTGCGCTTCTATCACGTTCGATCCGGGCACGCTGGCCTTCAGCGCCGGCGGCGTGTCAAGGGCAACGAGTTTGCCATGATCGACAATGGCGATGCGGTCGCACAGCCGGTCGGCCTCGTCCATGTAGTGAGTTGTGATGAGAATCGTGAGCTGACGATGGCTCTTGATGTTGGTCAACATCTCCCAGACAGCGACGCGAGACACGGGATCCAGTCCGGTCGTAGGCTCGTCCAAAAAAAAGATTCGCGGGCTGTGCACAAGGCCACGGGCAATCTCGAGCCGCCTTCTCATGCCACCCGACAAGGTCTTGGTCTGGGCCGAACGCCACTTCGTCAGGTCGACCAGTTCGAGCAACTCATCAATCGCGGCCTTGCGCTTTTTCGTAGGAACGTCGTAGAGCTTGGCGTAGATATTCAGATTTTCTTCGATTGTGAGATCGAGATCGCTAGTAAGCGCCTGCGGAATGACGCCGATCGCCCGCCGAACCGCATCTGGATCCTTCTGTACATCGTGACCGGCGATGCGGGCGGTTCCCGCGGTGACAGGAATAAGCGTAGTCATCATTCGGATCAGCGTGGACTTGCCTGCGCCATTCGGTCCCAGCAAACCGAAGATCTCTTCTTCCTTTACGTTGAAGGAAACGCCATCGACCGCGGTGAAATCACCGTATTTCTTGACGATGTGTTCCACTGCGATCGCGTTGAACCCTTTGGGATCGCCGGCGGCACCGTGCCCGTTGGTGGAAACTTCATCGCTCGACTCACCGCGAGAATTGAGATCGGTGATCATGGATGCTGTTCCGCCGATACGTTCTCTTGCGGCGTACTCTTGAGCTGATCAGGCGAGACCAAGACTTCCGCCGTCATGCCCGGAACATACGCGCCTTTCGGATTGTCCAGTCGAACCTTGAGCACGATAGTGCGGATGTCACGCTTGCGCCGGCTGACATCGCGCTGCGTGGCAAAGTCTGCCTCGGCTGATTTGAAGAACACCTTGCCTGACGTAATTGTCCCGCCGGGAAGGCGAATCCGCAGCGTGTCGCCCAGACCGATGTGATCGGACTCGGTTTCAGGAATTGCCGCGCGTACCCAAGTGTCGCCGAGGTCGACGATGGTCGCGATTGGCTGCCCGGCATTCAGCACTTCCCCCTCGCGTGCAGCGCGGACAGAGACAGTCCCCGTTACCGGCGCATAAATCTTCGTGTATCCCAAGCGAACTTCAGCCTGCTTCAACATGCTTTCCGCATTGGCGACTTGCGCGCGGGTAGACTCGACCGTGCTCTGCGCCGCATGGGCTTGATGAGTGTTCGCGATGGCGGTATTCAGGTCGGCTTCAGCAGCGCTAACCTGATTGCTCAACGATTGCACCAACGCCTTTTGCGCGGCGAGGTTGCTCTCCGCCTGTACTCGATCCTGATCAGATGCAACACCCTGTTTTGCCAGTTCAATCATGCGGCGGCTATCGCTCTCCGTCCGCTGCAGAGTCGCTTCCGCTTGTAACAATTGCGCGCGCATAGATTGCAGCCGCGCCTGCGCATTGACTACGCTGCTCGAGGTGGATCCCTGCGTGGCCTGCATAGTCGACTGGGTCTCGGCCACTTTGGATTTCAAACTGTCGATGGTGGCTGCGGCCGCACGCTCTTCCGCCTCTAATTCGGAGGGATCGAGCACCGCGATCAGATCGCCCTGTTTTACCTGGGTCCCTTCTTCGACCAGAAGCTTGGCTAATCTACCTTCGATCTGCGGGCTGACGATCACCTGGTTGGAATCTACCGTGCCGATCAGGATCAGATCCTTATTGCTGGGCGTAGACAAGAGATAGTAGGTCAGCGATATGGTGAAGATGACGCCGAGAATGATAAGAAATTTATTGCGTACGCTCACTGTCGTGCTCCTCGAAGCTTTCCCCCAGAACGCTGGAACAAGGCGGCCGAAATGAAGTCCAGCACCGCCGCGCGCCGCGCCGCTACTCGCTCCGGAGACATGGGATCCTTTCCGCTCATAAGGCGCATCACCGGCGCGCTGGTGAAATAGAAAACGATCACTGCAATCATGGAAGGAACGAAATGCAGGGGATCAACCGCGCGGAATTCGCCTGCCGCTTGTCCCTCCCTGAGAACTTGCGCTACGCGGCCAAACAACGGGCGAAAGTATTTTTTCACGATCGACTCAAGGTGGATCGTCCTGCCCCGCCCCGCGCCCATCATTTCGCCTTGTACAATTCGAGGGTACAGGGGATGAGTCGCGACATAGTCGAAGTGCGCGCCGGCGTAGGCAAGAATTTTCTCGCGGGGCGGAAGATCGCGAGACAAGACTTCGCCGACACACGCGATCAGTCCTCCAAACACCTGATCGAGTACCGCACCGTACAAAGCTTCTTTATCCTTAAAGTAGTAATAAAGGAGAGCTTTGTTCACCTTGGCGGCGCGGGCAATAGCATCCGTTCTGGCTCCGGCAATACCCTCGTGGGCAAATTCACAAACCGCAGCTTGCAGAATCGCCGCCCGGCTCTGCTCAGGCCGTCCGCGGGAGCCCAGACGTGATTTGGAACTGTTGGACATTGTTCATTAATTAACTAGTTAGTTAGATTCTATCAAAAGCGGGAAAGATGCGCTAGTGCACTAAAGTGCGTAGATAAAGCTTGCGGGAAGACTGTCCCTGTGGTGACGAGTGACTTGCCCTACTAGTCCGCGACGCGCAAAACGACGCTTTTACTCTTTTCGATACCCAACTCCGCAATGTCACTGCGCGCCGTCTCGACCGCCCTCCGCGAACAAGCATGGGTGAGCACTCGTACCTGGTGCTTCCTGGAATCGCTCCGTGCCCATACGGCGGCGGCTCGAGCCACTCCCACGCGGTTGCGCTCCAGGATGGTGGTGATCGATCCGATGTCGGTGGGACTGCCAACCGTAACGCGAAGATAGTGCCTGCTATCGCAATCGGCAGTCCCCGCCACGATGCGGCTGCCGCGACTCATCGAAAATCCGCCTCGGTGGCAGGCAATGTCGACGACATCGGAAAGCACGGCGCTGGCACTCGGCAGGGAACCCGCTCCCTTGCCGGAAAACAACATTTCTCCGACCGCATCTCCGCGAACCAGCACCGCGTTGTTCTCATCGCGAATGCCGGCTAGCTGGTGCGACGCCGGCAATAACACCGGGGCGCAACCGAGCGACACAGCATCGCCGTTCAGTTCAGCGGCAGCAACATGCTTGATCACAAAACCCAATTCCTTGGCTGCCTGCACGTCATCGGCAGCAATGTCGCGGATGCCTTCCACCTGAACGGCCGCGGGGTCGACCTGCGCACTGAAAGCCAGCTCGGTGAGGATCTTCAACTTCTGCGCCGCGTCGTAGCCGTCGATGTCGAGGCTAGGGTCGGCTTCGGCGAAGCCTTTAGTTTGCGCCTCGCGAAGCGCAGCCTCAAACTCGACGCCATCCTCGGTCATGCGCGTCAGAATGTAATTGCAGGTGCCGTTCAGAATCCCGCTGAGCTTCTGAATGTTGTTTCCAACCAGGCCATCCCGCAGGGCGCGGATAATCGGAATGCCGCCGCAAACGCTGGCTTCGAATCCCAAGCGAACTTTCTGCTGTTCCGCCGCCTTCATTAAACTGAAGCCGTCCAGCGCGAGCAGAGCTTTGTTGGCGGTAACGACGTGTTTGCCGCGCGCCAGCGATCGCTCGATAAAACTGCGCGCCGGCTCGATCCCTCCAACTAATTCCACAACCAGATCGCAGCCGTTATTTAACACTTTGTCCGGATCGCTGGTGAGAAGCGCACGATCCACGCCGTGACGCTCTTTATCGAGATCGCGAACCAAAATCTTGGTGATGCGCAATTCCACGCCAGCGCGCTGACGCACGAGCGCTTCATTCCTGCCCACCAACTCAACCAGGCCGCGGCCAACCGTCCCGCAACCCAGCAATCCGATTTTTAATTTACGTGCCATCGCCAAATTTCACGTCGTCCGGGCGCGGATGTCCGGACCTCCATTGCGCTATGCGATGCCGCCAGCAATCGACGGCACCAGCAAAACTTCATCGCCATCCTGGAATGCGTAAGTGT
>Ga0206844_10232_pt1 | contig 16784 bp, 16 predicted proteins | sample Alteio_BWOrgCont_22_FD_152907 | JGI IMG/M metagenome (GOLD analysis project Ga0206844, IMG submission 152907) | Enriched cells from forest soil in Barre Woods Harvard Forest LTER site, Petersham, Massachusetts, United States -... | ecosystem: Environmental > Terrestrial > Soil > Temperate forest >...
TTACGGAGATGTTTGATGTGCAGGAAGCCGGGGCAAGGGGATTTTCTTCAGGTTATAAACCAGTAAACGATAGCGGTTTTTTACTTCGTGCCATGGAATATGCAGGCATGACCAAACTGCCACTGATGGTAAGGCCGGAAAACCAGGGCATTGCCGGAAAAGGGCTTGTGAATGAGGGCGTGGTAAGTGTGAGGCTCGGGTTGAAGGGCATACCGGCCATAGCTGAAGAAAGCGACATTAATAAAATTTTGCATCTTTGTCAATACACCGGTCAACCGATTCATATTTCATGTGTAAGTACCAAAGGAGGCATGCAGGCCATAGAAAAGGCACATAAAGACGGGTTGAAAGTAACGGCTGACGTCAGCATCCATCATTTGTATTTTGATGAAGAAGACCTTGGCATGTTTAACACCCTGCTTAAACTCCGGCCCCCGCTCCGCACTGCTGCAGACAAAGAATATCTGAGAAAAGCAGTATTAAACAATGATTTTGTCGCCGTTGTAAGCGACCATACCCCGCATGAAGAAGACCGTAAACAATGTGAATTTGAATTGGCTTCTTATGGCGCAACAGGTTTGCAAACCGTTTTTTCACAATTGATTGAGATATACGGAGTTGAAAAAATTGATAAAATCGTTGAGATATTAACGGTAAGGCCAGGTAGGATAATGAATATCCCAACCAACCCGATCAATAAAAGTTCATTGGCTGATTTCACCATTTTTGATCCGGCCAAAAGCTGGACCCTGAATAATGAGACCAATAAATCAAAATCGAAAAACAGTCCGGTATGGGGCAAGGAACTGAAGGGCAAAGCAGTTGCGGTGATTAATAACGGACACATAAAAAAACTTAATTGACACACTTATGGAAGAACCAGAAACAAACCGCCTGACCCCGCGAGACATTATTCTGCGCTATGGATTGATCTGTGGGGCGCTTGGAATTTTATTTGTCGCCATTTTGTATATGATAGATGCAGGCCTGATGTTCGGGTATTACGCATACATAGGTTTCATTTTTACATTTGGGGTTGCGGTTATTGCTGCTGTAAAGCGTAGAAAACATAATGACGGGATAATCAGTTACGGTGATGCTGTAACTACTTCCCTGGCTGTTTTTAGTATCGGGCAAACCATGTACACTTTGTTTATGATCCTTCTTTATTTTGTCATTGATCCGCATTTGATTGATAAAATGAAAAGCGTTCAAATGGATAGAATGGATAGATTAATGGCAAACGGAACCCTGAACAAAGTACAATACACTGCCGCCCAGTCCAGTATAGAAAACATGAGCGGCAATACCATACTTTTTTATTCTATCATGGGGCTCATTGTGATGATCATTATCAGCTTACTTATATTTTTACTTACTTCTATCTTTATCAAAAACGAATCACCGTTCAAAAAGGAGCTTAACTGATCCATGGATATATCAGTAGTCATACCCCTATACAACGAAGAGGAATCACTGCCGGAACTGGCAGATTGGATAAATGCGGTCATGCAAAAAAACGGTTTCAGTTTTGAGACCATATTTGTAGATGACGGCAGCAGCGACAGTTCGTGGAATGTGATAACCACTTTATCAAACAAATATAATTGGGTAAAAGGCATCCGGTTCAGGAGAAACTATGGCAAGTCTGCCGCCCTTAATGAAGGTTTTAAAGCAACCCAGGGTGATGTTGTGATCACCATGGACGCAGACCTGCAGGACAGTCCGGAAGAGATACCGGAACTGTACAGGCTTATTAAAGAAGAAAAGTACGACCTGATCTCAGGTTATAAACAAAAACGTTACGATCCGCTCTCCAAGACCATTCCAACACGCCTTTTTAATTGGACAACCCGTAAAATGAGCGGGATTAATAACCTCCATGATTTCAATTGCGGACTTAAATCATACAAAAGCGATGTTGTAAAAAACATTGAAGTATATGGCGAAATGCACCGTTATATTCCTGTGATAGCCAAATGGGCCGGGTTTAAGAAAATAAGCGAACTGGTGGTACATCATCAGGCGCGCAAATACGGCAAAACCAAATTCGGCTTTGAACGCTTTATTAACGGTTTCCTCGATTTGCTGACACTCACCTTTGTAAACAAGTTCGGCAAAAGACCGATGCACTTTTTCGGGACCGTAGGCACGGTTTCATTTTTAATCGGGTTGCTATTTACCTTCATCCTTTTTATTGAGAAGCTGAATAACCTCTACAACCATCATGCGCGTTCCATAACAGATAAGCCTATGTTTTACCTGGCGCTTACTGCTATTATTATAGGGGTTCAGCTTTTCCTCACCGGTTTTGTAGGGGAACTGGTTTCGCGTTCTGCTACAGATCGGAATGTGTATTCTGTGAAGGAAAGGATAAGGGGGTAAGATTCCGCGCACTTGTAAATGACCCCAAAGAGGTCACATGTTTGTAGAAAAAGCAAGCATTCCATTGTAAATGACCCCAGAGGGGCCACATGTTTGTAGAAAAAGCAAGCATTCCATTGTAAATGACCCCAGAGGGGTCACATGTTTGTAGAAAAACAAGCATTCCATTGTAAATGACCCCAGAGAGGTCACATGTTTGTAGAAAAAGCAAGCATTCCATTGTGAATGACCCCAAAGAGGTCACATGTTTGTAGAAAAAGCAAGCATTCCATTGTAAATGACCCCAGAGGGGCCACATGTTTGTAGAAAAACAAGCATTCCATTGTAAATGACCCCAGAGGGGCCACATGTTTGTAGAAAAACAAGCATTCCATTGTGAATGACCCCAGAGGGGTCACATGTTTGTAGAAAAACAAGCATTCCATTGTAAATGACCCCAGAGGGGTCACATGTTTGTAGAAAAAGCAAGCATTCCATTGTGAATGACCCCAGAGGGGTCACATGTTTGTAGAAAAACAAGCATTCCATTGTTCGACCCCGGAGGTGGTCGTACAACGACGCAAACACATCATTGCAATTGACAACATTGTTCGGCCCCTCTGTGGCCGTAAAACTATGGTATCTGTTTTCTACGAACGTTTAACCCCTATGGGGTTAGTCTTCGATATTTCTCCGAATTAATATTTTCGCGAAATTATTTGGTTTGTATTACAAACTACATGTATATTTGTAACTAAATTTATAAATACCGATATGGAAACCATAGAAACCGGACTTGATCCCTCGCAAAGCTTACAACTGATCTCTGAAACGATCGGCAAAACCAAAGAGAATATCCGGGAACATAGCTTTTGCTTTATGCTCTGGGGTTGGCTTATTGCTGCGGCCAGTTTTTCGTTTTACATCCTGCATAGTTTCACCTCTTTCCGGTATTATTTTCTACCCTTCCCCGTATTGGTAGGGATCGGAATTCCAATAACCATTGCGTATTACCTTCGTACAGAAAACCTAACCGAAACCTTTATGAGTCATTATCTTAAGAGGATGTGGATTGTTTTGGGATTGTGTTTTATCCTGGTGGTACTGACCAATATTATACAAGGCCATCAGCCATTTGCCTATACCATTCTTATTGGTGGAATAGGCACCCTTGCTTCAGGGCTGGTTCTCAAGTTCAGGCCACTTATTGCAGGCGGGGTATTGTTTCTTTTGGCCTTTGTTTTGAGTGCTTTTGTACAGGAAGATTACCGGCCTCTGATACAAGGCATTGCTGTGGTTACCGGTTACCTGGTTCCCGGGTATTTACTTAAATACTCTAAGGAATAATGTACCAGGATTTAGATCCCGTATTAAATACGCCCGTCCGCCTTGCCATTGTTTCTACTTTGATCAAAATGAAACAGGCTGACTTCAATTACCTGATGGATACCACCAATACCACCCAGGGAAACCTGAGCCACCAGATAAAGAAACTGAATGAGGCTGAGTACATTGAAGTTATTAAAACCTTTAAAGGAAACTATCCTCATACCTTATGCAAACTCACTAAAAAGGGCCGGAAGGCTTTTGAAGAATATGTAGAGAACATAAAAAAATACCTGCACTTGTAAAACATATATTTTTTGTGATTTAGGTTTGCAATGCAGACTATATTAATATAAAGAACCAATATTCACTTTTAAAACAAATAACAAAAATGGAAGCACAATCTGAAATTTCAACAAAAGGCCTCCGGCATCCAGGCCCTCCACTTTGGCTGCCTGCAATTATGTTCACAATCCTGTTTAACACAGGCCTCTTTTTTGTAACTTCATTTGGCGGGGCGCCTTATTTTCCAGGCCCGTGGGAATCATCCGCAGTTATTCAAAAATTCTTCCTACTAAGGGCAGATGCCGTCATTCTGTGCGCGTTCTTTCAATTTGGTGCTGCAATACCAATAGGGCTTTTTACAATGACAGTAGTAAGCCAGTTACGGTTTCTCGGCGCGAAGGTAGCAGGCACTTATATCGCGCTGTTTGGGGGAATACTAACCAGCATGAACATCATTGCCTCTGCCATGATTATGTGGGCAGCGGCGCATCCGGGTATTGCACAGGATAGTCCGTTGGTAAATGCACTTTATTTCCTTCAATTTGGTTTTGGCGGGGTAGGTTTTTCAGTGCCAATGGGGTTATTGATCGCCGGGATCTCGATTCCTTCTTTGATCATGAAATTATTGCCGAAATGGCTGTGCATATTTGGAATTGTACTCGCTGTTTTTGGGGTATTAAGTTGGTTTGACCTTGTTTTTCCACAAGCGCTGTTCTTCATTCCGCTTACACGTTTCCCGGGTTTTATATGGTTTATTTGTGTAGGGTTTGTCTTGCCGAACAGACGTTAGGGAGGTATTGTTTGGTAAACCTTGAAAAGAACAGCTACAATGGGTGACTTTGTTGAGACAGTATTTTTTTTTGATTGTTCAACAAAAACAGGCCTTCGTTTTTTACAGATATGCACCAATGGTGTATAAAATTTGTTGTTGAAGAAATTTGTGTAATGGATTATAATCATAAATTGCGCCCATACGTTATGCAATAACATGTACAAAGCAGTAACAAAAGACGTGGAAGTATCGGTAGAGACATTCTACCAGGAAACGGCATCCAACCCGGAACTTGGGAAGTATGTCTTTGCCTATCGTATTGTTATTGAGAACCATAGTGAGTTTACCATAAAACTCCTCAGCAGGCATTGGTATATCATTGACAGCAATGGGCAGCTAAGTGAAGTAAAAGGTGAAGGCGTTATCGGTCAGCAGCCTGTGATAGAACCGGATCAAAAACATGAATACGTTTCAGGGTGTGAACTTCAATCAGAGCTTGGTAAAATGCACGGCACGTACCTTATGGAAAGACAAGGCGATGGTACCAAATTTGAAGTTGAAATACCTGAATTTGTCATGATTGCGCCATACCGGCTCAATTAGTCAATCACTTCCAATCCTCTTACATAATTGCTAACTTTGCGTTCTTTGCGAAAAGCTTTGCGCCCTTTGCGTGAAAATTCTAAGCCATTTCACGCAGAGAGCGTAAAAAGAAAAACACGCAAATGGCTCAAAATCAATCTTTAACAAATTTCAATTATGAATATTCGGAATTATATCGGTGGCGAATTTTTAGACCCTTTATCAGGTCAATGGCTTGATAATTACAATCCTGCAACCGGAGAAGTGTATTCGCAAATACCAGATTCTGATGGATTGGATGTGGAACTGGCTGTTCTTGCCGCACAAAGAGCCTTCCCTGCCTGGAGCGCCCTGGCTGAAGAAAAACGTTCTGAATACCTTATGAAGATTGCGAATACCATTGATGCGCAATTGGATACCCTCGCTCTTGCCGAAAGTATTGACAATGGCAAGCCTGTTTCACTGGCGAAAGTGATGGACATACCCAGGGCCAGGGATAATTTCGCCTTTTTCGCGACAGCCATTCTCCATGAAGCATCTACCTCATATAAGACTGGGAATGAAGCCATAAACTATACTTATAAAGCTCCCATAGGCCTTGCAGGATGTATTTCGCCATGGAATCTTCCCTTGTACTTATTCACATGGAAAATTGCCCCTGCTTTGGCAGCAGGGAATTGCGTCATTGCAAAGCCTTCAGAAATAACACCCATGACGGCCTATATGCTGTCTGAAATTTGCGCACAAGTTGGATTGCCGGCCGGGGTACTAAATATTGTACATGGACTTGGTCCTAAGGTTGGTTCAGCGATTGTGAGTCATCCAAATATCCCTGCCATTTCCTTTACGGGTGGTACCAAAACAGGTGCAGAGATTGCCCGTGTTGCAGCGCCAATGTTCAAAAAACTTTCCCTTGAACTGGGTGGCAAAAACCCGAATGTCATTTTTGCAGACTGTGATTTTGACAAAATGTTGAAAACAACCGTTTCGTCTTCCTTTACAAACCAGGGCGAAATTTGTCTTTGCGGATCCAGGATTTTTGTAGAACGCCCTCTTTATGAAAAGTTTAAATCGGTTTTCGTTGAAAAAGTAAAAAAACTGAAAGTTGGTGATCCATTGGAAGAGGGGAACAGGATTGGGGCTTTGGTTTCAAAAGGGCTTAAGGAGAAAGTTTTGTCATATATAAAGTTGGCACAAGAAGAAGGTGGCACTATCCTGACTGGTGGAAAAGAAGTACATCCCGAAGGACGTTGTGCCAACGGGTACTTTGTAGAACCAACTGTGATTGAAGGCTTAAGCCATACCTGTCGCACCAACCAGGAAGAAATATTCGGGCCTGTTGTTACGATCATGCCTTTTGATACAGATGCCGATGCTCTCGAAATGGCCAATAGCACACCTTATGGGTTAAGCGCCACCATCTGGACAGAAAATTTGACAAGGGCACACAAGTTTGCCCATCAATTACAAAGCGGCATTATCTGGATCAATTGCTGGCTGCTCAGGGATTTACGCACGCCTTTTGGCGGTATGAAACAAAGTGGCGTTGGCCGCGAAGGAGGCTTTGAAGCACTGGATTTCTTTACGGAGAAGAAGAATATCTGTATTAAATTATGAAATTGGAGTTCGTTATTTAAGGGTATATGGGTATAGTGAACTAAATAAAGGATTAGATTTGAAAGATGGAAAATCAAAACAATCTTAGTGAGCCTGGAGAGATTTATCAGATTGAGACAGAAACCGAAGGTGGGTCGCCTGAAGATGTTTTGGCCTTGATGGAGAAACCCTTTGATCCTACCTTAATTAATATAGATACCAAAACTCCTTCTTTAGATACCTTGGTTAAAAGAATTTCGCATGGAGAAATTTTGTTAAATACCGAAACGTATTTTCAGCGAGAACCCAACCTCTGGAAGCCAACACAACAAAGCAGATTGATAGAATCCATCTTGATTCGATTCCCATTGCCAGCATTTTATTTTGACGGGTCTGATAAAAATAAATGGTTGGTTGTTGATGGGTTACAACGGTTAAGCAGCATTCGAAATTTTATTATTGATAAAGAAAAGCCCTTGAGATTAACCAATTTAGAGTTTCTTACACAATTGGAAGGGAAAACGTATGATGAACTTGACAGAGACTTGCAAAGGATTATTGAAGAAACCACTGTTGTCGTATATATAATTAATCCCGGAACTCCAGTGGATGTCAAATTTAATATTTTCAAACGAATCAATACAGGGGGCCTGGTTTTGGAACCACAGGAAATTCGTCATGCTTTATTTCAAGGAGCACCAGCCAAGTTCATTGCTGAATTAGGATCGTTGCAAGAATTTGAAGAAGCGACAACTGGAGCTTTGAAGAGGAATAATCGGATGATAGATAGAGATTTTGCAAATCGCTTTTTAGGATTTTATCTATTCGGTTATCAAAATTATGAACCTGACTTAGATACTTTTATGAGTCGAGCGATGGCATCCATTTACGACATGGACGAAGATAAAAAGGTAGAAATAAAGCGGGATTACATCGCCTCTTTAAAATTAAATAAGGATATTTTCGGAGACAATGCCTTCCGAAAGATTGATCCGGTTAGCCAGGCAAGAAAACCAATAAACAAAGCGATTTTTGATGCTTTTTCAGTTCAATTTGCATTGTTGTCTGAAGATGAACGAAACGTTATTAAAAAGTGCAAAGAGTTAATTGTAGATGGATTCATCCGTCTTTTACAGGATCAAAATTTCTTCTCGTCAGTTAGCAGTTCAACTGGCGATAAAAGAAGAGTTACTAATAGACATTTAGCTATTTATAAATTAATTCACGAAACAATTAATTCTTACAATGATAAATTCCATTGAGATAAAAAATTTTAAGTCCATCAAGAAAAAATTATTTCCTTTAAGGAACCTTAATATTTTATTAGGTTTAAACGGTATGGGGAAATCTTCTTTTATTCAATCATTACTGACTTTAAAGCAATCTTCTTCTCTCAGAAGTTTGAGATTGGACTTAAACGGCAATTATGTGACTATCGGTAATACGCGAGACGCTTTGTACCAGTACGCCAAACAGGAAGATATGGAGTTTGATATCTCATTTACCGAAAACAATTCGAGGTTAAACCTGGCATTTGAATATAAAATGGAGGCAGACCTATTTATGATAAAGAATGTAAAACCTGAGCTATTGACAAAATTTCATGATAATTTGGATAAATTAGCTTCAAATGGCTTATTCAGTACAAATTTCCAATATTTAAACGCTAACAGGATTAGGCCAGTGTCTATATTCTCTAAGAATTACACGGCGGTCATTAATGAAATGAACGTTGGCAATTATGGCGAATTCACGGCTCATTATATTGAGACTTATAGTAATGAAGATGTATTTTTTGAAAACTTGGCCCATAAGGATTCTGGAATAATAGACAATGTTACGAGAAAAAAAATTGTAAATAAGTCTTTGATCAATCAGATTAATTTATGGATGGGTGAAATTTCACCTGGAATTAATATCCGGACTACTTCCATTTCTTCAGAGGATGTCATGTTGGAGTATGTTTTTAAACAACCTAATTTCGGAAATACAAACAGGTACAAGCCAGAAAATGTTGGGTTTGGAATTACTTATGTTTTGCCAGTAGTTACTGCCTTACTTGCAGCCAAACGCGGAGAGTTGATAATTATAGAAAATCCCGAATCACACATTCATCCCAGAGGGCAGGCAGAACTTGGTAGGCTTATAGCAAAAACAGCAATGAATGATGTTCAAATCATTATAGAAACGCATAGTGACCATATACTGAATGGAATAAGAGTTGCAGTAAAGGAATCAGATATTACAAAGGATAGAGTAATTGCATTTTATTTTGAAAAAGTGGTTGATGCCAGCGAGCAATATTCAAAAATCAGCGATATTGAAATTGACAAGAACGGCGAGCTTAGTAATTATCCTAAAAACATGCTCGATGAGTGGAGCAACCAACTTTTTAAATTGATGTAGTATGGAGTTGTTTTTTAACGAACTTTCGCTTCAACCACAGTGTTTGGACGATTTTGAAGCAAGAGCTAAAATAATAACCTTCTTAGAGGCAATGAAGGCCATTCATGAATATGATTTCAATATTTTGCGGACTCATGATGGTTTTTACGCGGACAATTTGGGTAATGGATATACTTTTTTAGATTTCTTAAATGACCCCTTAATAAAAAGGGATTTAAAAACACTGTTCCAAAGTATTGTTAGAAATCCATTTATTGTTGATGATGATACATATGAAGCAGAAGCATATGTTCTTAATTCATTCTCAACCACTAACATTTTTAATCAAATGGTTGCTCCTGAAGGTATTGCAATTGCTTATATTTTTGAATCTCCAACTTTCAGTTTATCAGGACATCCCAAATGGGAAAGCAATACGATCCCGTTAACTATTACCAATAGCCAGGGTCAAATATTTACAGAAGATATAGTTAACATCTGCAATATACAAAGCATAAACAGTCAAACTTTTACAAATTGGCTGGCTTGTTTAACTGAGGATATTCAATTAAATTCAGAGGAGAACATTCAAAATGTTTTCCCGCCAATTCGTTTCCAATTTGACAGAAGAGCAATAAGTGATATTATTTCATGGTATTATGATGATAGACGCTACCTGGCAAGAATTCGGGATTTAATAAATGATATTCCCAATAACCCTTTTGTTGGAGGCAAAGGGCTTACTGAAACCCTTGCAAATTCGGGAGGTAAAGCATCAAAGCGGATTGTAAAAAGAGATAGAATCATATACACTTATGAACAGCAAGTTATAATCATACACCAATGTCGTGGGCATTATGACGATAATTAGCTGTCATTGTTGCTTTAAGTATTAAGTCGGAAAATTTAGATTTTATCTTATTTCCTCCAAAAACTCTTCAATCGTTTTCAGCTTCTTCAGGCCTTGTTGATGGAGCTTTACATCGTTGAGGGCCTCTTTCATGTCTTTAATGGCTTGGTCGTGTTTTTGAGTCCTGTGCGTCGCTCACAATTTTAACGAAGTCCAAACTCCCTTATCAATTCGAGGAAAAATTGAAACCTATCCTTTTTTACTTCAAGTGTTACTCTCATAGCTCCAAGTGTTATATTCTAAAAGAACGCAAAGTTGCTTAAAACATTCCAAAACGATAAAAATGGTGTAATAGTTTACAAACTCGCAGTTCTGCCACCATCAACCGGCAAATTTATTCCATTGATATAACTTGCGGCCGGACTTGCCAAAAATGCAATGGCATAAGCAATCTCCTCCGGCGCTGCGAATCGGCCTGCGGGAACTTCTTTCAGCATAGATGCTTCCACTTCATCAGTTGATAGATGTTTCTTGTCAGCGTTGGTATTGATGATGCCTTCAAGCCTTGCAGTACTTGTTGACCCAGGCAAAACATTATTAATGGTAATCCCAAATTTTGCGAGTTCAAGAGATAATGTTTTAGCCCAATTTGCCACGGCGCCACGTACGGTATTGCTCACACCGAGGTTAGGAATGGGCTGCTTTACAGAAGTACTTATTACATTTATGATTCGTCCGTATCCACCTGCTTTCATTTTGGGAAGTACTGCCTGCAACATCACCTGGTTGCAGATTAAATGCCTGTTAAATGCAATCCTAAATTCATCTTCCGTAGCCTCGTTAGCAGGACCAGGATTAGGGCCACCTGTATTGTTAACAAGGATATGTATTTCATGGATTTTCTCCAGGAACTTATTCACCTTCTCTTTTAATTCTTCGGGATGGTCAAAATCAGCGGCAAGGGCATAATGCACCTGACCTTCTGCTGATGGCAATTGTTCTTTTACAAGTTCCAGAGCAGAAATGTTTCGTGCGATAAGGATAACATTTGCGCCAAGGGCTGCCAATTCCATGGCCGTTGCTTTACCGATGCCTTGGGAACTGCCGCAAACAATGGCTGTTTTACCAGTGAGATTAAGGTTTATCATGGTGTTTCGGTTTTTATAAAGTGTGCAAATTTAAGGAATTAAGATTCAATGTATTTAGTTAACCTATTTCGAGTTTTTTTTTCGATACTTGTTTTTTTAAATCCCATCGGGATGACACATTGGTAGAAATTTCGCCCCCATCCATATTAGAATCCCGTAGGGATGGCATTTTTCTTTCCTTATATAAGAGATATGTCGTACCTAACGGCACTCAAAAGCAGAAAGAACCTATTTTCTACCAATATGCCGCCCCTCTGGGACTAAAAAATATTGAATTGCTTTTTATTAATGAGTAAGATGGCCATTGATAAACAAGCAATATCATTTTATGTTTTCGTCATTATTAAAAATCCACTATGTTTGTTCCTGTTTTAAATACCATTATTATGCCAGACACATCATACAATGATTTTTTACAGGAAAGTATTAACGAACTCAAAAAGTATAAGGGTTTCGCCGAGAAAGCCATTGCGCAATTGCATACCGATGACGAAATGCACTGGCAGCCCGGAGAAGAAAGCAACAGTGTGGCTGTTATTATGAAACATCTCCATGGCAATATGTTGAGCCGATGGACGGATTTTCTCACAACTGATGGTGAAAAGCCTACCCGCACCCGCGACGAAGAGTTTATTGGCCGCAAGGAAACCAAGGAAGAACTCATGAAACTGTGGGAAGAAGGCTGGAAGTGTATGTTTGGCGCCTTAGAATCTCTTAACGAAGATGATTTTGCTAAAACAATCACCATACGCAATGAGCCTCATACCATTATACAGGCCATTTTGCGACAAATGACCCACTATGCGCAACATGTAGGGCAGATTATTTATATAGCAAAAATGATCCGAAACGAAGATTGGAATACACTTTCTATACCGAGGAAGAAATAGCCACTTTATCATTTCGAACGACCACGAAGTGGTCAAATGTTTATAGAAAAAATGAAGGGAATATTCTTCGACCCCTGCGGGGTCGTACATTGCCACGGATCACATTTTTTATAAACGTTGAATCCCTCTGGGATTATATGGGTTGAAATCGGCCAATAGCGAAACTTCGTACCCGCCAGATCTCTCACTTCGTGAGTTCATTCTGCTCTCGCAGAGCGTTCGAGATGACAACGAGACCGCCCACGCTCTATCGCTCTCCGCTCTCATCCCTACTCTACAGCCATTGCAACCTTTGGCTTATCAACCCCATAAGCCTTTTCAAGTACTTTCTTTTCGATCTCATCGGCAAGATCAGGATTGTCTTTCAATAGTTGCTTTACGGCATCGCGGCCCTGGCCCAATTTGGTATCTCCATAGCTAAACCAGGAGCCACTCTTTTTAATGATTTCATAATCTGAAGCGATATCAATGATCTCGCCCACTTTTGAAATCCCTTCCCCATAAATAATGTCAAATTCTGCTATCCTGAATGGAGGCGCTACTTTGTTCTTGGCAATTTTCACCCGGGTACGGTTACCTACTATGTCCACACCTTCTTTTATCGTACTTATTTTACGGATGTCGAGGCGTACCGAAGCATAGAACTTCAGCGCGTTGCCGCCGGTTGTGGTTTCCGGGTTTCCGAACATTACCCCGATTTTTTCACGCAACTGGTTAATGAAAATACATATCGTTTGTGTTTTACTTATAGATGCCGTGAGTTTCCTTAATGCCTGTGACATAAGCCTTGCCTGCAAACCCATTTTGCTATCACCCATGTCGCCTTCAAGTTCTGCTTTAGGTACCAGGGCAGCTACGGAGTCAATCACGATCACATCAATGGCGCCTGAGCGTATCAGGTGGTCGGCAATTTCGAGGGCCTGCTCACCATCGTCGGGTTGCGAAATCAGGAGATTGTCAACATTGATACCCAGTTTCTCAGCATAGCCTTTGTCAAAAGCATGTTCCGCATCTATAATGGCTGCCATACCACCGAGTTTCTGGGCTTCGGCTATTACATGGATGGCGAGCGTGGTTTTACCGGAAGATTCTGGGCCATATATTTCTATGACCCTGCCTTTTGGCAGGCCTCTTGCCCCAAGTGCAATGTCCAACCCAAGTGAACCCGTTGATATGGTTTCTATACCTTCAAGCTGCCTGTCATTCAGTGACATAACTACGCCTTTTCCATACGTTTTTTCTAATTTGTCTATCGTCAACTGAAGCGCTTTGCGTTTCTCGTTGCCATCATCCTTAACTTCTTTTGCCATTTTGAGCTGTATTAAATTTAAGCTGTAAAGGTAATGCAATAAATAAATACAAGATTCAGTTTTGCACAACTTTTTGACAAATATTTTGTAGTAATGACAAAAATATTGTTTTTGAGGGGTTTGGGCGATATTCTCACTGCCCCGGCTTTACTTCTATGCCCGGTCCGGTTTCATACAGTGGTTTGCCATGCATCACCGTATAAATGGAATCCATTTCTTTGTTTACGTCTGGTAGTGATTGGGATTTGATACATTCAAATATATTATCGCCTTTTTTGCAGTGGAAGACTGTTGAAAACCTGTAACTGGCCGGCCCCCAGGCAGCAGCATTCGGGGTGGTGTAAAATGTTTCAAAATCAGTGGGCTGATAGGTGGCATTGGCATAATAGACCAGCTTGAAACCGGGATTGTTATAATGGTTAGCCGAAACGCCAGGGCAGGATATGGCCACTGATGTGATCTTCGTTCCCGTGGAATCATATAGCCTCCGCAGTTCATCCTCATGCGTATGCCCATAAAACACCCCACAAATGGTAGAGGCATAGATGGTTGTCAATTTAAGGAACTGGTTCAGCCACGGGTTTTCTGTTGAGGGCAAATGCGCCCACATAGACGGGTTGCTGTTTTGGCTGGCAAAGGCAAAGGCATCCGTGCCCGGTGGTACGTGCATGGCCAGGTAAACTTTGTCACCTGTAGCCCTGGCTTCCTTCAATTTGCTGCCAAGCCAACGCATCTCTTCATCTCCGGCCTCAAGCTGGCTGATGCCGTCTATGGGGAAATATTTCTTCCCAAAGATGACGGAATTGAGGGCTATCACCACCAGTCCGGGCATGGGTTTTACTGCATAATAGCCCATTTCATGATGGGTATTGTCCACCATGCATGGAGGGTGGTTCCCTACATTAGATGTATTTAATGCAGGGTATCCATTGTTTTCTTTAGGGATGAGGTCAAGTGGCGTTTGATGTGCTGAATCGGCAAAGGAATAATAATCGCCGCCCAGGGCGTCATTATTGCCCGGCACATAAAAAAATGGGACATGATGGGCGGATACCAGTTCGCGGAAACCATCTAAAATCTTAATCAGGTTCTGGTTATGGGCTGCCCTGGCATTTGGAGGGAGGTAACATCCGTTTTTACAGGAATAATGGGCAGGCAGGTCCCCCGTATAAATAATAAATTTGGGCGGGTTTTTGCCGTCGAGTATGGCGCTGAGTTTTGCTTTCAGGTTGTCCCATAAATCTGTCCCGGCATCCTGGCCATATAGGGTGGTTTTGGCAAAAGTATTCAAATGCACGTCCGATAACAAAAGGAAACAAGGGGCATCCACGGTTTGCTTTTCCAGCATTCGAGGTTTGGGCGTCCAGTAGATCAGGGTTGTGGAAGTAGCGACGATTGCGACAACGAGAAGGAAATAAATCTTTTTCACAGGTGCAAAATAGTGGATTTTAAGGTTAAGCCAGGATTAAATCTGTTTAAAATTTGCCCTGCTGCCCCATAGTAAGAATGAGCCTTGTCATTATACGTTTCATGTTTCCTGTTAAATCTGTTGTGCGATCTAATAAATTTAGGGCTGGATGAAAATCCCTCCAAAAATATCAAATTTGCAGTCTGATACAAAAATCGTTTGAATTTAAAATAACGCCTTCTCAATTTGATTCAATGGAAATATTTGACAGATTCCGGGAACTTTTCCCACAACTCGAAGACAAATGGGACAAATACATAAGTTATTACCATAGAATGGAAGTCCCAGCAAAAACGATCCTTCTTAGGGAAGGGGAGGTTTCCAAAAGGGCCTTTTTAATAGAAAAAGGCTGCCTGCGGGTTTGGTTCAATAACAATGGGAAAGATGTGACATTCCAGTTTTTCTTTGAGGACAATATTGTTTCATCTGGAGAAAGTTTTAGTAAGGGCATTCCCAGCTATTACTCCATAGAAACCATAGAGCCGTCCATCCTGCACTGGATACATAAAGATGATCTCATCACAATCATGAAAGATATAAATGAAATACCTGAAATGAAGGAAAATATGCACAATGTCACGTTTGAAAGACAATTCCATTACATGAGGCTTTTTATTTCATTTATCAGGGATACACCGGAGGAACGTTACCTTAACCTAATAAAAGAAAACCCGCAAATCATTCAACGTGTACCGCAGCACTATATCGCTACCTATCTGGGCATTACGCCTGTTTCGCTCAGCCGGATCCGTAACAGGTTGATGAAAGAAGGAATTATATTAAGTTAATTTGAGTCAAACATTTGAAAATAAAATCAAAACAAAATGAAAGCAGCCGTCGTTTATCAAAGAGGTGAATTGCCTGAATATGTGGATTTCCCGGAGCCAATACCGCAAAATGATGATGAAGTATTGGTAACAGTAAAAGCTGTCGCCATCAAGCATTTTGACAAAGGAAGGGCTGCGGGCAGGCATTATTCAAGTGATACTCCAAGGAATGATGGCCAGGTAATCGGTGGCGATGGTGTTTGCTTACTTGATGATGGTACCAGAGCGTATGCTATTGGCGCAAGCGGTATGCTTGCCGAAAGGGCTGCCATTGATAAAGACAGGATTGTAAAACTGCCGGCGAACCTGGATGATGCAACTGCGGCAGCACTGGCTAATGCAGTTATGGGGTCAGCAATGGGCCTGCGTTTCAAAGCAGATATCGAGCCGGGTGACATCGTTTTGATAAATGGCGCCACCGGTTTTACCGGTAGGGTAGCTGTGCAAATAGCAAAGCATTATGGAGCCAAAAAGGTAATTGCGACCGGGAGAAACCAGAAATCCCTGAATGATTTATTGGCATTAGGCGCTGATGAAATTATTTCATTAAAACAGGGAGACGAACAATTTCTGACACAATTAAAACAGACCCATGCAAATACACCGATTGATGTGATCATTGATTACTTATGGGGACATACGGCAGAAATGATATTGGCATGTATAAAAGGCAATGGATCCTTTACCAATAAGATAAGGTTTGTTTCTGTAGGGGCCATGTCTGGAGATATCATTCAATTATCGGCAGCGAATTTAAGAAGCGTGGATTTGCAGCTAACAGGTTCCGGTTTGGGCAGTTGGTCAAAGGGACAGGTGCGCCAACTGTTTACTGAAATATTGCCCGAAATGTTTCAACTGGCAGCAGATGGAAAACTCAAAGTAGAGACCATTGAAGTTAAGCTAAAAGACATTGCCAGCCTTTGGGACATGGATATTACTGATGGACAACGGTTGGTTGTTACGATTTAAAGTCCCGATAAG
>Ga0206844_10233_pt1 | contig 16761 bp, 14 predicted proteins | sample Alteio_BWOrgCont_22_FD_152907 | JGI IMG/M metagenome (GOLD analysis project Ga0206844, IMG submission 152907) | Enriched cells from forest soil in Barre Woods Harvard Forest LTER site, Petersham, Massachusetts, United States -... | ecosystem: Environmental > Terrestrial > Soil > Temperate forest >...
GCTGCCTGACGTGAGTCTGAGCGCGGCGGAGCTTCGCGGAGCGTCGCTGCAGCACTACCTGAAGACGCTGGACATGCTCGGGCTGCCGGGAGAGGAAACGCTGGCATGGGTCGCTCAACTGCCGGTGTAGGCCGGAGCGGCGCGCTGGATGGCGGCCTGGACTTCGCGCTGATCGGGCACCAGGAAAGCTGGAGAGCGGCTGCGGAGGTTCTTGCCGTTCTGCGCGGACCGGAGCACACGCCGCTGCCGGAGGACGAGATCCGGGAAATTGTTCCGTGGATTCCGCCGCGAACGGTCTGCCATGTCGAGGTAGAGTCGATTGGCGGCGCGAAGGCGCGCGGCGTTTACATTGATTCCTTCATTCCTCCCGATCGTCTGGGGTCCGCGCACATGCACGAGAGCGTCGCCCGGGTGCGCGGGGCGGCGGCGTGTGCGATCAGAGCGGGAGCGAAGGTGGTGAGCCTGGGAGGGTTCAGTTCCATTTTGTTCGAGGGCAACTTCGATCAGCTTCCCGAACGACACGATACGGTTTTTACGACGGGCAATTCGCTGACTGTGGCTTTCATCGTTCAGGGCATCCGGAAAATGTGCGCGCTGGAGGGAAGGAGCCTGCGCAGGGCGACACTGCTCGTTGTGGGAGCCACGGGAGATGTGGGCTCCGGCTGTGCCCGCTGCCTGGCTCCGTATGTGAAGCGTGTGCTGCTCAGTGCGCGCAACGTGGAGCGGCTGCGCAGGCTGGGTTCCGAGCTTGAGGCGGATGGGATTCAGGTGGAGATTGCAGGCGCTGGAGAGCGGTTTTCGACCGAGGCGGATATTGTGATCTGCGCGGCCAGCCTGGCGACGCCTTCGCTTCTGCTAGGTCGCGTTGCGAGGGATGCAATCATCTGCGATGCGGGCTATCCGAAAAATCTGTCTCCCGATGCGGAGCTGCGTAAGGCCAGGATTTTCTTTGGTGGCCTGGGGCAGATTACGGGCGGCATGAAATTCGCGCCGGACTTTCGCGGGGTTCTGAATCGGCATCCATTTCCGGATGTGGTTCACGGCTGCCTGCTCGAAGGGATGGCTCTTGCCCTGGAGCGGCGCTTCGAGCCTTTTTCACAGGGCAGAGGATCGATCACGCCGCAGCGGGTCGCGGAGATTGAAGCCGTTGCGGCGCGGCACGGGATTTATCTAGCGCCGCTTTACAACGGAGACGGCGTGATCGAGCACGTGTGTGACTACGAGACTGGATTGCTGCGCGGATGAGCGCGGCTTTTGATCTCATTCCGGATGAGCGACGCTGGCTGACTGCGTGTCCTTGATGGCCAGCCATTGCCTGGCGTGGGCTACTTCGGGCAGGTCGGGGTCGGCAGTTTTCCAGGCCTGCAGGAATTCCTGATATTCGGCGGTTGCCCGTTGTGTGTCGCCCTCTTTTTCGGCGGTTGCGGCGAGTCCGTAGAGCGGAAAGCCGGAGTTGGGGCGATCTTTCAGGGCCTGCTTCCAGGCTTCGGTTGCGGCTTTGCTATCGCCCGCAGACATTATGAGGGAGGCTTCCTGTTCGGCCACGGGGCGGATGAAAGCCGGTGGCTCGTGGTAACCGAGGTCTTCTTCCTGCTGCTTTGCCTGCGCGAACAGCTTCTGCGCTTCGGGAATACTTTTGTTCTCTACGAGGATGGCGGCGCGGAGTTCGAGCGAGAGGATGGCGACATTTTTCAGCAGCGGCTCGGATGCCGGGTCGGGCGAAAGCGGCTGATCGACGGGCTGCGTGGGCGCGGCCTTGGAATCTTTGCTCTCGGGCGCGTGATGGTTCTGCTGGGAGAAACGCCACAGCTCGGCGTCGAGCGCCAATGAATTTACCTTTGCCTGATCGGCGTCGTGATCCTGCACGGCCTGCATGCCCTTTGCGAATTTGTCGAGGACGCCGGAGAGGAATGCGAGGTTGGGCGTTGTGCCGGACGGGTGCGATGCGGCGAGCATGGACTGGACGCGGGACCAGTCTCCGGTACGTAGCGCGATGGGGAGCTGCGGATTGATGCGGGCGATGGAATCGCGCGTGGACCAGGGGTAGAGCGTGGCGGCCTGATCGCCACGGGCCGCGGTGAGCTTCGCCGAGATGATGGACGCCTGCTGCATGTGGCCCTCCTCCATCAAATTGGCGATGGAGTACATGAGGTTGTGGACGTAGTTCCAGTCGTCGTCGACCGAGACGTGCTGGGCGCGCATGTAGGCTTCGTCGACCGAGGTTGAAAGGTCAAAGGACTGCTGGGCACGGGCGTAGTCTCCGGTGCGATAGAAGATGTGTCCGGGCATGTGGGTCATGTGGCCGGAGTTGGGGGCGAGCGTGGCGAGGATTTCCGCGGAGTGCAGGGCCTGCTCGGGATGCGGGCTGGCTTCCACGGCGTGAATCCAGAGGTGGTTGGCGGCGGAGTCGTCGGGATGCTGCTTCAGGACTTCCTGCAGTATGGCGATCTTTTCCTGCGTGCCTTTACGCGGATTGCCGTCCTTGTCGTAGCCCTCTCCGAGGGACTCGGCGAGCATGAGTTTCGCGAAGGTGTCGGCTGGATATTTCTTCACGATCTGGCGAAAGATGGTCTGGGTTGCGGTGTGGTCTTCGCCGGAGGCGAGCGATTCTTTTTCTTCTTCCTGCGCGGCGGCGATGTAAAGCTTTTCGCGGGTGTCGGCTTTGGATTCAAGAGCGACGGCTTTTTGCAGCTCCTCGTGCGCGGTGCCTAATTCTTCCTTGCCGCGCGAGGTGATGATCTCGTAGAGAGCCCAGTGGCAAATGGCGCAGTTGGGATCGGTGCGCACGGCCTGTGCGAAGGCGCGTTCCGCCTCGTAGTCCCAGAAGTCGTAGGTGAGGTTGATGCCCTGGTCGAACCACTGCTGGGTTTCGGGGTTCTTCGAGCTGATGGGGAAGTGTCCGTTGCCGATGCCGGTCATGTGCTCGGGCGCCGGGAGGTCCGATGGCACTCGGGAGGTGGCTGGATGGGGCATGGTGTGGCAGGCCGGCATCTGCATCTGGGCGAAGGCGGGAATCGAGGGGCTGGCGGCGAAGACAAGCAGGGCAGCTAAAGTACAGACGGATTTACGCATAGAGTTCACTCAATCGACGGCGCCGGAAGGGGATTCTGCTCACCTGCAGAATCGGGCGGAGTCGACTACACTGGAAGTGTATCTTGCGATAGCTATGCCGCATGCAACTGAGGCCGCGGCGCCAAAGGAATCCTCTTGATAGGGAATGCTTTAACAAAGGTTTTTGGGACGAGTAACGAGCGCGAGGTGAAGCGGCTGCTGCCGCGTGTGGAGGCGATCAATCGCCTGGAGCCGGCGATGCAGCAGCTTTCCGACGACCAGCTGCGCGAGAAGACGGTGGAGTTTCGCGCCCGGATCGCGGCTGCGCTCGAAGGAATTAGCGACGCGGATGAGCGGATTGCTGCTGAAAAGCAGGTTCTGAATGACATTCTGCCCGAGGCTTTCGCGGTGGTTCGCGAGGCGGGGCGACGCATTCTGCAGATGCGGCACTTCGACGTGCAGCTGATCGGCGGAATGGTGCTGCACGCGGGCAAGATTTCAGAGATGAAGACCGGCGAAGGCAAAACGCTGGTCGCGACGCTGCCCTGCTATCTGAACGCGCTCGCTGGTCACGGCGTGCACGTGGTCACGGTGAATGATTACCTGGCCAAGCGCGATGCCGAGTGGATGGGCAAGCTTTACGGCTTCCTGGGGCTGACGGTCGGCGTGATCGTGCATGATCTCGACGATCAGCAGCGGCGGCAGGCTTACGGGTCGGACATCACCTACGGAACGAACAACGAGTTCGGCTTCGACTACCTGCGCGACAACATGAAGTTCGAGATCGCCGACTGCGTGCAGCGCGGGCACTACTACTCGATCGTTGACGAAGTGGACTCGATCCTCATCGATGAAGCGCGTACGCCGCTGATCATCTCCGGACCTACGGACCAAACGACGGACAAGTATGTCCGCGTGAATCGCATCATTCCAGCGCTCGAAGAGGGTGAGGAGATCGAGCAGGGCGAAACCAAGATCCTGACCAAGGACTTTGTGGTCGATGAGAAGCACAAGACGATCACGGTTACCGATGAGGGATGGGAGAAGGTCGAGAAGCTCCTGGGAATCGGCAACATTGCGGATGTCGAGAACTGGGAGCTGAAGCACCACGTCGAGGTCGCGATCAAGGCGCACAAGCTGTATCGCCTCGATGTGCAGTACGTGGTGAAGGACGGCGAAGTCATCATCGTCGACGAGTTCACCGGGCGCCTGATGCCGGGACGGCGCTGGTCGGATGGACTGCACCAGGCGGTCGAGGCCAAGGAAGGCGTCAACATCCGCCGCGAAGACCAGACGCTGGCGACGATCACCTTCCAGAATTATTTCCGCCTGTACAAGAAGCTGGCCGGCATGACCGGTACGGCGGAGACGGAAGCTGCGGAGTTCGACAAGATCTACAAGCTGGAGATTGTGGTCATTCCGACCAACAAGCCGATGCTGCGCATCGAGAACCAGGACGTGGTCTATCGCACGGCGAAGGAGAAGTACTTCGCGGTCGCCGATGAGATCGCAGCCCTGCATGAGAAGAAGCAGCCGGTGCTGGTGGGCACGACGTCGATCGAGAAGTCGGAGCTGCTGTCGCAGATTCTGCAGCGCAAGGGCGTGCGCCACGTGGTGCTGAATGCGAAGTACCACGAGCGCGAGGCGGAGATTGTTGCGCAGGCGGGCCGCCTGGGGATGGTGACCATCGCCACCAACATGGCCGGCCGCGGAACGGACATTCTGCTGGGTGGCAACGCGGACTTCGTGGCCAAGCAGGATCTGGTCAAGAAGGGCGCGGCGCGCTCGATCAGCGTGGCCGAGGGCGCCATCAACCCGACGGCGGCGCCGGGAATGATGCGTTTTTACTACCAGGGGCAGGAGTTCGAGACGACGCAGGAGAACTGGGATCGCGCGTACACGGCTTTCAATGCCAGCATTGCCGAAGAGCATAAACAGGTGATCGCCGCCGGCGGACTGCATATTCTCGGGACCGAGCGGCATGAGTCGCGGCGCATCGACAACCAGCTGCGCGGACGTGCGGGACGCCAGGGCGATCCGGGCGCTTCGCGCTTCTATCTCTCGCTCGAAGACGACCTGATGCGCATCTTCGCGAAGGAGTGGGTTTCGACGCTGCTGCAGCGGATGGGCATGGAAGAGGGCGTGCCGATCGAGTCGCGCATGATTTCCAAGCGCATCGAGGCGGCGCAGAAGGCAGTCGAATCGCAGAATTTCGAGGCCCGCAAGCACCTGCTCGAGTACGACGACGTGATGAACAAGCAGCGCGAGGCGGTCTACGGACTGCGCCGCCAGCTGCTTGAGGGTCTGGATCAGAAGGAACTGATCGTCGAGGATTATGTAGCCAATCTTCTGAGCGATCTGCTGGATGAGTACACGCCGGAGAAGCAGCATCCCGACCAGTGGAATTTCGATGGGCTGAAGACCAAGCTCACGGAGCAGTTCGGATTCGACCTGAACGCGGAGGTGAGCAATCAGGATGAGCTCACGCGCCATGAGCTGGGCGAGACGATCTTCGAGAAGCTGAAGCAGCGCTACGAGGCCAAGGAACAGATCATCACCGACAAGGCGATGCGCTTCCACGAGCGCATGATCATGCTGAGCGTGCTGGACGGCCTGTGGAAGGATCACCTTCTGAACATGGACCACCTGAAGGAGGGCATCGGGCTGCGCGGCTATGGGCAGCAGGATCCCCTGGTGGCTTACAAGAAGGAATCCTTCGAAATGTTCGAAGAGATGATGGGGCGCTTCCAGGAAGACACGGTGCGCTACCTGTTCCTGATGCAGATTGTAGGTCCGGATGGTCAGCCGGTGGTGATTCCTTCGCAGCCGCGGCGGGAGATTCCTGCGGCGCCTCCGGTTGCGTCAGCGGATGTGTTGCCGCCTGCGGGCGGGAGCGCGAGCAACGGGCACAAGGCTCCTGCTCCTGCAGCTCTGCCGGGGCGCGCACCTTCGGCCGCGCCAACGACGACGATCGACGCCATCGAGCGCGAATTTCAGCGCAAGAAGCAGCGCGAGCTGGAGCATGCGCGCATGGCCGGCGGCGGCGAGAACGGGACCGAAGTCGCGCAGCGCAGAAGCGGCGACAAGGTAGGGCGCAACGATCCCTGTCCCTGCGGTTCGGGCAAGAAGTACAAGAAGTGCCACGGCGCGGGCGAGGCTTAAAAACAAAAATCGGGATAGAGAGGAGGGCAGAGCTGGTTGGCTCTGCCCTTTGCTTTTGTGGCAGGTACACAACGGTCAGCCGCGATGCATGATGTGAAATAGCGCGGCTGGCTGAAGGTTCGAAGCCTCATGGGCCTGCTCACGGGAGGCGGACAATCCGCATCGTGTGATGGATTTATCGGCTGAGCCTGCCCGTGCTTTAGCGACTTGGGATGGCGTCGAAGGTGAGGTCGGAGACGCGGCTGCCGGTGCTTTCACGCCACTGGTCGAAGAGGCGTCCATAGCTGAGAGTCATGACCGCGGACGGGTCGAGGCCGAGGCGGGACACCATGGTGTCGATCCACTCTTCGGAGCCTTCGAGCTCGGCGAAGAAGCCGATGGGGGTCTCGTCGAGAACGCAGTGCCCGGTGGCGTCGGCATACTCGGTGCGCCACTTCTCGTAGGTGAACGCGGGCTGGTATCCAAGCAGAGTGAAGACCGTGCCCAGGGCTTCTCCGTCGGCGACCTCGGTTTCGGTTTCGATGCGATGCTTGTGGCGGCCCTGGGGATCGTTGCCGGGCGGCAGGCACTTGTGGGTGAGCACCCAGCGGTCGCCGTATTTGCGGATGCGCAGGATGGCCTGCTCGTTGCGCAGGCGGCGGTCCGGAGTGTCATAGAGCAGGTTGCGCTCGAAGGTCCTGGGCGTCACGCAGCGGAAGCCAAGCTGACTGAGTTTTTCCTTCAGGGCCTCGCCATCTTCGACGCGGAATTTAACCTCGATCTCGACGTTGCTCATTCCTTGAGTATAAGAGAACGCACTGCTAGGGTGGTGAGACTGTACCAGCGAGATTGAGGGTGGACGAGCGGGCAATGGCAGGAGGCGTGACCCTTCGGGGCAGTCTATCGGATATGACGCGACGGCGGAGGCTGCTGGCCGTCGTGGGAGCGGCTTCGCTGATCTACCTGGCAGCGCTGGCCTATTACGCGATGGTTCGTTCCATCGATACGGACGAAGGCTATTATGTGAGCGCCGCGCGGCTGGTGTGGGAGGGGAAGGTACCGTATCGCGATTTCTTCTTCCCGCAGGCTCCGCTGCTTCCCTATCTCTATGGCTGGATATGGGGAGTTCATCCGGGATCGCTGGTATCGATGCGGCTGCTTTCTGCCGGGCTGACCGCAGCCACTGCGTTGTTGTGGGGCGTGTGCCTCGTCTTCAGCGAACGCCTGCCACGGGTGGTGGTGGTGGCGACTTTCCTTGCCATCGTCCTCAACCCCACGCTGGCGGCGTGGAACGTCGCGGTGAAAACATACGCGGCAGGCAATCTTCTGGCGTCCGTCGCCATGATTTCGCTTTACGCAGCATTACGTATGCGGCGCGTGAGGTGGTATTTCATCGCCGGGCTGGCGCTTGGATTGTGCGCCTCAGTGCGATCGCTCTATGGGCCGCTCATTGCGGCGGTTTCGCTCTGGATGCTGATGCAGAACGGAGACGCGATGCGCGACCGGATTCTACGCGTGCTTGCATTTCTCGGCGGCGCGGGAGCCGGTCTTTTCCCTCTGCTGCGGAGCCTTGTCTCCGATCCGCCCGGATTTTTGTTCAATAACCTCCGCTACCATCGGCTGGACGCCGGATACATTCCCCTGGCGAACGGACAGATCATGGAGGGCTACATCAGTGTTGGACACACGTTGTGGATTTACTTCTCGTGGATCTTTATCTGGCTGATCACGTTTCATCCCTACTTCACGGTGAATGTGATTTTGGCGATAGTTGGATGGCGAAGTCTGAAGAAGCTTCGCGGGTCGCATGCGGGGATTTATACCCCGGAGGAATATTCCTATTTTCGACTGGCTTTCGTGATGGCTGCCACTTACACGGCGACTGCACTGACGGTGTTCCCGCCATTCGACCAGTACTTCGAGAGCCCGCTTCTTCCATTGCTCATTCCGTTCTTAGCCGAGGGGCTGCGGGTCGTTCTTGTGTCGAAAAAAAACTGGGCGATCGCCCTGGCGTTGATCGTTCCCTTGGCGTTCCGGTTCGAGCTGAGCGTAGACGCTATTGTCGGGCCTGCGGGCCCATACCCGCTTTCTTCTTTTCGAGAGGTGAGCGGAGCGATCAGGGCGCACAGCGCGCCGGACGATGTGGTGCTCTCCTTCTGGCCGGGGTATGTTTTCGAATCCGGCAGGAGATATTTTCCGGGCATGGAGGACCAGTTTTGCGATCCGCATGATGAACAAGCTGAGTCCGGCGGAGAAAGCGCGATTCCACATTCCCTCGAATGACGACCTGATGAAGGCTATCCGCGGACGCGAGGTGAGGCTGGTGGTTGTTCATCCGTGGATCGAGGAGTATTACCACAACCTGACACCGCAGCAGACCGAAGACTTCAAGACCACGCTCGATGAGAACTATCTTCCCGTGGCGCGGGTGGGCGAGGTTTCCGTTTACCAGGCGCGGCCTGCCGCATCGGGCGGCGCGTCTCCTGACCATCGATAGTGAAGATGGGTCATGATAGAGAGTGATGCAGACCTTGCGACTGATCGTCGATGGCGGCGATCTCAATGCGCCCAGCTCCCGGGCTTCGATCGCGACTGCCGCCGCAATTCTTCGCGAAGGCGGGACGGTGGCGTTTCCCACCGAGACGGTTTATGGCCTGGGCGCTGATGCGCTGCGCGCCGACGCGGTGGCGAAGATCTTCGCGGCCAAGCAGCGGCCTGGGTGGGATCCGCTGATCGTGCATGTTTCCGATGCCGCGATGCTGAGAGAGATCGCGGCGGAGGTCTCCGGCAGCGGGCGGCGATTGATCGATGCCTTCTGGCCGGGCCCGCTGACGCTGCTGCTGCCGCGGAGCTCCCGCATTCCGGACGTGGTGACGGCGGGGCGTGCGCGGGTGGGGGTACGGATGCCGCAACATCCGGTGGCTCAAGCCCTGATCCGGGCTGCGGGCGTGCCGGTGGCCGCGCCCAGCGCCAACACCTTCGGACACACCAGTCCCACCTCGGCGCAGCATGTGGCCGATGACCTCGATGGACGGATCGATGCGATTCTCGATGGCGGTGCGGCGATGCCGGCGCATGGGCTGGAGTCGACGGTGATCGATGTGGGCGAAGATCCGTGCGTCGTCTACCGCCCGGGAGTGATTACGCTGGACGATATCCGAGCGGCGGGCGTGGACGCGGTCGCGTTTCAGGAGCGGGCCGGTGATGGCCGGGAGCCACGGGAGGCGTTGCCTTCTCCGGGAGTGGGGTTGCGGCATTACGCACCGCGGGCGCGGCTGGTTCTGGTCGAGGATGGGCCGCAGCAGGCGCAGCGGTTCGAAGGTCTGGCTGCGGAGTTTGCCGGAGAACGGCTGGGACTGATGCTTCCCCAGGATTTCGCGGAGCCGATCCCGGGCGCTTTGGTTTATCAATGGGGCAGGTGGGAGGAGCCGGAGGTGCTGGCGCGCCGGCTTTTTGCCGGATTGCGGCGACTGGATGCGGAGGGAGCGACGGTGATTCTGTGTCCGCTGCCGGAGCCGCGCGGGATCGGAATTGCTATCCGCGACCGTCTGCTGAAGGCAGCACGGACGGACTAAGGGCTTCAGCGGGCGTGCTTGAGCCCTTCGAGGATGTCCTGACCTTCTCCGGCTTTATAGAGATACTTAATGGCCGATTTGTAGATCAGGGTGCGGCTGCCATTTTTGACCTTGATCGTATCCCGGTCGTACCACTCTAGATAGCCTTCGATGCGCTCGCCGTTGTCGAGCACGATGACCATAAGAGTCTGGGTCTGCATCTGCTTCTGAAAATAATAAGCTTCCGCGTTGGAGTTCTCGCTTGCCGACGGAGGCATCAGCATGGGCGCCTGATGCGAGAACATGGGCGACGGTGCGCGCCAGGCATCGGAGCGGCCTTTGAGCGTGCGGGGCGGCAGCTTGGGACGGACGAGCTTGCGCGGGCCGGTGTTGCTCCCGTTGTTGATTTCTGTTGCCCCGGCTGCCGGGGCCTTGTCGATGCCGACTGGCTGCGGCGCGGCTCTTAGGCCGCCGTTGGCGGGATCGGGAGGGAAACCAGGACAAGGCTCAGGCATCCCTTCAGCAGGGATATGGGAAGAGTTCGCCATAAGAGTACAGTCAGTGCCGTGCACTTAAGATGCGGTCGAATTCGCCGCAGCCGTATGTGCCGCTGTTCATTTTTTTGAGTTCTTGCCCCGTATAGTAGCCGAGATTGAGGAAAGATAGCCACAAAGAAATCTGTTTCTAACTTCAATTCTTTGTGAACTGCAAACTGTCTCTTTTCGCGCCGGAATTCTGTGCCGTTGGCGGACTTACGCTCGGGGCAGGCCGGTGGCGAAGGAGTCGAGAGAGAGCGAACGGAGAAGGTTGCGGCGCATGCCGGATTCGACCTGGGAGACGCCGCGTTCGGCGGCTTCGATCCAAGCCAAGTTCGTTTGCTGCGCCATGACGGTCAGCTCCTTTTCGAGATCGATGTTTCTCACCAGCGGCGTGGCGCCGGACTGGATGAGCAGCAAATCTTCGAGGAGGCTGAGCAGGGCGCGCAGCAGGCCGGAGGTCTTTTCCTGGCCTTCGGCTCCGGCGCGATAGGTCTCCGTCATTTTGAAGAGGGCAGAGAAGTCGGGATCCCGGAGGGCGTGGCGCAGGATGAGCAGAGCGTCCGTGCGGCTGGCGAGGTAGCCTTCGAGATTGAAGCCGAGCGCCTGGCCGACGGCCCCCTGGGCGAGGCGGGCGACGAGCGCGCGCTGCTGCGGCTTCCAGTCGCTGCGGCGCTCGGCGAGCAGGGCCTCGATCTGCTCGAGCGGGAGGGCGCCGAGGCGAACGATGCCGGCGCGTGAGCGGATGGTGGGCAGCAGGTCGCCAAGATTCTCTGCGAGCAGGATGATGCTGGCGTGGGCGGGCGGTTCCTCGAGGATCTTGAGGAGGGAGTTGGCTGCCTCCTTCATGAACGCCGAGCTGGTGAAGATGTAGATGGCGCGCTTCGCGTCGGCCGGCATGCGGTAGATCTCGCGGATGACGGTGCGCACCTGTCCGAGTTTGATGAGCAGCTGCGGCGGGTCGGGCGGGATAACCAGCACGTCAGGATGGGTCTGGATAAGGATGCGGGTTTCTTTCTTGTCGACTTCGCGGAGGTCTTCGCGGGCCGTAATGGCCTCTTCAACACGGGCGTTCAGATCGGCTGCCTGGCCGATTCTGGTGCAGTTGGAGCAGACGCCGCAGTAGTCGGGAAGGCCGTCGGATTCCGTCGGCTGCAGGCAGTTGATGGCCTGGGCGAGCATGATGGCGAGCGTGTACTTGCCCGCGCCGCGCGGACCGGTGAGAATCATGGCCTGCGGCAGGCGCTCCGCGGCGATAGCCTCGCGGAGGTGTCTTACGGTTGGCTCATTGCCGAGGAAATCGCGGAAGCTCACTGCTTCAGATTAAAGGATTTTGGCGGGAAGGGGACCGTGAGTGCCGCCCACCCGATCGCGGAGGCGACTTCATGCGGCGGCGAGGATGGCGCGGCCGAGGGCGCCGGTCAGTGCGTCCTGCGCGTCGAGGGCCGCGCCACGGGCGGCTCCGGGAAGACTGCGCAGGTGATTGCTGAAGTCCCAGACGTAGATAAACCGAAAACGATCGCGGCCACTGCCAGCGGAATCCATCCCGATCTGCGAAGGGGGGCGGAAACCGCATTTCTTCTGAAAATTCCTCGATTCATGACTAGCTCCTTATGGGACTCGAATGCGAACTGGGCGCGGATCTTGAGGAAGATTTGGTTCCAGCGATGAGTCCGGCAGGTTGATTCGAGTGCGCTCCGAATCGATACACTCGTGTACGAAAGTCACCTGCCAACCGAACAATGTCAGCTACGGTACCACCGAACCGATTGCTGCAACCAGAGAATTTGCGCGGGCAATTTCGGCAAGAAACGGCACGTCCCGAAGTAGGCTGCGCTGTTTAAGCGTTCCGAATTGAACATCGCAATCGAAGATTTCATCCGGTGCAATACTTAAGTTTTTACTTGACAATTATTCTGACCGAAATAACACTTAAGCTAATGCTTAACTATTCGATCTCAGCCGGAGGATCCATCCATGGAACAGCAAACCGTCATCCACAACACCTTTGTCATCGAACGCAGCTACCCCAAGCCGCCTGAAAAGGTCTTTTCCGCCTTCACTGACCCGGCCAAGAAACAGCGCTGGTTCGGCGCAGGCGAACATCATGAGGTCGAACAGTTCGACATGGACTTCCGCGTCGGCGGCCATGAGTTCTTTCGTTACCGCTTCAAGCAAGGCACACCGTTCCCCGGCGTCGCTCTTACCAACGAAATAACCTACCAGGAGATCATTCCGAACCGCTGCATCGTAACCGCCTCGGCGATGTCTCTCGGCGACAAACGCATCTCCGCCTCGCTGGTCACCTTCGAGTTCCTTGAGACGCAGCAAGGCACCGATCTTCTCTGCACACACCAGGGCGCCTTTTTCGAAGGCTCTGACGGCCCCGAGATGCGAAAAGCGGGCTGGAACACGCTCTTCGACAACCTGGCCAGGGAACTGGCGCGCTGAGCAAGATGCCGGGAAAAAAAGCCAGTATCCACCGCGTCTTTCACGCACTCGGCGACCCCACGCGCCGGGTGCTCCTGGAGAGGATGACGGCCGGGCCGGTCTCCGTCTCGCATCTGGCGGAGCCCCTCAAAATGACGCTGGCGGCTGTCGTTCAGCACCTGCAGATTCTCGAGGACAGCGGGCTCGTCGTCACCGAAAAGTCAGGAAGAGTCCGCGTCTGTCGCGTGGATCCTTCAGGGCTCGCCATCGCGGAGAAGTGGCTTGCCGACCGTCGACCGGCCTGGGAAAAGAAGCTCGACCGCCTGGGCGATCTCCTCGCCGAGCCAGAAGAATGATGCCCCAAAGGAAACGGGCTGCACGAAAGCAAATCCGCGCAGCCCGCGATCTTCGAGAGCAATCTAGTTCTTGGGCGCCATCGTCATCGGCTTCAGAATCTCGCTCAGATAATCGGGCGTGCCATTCACGCGCTCCAGGTGCGGGAAGCGCAGCCCGTCGTGATAGTCCAGCTTCACCACTTTGTAGTATCCGGTGTTCACCACGATCAGCTCGATCGGCGCCGTGTTCCCTTTCGCGTCGCTGATCGCCTGCCCCAGCAGCGAGGCGCTGTATTGGCGCCCATTGACGGCGACAATCTGCATGCCCGGCCCCAGCTTCGCCTTGTCGGCGGTCGAACCCATCAGCACATCTTCAATTCGTCCGTCGCTGCCGATATCCATGCCCACGCTCCACCACGCCAGCGCATCGCCGGTAGCACCTTCGCGCGCCTGGACATACTCACCCGGCGTATCCGTGTAAACCAGCTTGTATCCACCATGCGTAATGCCATTCAGCGGCGCATGCGGAGCCTTGCTCGTCAGTCGCTCGCGCAGGAACGAAGCCCAGTCATAAGGCACAATCGCGTTCAGATTGGCAACCACATCGTCGAAGCTATAAGGCACCACCTTCGGTCCCGTGTTGCCGCCCACGCCCTCGAAGCGCGCGCAGAAATCGTTCAGGCTCTTCTTATCGTTGGTGAGCTGGCGAATCGTCGTGTCGATATCCATCCAGACGAGCGCACCCTCCTGGTAGTAGTCCACGCTGCGCCGCCAGTTGTCCCATTGCGAGCTGGTGTCATAGAGAATCTGCGCCGCCGTCGCCGTGTCCTGCAGGTCGCGCCAGGTGCGCCCCGGGCGCTCGTCCATGGTTGCGGCGTTCGTTGCCAGCGCCTCGCGATATTCATCCGCTGTCTCGATCCCGCTGCGCGCCGCCAATACCTCGCCGAGATACTGCGTAAGTCCCTCGTACACCCACAGCAGCTCGCCCTTCATCGGATCTTCGTAGTTGCCGGTAGCCAGTCCCGCCGGCCGCCGGTATTTCCCGTTCCACGAATGCGTGAACTCGTGCGGAAGCAGATCCGCCGTCACCAGCGAAAGGTTATCGTCGAGAAAAGTCTTCTCCGAGACGCGGTCATCGCTCGACTGGTGATGCTCAAGGCCAAAGTGAGCCACCTGGTCGCTCAGCGTCACCAGGAAGTGATAGCTGTCGTAATGCCGCGACCGGTAGAGTGCTCCCGTCTCGCGCACCAGGTTGCTGTACGCGGCCAGAACCTCGGGCTTGATGCTCAGATCCTCGGGACCATCTGCCGCCAGGTCCAGAAAATGCTTCGGTGTCACTTCCGGCGCCAGAGGATACTCGGCAAAATACTTCCCCGTCAGTAGGGGAGAGTCGACCAGCTGCTCCAGAGACACGGTCTCGAACTGGATCGTTCCATTCGCCTCGCCCGTCTTCGTCAGCGCCGTGCCATACTTCCAGTCCGCAGGCAGCTTCACCGCGGGCGAAAAGCGGATGTCCGAGGCCTGCAGGCCAGCCGGATAAATCAGCACCTCGTTCCAGCTCAGCATCGCGAGATTCGCGCTCGTCGAAGCTCCGGCCGAGAACCCCGAGGGCGCAGCTGTGGCCAGAAAGTCGACATTCGCATCCAGCGACGAAACCCCATCAGGCACCGTGACGTGGAAGGCAAACATGTTCACGTCATCGCGCCGCCAGTTCAATTCCCTGCCGTTCGCGCGGATCACCAGTCCCGCCATATTGTCGATCGGCCCCGTCGGCCCATGCTCGCCGGGGATCCACTTGGGATACACCAGCGTCAGCTCGCCCGGCTTCACCGGAATCGTGAGCTGCGCATGCAGAATCTTGCGCGGCGCGTCCGTAACATCCACAGTTACGTGGATCGGTTCGGAACTCTGGGCATGAAGCACGGTCGCAGAAAATGCGGAGCAGGCAATCACAAGGCAGGCAAACGAACGGAACGTCAAAGGTAAAACCCTCCGGAGGAGCAACTCTTTCAGTGTATCCAGTCGTGAATGCCTCGTCTCCCATCATTACGGCACCACGAACGCAAGCCGGGCCGCTGGATGCTAAACTCCGGCCATGCACGCGGCCACGAACCCCAGCCATTCACGCGGTCTTTTTGTCACATTTGAAGGGCTCGACGGCTCCGGAAAAACAACCCAGCTCCGCAGGCTCGCGCAGTGGCTCGAAGCCGCGGGCCGCGAGGTCACGGTCACCCGCCAGCCCGGCGACACGCGCATCGGCGAGCGCATCCGCTCCCTTATTCTTGACTCGCGCACCGAAAATCTCGCCCCAAAAGCCGAGCTGGGTCTCATGTTCTCCGACCGCGCCCAGGGCATCGCCGAAATCATCGAGCCCGCGCTGGCACAGGGCCGCATCGTTCTCTGCGACCGCTTCACCGATTCCACCGAGGCCTACCAGGGCGGCGGACGCCAACTCGGCAGCGAGGTCGTGCTCAGCCTGCACGCCGCCATGTGCGGCAACCTCCAGCCCGACCTCACCATCCTGCTGCTGCCCGATTTCGAAAACTCGCTGCGCCGCGCCCGCAGCCGCAACGTCCGCGCCGCGCGCCAGGGCAAAGACGAAAACCGCTTCGAAAAAGAGGACGAGCTCTTCTACCGCCGCGTCTGGGGTGCGTATCGCCAAATCGCGGAGCGGGATCCTGTGCGTGTTATCGCAATCGAAGGCGATCACAGCATCGAAGACGTCCACCAGCGCATCGTGGAAGTAGTACAACAACGATTGAGCCCCCATGCCTCTGACCGCTGACGCCACGCCGCGCGCCGCCGAACCTTCCGAATGGATCGTCGAGGAGCGCAACGGCTATCGCTTCCCGCCCGGGCTCAAGCTCAACCTGCCACTCTACCTCTCACGCCGTTTCTTCCGCGTCGGCAATCCCATCCTGCTCTTCGAGCACCTCTACGAAACCTACGGCAAAATGGCCCACTACAAGGTCGGCCCCAGCCACATCGTTCTCGTCAACGAGCCCGAATTCATCCGCGAGATCCTCGTCAATCAGGCGCATAACTTCATCAAGGAGCGCACCCAGAAGCGCATGCGCATCCTGCTCGGCGACGGCCTCATCACCAGCGACGGCGAGACCCACCGGCGCCACCGCCGCATTGCAGCGCCCGCCTTCCATCGCCAGCGCATCCAGGCCTACGGAGACCTGATGGTCGAGCGCGCCGCCGCCATGCGCGAAACATGGAAGCCCGGCGTCGAGATCGACATTTCGAACGAGATGATGCGGCTGTCCCTGCAGAACGTCGCCCGCACCCTCTTCGCGCAGGAAGTCACGCCCGACATCGAGAGCATCAACCACGAAGTCAACGTGATCATGAAGCTCTACAACTTCCTCATCGCCCTGCCCCGCGCCGAGGACTACCTGCACCTGCCCATCCCCGGCCTCATGCGCTTCCGCCGCGCCCGCAAACACCTCGACGAGGTCGTGCATCGCATGATCGCCGCCAGCCGCGCCAGTGGCGTTGACTCTGGCGACCTGCTCTCCATGCTCATCCGCGCCCGCGACGACGAAGACAATACCGCCATGTCCGACGAGCAGCTCCGCGACGAGATCATCACCATCTTCCTCGCCGGATACGAAACCGTGGCTAACGCCCTCGCCTGGACCTGGATGCTTCTCGGCCAGAACTCCGAAGCCGAAGCGAAGCTGCACGCCGAGCTCGATGAAGTCCTCG
>Ga0206844_10234_pt1 | contig 16626 bp, 10 predicted proteins | sample Alteio_BWOrgCont_22_FD_152907 | JGI IMG/M metagenome (GOLD analysis project Ga0206844, IMG submission 152907) | Enriched cells from forest soil in Barre Woods Harvard Forest LTER site, Petersham, Massachusetts, United States -... | ecosystem: Environmental > Terrestrial > Soil > Temperate forest >...
TGGAAAAAGTCGATCTCACGCGCCGCGTTCCATCTACAGACCCGACCGAAGAATTCAAGCACGCACTCATTCAGGAAGTCGTGTACATTTCGGTGTCTTTCGCCAATCGGCGGGAGCTGCACCAGGCCATCGCTGAGTGGTACGAAAAGCAACATCCTCAGGACCTGGCGCCCTATTACCCGCTTCTGGCCTACCACTGGCGTCACGCTGAAATGATTCCCAAGGCCATGGACTACTCCGTCAAAAGCGGAGCGCAGGCGCTGGAGAACTTTGCCAACCAGGAAGCGATCCGGTTTTTGCGGGACGCGCTCGAGTTGTCTGAACTGGGCAAATTAGCCGGTGGCGAAACGGATTTGCAACTTGCGCTATGCCGGCTTTGGCTGGGGAGAGCACAGGTGAACCTCTCCAACTACGGCGATGCGCGGGCTAATCTGGAGCGTGGTCTCGCAGCCCTCCGGCAGCCGGCTCCTCGATCGATAGTGAATGCCAGCCGCGTCCTGTTGGGCGAAACGTTGCGGCAGTTTGTGTATCGCCTCTGGCCGTCGCGCTTTCTAGGCAAGAACGCAGGTGAGCGGAAGATGCTGCTGGAAGCAGCGCGAGCCTACCAGGGGCTGATGGAGATTTATTACGTTGAGAATGCCCCGGTGCCCACGCTGGTCGCTTCGATGAAGTCATTGAATCTAGCTGAGTCGGCCGGACCGTCGCCGGAGCTGGCACGGGGATATGCTTCGCTCGGAGCGATTCTCGGCTTTATTCCCTGGCACAGCGCCGCCGCTGCATACTGCCAACGCGCGCTGGAAACCGCCGAGGCGGTCAATGATCTATCGGCCATCAGCTGGGTTCTGCTATGCAAGGGCATCTACGAGTCCGGCTTGGGGAAGTGGGAGGAAGCTCACAGCGATTTTCAGAGGATGGCGCAAATCAGCACTCAGCTCGGTGACGCCAGGAGCTTGAGCGACGCCAATCAATGTCAGATTATGCTGCATTATTTCCGCGGGAACTTCGCCGCTGCCGTCCAGGAGGCGGAAGAACTCTATGCCTTCATGCTGAAGCGCAACGACCACCGCTTGCAAGCTGAGGCTTTGCGTTGGAAAGCGTACAGCCTCCTGGCATTGGGAAAGACGGATACGCTGCCCACATGCCTGGCAGAACTGGCCAAGTTGCGATCGGCTGAGAAGAGTGGGGGCCTCCTGAATCTGGGAGATGTTTTCGCCTTGCGCGCGAGCTTGCACCTGCGCATCCGGGAATATTCTCAAGCGCTGGAATCGATCGAGGAGGCTGCTGCTCGACTGGCAAAGATTTCCAACACTTCGCATGAACTGATCCTGGAACGTGCCACCGTGGCCGGCATCTACCTAAGCCTTTGGGAACGGATACAGTCCAAGGGATGGAAGTCGCCGGGCGAAAAGGCGCTGACGCAATGCCGTGCCGGGGCGAAAAAAGCTTGCGGCGCGCTGCGCAGCTTCACTCGCGTTTTTCCTATTGGTCAGCCCATGACGTGGTTGCGGTTGGGGCAGTACCGGCATCTTGCTGGCGACGCCGCCAAAGCTCAAGCTGCTTGGGCAAGGGGCATCACGTCCGCCCGGGAGATTAAAATGCCCTACCTGGAAGGATTGATTGAATTCGAGATCGGACGCGGCGCGTCCGGCGAAGCCAAAGGGCGCGAGCATTTACAGCGTGCGTGCGAAATATTTCAAGAGCTGGGCGCGGCCTACGATCTTGGGCTCGCCGAGACTGCCCTCGGTGAAACCCAGCATCGCGCTTGACGTCATATAGCTTGGGTGGTAGCATCCGTTTCCGCTCCTCTCCCATGTTCATGGAACGGGCCTTGATGGCGCGCCACAACGAAGGGCCGGTAGATCAGTCTTCGTTTCTTCACGACGACCAACTTCAAAAATTGGTAAGTGATGCGTGCGCTCGAATCCAAGCCGAGTTAACCCGCCACGCTCCTTTTCTTGCTGAGCAGGTTCGCGGCTGGATGGCACAACTGTCTGCTACGGGAGTAGCACCGGATTACTTTCTGCAGCCGCGCATGTTTCCCCTGCTGCGTTTGCCTTTGTGGGCGGCAAGAAGCTTTACTGCCGACCCCGACAGCGAATTTCTGGCGGATGTGATTTATTCGACGGTTAATGGTTATTACTACATCCGCCTGCTCGACAACCTCATGGATGGTCACGGCACGATCGAGCTGGAAATCCTGCCGGCAACCGCTTTCTTTCATACTGAATTCCAATCGACGTATCAGAAATATTTCGAAGCCGCGCACCCTTTCTGGGAGGTTTTTCGCTCAGCGTGGTTTTCCGGCAGCGATCACTGTGTTCAAACTTGCAGGAGCCAGAATTCCGTTGGCGGCGGTGGGCTTCCGGCACGGGACTGGTCAGAGCATGCAACGCTGGGAGCAGTTTGCTCTGGCCCTGGCGCGATGGTCGCAGATGGAAGACGATTTGTTCGACTGGCACCACGATTTGCGCCATCGGAAAACGTCATATTTCCTCACCGAGGCAAACAAGCGCAAAGGTTTTGACACAGTCGATGCCTGGGTGATCCGCGAGGGATTTCAGCTCGGTTTGGAAACTTTACAGCGGGAACTCTCCGCTTTGCGTGATCTGGCTCGACCACTGACCAGTCCCGACGTCGCAAGTTATCTGGATCTGCGGGAAACGGTTTTGGAAGATCAAAAGACCAAAATCAGCGAAGCTTTTCAGGTTCTAAGCGCTGTAGCTGTCGTGACGACAGCTCAGACTCCGGACTAGGCTCACAGCCTGCTGCAAAACAATAAATTAAATAAGGAGCGAACATGACCGTACAGGAACTTTTCGAAAAGGCTCTGCACAACTCGAAGTTTTGGAAGGAACTCAGCAAGGATCCGGCCAAGGCTTTACAAGCCGCGGGAGTAAAAGCCACTGCGGATCAGGTAGCGGCTCTAAAGCAGCTGAATTATGAAGCGCTCGACGAAGTGGCTTCAGCATTTGGCGGCGGCGGCACGGGCAACATCACTTAACTGGGTACAGGCGAAGCTACTGTTGAAGATCGATCAGTAAATCGGACGATTAGCGGGGCCAGAAGTGCGCTCGCGCTACGATTTGCGTGTCCGCCCGCATCGCAACAGGGAAAACGATGATCTTCCACTTCTTCAACTTATTATTCGACTCGCACGGCTTTGAAATGGTGGCAGCGATTATTGGTTCGCTGCTCTGGGTGCTCGCCTATATTCTGATGGCCCTAAAAGGCTATAAGGATCAAACTTACGGCCTGCCCCTGGTGGCCATAACGCTGAATTTCTCCTGGGAGTTCATCTACGTTTTTTTCTATCCTCCTGACAATCAAATAGTCATGTTGTTGCGGATCGCCTGGCTGGTGTTCGACGTTTTCAATGTCTGGTTGCTGTTCCGCTTCGGCAAGGCAGTTCAGAGCGTCCCTGAGATTCGCCAGCACTTCTATGTCGTGGTGTTGTGCACGTTCGCGCTCGCTTATATGGGCGAGATGGCGCTCCACCATCGCTTGGCTGATAGCGGCGGCGACGAGTCCGCTTACTCGATCAACTTCATCATGAGCGTTCTCTTCGTGTTCATGTATTTCAATCGTCGCGATCTGCGAGGCCTTTCCTACGGAGCCGCCTGGGCGAAGATGGTCGGAACCGGCATCATGGCTCTGGCCACGTATCTTGCCTTCCTGCGCCAGGGAGGCACTCATTATTTGTTGGACTATTTATTCGCCTGCATCTTTATATTCGACGTGATCTACGTCTACCTCCTGCACAAGGCAGGAGCAGGCGCGGTGTCCGGCCTCAAAGCAACGGCGTCCGCCAGGGCTTAGCTCGGGAGCCCGATCTCATTGCAGAGTTGGATGAAGCGCGGTTCCTCGCGCAGATCATCGAAGGACGGCCGGACCCTCAGCCAAACTAAATCGACGGCACGCGCCTGGCGGGCCTGATCGAGGTAATCAAGAGCATCTTGTTTTTTTCCCAATCCCAATACCACTTGCGCCAGGAGCACGGGAGACACGTAGGTCGAGAGGCTCTGCTGGCGCAGATCCTCTAAAATCTTGCTCGCCTCGTCCCGTCGACCAGCCTGCGAGTAAGCCCATCCCAAGACGGCAAGAGATTCCGCACTGCGCGCGTTCAGTTCGGCCGAGATCTGTGATTCTCGGACTGCCTCGCCGAACATTCCTTTTAGAGAATAGGCTTGCCCGAGGAAAAAGTGGGCCATGCCAAAGTTCTTGTCCATGGCAATCACTTTGGCAAATTCCTCGATCGCTTCGTCCGGTCGTCGCTCCAGTAGAAGCCCGAGCCCCCACGTGGTGCCGATGACCAGCGAAAGCGGCTCCAGTTCACCTGCCAGATGAAGTTCCCGGCGAGATTCCTCGAAGCGCGCCTGCGGCAACAGGCAACTCGTTGCATACCAATGATAAGCCGTGGCGTATCTCGGACTGCTTTCGATTGCGCGCTGAAACTGGCGTTCAGCGCTCTCCCAGTTCCAGCCATACACCGCCTCCGCGCATCCGAGAGAAATATGCGCCTCGGCAAGTTTCGGATCGATCGCCAAAGCCTTGCGCGCCGATTCTTTGACCAGGGGAATCATCGCCTCCGGGGCTTCGGCGCCGTAGATTGCCAGCGCCATGTGCGAGTCCGCGATGCCTGCAAGCGCTGGAGCGAAGCTGCTATCCAGGGCTATTGCATTGCCGAAGCATTCAATGGCTTTTCTTAGATCCTGCGCTGTCCTCTTATTCCAGAAGAATCGTCCTTGGAGATAAAGATTGTAGGCCTCAGGATTAATCATGCGGTGCACGGGAATCGCCATGGGCTGCCGGTTCAAAGCAGGTTCCAAACTCGCAACAACCGCTTGTGCGATCTCATCCTGCAAGGCAAACACATCGCTCAATTCTCTGTCGTATTTTCCCGACCATAGCTGGAAACCGTCGGCCACGTCGACCAACTGTCCGGTAATGCGAACGCGGTTGCCGGATCGTTGTACGCTACCTTCAAGAATCGAACTGACGGCCAATTCTCTGCCGATTTCCCTTATGTCGAGCGCCTTTCCCCGGAAGCGAAACGAGGAGCTGCGGGCAGCAACTCGCAGGTCACTCATGCTGCTCAACAGATTGATAAGTTCCTCGGTCAAGCCATCGCTGAAATACTCGTTGTCCGGATCCCGCGTCAGATTGCGGAAAGGCAACACCGCGATGGAAGATCTTGCAGGAGAAACTGCCCCCAGGGTAATGACGCCCAACTGGCTGAATCCAGCCTCACTGCTCAATTTGATTAGATCGGTGCGAACTTCCTGTGCATTGCGATATCTTTCGCTTTCGTTCTTGTTCAACATCTTCCGCAAGATTGCCAGCCACGGTTCAGGAACCGGAGGCAACGAACCATCGATCGCGGGGAAAACGTCGGAAAGAATTGAACTCGCCGTCTCGACGGCGGTCCTTTTCACGAACGGATGAATTCCCGTCAACATCTCACACAGAACGATCCCAAATGAAAAGACATCGGATGCTGTGCCAAGTGGAATGCCGCGAAGCTGCTCGGGCGACATGTAAGTCAGGGTGCCTACAATCGCCCCGGCGCGTGTAAGGCCGTCTTGCGCCACGGTGACAGCGTCGGCGGGATACGACAAACTGGACTCTGCAGGCTTGGCCAGCCCGAAATCCAGCAGCTTGATTTGGCCTTCCTCGGTAATGAAAATGTTAGACGGCTTGAGGTCACGATGGACGATGCCGTGGCCGTGGGCTGCGGCTAGGGCATCCGCAATTTGCAGCGCGAATTGGTGAACCCGTTTCGTCTCGATGGGCCCGTGGGCTATCGTCTGTTGCAGATCTCGCCCTCGGAGCAGTTCAGTGACAATGAAGTATTGACCCTGCGATTCGCCGATCTCGTGCACAGTGCAGATGTGAGGATGGTTCAGCGCGGAAGCCATCCGCGCCTCGCGCCGGAATCGTTCAATGGCTTCGGGTTTGCGCGCACGTTCAGGGCTGAGAAACTTCAAGGCGACATGCCGCTGAAGATTCATATCCTCAGCTTCATACACCTCGCCCATACCACCCCTGCCGAGCACGCTCAGGATGCGGTAGTGGGTGATCGTGCTGCCAACCATGAAAAGCCTCCGGCGTTGCGGGCGTCGCACCAATCCCGATCAACGCGTGCGCTACCGATCGCAATTCTATTTCAAGCCTTCCACCAGGTAGAGATCGGAGAGGAGGCGGCGATAGCCGTATGCGTAAGCCGTGCCGTCAGGCGAGGGCAAGATTGGGCCGACGTACTCCACGCCTGCGGGATCTGGAGGCATCAGTTGCTTCCAGAGGGTTCGGCTACCGCTGGCGATGTCCAGGCGAAAGATCTTTGCGGGCAATTCACCACCGCGATAGATGTATAGCGAATGGCCATCGGCACTCCACGCGACGGGCGCTTCTCCAGGCAGCAGACCGGGAATCGGCCTAGGATCGCCCTTGGCAACGGGAAAGAGATAGCCCTTTTCGTCAGGGCCAACCGCAGCAACGAACTGCCCATCGGGCGACAGGGCAAACGAGAGAGCGTTAGTTCCTTCCGGACTGATAGCCTCGATTTTGTTGGTACTGATGTCCTGCACATAAAGCCGGACACCATGATTTGTTTCTGTTCCAGACAATAGAACTCGGGTTGCGTCCGGAAACCATTGCGCTTTGCTGTGAATAATTCCGTGGCCGTCCAACTGCTTAGGCTCTCCCGGCCCTGTAGGCAGCAGAAAGAGGTCAGTTTGATTGTCGCCGCGACTGGAGAGCGCCCATTTTCCATCCGGAGAAAGCGCCAGGGATTGCCCGTCTCCAAGCCGCACCGCCGGCGAACCATCGGTCTTGCGCAGATAGACGGCGTAGCTCGGTCCGCCTGCCTCCCCTTCTTCACGGAACAAGAGCGTCTTGCTATCGTCGGAGAGAGTCACCGGGTAGGACCAATCCAACCAGGTGAAGTCACGTTCTGTCGCGTCCTTTGAGGTGCGGACGATGAGTCCGCGTCTCCAGTAGTCTCGCGCCAGCAAGACTCGGCCATCGGGCAAGGCATCCTGAAGCGTCAGGTCAGCGGGCACACGAGCAACCAACCGTTTCTTTCCCGACAGGCTGGCTGCATAAAGCGCCCGATCGATTCCGAGTTGAGTCGCAGTAAACCAGATCTCGTCTCCATCTGGCGACCATGCCAGCCCGATGGCGCCTCCTTCGTAAGGCTCGGTCACGGTCCTTTTTTTCCCGGCCATGTCTACGACCGAAACGCCAGCGATCGAGTCTCCCTGAATGGGATGATCCAGAAAGGCAATCATGTCGCCATGGCGAGAGATGCGAGGATGGCTGATCCATCCCCCGGTCTCGTAGAGCACTTTGCCCACGGGATACTCAAGGCGATTGCGCCCCGCAACGTCGCGCACGACAGCGAGCTGTGTGCCGTCGGGAGACCAATCGGCCCACTGGACGTTCTCCAGCACCTCGCGCGGAGCGCCGCCGACCAGCGGCATGCGCGCCAATGTTCCGCTGTGGACTTGCGACGTGGTCTGTTGGCTATCCAGTAGCAGCGCCATCTCGCCGGTCGAAGAAATGCCTAAAATCTCCGCGCCAGGAACTCCAATAGGGCGCGACTCTGGCGTGCCAAAACGCGTGGTAAAGACCTCGACGGGCGCGCCCTCCCACGCGGCGCTGTAGACCACCGTTTCTCCGTCGGGAGCAAACCTCGCCATGCGGATCGTGCCGCGGCGATAGGTCAGGAGATGATAGGAGGCGGAGTTTATAGGACCGCTGCGCCGCACGAGAAAGAACACCAAAACAATCAGCGCAAGCAGGGCTATTCCGGCCAATGCCAGCGCACGATGGTAGCGGCTTGCCGGAACCACTCCTGCGGCCGGGAACGCGGCGGATATCGCAGCAGCCGACTCAGCTTTTTTCGCGCCGGTCTCGACCTCGGCTACGCTGGTGGACAGCCGCGAAGAATCCAACCCGCGCTTTAAACGCTTCAGATCGCCGCGAATCTCGGCTGCGCTTTGATATCGCAACTCAACATCTTTTTCTAAGGCCTTGCTGATAGTGCGTTCCAGCTCCGCCGGCAGATCCGGGTTCAGGCGAATCGGGGCAGTGGGTGCGCGGTTGAGAATCGCTTCAGTAATGACCCCCGAAGTGTCTCCGCGAAACGGCAGCACTCCCGTCGCCATCTCATAGAGCACTACACCAAAGGAAAACAGGTCCGTACTCGGCCCGAGTTCCCTGCCCCGCACTTGTTCGGGTGACATGTATGCCAAGGTCCCCAGCGCCGTTCCGGGGCTGGTCAGATGAAGCGCGGCCCCATCGGCCATAGTTTGAGAATCGCCGCTCACCGACTTGCCCACGTCGGTCATCTTAGCCAAACCGAAGTCCAAAATCTTGGCGTGCCCACGTTTGGAAACAAAGATGTTCGCAGGCTTGATGTCGCGATGGACGATACCCTTGGCATGCGCCGCGTCAAGCGCGTCGGTGACTTCGATCGCTATTGACAGCAGGCGCTCGATCTCAAGCGGGCGAGCATTGATCAGATGCTTGAGCGTCGACCCGTCGAGATACTCCATCGCGATGAAGGACTTGCCTTCATACTTTCCGATTTCGTAAATCGTGCAGATGTTGGGATGATTCAGTGCTGACGCGGCTCGCGCTTCGCGTCGAAATCGTTCCAGCGTTTGCTCATCGTGAGCGACTTCCTCAGGCAGGAATTTCAGAGCTACGGAACGGCCGAGTTCAGTGTCCTCGGCTCTGAAGACGACTCCCATGCCGCCACCGCCGAGTTTCTCCAGGACGCGGTAGTGCGAGATAGTCTGGCCGATCATTGTTTAGAGAGCAACGCTTGGAAAACAAAATTCAGAACAACTCCCAAGCGTAAGCATGGTAGAAGGAAGACGCAGAACAGTCAAAGCTTTTGAACAGCCACAGGTTTCACGCTACTCGTGTGAACACCGTTCTCGCTACGGTTCAACAACCACAGCAACAGAACCATGGCACCGAGAGCCAAAAGAAAGAAAACAATTCCCCCATGCCGGTGCAGGTTGCCATGCAGGAATCCAGGATCAACGCGAGTTCCGAGCATCGAGATAGTGAAGATTCGAACCCCGTTCTTGGCAATCGAGAGCGGAATCGCGGCTAGAACCACAACCGCTTTCCGCCAAAAGGACTGGAGAAACAATTGTGCAAGCACCATGCTCGTCACGATCAACATGAGGCTTGAACGCAAGCTGCTGCACTCCTGCGCGACCTCAAGGTTTAGTCCTGGTATCGACAGCATCACGCCGTCTTGAGTATTTGGAATTCCCAAGGCTGAAAACAGCAAACTGGCAGAGATAGCGGATCCATGTTGCCACATGGCAACGATCTTTTCTAGCAATGGCGCCGGAATCGGAACCAGCCAAAACAAAAAACAAAGAGGAAAAAGAAACAGCCGCGCGACGTGGGAACCGAAACACAACACAAAGGACCCGATCCACCAAATCACGATTGCCAGCATGTTGAAAGAAAGATCCAGATCGATGTGCGAACTGATGCGCGAAAAGGCACCGATCAGAATCGCGGCAATCAAAAGAAACAAACCAAGTCCTACAGCTGGTTCGGGCGCCACTTTCAATAAGTCTCGCTCGGAGAAGATCAAAGATACGCTAATCGGCACGATTAGGAGCAGGTGGGTATACTCCTCGACACGCAGCGCCAGCGCAAAAGCGCTGAATAGCCAGTGCCAACCGACAACCAATGATATTGCGCACAGAAGAACAAACCGTAGAGACGGAGGTATCCTTGCCATCGTGCCTCTGGCTGTTGACATGGAAAATGCTCAAAACATCACTCCGTCAAGCAACGACCGGAGGAAATATGCATGGCTTCTCGATCATGGTAACTCAACGCCCCGACAGGTTGGCGAAACTACGGTAATAGCGGCAAGAGCCTTCAACCACTCCATTAATTTTCCGTTAAATTTGCTCCGTCCAATTGACAGGGCGCAGATGTGGCTTTAACCTGCATGGCCTATGAGTAATGCCGATCTCGATGAAGCCCGCCTCGCCTACAAAAAGGCTGTTGATGAATGGGTCGATACCATTCGCGCCGAAGAAGCCTTAGCCACTCCCGACCATTCCATGATCGCCATGGAGCACTGGGATGCTGCCCATTTCAAGGAGCACGATGCCCATCAGAAAGCCACGGAAGCCCGCGAAGCTTACAAGGATGGCCTACGTCGCGTGAACTACGGGATCTAGCCGGTCGAGCCGTTCGCTATTTCGCGGTGCACGAAATTGAATTGTTATTCCGCAGCCTTGGTCGCCAACGTTTCGATGACCGCGATGTTCGGCAACAGCTCCGGGGGCAAGTTGTGCCGCTCCTGCAAATAGGCCGGACTGTTGTACGTGACCCAGACTTTTCCCTGGAGATCTTGCCAGATCAAAATCTTAAGTGGAAGATCGAGCGCGCTGCTGGGCGCAGCCAGCATCAGAGGAGTGCCAGCCTTTGGGCTCCCGAAGATTAGCAGCTTTGTGGGAGGCATTTTCATTCCCGCCTTTTCCGCTTCTCCGCTGTGGTCGATCAAGGCAAACAGCGTCACTCCTTTCGATTGCAGAATATCCTTCAACTTCTGTACCGTCTGCTCTACTGAGTGATTGCTGGGCTTGTCGACAATTCCTTTATTCATATTTGCCGCCGGTGTCATGGATAATTCCTCATTGGTTTCGAAATGTGCATTCGCAGAGCTGTGTACGGAAACCAGATAGATCGCCATCGCGAGTCCAATCAGAGCCAGAAACAAGGCGATCAGCACAGCCTGAGTCGATGGTCGAGAAGGCACGGGCCCTCCCCGATTTAACTCGCGGACTAAGCGAACATGATGCCACGCGGAAAGAATATTCACCACCACTCCCGCCGCGATGAGCGCGGTCCCGAACCAGAGCGACACCCCGTAAGACTGCGCTGAAAAAGCGTGCTCAACTACCTCGACTTGCTGCAGGAAGAGACCAAATCGCGCGACCACAAAGCCGAATCCCATCAAGGCGAGACCGGTGCGAATCCATGCCAGGAACGTGCGCTCGGCGGCCAGAAAATCCCGCAACTCGGGTTGTTGCTTTGTCTCCGTTGGCGTATTCATTTTGGTCTCCACTCGCGACCCACCGACCGGTAGTGTCGGTATAACACGATCCCCTTCCAAAGCCAAAGAACACGTGCAATACTTGGGGCGCAAAAAACAGGAGCACCTACTGTGGTCAGCGCGAGCGGGGAAACCGTGCCTGATTGTGAAAGAGTGATACCGATGAAGCGGCGGTTGCCAATAAAGGCTAAACCATCGCTCCTTCTTGAGACCGCATTTCTGGTTGTAATGCTAGCCACGGCGGGCTGGAACTTGAATGCCCTGGGTGCCGATGTCGCACCACCGCCGGCTGTTGCGGCCCAAAGTGCGTCGACCGGCGACGCTTCATCTGCATTCAGCGGCGCGCTGCGCGAGATCGCCGCCGCCGGCAAACTGCCGGATCTTCGATGGCCCGATTTTTCCGACTACCGGATTCACGTAACGAATTTCTATGATTCAGTTGGCTACGCTCCTGCCTGGCTGAACAACAACGAGCCAACACAACAAGCCCAAGCTGTGATCGATGTGCTAAAAGAGGCCGATAGCAAGGGGCTGAACGCCGAAGATTACGACGCTTCACGTTGGGCTGACCGCATGGCTCGGCTTCGTCAATCGCCCTCGTCCGAAGACCGCGCAAGATTCGATGCCGCGCTAACGGTCTGTGTCATGCGTTACGTTTCCGACTTGCATATTGGCAGAGTCAATCCGCAGCATTTTAAGTTCAATCTCAGCGTCTCTGCGAAAAAATATGACCTGCCGTCGTTCTTGCGAGACAAGCTGATCCATGGAGCGGATATCCGCGTCGAACTGGATCAGGTAGAACCACCCTTCGCCGGTTACAAACGCACCCAGCAAGCGCTGCAACGATATATAGAGTTGTCGCGGCAGGACGACGGGGAACAACTCCCGGTTCTTGGCAAGCCAGTCGAACCCGGCAGCCCGTATGACGGAACGCCGCGATTGACTCGCTTGTTGCGTCTGCTTGGAGATCTGCCGGACAACGCCACATCTCAAAGCTCAAACACTTATGCCGGCCCGCTCGTCGATGCCGTCAAACATTTCCAGGCGCGGCATGGCCTCGGTCCGGACGGACGGCTGGGTGCGCAGACACTGAAGCAATTAAACACGCCGTTGAGCTTTCGCGTGGAACAGTTGCGTCTGACGCTGGAGCGCTGGCGCTGGATACCGTTCCAATTCTCTCAGCCGCCAATCGTGGTTAACATTCCCGAGTTTCGCCTGCGAGCTTACAGCAAGGACGGCACGATCGGACTTCGTATGAACGTGATCGTGGGCAAGGCCTATCGCCATCAGACTCCGGTCTTCGAAAGGGAGATGAAGTACGTGGTATTCCGTCCCTATTGGAATGTGCCGCCAAGCATTCAGCGTTCTGAAATTGTGCGCGCAATCAGAAAGGATCGCGACTACATCGCAAAAAAAGGTTTCGAGGTGGTCACTTCACAGGGCAGCGTAGTAACTTCGGGCACGATCAACGATGACATACTGCAGCAGCTCAGCGCGGGGAAGCTGCTGGTGCGGCAGAAACCGGGCCCCACGAATGCGCTGGGGCTGGTAAAGCTGATGTTCCCCAACGAATACAATGTCTATTTGCACAGCACTCCATCGCCGCAATTGTTCTCGCAATCGCGCCGGGATTTCAGCCATGGGTGCATTCGCGTGGAGAAGCCCGCGGAGTTGGCTGCGTGGGTTTTACGCGATAAGCCGGACTGGTCGGTAGAGCGCGTCCGCGCCGCCATGGAGACCGGCAAAGACAATGTGCAAGTCAATCTCACCAATCCCGTACCGGTATTAATTCTCTATGGCACCGCGATTGTGTATGAAGATAACCAGGTTCATTTCTTCGACGACATCTACGGATACGATTCAGAGTTGGAGAAAGTGCTCGCGCGAGGATATCCGTATCCAGGATGATGAGACTGAGATCTACTAGCGCCGCACGCGGCCGCCCTCCTCTCAATGAAGTTGCCAGCCTGCCTGAGCTATGGAATCATCAGGAATGTCTTTTGCGAGAGTCTTGAAGGCATCACGAGAGGACGGGCCATCGAGGCAAGCGTGGGCACCGTCGCGCCACACGCGCCCGATTCCGGACCGGGTTGCACGTCGACAAATTGTGATCGGTCACGCGCGGAAGGCTGCCATGCGACATCTGATGCTGATTGCAATCATCTTGTGTTTGGTTTGTTCAGTCGGTGTCGCACAACAGAACCAGTCTGGCTCAGTTCCCGATGCGCCGTCTGCCAGCGCACCAACGCAATCCACGCCGCAGGGTACGAATCCCCTGCAAAGTGGCATGTCTTTTTTACAGAGGAAGTCGGTATTCTTTCCTGACCTTGCGACGAACACCGGGCCGCTCGACAAGTGGCAGAAGTTCAAGCTGGCGGCAAACAACAGCGTGGCACTCGCGACAATCGGCGCGGCGCTGGTTGGCTCGGCCTTCGACCAAGCCATCAATACCCCTGCGGGCTACCACCAAGGCGTGGAAGGATATGCCAAGCGCTTTGGAGCTGACATGGCACGCTCTGCGTCGGCCAACTTGTTTGGAACTTTCCTCATCGCGTCCGCGCTGCATGAGGACCCGCGCTTTTACGTGAGGAAACACCTCTCCTTCAAGGAGTCTCTCAAGTATGCCGCGGTCCGAGTGGCGGTCACGCGCAGTGACCGGGGAGAACGAGCGGTCAACTTTGCCGGGCTGCTTGGCCCTCTCGCGGGTGAAGGGTTGGCCAACACCTATTATCCTGAAGGAAGCCGTGGAGCGAGCAGTACGTTTATACGCTACGGGTCCGACCTGGGTTGGAAATTCGGCGGGCACCTGCTGCGCCAATACTGGCCGGACATCAACAGGCGGTTGCGACTGGTGCCGGATGTGCAGCCGACGGCGAATCCGAGCCAGCCTTAGCGAACGGCGGATTCACGTGGCGCCCTCTTACGGTCGTTGAAAGAGTCGCGACGCGGCGCAGGCAACGGGAGAAGATGGATCTGCGTCTTTGGCAGGTACTCCGTGTGTGGCTTCGCATCTATCCAGGAACTGACTCTTCGGTTTGTCGCACTGATGTGCCTCGCCTATCCGGGCATGGCTCAAACTCAACCCGGTCAGGCCGACGCTCACAAGCTCGATATCACCGTCGTCGACGAAAACGGGGTCGCGGTTCGCTCAGCGTTGGTGCTTCTGACCGCCGCCTCGCAAACCGCTTCGCCCAGGCGTTGCGAAACCGACTTCGCCGGACACTGCAGCATCACCAGCCTGCCCCCTGCTACGTTTCAGCTTCGGGTAGACAAGCAAGGCTTCTATGCCGTGAGCCTGCCTTCGGTCCGTCCAGAGATTACCGCCGCTGTTGACGTCACTCTATCCCATCTCCAGGAAGTCCGGTCCGTGGTTAATGTCAGCGAGTCTCCATCCGCCATTGATCCGGCTCAGGTTTCCTCCAAGGAACAAATCTCCGGCATCGACATCATTGATATTCCTTATCCTGCAACCCACGACTACCGCAATGTGTTGAATTTCATTCCCGGCGTGGTGCAGGATTCCTCCGGCCAGCCCCATGTTGCTGGCGCGCAAACTTATCAAACTGTTACTTTGCTCGATGGGTTCAATGTGACTCAACCCGCCAACGGGCTTTTGCTCGTGCGCGTGAGCACCGATGGTTTTCGCTCCGTTGAGGTCGAGCCCAGTCGCGAGCCCGCGGAATATGGCAAGGGTTCGGGCGGAGTCCTCAGTTTGAACACTGGTGTCGGCAGTGATCAGTTCCACATTATCGCCACCAATTTCATTCCCTCGCTGCAAAACAAGAACGGGATTGCGCTCGACCAATGGACGCCGCGCATCACATTTTCGGGTCCGATTCGCACTCGCAAAATGTGGTTCTTCGACGCGATCGAGGGCGAGTACGACAATTTCATCATCACTCAACTACCATCTAACGCGGACACGGACCACCTCTGGCGCGCCGGCAATCTGGCCAAAGTGCAAGCGAATATCTCCTCGCGCAATATCCTGACCACCAGCTTCCTGTTTAATTACCTCGACGACCAGCACGCCGGCCTTTCGCCGCTTCAGCCCGTTCCCGCTACGCCGAGCGACATCGAATTTGCATATGTCGGCACTGTCAAGGATCAGCACTATTTCAGTGGCGGCGAATTGTTGGAGACCGGTTTCAACGTCGACCAGTACAATCTCGCACTGACTCCGGCCGGCACGCAGCCTTATTACATGACTCTTGACACCGCCGGTGGCAATTACTACCTCAACTCGCAAACCCACGCTCGTCGATGGCAGGGCCTGTCGAATCTATATTTCCGCCCGCGCTACGCCCACGGTCGTCACGACATTAAAGTCGGCGTCGACCTCGACCGCATCGACTACGACGCTCAATTCCTCCGCCAGCCAATTTCGTTCTGGCCCGGCCAGAGTGTGACCACGCCTAACGGCGCTTGCCCCACCAACGCCGCCGGGATGCCAGTCGTACCCTCGCCTTGTGTCCGCTATTCCATCTTTTCCGGCGGCAACTATTCCGCCACATACAATTTCGAAGCCAGCGCTTACGTGGAAGATCGCTGGCTGATCACGAACCGCTTTCTGATCGAGCCTGGCTTGCGTGTCGATTGGGATGAAATCGTGCGTAGCCCACTGCTCTCCGCTCGTCTGGCTGGCACTTACGTCCTGGATAGCTCTGGCAACACCAAGCTCTCGGCTGGCGTGGGCGTGGTTTACGACGCGACCGACCTCATCCTGATCGCGCGCCCTGACGCCGGCTCACGCCAAGACTACTTCTTCAACTCGGCAGGGCAACCTACCAATCTCAGCGGCTCGGTTATTTCAACTCCAACTCCAGTTCTCTCCACCTTCACCGTCAACCGCCAAAGCCTCGAGGCGCCGCACTTTTTGAATTGGAGCGTCGCGCTGGAAAAGAAGCTTCCGGCATCCCTGATCATGAAAGCGGAATTCATGCAGCGCCGCGGCACTCACGACTTTGTCTACAACACGCCTAACAATTTGCCGGGCGGCAACTTCATCCTGCAAAACACACGCGACGACCATTACAACGCGTTCCAACTGACCTTGCGTCGGACTTTCCGCGAACGCTACATGGTTATGGGCTCGTATACCCGGTCTAGCAGCACGTCAAACCAGGTTCTCGATTTCAACGTGGACAACCCAGTACTCGGCCACGTTGTTCCCGGAACATCCTTGATCGGCAGTCCGCAAGCTCCCGGCCCAGTTCTTTGGGATGCACCCAACCGCTTTCTGTCCTGGGGCTTCTTGCCATTCTTTCGCCTTCCAATCGTTCATGAACTGGATCTTGCCTACTCCGCCGAGGCGCGCAATGGATTCCCGTTCAACGTCTTTACCGATCAGCAACTGCTCTACGGATCGCCCGGATCTTATCGCTTCCCGACTTATTTCACTCTGAATTTGCAATTGGAAAAACGTTTCCATCTCTTCGGCTACTATTGGGCACTGCGCGGCGGTTTCGACGACATCACCGGCGCCTCCAATCCAGTCGTGGTCAACGCCGACGTCAACTCTCCCC
>Ga0206844_10217_pt2 | contig 16490 bp, 13 predicted proteins | sample Alteio_BWOrgCont_22_FD_152907 | JGI IMG/M metagenome (GOLD analysis project Ga0206844, IMG submission 152907) | Enriched cells from forest soil in Barre Woods Harvard Forest LTER site, Petersham, Massachusetts, United States -... | ecosystem: Environmental > Terrestrial > Soil > Temperate forest >...
ACCCTTGAGGCCTTCTTTAATACTTAAAGGTTAACCGCAGAGAATGCATAGGTATCGCAAAGTAGCGCGGAGGAAAATCTTTTCACTTTTAAGACTTTGTGTTCTCTGCGAAGCCTTTGAATCCTTGGCGGTTTGCCTTTTATTTCAATTCTTAACGTATAAAGCAGATTTCACGGCTTCTATTGTATTGCTGATTGAAGGTAAAAAAGCTTCCACCAGCGTTGGTGCATATCCCATAGAAACATCTTTTCCCGTGACCCTTTTTATCGGGGCGTCCAGATAGTCAAAGGCATATTTCTGAACCTGGTAGGTGATTTCAGAAGAAATGGAACCAAAAGGCCATGATTCTTCAATAACGACCAACCGGTTCGTTTTCTTTACCGATTCCACGATGGCCGGAAAATCAAGCGGCCTTATCGTCCTTAAATCTATGACTTCGGCAGAAATGCCCTGTTTTTCTAATTCTTCCGCCGCAGCAAGGGCCACTTTCATCGTTTTATTAAAGGAGACCAGCGTTACGTCATTGCCCTGCCTTTTAACGTCTGCCTTGCCAATGGGGATATAATAAGTTTCTTCAGGCACCTCACCCTTATCGCCATACATCAGTTCCGATTCCATAAATATGACAGGGTTATTGTCAATAATAGCTGATTTCAGCAAACCCTTGGCATCATAAGGATTAGACGGTGAAATAACTTTAAGCCCGGGGACGTTGGCATACCAGTTTTCAAACATCTGCGAGTGCTGTGCGCCGAGCTGTCCTGCCGAGCCGCTTGGGCCGCGGAATACAATGGGGCAGCCGAACTGACCGCCCGACATTTCAAGGATTTTTGCGGCAGTGTTCACGATCTGGTCCACGGCGAGCAATGCGAAATTCCAGGTCATAAATTCTATGATGGGCCTGAGCCCGTTCATTGCGGCGCCCACACCAATACCGGCAAAGCCCAATTCGGAAATGGGGGTATCAACCACCCGTTCAGGGCCAAACTCATCCAGCAGCCCCTGGCTCACTTTATAAGCGCCATTGTACTGGGCCACTTCTTCTCCCATTAAAAAAATGTTCGGGTCCTTATGCATCTCCTCGAACAAAGCTTCACGTAGCGCTTCACGGTATTGTATAATCCTTCCAGCCATAAATTATCAGATAAAGTATTTCACTGCAAAAGTACAGAAAAAGAGGATGGATATTTGATGACGATGAACTTGAGAGTGAAGAAAAAACCATAAGGGCGGCATTGCGGCAGGCCTGTGCTTGCCACGGCCTGACCCGCAAACTCATGACCGATCTCCGAATTGGCATAATTGCTTTTTTGCTTTTGCGAGTAGCCTTCAGACGGCGCATTGTTGTTGAGACGGAACGTTTGTGATGGGCGGGTCGTCTTTTTTTCGTTCCTCAAAAAACTTTGCCCGCAATGACGGCTCTTTTGAACGTTTAGGATGCATTAGTTTATTCAGACATTGATAAAATGATTAACCATTCCCCCTCACAGACAATTCTTACCTTTGCAAAATGAATATATCACAACCTATAACCGTAAAAGAAGCAGCAGAACTGCTTGGCCTTTCCTATAAGGGCAACGGCAACCTTTTGATTACGGGCATTAACGAGATACATAAGGTGAGGAATGGCGACCTGACTTTTGTTGATGTCCCCAAATACTATAAAAAAGCGCTTTCTTCAGATGCCAGTTTCATTATTATTAATAAAGACATTCAATTTCCTGAAGGCAAAGCAATATTGATCAGTGAAGATCCTTTCCATGACTATAACAGGCTTGTAACCTATTTTATGCCTGAAGAAAACCCATGGCACAATACATATGCCAGGGGCGAAAACGTGCTGACAGGCAAAGATGTACAAATATACCCGGGTGTGGTTTTGGGCAGGGATATTAAGATTGGCGACGGGGCCGTGATCTACCCTAACGTCGTTATCTATGATAACGCAATTATAGGAGAAAACGTTATTATCCATGCCAATACCGTTATCGGCGGGCATGCCTATTATTACAAAAACCGCAAAACCCATTATGAAAAACTGATTTCCTGTGGCAGGGTCATCCTTGAAAACGATGTGGAAATCGGGGCATCGTGTACCATTGACAAAGGCGTTAGCGGCGATACTATTATCGGGGCGCATACCAAACTGGACAACCAGGTGCATATAGGCCATGGTGTGGTCATCGGCAAGCGCTGCCTTATCGGGGCACAGGTAGGCATCGGGGGAAAGACAATCATAGAGGACGACGTGATCCTGTGGGGGCAAACGGGGGTAACCAAAGATGTCACCATTGGCGCGGGAGCTGTGGTATCCGCGCAAAGCGGTGTGAGCAAATCCCTCGAAGGCGGCAAAGCTTATTTCGGCACGCCTGCCAGGGAACTGCGAAAAGTGCAGAAAGAAATGGCATGGGTGAGGATAAAGGCTGAAGAGGAATCAGGGATCAGGAGCCAGGAGTCAAGCGAATTATGAGGATAGTAGCAGTCATTGCGGCATTGCCCAGAGCAAATTCATTCATGTAAAATGTCCGACAAAGCTCCGTCATTGCGGCCTTGGGCCGCAATCTCATGACCAACATCCGAACTGACTTAATAGCTGCCTGTTACTGCTTTTTGGCAATCACGATTACGTGTCTTTTTTAAACTTTAACGAGTCAAGTTTTATCTCCGGTCCAACGTCTGAACTTGTGGAAGGCATATTATTTTTTTACATTTCACGCAATATTGATACAACCGCTTATATTTGCACTCAACAATAACTCAAAAAACATGAAAAAGATAACTTTTACAATTTTTGCATTGATGCTTTGCAGTATAGGGTACATCAAAGCCCAGGCTTTGGATACCATCCCGAATCCAACGTTCGACAGATGGAACCTATATACCGTAAATAAAGTACCTAAAGGAATACCGGATGGATGGGACACTGTTTCGGGAACTTCTTACCCTGTATCTGATGTGTTTTATATTGAGAATGGCAGCGCAGTGACAAGACCTGACTATGATGGGAAAAATGCACTTTCTTTGTCAATGGGGGCTTATGGTTCTAAACTTGGCATTGGAGAAATTTCTTGCAAATTTGCAATCAGTCATTTGGATCCTTTTCTTAATTTTAATGTTGCATATTTTGGAGGCGGGCAACAAATTCCTCTTTTCTATTTTACGGCTTTTACGCATAGTGCGACGCCAACTTCTGCTGACACCGCTATTAAAATTGTTTATGAACCCAATAATGGCTCCTCCTATTTGGACACGCTACTGCCCTGGTCAGTTATTTCTATACCGCTTACTGTGAAAAATAATATAACACCTGATAGTGCAATTATTATTTTGTCCAATTCAACCTTCTTGTCAGTTCCACCTGCAAATCCTAACACAGAACTTTATGTATCACACATTTGGTTCTCCAATGCTGCGATTACCTCAGCAATCAACCCTTCAATTTCATCCAATGACCAGGTTATGGTTTATCCAAACCCATTTACCAATAGAACAACCATTCATTACAACCTGGGTCAGGAAGGACAAGTAAATCTTATCATATATGATATGCAGGGCAGAGAAATAAAAACACTCGTAAATGGCAACCAATCCCCCGGGGCATATAATCAAACATTTGACGGCAGCGGGCTCAGCAACGGGGTTTATGTTTACAAGCTACAGACTTCTTCTGGTGTGCAGACCGGGAAGCTGATACTGTCGAAGTAGGACATAAGTTTACACAATATACAAAAAGGCCGATTCAGAAATGAGACGGCCTTTTTTTTTGTTTCCGCCCAATATTTCTGAATCGGGATTCTCAGGATGTAAAGATATTCAGGATGCTGAGGTGTAAATCCTAAAATTCTATAAATCCTGATTCAGAAAAAAACGACGAATACAAATATTTCCTAATATTGTACTTTTGAAATACATTAACAACAAAAACATAACAATGAAAAAGATTATTTTACTGACTCTCTTAGTGCTGGCCCTGTTGGCGCCGGGCATTTCGAAAGCGCAGGTGGACAGCCTGCCCAATAATGGGTTCCAAAAATGGACAAACAGCTCATTCCCTGATGATTGGGATACGGCAAGCGCCCTTTCTAAAAAAGGCATTGTTTTTGATGCCGCCCAAACCGGAGGTACCGTTCAACGCATAACCTCCTTTTCTTATACCGTAAACGGCGGTGCGCCCACGATGGTATATCCGCACTCTGGCACTTGCTTTTTAGACCTTGCCACGGTAGCTTCGCAATCAACAGGGGTTCACGTAGGATACATCCAGAGCAAATTTGCACTTGCCACCCGTCCGGCTTATTTCTATGTGCAAATGGGCTTTTTCCCACAGGCAGCCGGCGAACAACCTGTCCTTGCCATAACTTTTACCAAATGGAATACGAGCACCAATAAGAGAGATACAGTCTTAAAATTTGCCAATGAAGCCAGTATCACCAATGGTTACCTTGCCCCATGGAGCATGGTTTACCTGGCTCTTGCATCTTCTTATAACCCCAATTTAACGGAAGATCCTGATACAGCCCTTGTGCAGTTTCAATCCAGCGGGGGCGTATCAAATGGTACATCCTTCAATTATGCCAATGGCACCACCCTGTTGCTTGGTAATGGCGCCTTCACGGTCAATCAACCGGCTGGGATTGAAATGTATGCAGTTAATAAACTGGCCGGAATAAGTGTATATCCAAATCCTTTTAATGGCAACGCCACAATTCAATATACGCTTTCGGAAAACAGCTTTGTGAACCTGACCGTATATGATATGCAGGGCCGTGAGGTAACAACCCTTGTGAACGACCATCAAATGGAGGGTCCGCATGATGCCATATTTGATGGCTCAACCCTTGGCAATGGGGTCTATTTCTACCGTTTACAATCAGGAAACGACGTGCAGACAGGGAAGCTGATACTGTCGAAGTAAGATTTATAACCAATAAGAAATAAGAAAAGCCGTCGCAAGAGCGGCTTTTCTTATTTTTGGCCAATGAATTGCATGAGGTTATTTTGCACCTAAATTTGCATACGAATGAAATAACCAGGCTATGAAAAACTTGTTTTTGTTAATTCTTTGTTCTGTGGCGACAGTGTCACCCGCTATTATCAAGGCACAATATGCCATCCCCAATGGAAGTTTTGAAAACTGGACGAGCCCAAACCAGCCTGCCGATTGGACTGTGGTTCAGGGAAAGCCCACACAGGGGCAGGAATTTGGCTATACCCTTATAGACACCGCACTAAGTACGGATAGCACAACAGACTCGGTACACCTGGAAATGTATGCCAAAGATGGTTCATCATTCATTAATATGCCCATGCTTGATACCACCAGTCCTTGTATCATAAGCCAGAAATTTGCTATGACATCAAGGCCTGTTTACTTTTCAATGAATTACGCCTATTTACCCGAAACCCGCTTTAACCAGTTCCAGATGAGTTTTATTTTTACAAAATGGAATACAACAACCCAGCAGGAAGATACTGTTCTTTCGGGTGATTACAATTCCGAACCCGGCCATTTGGATTCGGCGTGGACGACGCTGCGTATTGCGAACCTGACACCACTGTACAATCCAAATTTTACAGGCAACCCCGATTCGGCCTATGTCATTATTACGAGCAGCCTTCAATCATCTCCCTATTTAAAAACGATACTGGCCATTGATGAAATCTATTTTACAGATACGGCCGTGACCGCAGGCATTAAACTTTCTGAAAATGTAACCCTTACTAAATCTTTGGCATTCCCGAACCCATTTACGAATAATACAACCATTCAGTACAACCTTACCACAACGGGCCAGGTTTCCGTTAGTGTTTTTGATATAAGTGGCAGGGAGGTGGCGTCTTTGACAAACGGGAACCAGGCTCCTGGCACCCATAGCGCTGTTTTTGATGCTTCCGGGCTTCATGATGGTATCTATTTCTATAAACTACAGTCGGAGAATGATTTGCAAACAGGCAAATTGATTTTGGCGAGGTAAAACATTAACCGCAAAGGGCGCAACGGTATCGCAAAGAATGCAAAGAAAAAAGGGCTGAGATTGAATTCTAATTCAAAAACCGCTTAACTCCTGGTTCCTGACCCCTGATTCCTTTTTTCAAAACTCCATATGCAGCCTGAGCCCGAATACATTTACAGGGCCACGGTCTTTATTGTAGGCAGGGTTTACTACGAATTGATAATCAGGGCTCAAAAATATATTTTTTGTGATCTGCGCTGAATAATTGGCTTCAATGATAAATTCATGGCCGTAGTTCAATGCGCCGTCTCCAATAATAAAGCCATAGCCCCCATCAGCCAGGTATTCCCGGTGCACATTCGACAGGCCATTCAATACCATGGCAATGCCAGCTTTATCTCCATTTCTTTTCCATGCTGTGCCATAGATAACGTAACCCAGAGATGCAGACCGGTCTATTTCAGTGAAAGCAAAAGTTTCGTTCTGCCCGTCATTCCAGCTAACCCTTGAAAAAACCCCCATATCTTTATTAAGCTGCTGTTCTGCGGTTACCATAAAACCTCCCTTGGTATGCGTATAAGAGCGTGTTTTGGTTACATCCATGTGATACGCCGTATCACTTATCGTTTCAGCATAGCTACCCATGTGTGCCTGTGTAAAAAAACCTAGAACATGAAAAGCCCCTTTATATCCATTTAGTTTATAGAACCTGCCATATTCTGCTGTTTCAGAATGAGCCTGGGCAATATCCATATCCAGGTAGGGGCCATTGGCCACTTGAGGGACCATGACACTACTTAACCTTAAGGACCACAATGGATGCACAATTTCGACAACAATGCCCCAAGTGTACCCGCGCGTATTGGCAGGGTAGTCCCACGCGCCACCACTCATGAGCGCCCAGTTAAAGAAATCAGTTCGGGGATCATGGCTATATGAATTGGCATCAAAAAAATCTTCCACGCTGAATTTGCCAGCATTTATTGAAATGTAATCCAAAGGCTGTTTGCCATGGAGTTGGTTCAGGTCATCTTCTATACTTTCCGAATCTTTGCCCAGGCTTATGACCTGGCGGAAATATATGCGTCCTACATATATGTCCGGGGCAGGGTTGCCCACTCTGTATGTTTCCCCATTCAAGGCTCCGGCAACACCCAGGACTTTACTAAGGCCAGTGCCACCGGCCAGTTCAGGATTAAAAACAAGTTCCGCCCCTTTCCATAGCCGGTGGTCAAAAAACATAGTAGAGGTTAGGGATACTGCGCTTTCAGCATTTGGGCTAAGACTGTTTTGCCCTGAATATTTTGCATAAAATGCGGGATGATATTGCCCGATCAGCGTTTCCTGGAAATGCAGGTTCCAGTTTTGGGTTTTGGCCGAATCAATTGTTGTTTGCGATGATGCGTATAGTGGTATCAACAGCATCAGGTATAAATATCTTGTAGAAAGCATGGTTAATAAGAGACTGAAGGGATTTGTTTAATTATTTGATTTTCTTTGAAATATTGTGCAAAGAACCGAAGCGGCGCCGGGATGAGGTTTATTTTAATGTTAAGTTTTTATAAGGCATCATATAAAAGGTACGCATTAAGCCCAATAATAACAACTGCGGTAAATATGGCCACAAATTTCAGGATTTTATTGTTTGCGAACTGACCCATTTTACGCTTGTCGTTGGTAAACACAATAAGAGGCACCACGGCAAACCCCAATTGCATAGAAAGAATGACCTGGCTTAATATGAGGAGGTTTCCGGTTCCGCGCTCCCCATATAGAAAAGTAACTATGAAGGCCGGGATAATGGCGATCATCCTGGTAATGAGCCTGCGAACCCATGGTTTCAGTTTAATATTTAAAAACCCTTCCATCACAATTTGTCCGGCAAGGGTGCCTGTTAATGTTGAATTCTGTCCTGAGGCTAAAAGGGCTACCGCGAAAACAATACTGGCAAGGGTGGTTCCCAGCAAGGGGGTCAGTAATTTGTGGGCATCCATAATATCGGCAACATCCTGGTGTCCTGATGTATGAAAGCTGGCGGCGGCAACAATAAGAATAGCGGCATTAATGAAAAATGCAAACATCAAGGCTACCGTACTATCTATCCCGGCAAATTTAATGGCCATTTTCTTGCCCGTTTCTGTCCTTGGGTAATCACGGGTTTGTACGATACTTGAATGAAGGTACAGGTTGTGCGGCATCACCGTGGCGCCAATGATGCCAATGGAAATATATAACATGGAGGGATTTGTAACAATTTCAGGCCTGGGAAGCAAACCGTTCAGCAAGGGAAATATCTGAGGATGGGATAAGATCATTTCAAAAATAAATGAACCCATGATAATGAGAATCAGGGCGGCCACAACGGCTTCAACAAGCCGGAATCCTTTATATTGAAAGAACAAGATGATCAATACATCAAGCGCGGTAACGGCCACGCCCCAGGTAAGAGGCAATCCAAACAACAGGTTTAAAGCAATGGCCGAGCCAATGACTTCTGCAAGATCGCAGGCGGCAATCGCTATTTCACAAAGTATCCAGAGGCTAAAACTTATGGCCGGGTGATAATGGTCTTTGCAGGCCTGTGCCAGGTCTCGTTCGGTAGCGATACCGAGTTTTAAAGCCAGATACTGCAGCAGTATGGCAAAAACATTCGAAATAAGAATGATTGTAAGAAGTGCATAGCCAAACCTTGCCCCTCCGGCGATATCCGTGGCCCAGTTGCCCGGGTCCATATAGCCTACGGCCACCATGAGTCCTGGCCCTGTAAAGGCAAGAAGTTTCCTCCATGACTTGCCTTTCAGGGGCACTTTAATGGTTGAGAACACTTCCGCAAGAGAATTCCCTGTTTTGGCGTAGCGCCAGCCTTCAAAACTATTTTTCGTTAACAAGGGCATTCGGATTTTACTGTTATATTTGCCTAAAATTATTATTTCGTTTGCAAAACTACAAAGTTAGATTAATCTAACAAAATTTTTTGTTAAAAATCTTATGTTTATTTTTGAAGGGGCAAATCAATGGAGAGACATATCATTTGACTTTGCTCCTTTAGGAGAACCCGAAGGCTCAGCGTAACTAAATTAGAATGAGGCAGAACAATGATAAGTCACACAGAAGAAAACTATCTCAAAGCATTGTATAACCTGGCATCAGATACAGGCGAGGTGGCTGTGAGTGAACTTTCGAAGCAATTGGGGATTAAAAAGCCTACTGTAACCAGTATGATGAACACGCTGGCAAAAAAAAACATGGTCTTTTATGAAAGCTACAAGCCTATACGGCTAACGGAAGAAGGCAAAAAAGAGGCGCGTATTATTATCCGTAAGCATAGGCTTACTGAAATGTTCCTGGTAGAAAAGATGGGTTTCGGGTGGGAAAATGTACATGAAATAGCCGAGCAGGTAGAGCATATCAATTCCCCTGAATTCTTCGAAAAGATGGATGATCTGCTCGGACATCCCAGGATTGACCCTCATGGTTCGCCCATCCCCGGGGTAAACGGCGAAATGATCAACGTAAAAAACCAAAAACTCAGCGATAGCAAAGTTGGAGAAGAAGTAATTCTTTCGGCAGTAGTTAATACCTCAGCGGAATTCCTGACCTTTCTGAACCAATATGAAATAAAGCTTGGGATTTATATAAAGATTGTTTCGGTTGAACCTTTTGATCGTTCCATGACACTCAGCTATGGGGATCGGCCTTCACAAGTTCTAAGCCATACCGTATGTGAGCGGTTGTTGGTGGAGAAATAAAAAAAATCCCACCCCCCTAATTCAAACTGATATTCTCAGATCCGCCCGAAATGATGCTGAAGTCAGAGTCTTTGGTATCAAGGCTGCTTTGGGAGTCTTTTCTCCGATAGATTAATGTATAATTGCCTGGCTGTAAATTCAAAGATTCCCTTCTGACCGTACCGGCCCCGTTGATATCCATTACGTATTCGAGTGTGTTATTTCTGCGCACAAAAAGCTGGCCGATAATATCATTGGGAAATGAAATCTCAAGATCACCGGATTGAGGGATCTGAAGTGTGACCGTTGAATCCTGCGCTATTTTTATATTTTTAAGGGATATTTTTGGCAATACCAGGACATCAACATCATAACTGCCTGTAAGGTACCTGGCAGTAGAATTGATGGACTGTACGTTGACAATATTATTGTCGCTGGCCTTTTTTACAATGCATTGCACATAGTATTCGTTTAATGAAGACGATTTCACATTCAAATACCCCATTGGTGCAGAAAGGGTTATGATATTGTTTTGCGCTCCGGTTAAGCTAATGCCCTTTTTATATACGGGAGGCTCGGAATTTACCTGCAGATTATAATTAACAGAAGGGTCAACTGAAAAAGTATCAGGTTTGCCATCACTTGTCATGGTATGGTAAAAATTATATTCTGTTTTGCCGCTTTTGGCATTTGTAAAACACATTTCAGCGTCCGTTTCAACAGGCGCACCCTGATTGTCAAGCAACTGAACGGTAATGGTTGTATTATTCACTGCTTCAGAAACCACATTTGACAAAATCTGGCCAAGGTCTTTTTCATTCTGCGGGAGATAATATTTGCCGACACATTCAAAGAATTTCATTTGCTCTTCCGAAATCCCGATCCCGACAATATAAGGGCGCAAAATAATATTGCGCGCCTGGAGTTGTTTTGAAACCGTACACGGGTCCCCATCACACTCCTCGATGCCGTCTGTAATAAGTATCACAACATTTTTTCCATTCCCGTCCGGGAAATCATTTGCAGACTGTGTGAGTGAATAAGCTATAGGCGTATATCCGTTCGGGTTCACTTCTTTTACAAACTTAATAATGGCAGGCGCATTATTGGTATGAAATCCAACTACAAGCTTTGTGTCTTTGCAATCATGGGTAGAAACAGGGTTTTGAAATCCATAACATCTGAGTGCCATTTCCACGTTTTCAATGTCTTTGAGGCTGTCAACCAGGTTGATCAGGATTTTTTTTGCTGCAGCCATACGGGTGGTATTGCCCCATTTGCTTTTCATACTGCCGGAGGCGTCCAATACAAAAAGGATACGCGTGTGCTCTTTTTGAGCGCCAAACGACCTTGCCTGGTGCAGGCAAACCAATACTAAAACTATAATCAAAAGGATTTTTAAACGCATATTCGATAACTAAAACCGCCTATAAAAGGGATCATGTGCAAAAATACGTATTTAAAGGAACCTCTAAAACTTTGTTTTGTCCGTGGTTGGCGGGGGCGCCGGCCTGGGGCAGAAGGAACCCCTAAAACTTTGTTTTATGGTTATCCGCTCAAATCCTCGGCCTCTGGCAGACGGACACAAAATTATCAAGTATGTACAGGAAAGTTCCGGTCTGGGCGCCACTGGGAGGGCGAAGGGCAAAAGCGCGTGGATTCAGAGACCAAAGGCGCGTTTTATATTCATGTAGATAATCTACTGATTTGACCATGCCGGATAGCCGCACCTTTTTTGGAAATCTTTTGTTAACACCCAATAACATAACTTTGAACCGGATTTAAGAAATGATCAATAACCAATGATCAATTATCATTTACCAATGAATGATCAACCACAATTCTAAAATTGTTTGCCACAACCTGATTATTTGTAACGAAGTTTACAATCTATTGATGGCAAAAACGTCATCACATTATAATATAATCCTATTATCACATTAACTTCCATGCCCAACAGCAGAAAAAACAAAAACACAAATAAATCCAGTTCCTCTAATAAAAGCGGAGATAAAAGCAAAAGATCCGTCAAAAGTTCTCTCGTCAATTTCTTAAGAAGCAACTCGTCTGAGCCTTTTAATTATAAACAGATGGCCGACAAACTGCAGTTGCATAGCAGCACAGAAAAGACTGCCCTTATTGATGCACTTGAAGAATTATTGCAGGAAGGTGCGCTCGAAGAAATCAAGCGCGGCAAATACAAATCACTATCCATAACACAATACGCAGAAGGCCGGGTGGACATGACCAAATCGGGTTCTGCCTACATTATCATTGATGGCATTGACGAGGATATTTATATATCCCCATCCAAAATGAAAGGCGCTTTTCAAGGTGATACAGTGAAGATATTACTTTATGCACGGAGTAAAAACCGCCGCCCGGAAGGAGAAGTAGTTGAAATACTCCAGCGTAAAAAAGAACAGTTTACGGGTATCCTCCAGGTACACGAAAAATTTGCATTCTTAATACCTGACAGCAAGAAAGTGCCGATTGACATTTTTGTGCCTGTAAGCAGGCTCAATGGTGCCAAAAATGGCGAAAAGGTGTTGGTTAAAGTACTTGAATGGGCCAGTGAAGGTTCTAAAAGCCCGATTGGTGAGGTTGTAAAAATATTCGGCAAACCGGGTGAACATAGTACGGAAATGAATGCCATTATTGCAGAATTGGACCTTCCCGAGGAGTTTCCATACGAGGTTGAAAAAGAAGCAAAAGCGATTCCCGAAGAAATAACGCAGGCCGAAATTGAAAAGCGTTGGGATTTCAGGGGAACGCCCACTTTTACCATTGACCCTGAAGATGCAAAGGATTTTGACGATGCACTTTCAGTGAAAAAAACCGGGGCAGGCCTGTGGGAGATCGGCATACACATCGCTGATGTATCGCATTATGTCAAAGAAAACACAGCCTTAGATAAGGAAGCCCTCGAACGCGGAACTTCTGTTTACCTGGTTGACAGGGTGATTCCGATGCTGCCTGAAAACCTATCTAACAACCTGTGTTCTTTACGCCCGGATGAAGACAAACTTTGCTTTTCAGTGGTCGTAACATTAGACGAAAACGCAAATATCAAAAAGGAATGGTATGGCCGCACCATTATCCGGTCACAGAAAAGGTTTTCTTATGAAGAAGCCCAGGAAGTGATAGAAACCGGTGAAGGCACCTACGTATCAGAATTGTTGCTGCTTAACAACCTGGCTTATAAACTCCGCGAGAAGAAATTTGCACATGGGGCCATCTCTTTTGAAACTGAAGAAGTAAAATTTATCCTGGATGAAAACGGGAAACCTACCGGGGTCTATAAAAAAGTACGAAAAGATGCGCACAAGCTCATCGAAGATTTCATGCTTTTGGCCAACCGCAAGGTAGCCGAGTTCATCTTTAAAAAGGATGAAGAAATGCATGACCGTCCCTTTGTATATAGAGTTCATGATACGCCGGCCGAAGAAAAACTGGAAAACTTCTCCAGGGTCGCTGCACGTTTCGGACATAAGCTGAATTTCACGACTTCAAAAAGCGTTGCGGCATCCATGAATAAACTGCTTGCAGAAGTAGAGGGAAAGCCTGAACAGAACATCTTGCAAAACCTTGCTATACGAACGATGCCCAAGGCATTCTATACGACACATAAAAGCAGCCATTACGGATTGGCTTTTGATTACTATACGCACTTTACCTCACCTATAAGACGCTACCCGGACGTGATTGCACATCGTCTTTTGGCGCGTTATCTCGAAGGCAAAAAAGGTATGGACCAGGATTATATTGAATCGCAGGCCCAACATTCGTCTGAAATGGAGATCAGGGCGGCAGAAGCTGAACGGGCGTCCATCAAATTCAAACAGGTTGAATACATGCTTGATAAAATCGGGGATGTATTTGAAGGACTCATATCAGGGGTTACCGATTGGGGCATCTATGTGGAAACCATCGAAAATAAATGCGAAGGCATGATAAGGATGAGTTCATTAGATGACGATTATTATGTTCTTGATGAATCTCATTATCTTATCAGGGGAACTAACTCAGGCAAGATGTACCAGCTTGGCGATGTGGTTAAAGTAAAAGTCATCGAAGCCAATCTTCAGCAAAGGACTATAGATTTTGCTTTTTCTGAAGAAGAAAAATAAAAAAAGTTGGCAACTTTTTAAATGTTGCCAACTTTAAATCTCATCAACTTATTTCTATTGATTAATAACCTTATAAAGCTCTGTCAGGTTTGGTGACAGGATAATTTCAGTTCTGCGGTTTGCCTGGCGCCCTTCAGGAGTGTTGTTCACGGCTACGGGATGATATTGTCCCCTCCCTGCTGCTGTCACCTGGTTAGGATCAAGATTATAATTGTTAACCAATACACGTACAATCGCAGTTGACCTGGCAACACTTAATGCCCAGTTATCTTCAAATTTGGCAGTTTTAATGGGAACATCATCGGTATATCCTTCAATTACTGTATTTATATCCTTGGTATTATTGAGCACTTGTGCCAGTTTACCCAATGCCTCCACGCCTTTTGGGTCCACAACGGCGCTACCGGATTTAAAGAGCAGTTTTTCTTCGAGAGCCACATAGATATTGCCGTCTTTTATATAAACACTCAATTCATCAGGGGTAAAGCCAACCAGTGCATTGGTGATGGATGTTTTAAGGTTGTTCATCGCATCTTTTTGTGCCTGCATAAGGTTTTCAAGGCTTTGAAGCCTCTTTGCCTGTTGGGCGATAGTCAATTTAGATGTGGCAGAAACCCTGTTCAACTCGTTTATAGCGTCTTCGTTTTCTTTTTCGAGTTCGCTTTTTTGACTTTGCAGTGTTCCTTTATCGGCTTGAAGACCAGATAATGTGGTATTGCACATACCAAGTTTCGCATGGGTATCAATACTATCATTGTGGAGAACATCCACATGTTCCAATGCTGCCCTGTATTTCTTTTTGGAGACACAGGATACAGACAGGAAGAGCGTAAGGGCGGTCATTGATAAGAATAATAATGATTTTTTCATAATAGTCAGATTTTGAGTTTAATACATTAAAAGAGATGAACAACTCAAAGACAAAAGAGTTGTGAATGAAGGAAAATAGTGTCGGATATTCGGCAATAGCCTTAAAAGTCCCATGTCTGACATAGACAACATTACAATGATATTTTTTTGGATATCTGTTTTATTACCAAAGAAATACAGCCATAATAGAAATGGTTGGCAAGTGTCCCTATTGGTTTATAACATTGTACAAACCTGTCAGGTTAGGTGACAGGATTATTTCTGTTCTGCGATTGGCCTGGCGGCCTTCAGGAGTATCATTGGTTTGCACAGGATGATATTGACCTTGCCCTGAGGCTGTAACGCGGTTAGGGTCCACGTTATATTCATCCATCAATACGCGTGCAACCGCAGTAGCCCGGCCCACGCTCAATGCCCAGTTATCCTCGAATTTCATCGTGCGGATTGGCTTATTATCAGTGTATCCTTCCACAACTACATTGATAGATTTTGCATTATTATTCAAGACATCGGCAAGTTTGCCCAATGCTACTTTCCCGTTCGGGTTTACAACATCGCTACCTGATTTGAAAAGAAGTTTTTCCTGAAGGGAAACATATATTTTACCGTCTTTGATGTAAACGGTTAGTTCATCCGGTGCAAAACCAACCAGTGCGGCAGAAATGGAGTTTTTGAGCTTGTCCATGGTATCCCTTTGAGAATTAAGAAGGTTTTCAAGGTTTTGCAATCGCTTTGCCTGCTGTGCTATTGTCAACTTAGAACTGGCCGATACCCTGTTCAATTCATTGATGGCGTCTTCGTTTTCCTTCTCAAGTTCGCTTTTTTGGCTCCGCAACGTCCCTTTTTCATTTTGAAGCGAAGTTAATGTAGTGTTACATTCGCCCAGTTGGGTATGTGTATTAATACTGTCACTATGGAGTCTTTCTTCATGCGCCAGTGCAGCCCGGTATTTTCGTTTGGACACACATGACACGGATAAGAAGAGGGATGTGATCAATAACAAAAAGAATAAAAATGACTTTTTCATAATGGTTGTTATTAGGGGTTTAACTAATTAATAAGGAATAAAACAACCGAGACGAAAAAGAGTTGAGGGGATTCTTTGTTAATTGACCAGGAAGCATAAATAAGCTTTAATGGATCAACTGAACAATGTCTCAATATCCTCCTTTGTCAACAAATTCGGGGTGGCTTTGTAGGCTTCAATCAGGTCGGTACTCAGTTTAATCTTACGCTCCTGGAGTAATAATATTTTTTCTTCAACAGTGCCTTTAGAAACGAATTTATAAGAGAAAACGCTCTTATCCTGTCCGATCCTGTGGGCGCGGCTGATGGCCTGTTTCTCAACAGCCGGGTTCCACCAGGGATCGCAGATAAATACATAGTCAGCTTCTGTGAGGTTGAGGCCTACCCCGCCTGCTTTTAAGGAAATGAGAAATACGGGTTTATTTTCGCTGTCCTTAAATGAATTGACTTCTTCGGCCCGTTTGCGGGTTTGCCCCGTAAGGTATCCATAAGGGATGCCTTCTTTTTTAAGATGCGCTGCAATAATATCCAATTGCCTCACAAACTGCGAAAAAATAAGCACCCTGTGTTTCTCGCTTAAAACACTTTCCAGGGTATTCATCATATCGTCAAACTTACCAGACCTGCCACTGTATGCAGGATCATTCATTTTGGGGTGGTTGGCAATCAGGCGCAACTGCATCAATCCTTTCAAAACAAAAAACCTGGCTTTAGGATCCGTAAGATCTTCCATGCCTTCAAGGATTTTTTTTCGGTAAGAATTACGTGTGGCATCATACATT
>Ga0206844_10235_pt2 | contig 16426 bp, 16 predicted proteins | sample Alteio_BWOrgCont_22_FD_152907 | JGI IMG/M metagenome (GOLD analysis project Ga0206844, IMG submission 152907) | Enriched cells from forest soil in Barre Woods Harvard Forest LTER site, Petersham, Massachusetts, United States -... | ecosystem: Environmental > Terrestrial > Soil > Temperate forest >...
GCCGCGAAGACCGCGCCGATGACGCCCATCAGGAGAAACATGTTCCGGGCATCACGAACCCAGGTCCCGGTCGGCTTCAAAACAACCCGTGCTATTTCAAAAACGATGCCTACCTGCAGCGCAAGATCAATAAATGAAGCACTCCAGTACACATCGTTGTATAGGTGCTCGCCGCCATATCGATAAATGGCAAAGAGAAGAACCGTACGAAACGCGTTAAATCCGATCCACGCAGTAAATACTGGAAATGTTCTCCAGCGTCCCCGTGCCAGCAAGACAAGTAGCAGAGTCGTGTGCTCGATAAAGCCTGCTGCCCAGAGAGCCCGATCGATGAAAGACAGATTCACAGCATGATCTTACTCCGTCTTTTTGGAACGTCTACTACTACCTACGAACTGATCTTAGGCAACTACCGCAGTTACTACGGAAGAAGACGATGGCTTCGGACGCGGATCGCTACCAGAGATGCTGGCTACGGAAGAAGACGACGGCTTCGGACGCGGATCGCTACCAGAGATGCTGGCTACGGAAGAAGACGATGGCTTCGGACGTGGATCGCTACCGGAAATGCTGGCTACGGAAGAAGACGATGGCTTCGGACGCGGATCGCTACCGGAAATGCTGGCTACGGAAGAAGACGATGGCTTCGGACGCGGGTCACTACCGGAAATGCTGGCTACAGAAGACGACGGCTTCGGGCGTGGGTCGCTACCAGAGATGCTGGCTACGGAGGAAGACGGCTTCGGACGCGGATCGCTGCCGGAAATGCTGGCTACGGTATCATCACGATCACCAGCTACGGCCAATTGTTGCGCTTGGGCAGATTGCGAATGTGCATTCAGGCCGCGGACTTCAGCGTGGGCAGAAAACGACACAGCGCCAAGTATCAAGGCACAGGCGGAAGACATAAAAACTTTAACGGAATTTCTCACGAATACTCTCCTTTTGAGGGGGCGCTAAAGCAAGCGCCTCTTTTGAGCCTATGCTGCAAAACGCTTCTAAACAATAAAATCATGCGTATGGCAGCCAATTTTTTTTGTACGGTAACTCTTTTATAAGCAATAACTTGTTGTGGTAACCCACAGTCTCCGCTAAATCCTTAGCTACATATTTAGTCACCTACGCTGGTTATACCCGTTGGTAACCTCATGATGCGCAAGCAGTTACCAATGCCCGAACCAAAGACCTGTTCAAGCGGCCCGTAAGGTTGATCATTTTGCCAACCGGGGCAGTTCTTATCTAAAATGTTGTGGTTTTAGCGCGAGAGCAACACCCCAGGGAGCGGGTTCTGAGAGGGTCTGGAGTTTTCTTGTTGTTGCTACGGCGTTTTCTGCTTTGATGCACACTATACGGATAAAGATTGGGATTTTCATCCAGCTAAATCATAATTTGCGGTAGATCGCTTTATTAAGTTCCTGAAACGGCATGACAAAACCTGCGAGCAGTTCCTCCGTCCTGCGCTGCGCACATCCCCCGCTTTCCTCCGGTGAATGAGTAAAATCCTCATACCCTACTGAATCCAGCCTTCGTATGGATACAGCAGCAGGAAGAAGATCATCGCCAGCGCCATTACGTCCATATAAAGAAGCAGCAGCACGCCGCCATGGTAGAAGTTCCATCGCAGCCGCAGGCAGCGCGAGGTGTCGTACGTCCCGTACAGCGCAAAGAACGCCGGCAAAATCAGCCTGAGCGAAGGCTTCGCGTTGGGAAAGTCAGACAGTACCAGAGCCAGGACAAGGCTTCCGAGGACTAGAATGGTTCCGCGCAGCAGAGACCGCGCTCGCAAATTGAAAAACGCCGGAGGCATCAAAAAAGCTACCGCTATGACTACTCTATCGAATCCCGCCGCTGAAACGGCAGGCAGGCTGCAGGAAATCGAAAAACGCGAGCGCATCGTGCGGCGCGTCGCTCGTGAATTATGCGACGGCTATTACGTCAACCTCGGCATCGGCATGCCTACGCTAGTGGCAAATTACGTTCCTTCCGGCATCGAAGTGGTCCTGCAATCGGAAAACGGGATGCTCGGCGTCGGCCCTTACCCTCTCGAAGGCACTGAAGACCCCGACCTGATCAACGCGGGCAAGGAGACCGTCTCCGAGCTCCCCGGCACGTCCTATTTTTCGAGCGCCGATTCCTTCGCTATGATCCGCGGCGGCCACGTCGATCTCAGCATCCTCGGCGCCATGGAGGTCGATGAACAAGGCAACCTCGCCAACTGGATGATCCCCGGCAAAATGGTCAAAGGCATGGGCGGCGCCATGGACCTGGTCGCCAGCGCACGGCGCGTCATCGTCGCCATGGAGCACACCACCAAAGACGGCCGGCCCAAGATTCTCAATCGCTGCACGCTGCCCATTACGGGGCTGAAAGTGGTCGATACGATTGCAACCGAGATGGCCTGGATTCGCGTTACGCCGCAGGGCCTGCTGCTCGAGGAGATTGCTCCCGGCCTAAGCGTCGAAGCGGTGCAACGCGCGACCGAAGCACAGCTTTCCATCAGCAGCACGCTGCGGGAGATGACAGTTTAGTTTCAAATAGCTTTCTGAAACTTTTGGACGACTTTTGGAGTCTATTGGGGAGAAAAATCCCAACCCTCCTTGTTGCCCCCGCTCACTTGGGGACGGAATGCTTGAAATATAGAGAGCTTTTTCTGCATGCCACAACACAGATCAGGGACACTCGCGGCACTTTTCATAGCCTTACTGCTCATCGGAGCATCCATCTGGATGTCGTTCGGGTCAACTGCGATCTACTGCGACCGCATGGCCCCGTTGACCGTCCTGGCCACGCTGTCGGCCTTCGTCATGGCCCTTTGTTTTCGTCTGCTCGGCCAGGCCGTCACGCCCGCACGGAAATGGCAGTTGGTCGCAGCCCTGGCAATTTCAGCACTCACCATTTTCATCGACGCACGCTTTGTAAAGACGCATCGCCAGTTCTGCCGCCAGCTGGAGCAACAGATAGAGCAGTACAAAGCCCATCCCGACAACTGAGGCGCCACCATCGGCGCCGTGCAACCATAGAAACTAGGCCCGGCGCACCGTCCTGCGCTCGACCCGCTTCTCCGGGCGGTCACACTTGACCATGCGCTTGACATAAATCCCCGGAGTAATCACATGGTCGGGATCGATCTCCCCCGGCTCAACCAGCAGCTCGACTTCCGCGATCGTCACCGCAGCTGCGGTCGCCATCATCGGGTTGAAGTTGCGCGCCGTCTTGCGGTACACCAGGTTTCCCGCCGTATCGCCCTTCCACGCCTTCACCAGCGCGAAGTCGGCGCGCAGCCCGCGCTCCAGCAGATAGGGCCGACCGTCGAAGTCGCGCGTCTCCTTGCCTTCGGCAACCAGCGTGCCCACTCCGGCAGGCGTATAAAACGCTGGAATCCCAGCGCCGCCGGCGCGGATGCGTTCGGCCAGGGTTCCCTGCGGCACCAGCTTCAAATCCAGCTCGCCCTTCAGCACTTTTTCTTCGAGCAGCTTGTTTTCGCCCACGTAGCTGCCAGTGTGCGAAGCCACCATGGCCGACTCGAGCATGCGTCCCATGCCGAAGCCATCCACGCCCATGTTGTTGCTGATTGTGTGCAGACCCTTCACGCTGCGCCGCACCAGCGCATCGATCAGGTTTTCCGGAATGCCGCAAAGCCCGAAGCCGCCGATCATGATGGTCGCGCCGTCGGGTATGTCTTTTACGGCTTCATCCGCGCTGGCAAATACTTTCTTCAATCCACTCCCCCGCGTGCTGCAGGCACCGAGCAGAATACGCGACGCGCAGCCCTTTGCGCTAATCCCCGCGCCAGCCATCTCCCAAAGGCGCGAAAGCAATCCAAGCCAACGAGAGCCTCGCCTTTCACAAATCAGCGCGATTGTGCGATAGCATGGCAGCGTACCGCAACACCCGATCGCAATACCTGGAGGAGATTTGCATGTTAAAGGGATTTCGTGACTTCATCCTGCGCGGCAACGTAGTCGATCTGGCGGTGGCAGTCGTCATCGGCGCGGCCTTTACCGGCATTGTCAACTCGCTGGTCAAAGACGTCATCAACCCGCTCATCGCGGCCATTTTCAAGAAGCCCGACTTTTCCTATCTCGTGTTCGAAATCAACGGCGGCAAAATCACCTACGGCAACTTCCTCAACCAGCTCATTTCTTTCCTGCTTATTGCCGCATCCGTATATTTCATCTTTGTGCTGCCCATCAACAAGCTCATGGCGCGCTTTTTCCCGGCCAAAGCCGAGCCGCCCAAGACCATGCCGTGCCCGCAATGCCTCAGCGACATCCCGCTCGAAGCCAAGCGTTGCTCGCACTGCACCCAGCTCGTGGCCTAGCGCTCTTTCAAAGCCGCATAGCGAAGTGCCAACAGAATATTTTCCTGACAACAGGTCGCATCACGCCTTCACAGGCAGCCGACTAGAATCGCCGCCAGAAGGTGTCATTCTTCGTGCGCAATCCGCGCGAAGAAATGACGGCATCAACGCCTGAGCTTTCTTTTTTGTCAATTCGTGATGATGCAACCAAGCTCAGCGCGTACAGTATGACCACACCATCTTCATCATCAGGAGAAACCGCCTCATGCCACTACCTACCGACGAAAAAGCCCTGGCCCTCGGCCACGGGCTATTGGAGACTTTAGACAAAATCTTTGGCGGACCCTATCCCGGCCATCGCCCGGCGCATGCCAAGGGCGCACTCTTGACCGGAACCTTTGTGCCCGCGCCGGAAGCCGCATCGCTCACGCGTGCGCCCCATATTCAGCGCAGCTCCACGCCCGTCTCCATGCGCCTTTCTGACTCTGCCGGCATTCCCAGCGTCCCCGATAACGATCCTCAGGGCGCAAGCCCGCGCGGCTGCGCCATCCGCTTTCATCTCGCCGAGCACGTGCACACGGACATCGTCAGCCACTCGCACGACGGCTTCCCCGTCCGCACCGCCGAGGAGTTCCTCGAGTTCCTCACAGCCATCACTGCCAGCGATCCATCCAAGCCGCATCCCAATCCGGTCGAGCAGTTCGTCGGCACGCATCCGGCAGCGCTCGCCTTCGTGCAGGCCCCCAAGCCCATCCCAACCAGCTTCGCCAAGGAACACTTTTTCGCGGTCAACGCCTTCAAGTTCATCAATGCCGACGGCGCCGTCCGCTATGGCCGCTATCGCATCGTCCCCGAGCTGGGAACCGAATACCTCGACGCTGAAGCTGCTGCCGCCAAGACGCCAAACTTCCTCTTCGACGAGCTCTTTGAGTGGATCGCAGCCGGACCCATCAAGTTTCAGGTCTTCATCCAACTGTCCGAAGAGGGCGATGTCGTCGACGACGCCACCATTCACTGGCCGGAAGATCGTAAGTTGCTGAAGTTCGGCGAGATTACCCTCGACGCGCTCACCCCCAACAACGAAGCCGAGCAGCGTCAGATCATCTTCGATCCCATTCCGCGCGTCGACGGCATCGAATCGTCTGGCGACCCGCTGCTTGAGCCGCGTGCCACCGTCTATCTCATGAGCGGCCGCCGTCGCCGTGCCGCCGGCCAGCACTAGAGCGACTCGACATACAGCTTTGTGTCAGGATTTTTAGTAGTGGGTCAGTTTGAGGTTTGTTTTTGAAGGGCACGGCTTTAGCCCCTGAGAGATGATTTCTTCAAACTGACCACATCATTCCTGATATTGGGCACCCACCTCCTGCCTGATTGGCTTTGAGTCGATCCTCAGCATAGCCCATGAACATTTGATAAGCGTAAGATACAGGCCACGGCTCGCGTGCTCTTCTTGGGAGGACAATCGTGACCAGTCGCAGTTTGATGGTCGTTCTTTTTCTCTTTGGAACGCTGACGAATATCAATGGGCAAACGGGAAAGGAGAATCCCACTCCCACCAACCTTCAGGCAGGTGGGCTTAAAGCCGCGCCACCCGCGTTGCCCGCGCCATCCGGCCCATTTGGGATAGGTCGAGTTGGCTACGAATGGATCGATACCTCCCGGCCTGACACCTTTTCTGCCACCCCTGGTGCCCATCGCGACTTAATGGTGTATCTCTGGTACCCATCGCCGCAAACAGCGACGAAGAGGACAGGGTTGTATCTCCCCGGAGCAAAGCAGATGGATGCCAGCCCCGAAGTTCAGCGCAGCGTTGGGGATGAGTTTGGCCCCAGCTGGGAACAGATTGTTTCCGGCGACCTCATTTCTCATACGGTCGAAAATGCGCCGGTAGCCAATGCGCCCAGACATTTTCCCGTTGTGGTTTTTTCGCATGGCCTGGGGAGCGTAGGTTTTGCATACACATCGTTGATTGAGAATCTCGTCAGCCACGGGTATATTGTTGCATCAATTGAACATACGTACACGGCAATGGCGGTTGTATTTCCCGATGGCAGAGTTGTCACTCTTCATCAAGAAGCCGATCCCCCGGGCCTCACGCCTGAGCAACGATTTCAACGGATGCAGGCATCCGCCGGACTTGCCATCACCGAGGGCGCTCGTGACGAGGTCTTCGTGCTGAACAAGCTGGCAGAAATGAATAGCCGGAGGGCACATGAATTCCCTCTCGAAGGGAGACTCGACGTTGACCGGGTAGCGGCAATGGGTCACTCTTCTGGAGGGGCATTTGCAACCCTTGCATGCCAGATGGATCAACGTTTCAAAGCGTGCATAAGCCTCGACGGAGCCCTGCCCCCCGTCGCTGCATTTCCTGAATACGGCAATGGATTCACCCAGCCCGTTCTTCTCCTCGAAATTGATCATTCCGGCCAACCGAAAGGCTTTGATGCTGCGCAGGAGTCCGAATATATCAAGAAGAAGGAAGCTCAACTCAAGGCCTGCCCTCTAGGTAGTTACGATGTCGTATTGAAATCCGCTGGCCTGAATCACGCAAGCTTCAGCGACGTCCCTCTTCTATTTGCGAACGGCAAAAAGACAGAAACCGCGGAGGCGCTTTATAACTTGCGTGTAACTCAAGCGTTCGTGCTCTCTTTTCTGGATAAGTCTTTAAAGCACGATACCGGTAGGCTGTTCAACAACTATTCGGAGTATCCGGGAACCGTTATAACATCCTATGGTCACTAATGCCGGGCTCAGGGCGTGTCATAGGGCATCGTAGTTATATCTCCGAAAAGCAGATCTTATGTCGATTCAGCCTGCTAATCAGTCCAATTCCCGCAGCGCCTTCGACCGCGCATAAAAGCCGACATAGCACACCATCCCCAGCCCGGTAAGGGCGGCGATGGCGTGCTCCGTCGGCATGTGCCGCGACATCTCGCCGATAATCAGGCAGCCTACCGGCGGCAAACCCAGAAAGCTGGTTGCGTAGATGCTCATCACGCGTCCGCGCATCTCGTCGCTTGAAAGCTGCTGCATGGTCACATTCACGACTGACAAGCTGATGATCATCCCGAAGCCCTCGCAGAACGACATCATCGCCGACAACACGAACGAGTGCGAATAGCAGAAGACGATCACCGCCGCCATCACGAACAATCCGCAGAAAACCATCACGCGTCCGCGCCAGCGGATTCGGCGTGCATACGCGATCAAACCCGCGGCCAGCAGCGCGCCAATACCCGAGCAGGCCATCAGAAAGCCCAGGCCGCGCTCGCCCACTTTCAGCACGTCTTTTGCAAAATAAGGGACGAAGGTGATGAACGGCAGCAGCAGAAGGCTTGCGCTGGCAATCAGCATCACAACAGCCGACATCTCTGGCGACCGCCGCACATACGCAATGCCGTCGCGCAGGCTCTGCAGCACACTCGCATGACGCTCCTGCCGCTCCGGGGGATAGCGCATGCGGAACAGCGGCCACAGCACGGCTAGAAAGCTGAACCCGTTCAGAAAAAAGTTCCCCGCCATCCCGAACCACACCATCGCATATCCGCCCAGAGTCGGCCCCACAATGCGCGACAGGTTGAATTGCGCCGAATTCAGCGCAATGGCGTTCTGTAGGTCTTCGGGGGGAACCAGGCGCGGCACCATCGCCTGGTAGGCAGGCGCATTCAGCGCATTTGAGATGCCGTTGAGGAACGCGAGCACGGCCAGCTGCCCGATCGTGATCACTTTGAAATAGGTAAGGAAGGCAAGCACAAATGCGAAGACCATCTGCGCCGTCTGCGTGCCGATCAGCAAATGCCGCTTGCTCACCCGGTCCGCAATCACGCCGCCGAAGAGCGTGAACAGCAGGAACGGAAACGCCGCCGCGAAGCCGACCATCCCCAGCCAGAACGATGAGTTCGACAGCTCCAGCACCAGCCAGCCCTGGGCCACGTTCTGCATCCAGGTGCCCACGTTCGAGAGCAGGCAGCCGCCCCAGAAGAGCCGATAATTGTCGTTGCGAAAGGCGCGGACGATGGGCGGCCACGGCTTCCCGACCACAGGCAGGTCCATCGCGAGATCGGCTTTTAATTCCGGCTCAAGCTCAGCCTGGACGCTTTCTTTAGCCAAGGCGGCGTACTCCCTCTAACGGGCAACATCGAGCGAAAGATCGAACCGTGAGCATCATCATCCTCTTACGATCACTGAAGAGACGCATCGCCGGATACAGCGAAAGCCTCATACCATCCTCTAAAGAGACAAAATGTGCCGGAAATGCGGCAGCCGGAATTCCGGCAGGTGTATCTCCAATCTCTTAGTGTAAGCTTTCTTCTTTACACCTCCATTTCATCGAAACCGTCTCCGAAACCCTCTCAAGGAGCTGTCTTTTGAACCGTCGCGCTCTTGCTACTTCTTTTTGCCTTACCGCATTAGCCGTCATGCTGCCCGCGCAGACAGCCGGCACGCCGCAATCGCTCTTCGGCTATCGCGATTTCTCCGCGCAGGCAAAAATCGATCAGCAGTTTCTCGCCATCCCCGACGCGAAGCTCGCCGGCGAAGAGCTCAAGACCCTCACCGCCGCGCCGCACATCGCCGGCTCAAAGGAAGACCACGACACCGCCCTCTATGTCGCGGAAAAATTCAAGGCTGCCGGGCTTGAGACCACCATCGTGCCCTACAAAGCCTGGCTCAACCTGCCCAAAGAAATTCACATCACCGCCACCGACAACAACGGCAAGACGCTGATGACCGGCCCCACGCGCGAGCACGTCGAAGGCGACCCGTTCGACGAGGACCCGCGCGTCGTCACGCCTTTCAACGGCTCATCTCCCTCCGGCGACGTCACCGCTGAAGTCGTCTACGCCAATTACGGCCGCCCTGAAGACTTCAAGAAGCTCGACGACCTCGGTGTCAGCGTCAAAGGCAAGATCGTCCTCGTGCGCTACGGCGGCAATTTCCGCGGCGTGAAGGTCTACATCGCGCAGGAGCGTGGCGCTGCCGGCGTCATCATCTTCTCCGATCCAGCCGACGACGGCTACTTCCGCGGCGACAAGTACCCCAAAGGCCCGTACCGTCCAGATACCGGCGTCCAGCGCGGCGCCGTGCAATATCTCTTCAAATATCCCGGCGACGCCAGCACGCCCGGCATCGCCTCAACGCCTGACCTGCCCGCCTCGAAACGCCTGAACCCGGCAACCGCGGCCAGCATGCCGCAGATTCCGTCCACACCCATCTCCTACCATGACGCCGCTCCCATCCTCGAAGCGCTCACCGGCCCCAACGTCCCGCATGAATGGCAGGGCGCGTTGCCCTTTGCCTATCACGTAGGCCCCGGCGGCGTAAAAGTGCACATGGTTCTCAAGCAGGACTACGCCTACCGCGACATCTGGGACGTGATCGGAAAAATCCCCGGCACCGAATCGCCGGATGACTGGGTCGTCGCCGGAAACCACCGCGACGCCTGGGTCTATGGCGCCGTCGATCCGAACAGCGGAACCGCAGCCATGCTCGAAACCGTGCACGGTCTCGGCGAGCTACTCAAGACCGGATGGAAGCCGAAACGCACCATCGTCTTCGGCAGTTGGGACGCGGAAGAAGAAGGCCTGATCGGCTCAACCGAATGGGCTGAAGACAACGCCGACCGGCTCAGCCACGCCGTCGCCTATTTCAATACCGACGTGGGCGTTGCCGGACCGAACTTCGACGCAGCCGCCGTGCCTTCACTCAAAGAGTTCGTCCGCGAAGTGACGAAAGAAGTGCCCAGCCCCAAGGGCGGCAACGTATACGACGCATGGAAGAAGAGCGAAGCTGAAGGCGAATCGCACCGCCATTCCGCCAGCGCATCGAAGCAGAACGCCGAAGTGGAGATCGGCGACCTCGGCAGCGGCTCCGACTACACGCCCTTCATCCAGCATCTCGGCGTGCCGTCGACCGACATCGGCTCCGCCGGCCCCTACGGCGTCTACCACTCCGTCTTCGACAACTACAACTGGTTCATCAAGAACGCTGATCCAACCTTTGTCTACGAGCAGCAGCAGGCACGCGTCTTCGGCCTCGAAGTCCTCCACATGGCCGACGCTGACGTTCTGCCCTACGACTACGTGAACTACGGCAAGGAAATCACCGAATACCTGGACGCGGCGAAGAAAAAAGCCGATGACGCGAACGTCTCCGGCCTCGATTTCGCGCCCGCACAGGCCGCTGTCAAGCGCTTCGCCACTGCGGCCGAAGCCGTCCACCAGAAGCAGCAGAGCATTCCCGCCAATCTCGCCGCGTTCAACGGCCAGTTGCGCCAGGTTGAAGGCGATCTGCTCTCGTCTGCCGGCCTGCCCAACCGGCCCTGGTACAAACACACCATCTACGCTCCCGGCGAGTACACGGGCTACGCCGCCGTCGTCATTCCCGGCGTCAACGAGGCCCTCGACGCAAAAGACAGCGCTCGCGCCGCAGCCCAGCTCACCACCTTAACCGAGGCCATCAACCGCGCCGCCGCGACCCTCGAAGCCGCCGCAAAATAACCACGCACAAGCCTGGGTGCCCCATCCTGACGCAGTCAGGGTGGGGGTTTCTTATAACCTCACTCGCGCACTACCTCATCGAAAGTTTGTCATCCTGAGCGAAGCGCGTAGCGCGCAGCCGAAGGATCTGCAGTTTGCCCGCACCAGCACGTAAAAGGGTGCCCATCCTTTCGCGTAGTTCGCGAAAGGATGGGAATCACAGCTCCAACTCTGGGGCTTTTTTCAGAATCGTGCCCCGTCTCCACAAAAAATCCCTTGACAATCTCCTCCCTATTCCATTATTTAACCTAATAGTTAATTAACCAATAGGTTCATTACGATGACAGACCCCCTCAGCACCACCTTTGCCGCACTCGCCGACCCAACCCGCCGCGCCATCCTCGCCCGTCTCGCCCTGGGCGAAACTTCTGTCTCCGAGCTGGCTCAGCCCTTCGAGATGAGCCTGCCCGCCGTCTCCAAGCACCTCAAGGTGCTCGAGCGCGCCGGCCTCATCGCTCGCGGACGCGAGGCCCAATGGCGACCGTGCCGTCTCGAAGCCGCTCCACTCCGCGATATCGCCGGCTGGGTCGAGTATTACCGCCGCTTCTGGGAAGAGAGCCTCGACCGCCTGGATGCGTATCTGCACGAGTTACAGAAACAACAGCACGCATCAGCGCAAAAGGAGAAAAAACATGGCAGCAGCAGCAAGCAACGTAGAAAATAGCACCGTCATGCCCGGCCTCGAAAAAGAGCTCACCTTTACCCGCGTCTTTCAGGCACCGCGCAGCCTCGTTTTCAAGGTGTGGACCGAGCCCGAGCACCTGGCGCAGTGGTGGGGACCGCATCACTTCACCAATGTGGTCCGCAAGTTCGATCCACATCCCGGCGGGGCTATCCACGTCGACATGCGCGGGCCAGACGGCACCGTCTTCCCTATGGGCGGTGAGTTTCGTGAGGTTGTCGAGCCCGAACGCCTCGTCTTCACAACCACCGCCATTCTGGATGCGGAAGGCAATCCGCAGCTTGAAAACCTGAACACCGTCACCCTCACCGAGCAGGACGGCAAAACCACGCTGACGCTGCACGTCAAAGTCATCAAAGCCACGGCTAACACGGCCTTCGCGCTTTCCGGCATGGAAACAGGCTGGAGCCAGAGCCTGGAGCGCCTCACCTCCCTCGTATCGCAAAAACGCGGAACGGGCGGCTTGATGCGCGACCCTGTAACCACAGCGCTCGAAGACCAGACCATCGTCGGTTCCCGCATTTTCGACGCTCCGCGCGAACTCGTCTTCCAGATGTTCACCGATCCCAAACACATCGTGAAATGGTGGGGTCCGCGCGGCTTTACTGATACGGTCTACGCGATGGACGTGCGGCCCGGTGGCGCATGGCGCCATGTCATGCGCGGCCCCGATGGCGTCGAGTACATCAACCAGAGCGAATATGTCGAGGTGGTCAAGCCGGAGCGGCTGGTCTTCAAGCATCTCTCAGCGCCAGGACATGTCACCACCATCACCTTTGAAGACAGGAGCGGCAAAACACAGGTCACCATGCGCATGCTCTTTGACTCGAACGAAGCGCGCGACAAGGTCATCGAGACAGTCGGCGCAGTCGAGGGCCTCAAGCAGACCCTAAACCGTCTTGCGGAACACATGGCAAGCATGTAATTTGGCTTTCAACCTTTTGCGGACATGGCAGCCCAGACAAAGCAAGCTCAGACAAGTCGCCATGTCCGCAATCGATATCTCCATCGCAAAGGAACTGAATGAAAATTGCCGCCCTCATCGCGCGCATCCTACTCGGCTTGATTTTTTTTGTATTTGGCTTGAACGGCTTCCTGAATTTTCTCACCGGCCCATTGCCTCCGGGTCTCGCAGGGCAATATCTCAGCGCGCTCACGCAATCCCACTACGTGTTCTTCATTTCCGCAGTGCAGTTAATCAGCGGAGTGCTTTTTCTGATAAACCGTTATGTGCCGCTGGCGCTTGTGCTCTCCGCAGCCGAGATTGCGAACATCCTCGCGTTCCATACCTTCATGCTTCCAGACCCGAAGGAGTCCTTCATGGGGGTCCTGGTCGCGATTCTGTGGCTCATCGTCTTCGTGCATCTACGCCGGCATCTCGCTTGCCTTTTTGTGCAGCGCACCTGACAGCGGACGCATCTGAAAAAGAAGGTTTACCGCATGTGCAGAAACATCAAGACGCTCTTCAACTTCGACCCGCCCGTCACGGACGATGAGATTCGCGCCGCATCGCTTCAGTTCGTCCGCAAGATCAGCGGCTTCACCCATCCGTCCAAGGCGAACGAGGCGTCGTTTCTAGCGGCCATCGACGAGGTCGCCGGCGTCTCAAAGCGTCTGCTCCACTCGCTTGAAACGACTGCCCCGCCCAAGAACCGCGAAGAAGAGGCAGCTAAAGCAAAGGCCCGGGCTGCCGAAAGATTCGGCGACTGAACGCAGGGCACCAGCACGAACAAGGGTGCCCCATCCTGACAAGTCAGGGTGGGAACCACAGCTCCAACCCAGCCCGTCCTGCTGAGCAATAACGCACCTATTCCGATTGCGCCGATCCAAACCTTCGTGTTACCAATGGTTCACTCGCGAACAGCGGCATTCGACCGTCGCATTCACGACATCATCTCAGGGCCAAAGGAAGATCGAATGAACGTTCTTCTTCTCTCCATGCCGGACTCTTTCGAGCACATGCCGCCTGTGGCGATTCGCATGCCCAACGGCGCTCTCACCTCGATTGCCGGAAATGTCGATCCACACCACAAAGTAGCCGTCGCCGACCTCATTCTCTGCCAGGACAAGGTACGTCAGACCGTGACGAAGCTCGTCGAAGAGCATAAGCCGGATGTCCTCGGCATGTCCGTTATGACCTTTCAGCGGCGCACCGCCGGCCGCATCGCGGATCTGGTCCGCACCCTCAAGCCCGACACGAAAATCGCCGTCGGCGGCTACGATCCCAGCCTCGCCTTCGAGGACTACGCCGGCATGTCCGTCGACTTCATCGTGCGCGGCGAAGGCGAAGTCACCTTTCGCGAGCTGCTGCGCGCGCTCGAAAAGCGCTCCGCGTTGCACTTCATTCCCGGCCTCTCACATCGCGAGGGCACGCGCTGGGTGCACAATCCCGACCGCCCCGTGCATCGGCTCGAAGACAACGAAATCCGCCTGCCCAACCGCGATTCCCGCGTGCTCAAGGGTTACACGCTCATGGGGCGCAAGGTCGACGTCATCGAAACCTCGCGCGGCTGCACCTTCGATTGCAGCTTCTGCTCGATCATCGAGATGCGCGGCCGCAACTTTCACACCTACACATTCGACCGCGTCCTCGCCGACATCCGCGACGCCCGCGACCACGGCGCGGAAACCATCTTCCTCGTCGACGACAACATCACCCTCGACATCCGTCGCTTTGAAGCCCTCTGCAACGCCATCATCGAGAACGGCCTCAACACGCTCGACTATTTCATCCAGGGGATGACCTCGGCCATCGCCAACCACGGCGAAACGCTCGCGCCGCTCATGCGCAAAGCCGGCTTCCGCTATGTCTTTCTCGGCATCGAAAACATTCTCGAAAGCGACCTGACCTTCCTCAACGCGTCGTCAAAAAATACCGAGCGGGACAAAGGCAAGAAGGTCGGCAACGCCACTCTCAAAGCCATCGACTACCTGCACCGCAACCAGATGCTGGTGGTCGGCGGCCTCATCGTCGGCAGCCCCGACGATACCCTCGATTCCATCGAGACGAACCTCGCCTTCGCCCGCCAGTATGTCGACTGGCCCTACATCCAGCACCCTACGCCGTATCCGCGCACGCCAATGACGAAGGATTTCCGCGAGCAGGGGCTCATTACCAACGAGCGTCTGGAGGAATACGACGGCACCACCGCTGTCGTGCGCACAAAACATCTCACCTCGGATGAAGTCGAATACCTGCGCTGGAGGGCCGAGCGCGGCATGAAGACGCGGCACATTCTCCCCGTCTTTCTCCACGACCCGTGGTTTGTCCTGCGCAACGCGCGCAAGATGATGAAGCATACCTATCGCGGCAGTACCTGGCGCAACATGCTCGGCCTTGAAGACGACCACAAAGCCTTCGTGCGCTACAAGCAGCTGCGCACCCAGGAGCGCGAATACCTCTAAAATTCTTCGATTGCCGGCCCCATCACGTAAATGGGTGCCCCATCCTGTCGCGTATTTTGCGACAGGGTGGGAAACCACAACCCCAAGCTAAAGAAACAGCCTACGTCTCGAACAATTCATCGTCCGAAGCAGCGGCGTGCGGGCTATAGACCGTGTCCACCGTGTGCGTCGCGCCCGTCTCCGCGATGCACTGCTTTACGAAGTCGCTGAAGACGCTCTCTGAAATCTGGTTATGAAAGTACACCGTCCGTATGGCATATAGCGGCAGCCGCAGGGCAACAACTTCGCGGTTCTTTGAGGTGCTGCCGTCCGTGTGCAGCTTGCTGTCGGCGGCAGTGGCTTTGTGTTTCGTCCGCTTCGCGCCCTTGAGGTTATACGTTTCCAGACCGATGGTCTCCTTCTGCGCATCGAAGCTGTGCAGGTTCAACAGAAGATTATTGGTCTCGTTGGCAATCAGAGCTAAATCGATCTTCAGGCAAACCCCTTCGTGGTTGCCGAACCGAAATCCCTGGTTGCCATGCAGTCCCTTCGCCGTCGAGGACAGGGCCAGCCCTCGCTGCGTGGTGCTGCCGTCTTCCTGGTTCACAAACGCCAGTTCGCGAATGGACATCTTGCCTTGGTCGCCCGTCTGCGGAAAGTTGTATTTCGCTTTCGCGAAATTTCCTTTCGAGTACGGATCGCCGCCAAGCTTCGTGACCACGTCTTTTCCGATCAGCTCGCTCTTAACGAGCAGGATTTTGAAAACGTCCCACGGCTTCTCCACATATGCGTAGCGGCGTGTGAATTGACCGATATCGTCCTTTACATAGTGCTTCACAACACCCACTGTTCCCTGCTGCAGATCGCCTTTCTTACAGAAGATCCGTCTTTCCAGAGCCTCGGTTGGCATCACCAGTTCGAACGCGTCCTCTCCTTCATACAGGTCGAAGAGCTTTGCGCCCCAGCTCGTTGTAATGGCATGGTCCGTTACCCGAAAAGATTGGCCCAGCCGTCTTGCCAGCTCCTGCCGAGTCAGCCCAATCTGCCGCAACCTGGGCACGTAGACTCTTTCCAGCCAATCCCGTCGCGCGCCCATCTCCGCCTGTCCATGGCCTTTCATCGTGAACATGTTGAGATCTTTTTCTGCTTCCAGCAAAGCCTTGCTGGCCTTCTCCGTGGCGCGGATGGCGCGGATAAGATTCTCCACCGCTACCTGGAGAGAGACCAGCTGAGGCTCGACCTTGCAAGGGCTGATGGCCAGGTGATCACCGTAAGGCATATCGAATGGTGCTCCAGATTGTCGAACCGTATCTTACAGTTCTGGCGCAAACACGCGATATCCAAATGACCGATGAACCACTCACTTTCGTAACCTCTCCATCAGTTGGTAGCCGGATTGATCGGCGCCAGACACACGCCCACCTGCACCGCGCCCGGATAGGAATCTCCGAACGAGCCTGAATTGCAGATCGGCGTGGTGAGTTGATGGCCCATGTTGACATTCACGGTATCCACCCACACATC
>Ga0206844_10237_pt1 | contig 16385 bp, 16 predicted proteins | sample Alteio_BWOrgCont_22_FD_152907 | JGI IMG/M metagenome (GOLD analysis project Ga0206844, IMG submission 152907) | Enriched cells from forest soil in Barre Woods Harvard Forest LTER site, Petersham, Massachusetts, United States -... | ecosystem: Environmental > Terrestrial > Soil > Temperate forest >...
CGGGTCGCCGGTCGAGGCGCGGAAGTAGCCGCGGTCCTGGTAGGCGCGGCGCACGCGCTCGCTGTCTTCTTCAAGCTTGCTGGCGTCGTAGGTCTTGGCGAAGAGGTTCTCGAGGATGATCGAATGCGGGATACCGATCGGCCGCAGGTTCTTCATCGCGTAGCGCAGCTCTCGCGAGCTGATGTGCTGGTTGCCGGTGAAGCTGATGTTGCCCACCTTAACCGTGGGGCCTTCCTTGACGATGAAGTTGACCTGGACGGAAGCGGGCGGAATGGTCTTGACGTCGGCCTTGACGGTGGCGAACTGATGGCCGTGCTCGGAAAGCAGCTCTTTGAGCACCGTCTCAACGCGGGCGATACGCGTGGGATCGTACTGGCTCTCGACCGAGAATCCGACCTTTTCCTTCTTCAGGCGGTCGAGGACGTCGGACTGCGTGACGGAATTCAGGCCCTTGTAATTGATTTCGCGGATCGTGGCCTTTTCACGGACGTAGATGTCGAGGATGATGCCGCCCTTGGGGTTTTCTTCGCGCTCGATGCGGACGTCTTCGAAATAGCCGGTGTTCCAAAGGGAGTTGAAATCGCGCTCGACCGTGGTCGGGTCAAAAGTCTCGCCTTCATGGCTGAAGAGGCGGGCAACGATCGTCTCCTTGGGGATACGTCGGTTGCCGATGACGCGAATCTGGGTGATCGTCTGCTGCTGTGCCCATGCCGAAAAGACGGTAAAGCAAAGAAGAACGAAGGCCAACGGCTTCAGCGTGCGGCGAAACTTGCGGCTCGCATTCTGGCTTGTTTTGATTGGAGAGCTTACGCTCTCTCGCATTGCGGGAAAAATAGGCACACCCTCACTGCAAAAAATCAGATCGAACTTGAGGAAAAGGCGATTATAAGGGACCGGAGGTACTGTTCCCAACTCCGGAGTATCTTTGCGTCCGCTACCGGTCATCGTGGGGGGCCAATCCGTTCCAGGCGAACCCGGCGCCGGCAACTGCCGCCGCTAGCTTTCCAAATCTGCATGGATGTCGAAGCCATCACCATTCCAGACGATTCTGAGCACGTTTGGTTTGCAGCAAACCTGACAATCCTCGACATAAGACTGTTTTCCGCCGGCTGACTCGTCAACGACAGTTTCATTCCACTCCCCACAGCCAGCGCATTGGAATCCCGCAGCGAACGGCATCGATTGGTCCGCCTTTAGTCTATCGGAATGAAGGAGTTTTCGCTGCTTACACGGCGACTTTTCGCACTTCGACCAGCGTGAAGCAAAAACTTATGCCACCGCCGATAACGGACAGCCGCTGCGAGGTGAGCAGATTTACGCTATTTCCGCCAGGAGAGAGCTTGTTCCCGGTTCAGGATGCCGGCGGCGACGCCCAGTTGCAGGCTACACCTTGCCGCGAAGAGCGGCTTTTCTCAGCAGAACAGTTTTCGAGGCTAACTCTATACTGATAGGAGCAATGGCAAATTTTCTTCCCGTCGATGAGCAATTAGACCTGCTCCAAAAAGGAGCGGCAGAGATTATTCGCGTCTCCGACCTGCGCGAGCGCCTGGAGAAGTCGCGGCAGACCGGCGTGCCCCTGCGCGTCAAGGCCGGCTTCGATCCCACGGCGCCCGACCTGCACCTTGGCCACACCGTTCTGATGCGCAAGCTCAAGCACTTTCAGGATCTCGGCCACCAGGTCATCTTCCTCGTCGGTGACTTCACCTCGCTCATTGGCGACCCGACGGGCCGCTCGGTTACGCGCAAGCCGCTCACGCGCGAACAGATTAACGAGAACGCCAAAACCTATACCGAACAGGTCTTCCGCATTCTCGACCGCGAAAAAACAGAGGTCCGCTTCAATTCCGAATGGCTCGACAAGCTAGGTTTCGAAGGCGTCATCCGTCTCGCTGCGAAGTTCACCGTCTCGCAGATGCTCGAGCGCGATGAGTTCCACAAGCGCTTTCAGGAAGAGAAGCCGATCTCGCTGCACGAAATGCTCTATCCCCTGATGCAGGGTTATGATTCAGTCGCACTGAAGTCCGATGTGGAGCTGGGCGGCACCGATCAGAAATTCAACCTGCTGACAGGCCGCGAATTGCAGCGCCACTTTGAGCAACCCTCGCAGATCGTCCTGATGACGCCGATCATCGAAGGACTCGACGGGGTGCAAAAGATGTCGAAGTCGCTGAATAATGCGATCGGCATCCACGAGCCGCCTCAGGAGATGTATGGCAAGCTCATGTCGATCAACGACGAGCTGATGTGGCGCTACTGGACGCTGCTTACCGACCTGCGCCAGTCGGAGATCGACCAGATGCAGGCCGATGTAGCCAGCGGTGCACTGCATCCGATGGAAGCGAAGAAGCGGCTCGCGCGCACGATTGTCGCAGGCTTTCATTCCGATGAAGCGGCAAAAGCCGCCGATGAGAACTGGGCGAAGCAGTTTCAGAAAAGGGAAACGCCGGATGATCTGGAGGAAGTGCGCGTCAGGCTTTCGGAGATAGGTCCCGGCACTGCAAGCCATTCAACTACGATCCAAAATCATATCGATAAAGATTCCGTCGCGGAGAATGACAAGCTGGAAGCTACACCTCTGCGTATCGATAAGCTTCTCGTGCGGCTCCAGCTTGCGGAATCGAATACCGACGCGCTGAGAAAGTTAAAACAAGGCTCAGTGCATATCGATGGAGAGCTGGTCGAAAAGACGCACATCCCGCTTGCCGCATTGCCGGTACGCCTTGCAATCCGCGTTGGAAAACGCGCCAAGATTGCGGTGATTGAGTAGATGCTTCACCTCGGAGGTTAAAGCCCCCGAGGTGCGCCTCATTCAATTCAATCCAATCTCACCAAATAAGCTTCGCCCTCCTGCGGCTTCAACTCTTTAGCAATCTCCACGGCGCGGCCTTTGTCATCGTTCAATGGACGAATCCTTACCCAGTGCCCCGTCGGGCCGGTGAACTCGATGACGTTTGCCGTTTGGTATTTGTGCTCCAGATGCTCTTCGAGCTTCATCGCTTCCTTTTCCTTGCTGAAAGCGCCAATCTGCACGCACCAGCGGCCACCTTCCTCAATCGGCTTGGGTGCGGCATAGACGTCGATGCGCACGTTCGCCGTGCCCGGACGCCAGACGCCGACGATTTTTGCCGAGGCTACGGAAAGATCGAGCACACGATCGGGAACGAACGGTCCGCGATCGGTCACGCGCATCACGGCCGTCTGCCCGGTCTGCAGGTTGGTGACGCGGATCAGCGATCCCATCGGCAGCGTGCGGTGCGCGGCTGACATCGCATTCTGGTCGAAGATCTGCCCATTGGCTCCGCGATGGTTGTGATACGGCGGTCCGTACCAGCTAGCGAGGCCGGTCTCTGTATAGATGGGCGAGTGTGACGCAACGAACGCGTCATCGACTGATTCGGTGGTCGCCTCTGTCGCGCTGGGTGCGCTCGGAGTCGTGGATGACGCCGTTGCCGGTTCTGCTGCCGGCGATGCCTGCGCCGGCGTGCGGATGGCAGGCGGAGGCGGTGGCGGAGGGGTATACGCTGCCTGCTTGTTATGCGCGCAACCCGCCATCAGCGCGAGACCTGCAAAAGCCGCTCCAGGGAAATACTTTTTGTACATCGTCATCCGCTCCACTATCATCGCTCCAGGTGGTCCGCAAGTTTGCGCAGCTGATCGGCTGCGATGCGTAAAGCCTCTGACGAGTTCTGTCTCACCTTCGGCACCACTTCGTCATTCAGGTAGGCAATCACTTTGCGCACTTCTTCCTCCACCTTTGGGCCAACGGTGCCAACATGCTCATCGACCTTGCGCCCGAAGTCTTCAAAAGGGCTGTTGTTTCGCCTGGGCTCGTTTTCCGGCATGGTACACACACTCCTCTGCACCTTTCAGTGTGCTTTCGGTTATTGGCAAGGTCAATGATTCTTGTTCATGGAGTGCCTAAGCCGTTACCTTTCATGGGGCATGCATCCAGTCCTCTTCTCAAACCATCCAACCCAGATGAATGCAGAGATCCAAATAACACCTGAGGCGGCAAGGGGGCCTCATACCCGAATGCGTTTGAGGCCTACTTTTCTGTGCGCAAGCTTTTTGCTCATTGCGCTATATGGCATGCCCGCTTTTTCCCAACAAGAGGTCATGCCAGACGCCCCTAAGCCGGTCGACCCCAGCCTCAATACACCTGCGGCCGTCGAAAAAAGAAAATGGTCCGGTGTCATGGAACCGGGCGAAACCATACCCTCGCTCTCGGCAAAAAGTAAACTGCTCTTCCCGCTCCACGAAGAACTCACTTGGACCGCCTGGTTTCCGACCTTTTTCTCGTCCGGCTGGCAACAATTGCGGGACACTGCTCCGCGATATGGTGTGGATTCAGGCGCCTACGGCCAGCGCCTTGGCGCAGCCGCCATCCGCGACCTGAGCATGCGCACATTTTCTGATGGCGTATTGCCCGCGCTGCTGCATGAGGACCCGCGCTACTATCGTAAGGCGGATGGCACCATCATTCACCGCGGTTTTTACGCGGCATCCCGTGTTTTTGTAGGGCAACGCGACTCGGGCGCAACCGGTTTCAATACATCGGTTATTCTCGGTCATGGCATGGCCTCGGCGCTCACCATGGCTTACTATCCCGACAAAAGTTCCAACGCCAGCACCGTTTTCACCACATTTGGCTTCTCTCTTCTCGGCGAAGCAGGGGGGGACATCTGGTCCGAATTCTGGCCGGACGTGCGCGACAAGTTCTTCCGGCGTCATAATGAGCAACCCTGAGTGTCTGTCTTCATGCTAAGGTCACCCTCAGAAGGAATGCGTCGAGATACGTCCAATCCATATGCAGTTTGGTTACAACCGTCTGGTGCACCGGCGAGGATCGGGCATACAGCATAGATCGCAGCTGAGTATCGTTTTATTTTGCTTCTTTTGCGGCTGTATGGCCGGATCCGCAAAGGCGCAGCAGTCTTTGCCGGACGCACCCTCGGCGGCCATGGAACTGGCGTCCACGGCTGACCCGGGGCAGAGCTTTCCTCCGGCCGCGCCCGACCCGCCCAAATCAACACTCAGCACGCGCGCGTTTCCTTCGGAGCAGGCCTCGTGTGGAGATACGCAGTCAAAATCGACTGCCTCGCCGCAGATGAGCTGCGCACCGATGTACGATCCATTTCAGAAGTTCATCAATTCCGCCGAGCCGCATCCGATGACGGCGAAACAGAAGGCCATCCTTGCCGGCAAAGACGTCATCGACCCCTTCAACCTGCTTACGATTGCGGGGCTCTCGGCGATCTCCGTCGCTTCAGACGCCAATTCGGCTTATGGCCCTGGCATGGAAGGATGGGCGAAGCTCAGCGGCGTGTCGTTCACCCAGGACATGACCAACGAGTTCTTTGGCACGTTCCTTATCCCGTCGATAACGCACCAGGACCCGCACTATCACCGCATGCCCAATGCGTCCTACAAGCGGCGCATCGCGCATTGCATTTACCAGGTGGTGTGGACACAGGGAGACGATGGCAAGGGGATGTTCAACTATGCAAACGTGGTAGGCGGAGCGTTTGAAGAGGCGATTGGCGATGCCTACGTCCCCTACCGCAGCACCAGTTGGGGCGCCGCAAGCGCTCGCTACGGCACAGCTCTCGCCACTGACCCGATCGGCAACTTCATCACTGAGTTTGTCCCCGATCTCGCGCGCCACGTGAACGTCCACATCGTCCTCGTGCAGCGCATCATCAACCGCGTAGCCATTGAAGAAGGGCAGTAGTCAGAGCCGCCAGTTTTGGCCTTCAAGGATGAAATGCGCTGAGATTCGCGCGTATTGTTCGTGACGAGTACGCGTCTGTGGCGAGGGCTGGGCGGCGATCAGCCTATCGTTAGCCCGATCGGCCCCCCCGTCTGTTCTCAGTGCGCAAGTCCGAGATATTTCTGCATGGCCACGCGGCCTGAATCGATGAGCAATTGCTGCCGCTCGGCCGACATGCGGAATTCCGTTGTCCCATAGCCGCCGACCGGCAAACGGCAGACGGCTGATTCATATTGCCGTATAACGGTCAGGTCGGAGCTGTCCGTGAGGGTATCGATGAGCTGTGTGACTCGCTGAGCGACGCGCAGCCGCGGCGGCTTGGTGTCGGAAGCTTCGGCGCCGGCGACCATGACCGATCCATCGAGGTAGAGGCCCATGTTGCCGGCTCCATCCGGATCCGTCGTTCCCATGACCGCCACCACGTCGTCGCCTGATTCGGCGATGAGGCGTAGGGGGAAGTTCGAGAGCACGCCGCCATCAACGAAGATGTTGCCGGCCTTCTTCTTCTCCGTTTTATTGCCTCTTCGGTCCTGCAGCTGGTAGGTTCCCCACCCCGGTTGCCAGATCATCTCGCGCCATACGAAGGGGATGCTCATGGACATGCGCACCGACTCGGCCACGGGAACGTTGGGCGCGGTGCGCGCGTTGAGCACGACCATCTCTTTATCCGTGGTGTCGGTGGTCACGACCGACACATCTTTTTCCGTCGCCTTGGCGAAATCGGTCCAGGTGATATTCGCCGCCATGCCCTTCTGTACCAGTCGCTGGCGAATCCAGTTGAGCGCCGCGTCGCCGGCATAGAAGCCCCCGCATTCGTTGAAGGAGAAGAGCTCGCGGTACAGCTCTACGTGAAGGAGCGCTTCGATGATCTTTCGCTCGGCCGCCTCCACGGTCCCGAGAAACGGGATTTTGGCCTGTTCGATGAGCACCATCGTCTCGCAGCCATCAATAATGTTCTGGGGAAAATCGTTGTCTTTGGGCGCATCCATAAAGGTGGCGAAGACGGGATTTCCCGTCGCCGGATCGGTTTTTGTGCATTCGGTGAACAATTCTTCAGGAGAATAGCCTGCGCCGGTCAGTGTCGCGGTAATGGCGCCGGCCGATGTCCCGACAATGCGCCGGTGCGTATGCCCGGCCTGTTGAAATGCCTCGAGTGCTCCCACGAAAGCCATTCCTTTCGCGCCGCCGCCTTCAAACACAAGATCGTAGAGTGCCATGCCGTTTCTTCCTGTTCTGGGGGATCCTGAGGGATGGTCGCTACCATGCAGGAAAACGTTGCAGATGGGCAAGTAAATTGTTGACGAACTGAAATAGGTTGCCCCCATTCACCCTTAACCATCCCCGTCTAAACACCAATTTTCGCCATTCGACCGAAGTCATTTCGCCAGGCCTTAACGCGAGGCTATGCTGAAGACTGGTAAAGTCCTCTGGAAGCGGCAGTTACCTTCAGCCGCACTTCCCTCGAGGGCCGGTAAGCATTTAAGCTTGGCTTTCCCGTCCGAAAGAGGTTTTGGCCAGTTTTTAGCCCGGATAGGGTAAGCATCAGGAGATCCGAAAAATGTCGAAAGCCGTCAAGTACGCAGAGCGAGCGGTCACCATCGCCGCACAAGGCGCATGGTCCGTCTTTGAGAGACTGAACCGCATCAGCCCCAACGCTTCTTTCACCCCCAAATGGTCCGATAAGCCTCTTCTGAAGTCTTACCAAAAGGAAAAGCCACCCCTTGGCTGGCCCCGCACCACCGATTCGCTCTGCCCCAAGTGCGTTCCCGAGATTCGCCAGCAGATTATCGACGGCAAGCTTCCGCACGAAATCCTTCTGAATGAGAAGGTTGGCGAGATCAAGGCGCAGATCATCGAGCGCAATGGCGAGATCCTGATGGTGAAGGATTGCCCCAAGCACGGCCACTTTGAAGACGTGATGTCGATCGACACCGAGTTCTTCCGTCATCTTGAAGAAGTTTTCCCGGGCCGCGACATCCGCGCCCACAATGACGAAAAGCTGCACAACCATGGCACTTCGACCGTGACGCACGGACGTGGCTCGGTTCTGACCATCGATCTGACCAACCGCTGCAACATGATGTGCGATCCCTGCTTCATGGACGCCAACCAGGTTGGCTTCGTCCACGAGCTGACGTGGGACGAGATCAAGACCATGCTCGACAACGCCATCACCATCAAGCCGCGTCGTCAGATGTCGGTCCAGTTCTCTGGCGGTGAGCCGACGCTCTCGCCCTACTTCCTCGACGCTGTCGCCTATGCCCGCAAGGTTGGTTACAACTCCGTGCAGGCCGCGACCAACGGCATCGAGTTCGCGAAGTCCAAGGAATTCAGCCGCGCAGCCGCCGAAGCCGGTCTGCGTTACGCTTACCTGCAATTCGACGGCATCGGCAACGCTGCCAACTCGCACCGCAAGGTCGGCAACCTGTTCGATGTAAAGCTCCAGGCCATCCATAACCTGCACGAAGCCGGTGTCGACATCGTCCCCGTCACGACGATCATCAACGGCATCAACAATGAGCAGGTAGGTCGCATCATCCAGTTCGCGCTCGACAACCCGAAGCGCATCAACTTCATCAGCTTCCAGCCCGTCTCCTTTACCGGACGCGACGAGGCCGTGACCGATGAGCGTCGCGCCGCCCAGCGTTACACGCTGAGCCACATGGCGCACGACGTCAAGAACCAGACCGGACTCGGCGAACCGACCCGCGACTGGTTCCCCATCAGCTTTATGAGCACCTTCTCGGACTGGGCCGATCTAGTACACGGACCGAACCACGACTGGGGCCAGCTCTCCTGCGGATGCCACCCGAACTGCGGCATCGGCATGGCGCTCATGATCGATAAGGAAACCAAGGAAGCTGTGCCCGTCACCGCCTTCCTGAATGCAGACCGCCTCGCCAAGGACGTCGCCAAGATCAATGACGCCTCCCGTGGCAAGTTCCTCTCGATCGTCGGTGTCACCCTCGCGCTGCTGCGCAACTACGATCCCACCAAGTCGCCGACCCACTTCAAGATCGTCGACCTGCTGGCCAAGTTCGACAAGTGCTTTGGCGCGACCGGCCGCAAGTATGGCAAGGTCACCGCAGACCGCACTATGGCCGACATCGAGCAGCGTCGTAACGACCGCTGGAACTTCCTCTTCATCGCCGGCATGTGGTTCCAGGATCTCTTCAACTACGACTTCCGCCGCACCGAGCAGTGCATCATCCCTTATGCCACGCAGGAAGGCGAAATCAGCTTCTGCGCCTACAACACGGGCGTGGGCTGGCGCAACATTATCGAGAAGATGCACATGACCTCCACGCTCACCAAGTGGTACGACGAGCATGGCCGTCACGAGATCTTCGCCGGTGGCAAGAAGGTTGGCATGGGCGGAGCCGAGCACACCCTCGTCCTCAACGACGAGCACGTGCACGCCGCTGCCAATGACACCTTCGAGAAGTCGGGCATCGCCAAGAACTCGCGCGAAGAAAAGATTCGCGCCCGCGACGCCAAGCTGAAACAGGATGCGGAAAACGCGCAGATGGCGAAGCTCTACCGCGAGCACGTTCTGGGAGAAAAGCCAGTCGAAGGCCTCGTCTCCATCAACTCCATCGCACCAGCAAAGCCAGTTGCCGCCCCCAGCGAAGAACCCGTCATGGGCGACTAGGACTGCGCCCTTCGGCTTCGCTCAGGGCAGGCAGTTCAGCGACGCGCGCCGCAAAGCGGCGCCAAAAACCAGAAAGCCCGGCCTCGCGCCGGGCTTTCTGGTTCCCATCTCACATTCCCAACTGATGTCATCCTGAGCGAAGCGCCGGAGGCGCGCAGTCGAAGGACCTGCACGAAAGAATTTCGTGCGCCGTTTGCCTTGCGCAGCAAGGCCTTCTTTATATCAGCGGGTGGGCACCCGGTAATATTGCGCAACTTGGAGCAACGCGTCCCTCCACGACATTTGCCCACTGGTGCTACGCTGGCCTCAAATGCCACTCATTGATCCGACCGCAGCGCAGTCCCCCATCACGCATTTTTACCACTACCAGTCTTATTGCAAGAAATACTTCACCGATATGCTCAGGGACCAAATGCTGCATTTTTCGCATCCCCATAACGTCAACGACCCTTGGGATTGTAAGCCGTGGTTCGACTGCAGACCGATGCTTGAAGACCCCGAGAAACGCGAGGCCGCGATTGAGTTTTTTAATAGGGCATTGCCGCCGAAGACTTTAAATGATCCACGCCGACCTCTCTACGAAAACCGACTTCGCACTAGCGATGAAGTGATGAAAAAGGGCATGGCGACGTTTTCGACGATTTTCGCAAAAGAATTATCAACGCGCCGAATCTACTGTCTGACGCCATTCTCAGACAATACCCTGATGTGGTCGCACTACGCGAACAGCCATAAGGGCATTTGTCTCGAATTCGCCAACAACAACCATCTCATACGGCACGCTCGGGCAGTCAGGTACAAAAATAACTACCCGGTATGGACACCACAGAGTTACGGCCCCGGCAACGACGCAAACGTTTTGGATTTGCTCCTGACCAAAGCAATGGACTGGTGCTACGAGAGAGAGTGGCGAATCATCGCATCAGCGGTCGACGGACCGACGAAACTCCACAATCATGATTTTGTGAGTCTTCCACTAGGCGCGTTGTCGGCCATCATCATAGGTTGCGAAAACAAAGAACATCCCGAGATTATCGAGATCGTGAAGGCGCACCAGCCCGGACTGACGATCAAGTGGGCCGTCCGCGTTCCGAATGTCTATAAGCTCACGATTTCCGACAAACCCGACTTCGATGGTGCCTAACCTACTTCCCATGGTGCAATCTGGTGCAAGGTTTCATGGAAATCAGAAAATAAACCGAGGATTTGCGACGAATCGTTCAAGCATCGTCATCTGCGTGAGGCATCCTAAATTGAGTCGTTACCTCTGGAGATTTTATGCCCGACACGCCGACACTCACACCCGCTCAGCAACTTGCCGCTACTAACAAAGCCCACTTTCCTAACGAGAGCGCGGAGTATCGCCAGGCTCGCAATGCACTTCTCGTCGAAGAGATTGAACTGCGCCGCCACCTGGAGCGAGTGGCCGCGCAGCGTCGTACTCTGCCCCAAGGCGGCGAAATTCCGCGAGATTTCGACCTCGTCTCCGAAGCCGGTCCAATCCATTTTTCTGATCTCTTCGGCGACAAGGACACGCTGCTCATCTACAGCATGATGTACGGCCCGCAGCGCAAAGCACCATGTCCCAGCTGCACGTCATGCCTTAGCGGCTTGAACGGAACCGCCGTCAACCTGCGTGAGCGCGTTGCCATCGTCGTCACCGCTCGCTCCCCCATCGAGCGGCTGGTCGAGTACAAGAAGCAGCGCGGTTTCGCAAACCTCCCGTTTGTCTCCGACACCTCCGGCGAATACACCCGCGCTTATGTCAACCCGGAAGACGACGATGTCCCCGGCTTCAGCGTCTTCGCCCGGCAAGGCAAAATCATTCGCCACTTCTACAGTGGCGAGATGAGCGGCGACATGGCCGACCCCGGACAAGACCCGCGTGGCGCTCCAGACCTCGACTTCCTCTGGCAGATGCTCGACTGGACGCCGCAAGGCCGAGGCACTGATTGGTATCCAAAGCTCAGCTACGGACCGAAATAGCTGCAGCCAGCCATGCCCTGCATTCCTTATGTTCCTGTCGGTGATATGCTGAATCGCACCTCGAGTGAGGCGTACATTCTTTCTCAAAATCAAACAAGGAGGTCAGTCATGGGATTGCTGGAAGATGCGGAAAAAATCGCAGGAGCTGTGGTTGCCGTGGAAGGCGTCAAGAAGCTGGACCCGAATGCATCGATATTGACCGAAGGCGCGGCCGCCGTTGCCGGCTTTGAAGGAGCTGGCGCCATCGCTGAGCACTTCGAAAAGAAAGACGACGGTAACGATCAACAGAGCTAGGGCTTTGAATGGGCCTTACTTCGCGAGAACTGACCGGACGAGTGGGATGCAGCATGTGTGTTGATGCAGTTGGGCTGCGGCTGCTTTCCCACTCCCGGAAATATTAGCCACTGAAACTGCCGTGCATTCCTTGAAACTACCGTTCCCCGGAAACAGAATCGAAGCGTCACAGCAGGGCACCAGATGTGACGGCAACCGTTCTATAAAACCTTCAACACGACGACCGTCAGATCATCCGCTTGCTCTTTTTGTCCGGCAAAAGAGAAAACGGCTTCGGAGATGTGCGCGACGACAGCGGCGGCTGATTCGGTTCCTTCCTCGCGAACGACTTCTTTCAGGCGGTCGACAGAAAACTCTTCGTCCCGCTGATTTTCCTGCTCTGTGACGCCGTCAGTGTAGAGCGTGAGAAGATCTCCGGGTTCGAGCGTGATGGACGTATCGAAAAACTGCGCGCTGGGCAGAATCCCCAGTATCGGTCCGGCTTCTTCCAGCTGCAGTGTTTCACCTGTTCTTGAACATAGAAGAAGTGGCGGGTTATGGCCGGCGCTGGCATATTGCAGAACACGGCTTAGCCGGTGGAACCGCGCATAGAACATCGTCACGAACGTTGCGGGATTGGTAACCTGCTTCAATACCTCATCGAGATCCTTGATGACTTGCGCCGGTCCTTCCAGCTCACGTGCGCGCATGCGCAGCGCCACAGCGAGCGAAGGCATCAACAATGCGGCAGCAGAGCCCTTGCCGGAGACGTCGGCAATCACCACGTCGACGATATCGTCCGAAACCGGAAAGAAGTCGTAATAATCGCCACCCAGGAGCCGGGCCGTCTTCATCATTGCCGCCAGCTCAACTTCCGGCAACGTAAGGGGCTTGGGCAGCACCCGCCGCTGCACTTGCGCAGCCTGCGCCAGGTCGCGCTCGTATTCATCGCGCTGGTGGCGTACTTCTTCGGCCATGCGATCGCGTTGTTTCGCGATGGCCGTGACAAAAAATCCCACAGCAGCAAAGCTCGCCAGATAAACCGCGTTATGCACTATCCGCCAGTACATGGAAGGTGTCGGCGGTCCGAACATATCCGACAAGATCGTGCAGATCACTCCGAGAGCAAGCGTGAAAGGAAGTGGATTCACCAGTCCGCTAATCGAAATAGGAAGCACATACAGGTAGCCCAGCGATACATCGGCAACGATCGCCCAATCGGTATAGGCAACAGCGGCAACAGCCGTCGCGACAACAAAATTCAGCAGTCCTAAAACCCGATGATTTTCCATCTCCCTCAGTAGATCCTTTTATTACTGGAATTGCCGTCATTACGCACGTGCAGCGACTGAAAGCTTACTTCATGTGATCGTTAACATCGCGGCGGTTCGTCGCACGAATTGTACCTGACGATGTACTTATACCCGCACCGCATTTTTGAAAAGAGCACGAGCAACCCATTTTTTTGTTTCTGCACTTTTCCACCTGCGAAACGAGGGCAACTATCTTTCTTCGCTCGCGTTCTACTTCATAGAACCAACGAAGGCAGAGCAAAATGTTCTGCCGAATATCGAGATGGAGATTTTCTAACCCATGAAGAAATTCGCAATCCTCGGAGTACTTGCTTGTGCCCTTACTGCTGCGCCATCTTTTGCGCAGGTCGTTGTCCGCGTTGCGCCGCCGCCGGTTATTGTGGAACATCCCGGTCCACCGCCGCATGAGGGTTATATCTGGACCTCCGGCTATCATCGCTGGGATGGAGGACGTTATGTCTGGGTTCCCGGACGCTATGCATACCCACCGCGCCCACACGCAGTCTGGGTGCCGCATCACTGGGTTGAGCATCATGGCACCTGGGTGCTCGTAGAAGGGCACTGGCGCTAACATCGCTCACCTGCCCCGCTCTGGCACATCTGAAGCGGGGCAGCTCACACATCACGCGGCGTGCGTTACATCCATTTCACTCAGCCGCAACACCAGACATTTGGCCGCGCCGCCTGCCTTTAGAAATTCCGTCAGCTTAACCTGCACCACGTGGAAGCCGCGCGCCTGCAATTCCGCGCAGAGGCCTGTGCTGATTTCGTTCAGCAGAATCGTTTGCCCCACATTGACCGCATTGCAGGCAAAGCGTAGCGCGTCGGCCTCGGAGACGCAAATGCGCTTCGCAGCTGGATAACGCGCTTCGATCCGCTCGAGCGATGCGGCGTCGAATGCGGCGGGGAAATACATGACGTCGCCATTCGAGAGCGGGCAGAAACAGGTGTCGAGGTGATAAAAGCGTGGATCGACCAATCCGAGCGGGATGACTTCTAATCCCCACATATCGGTCAGGTGTCGATGGCTGTCTTCTCGCGTGCGCAGGCCATGGCCGGCCCAGAGGCGCGAGCCATCGGCCTCAAAGAGCGCGTCGCCTTCGCCCTCAAACGGCGTGGCGCGCGGAATCTCGCGTATGGCGAAGCCCGATTCGTGGAACCACTTGCGGAAGTGCGGCTCTTCGCCCTGCCGCTCAGGATGGTGGAAGCTGCTGAGCGCGACGATTCCGTTTCGCACCAGGCCTGCATTCGCGGTAAAGACCATGTCCGGTGAGCCGGGCTGGGGATCGACCAGAAGGACCTGCGCGATTTGCGAAAGCGCCGCGTGCAGGCGCTCCCATTGCGATGCGGCCTGCTCGCGCGACGAGCGGTGCACATTCCCTTCCATCCATGGATTGATCACGTAATGCACGTCGTAGAGGCTGGGCGGACACATGAGGAACGTGGGCCTGCCGTTCACGCTGCGATGGGCGCTCATGAGCAAATCTCCTGGGCAGAGTGTGGCCTGAGTCGGATGTGCCGTCAATACGAATGAAAATGCACAAGATTCTGCATAATCATGCAGGGGACTCGCCGTCCAGGCAACGGCGGCTTCGCCGCTCAGTGCGGGCGAATGCTCTACAATCCCAAGAGCATGAGTGGTGAAGAATTTACTCCGAGCCAGCTTCGCCGCTTTCGGCGCGAGCTTCTGGCATGGTTCGACGAGAGTGCGCGCGACCTTCCCTGGCGACGCACCTCCGACCCGTATGCGATCTGGGTCTCGGAGATCATGCTGCAGCAGACGCGCGTCAATGCCGTTCTCGATCACTATGCGCAGTTTATGGCGCGGTTTCCAAACATCGACGCGCTAGCCGCGGTCGAGGAGCCTGAAGTTCTCGCCATCTGGAGCGGGCTCGGCTACTATCGCCGCGCGCGCATGCTGCACAAGGCTGCGCAGTTCGTGATGAGGGAGCTTGGCAGTTCGATGCCGAAGACGGCTGCGGACCTGCGCGCGCTGCCCGGCGTAGGCGCATATACTTCGGCGGCCATCGCCAGCATTGCCTTTGGCGAAGCTGCCGCGGTGGTCGATGGCAATGTGGAGCGCGTGCTGATGCGTCTGATGGCGCTCGAGCCTGCACAGAACGGCAAAGCAGGCGAGCTGCAGCGCAGGGTGAAACAGGCTGCCGACCAGCTTCTCGATCACGAGCGTCCCGGCGATTTCAACCAGGCCATGATGGAGCTGGGCGCGACGATCTGCCTGCCGCGGAATCCGCTGTGCCTGCAATGCCCGGTACAGAAACTTTGCCGAACGCGCGGCGAGCACCCGACCGCTCCGCGCAAGGAGATGAGTCGCAGCGCTGTCAGCTATGCGCTTCTGCGCAAAGCCGATCGCAAGGGTGCAGTGAAGATTCTACTGGAGCAGCGGCCGCAGGAAGCATCGCTGATGGCTGGGATGTGGGAGCTGCCGCAGGTGGAGAACTTCGACGCCAACTCGGAGAGACTGCTGCTCCAGGTGCGCCATTCGATTACCGTCACAAACTATTCCGTCAGCGTGCTGCACTTTCTACCGGAAGAAGAACGCCTGCTGGCGAAGCGCAGGACAAGGAAGTGGGTCGATAGAGAAGACCTGACCGGCCTGCCGCTGACGGGACTTGCGCGCAAGGTGCTCAAGCGGCTGCGCGTGCTGCCCAGCCACGCCTCCGGCGCCGCGCCGATTGTGTCTGGAGTAAAGAACGCCAATATTTTGCCACTTCTGTAGGAAAATGGTTCTTTGCATCCGGATCTTCGTTCTCTCTGAGGAGTAAGCATGTCTCGATTCGTTCGCCTGGCTTGTGTTTCAGCCGCCACATTACTTTCCGCTGCCGCGGCGTTCTGCCAGCTGCAGGTTCCCGCGCTCCCTGGAGTTCCGAAAGAAGCGCAGCAGGCCGCAGACAGCATCGATCCTGAGAAGATACGCGCGCATGTGCGCTTTCTGGCGAGCGATCTGCTCGAGGGACGCGGTCCAGGCCTGCGCGGCGCGCAGCTTGCCGCGGATTACATCGCCACTCAATTTGCCCTGGATGGGTTGAAGCCGGCCGGAGACAACGGGACCTATTTTCAGAAAGTACCGCTCTACGCTGTGCATACAGTTGAAGACCAGACGACGGCCTCGTTTGTGCCGCAGAATGGCCAGCCCATCTCACTGGCCTACGGCGAGGATTTTGTGACCAAAGACCAGACAGGGTCGGAATCGGCTGATATCGACGCACCGGTCGTCTTCGTCGGCTATGGCATTGACGCGCCTGAATACCACTGGAATGACTACGCGGGCGTGGATGTGAAGGGCAAAATTCTACTCGTCATCGTCAATGAGCCGCCGTCAGACGACGACAGCTTCTTCAAGGGCAAAACCATGACCTATTACGGTCGCTGG
>Ga0206844_10238_pt1 | contig 16304 bp, 17 predicted proteins | sample Alteio_BWOrgCont_22_FD_152907 | JGI IMG/M metagenome (GOLD analysis project Ga0206844, IMG submission 152907) | Enriched cells from forest soil in Barre Woods Harvard Forest LTER site, Petersham, Massachusetts, United States -... | ecosystem: Environmental > Terrestrial > Soil > Temperate forest >...
CAGCTTTGCGTTCAAGGTGTATGTCTCCGTTTCCCCCTGCCATCTAGCCGGCCTGGAGCGCGCTGGAATGTTCTTTACCTTACGTCTGATGTGCGGGGAGGGCAACCGGAATCAGAACGGCTGGTAAACTTTTGTGTATGGAGCCGAATACGCTCGGCCGCAAACTCGGAATTGGCATGCGCGTCGCCTCAAAGATGCTCCTTGACCGCGCCACGCAGCCCAACCCTCAGTCCGCCGCGCAGCCGGTTCAGACTCAGACTCCGCCGGTTCCTCAGCCTCAAGTGTACGCCGCCCGCGGGAAAGCTGTCGCCCGCGGATCGCGCAAATTCGGCGAGGCGGTGTGGAAGCCCTTTGCGCACGCCAGCGGCGTCCTCTGGCTTGAAGTGACCGGCCTCTTCTTCGGCATCTTCACCCTCTTCTTCGCCGTGAACACCTACAAGCTGCGCCACGAATGGGAGATAGGCCCGGGCCATCAGCGCTTTCTAGTTTTTACGGTTGTTACGCTAGCCTTCGCCTACTTCACCTGCAGCTCCTTCTATCGCGCCCGCAAGAAAGAAAAGCTGAAGCGGCAAAGAAATCAGCAGGGAATTTAGGCTGTCATCCTGAGCGAAGTGAAGGATCTGCTTTTTTCTTCCCCTGCCGCGACATTGGGTGCCCATTCTGAGTGTAGCGAAGGGTGGAAACACACCAATAAGCGTCCTGCCATTTCAACCGTAGTTAGCACAAACGCAGCAGAGAAGATATCCTTCTCCGTTACCCCATGCCCGCAGATCGAAGCTCCAAACCCGTCTACTCCCGCGCCGATCTCGAATCCACCGGTTTTGACCCGATCAAAGACCTTGGCTTTCCCGGCGAATTCCCCTTTACGCGCGGCATCCAGCCCACCATGTATCGAGGCCGTCTCTGGACCATGCGCCAGTACGCCGGCATGGGCGACGCCGAGGAGAGCAACCGCCGCTACAAATTTTTGCTCGAACACGGGACAGCGGGTTTATCGGTCGCCTTCGATCTGCCCACGCAGATCGGCTACGACTCCGACGATCCGATGTCGCTCGGCGAAGTGGGCAAAGTCGGCGTGGCCATCGATTCCCTCGAAGACATGGAGCGCCTTTTCGACGGCATCCCGCTCGACAAAATCTCCACCTCGATGACCATCAACGCGACGGCCAGCATTCTGCTCGCGCTCTACGTTGCTGTCGCAAAGCGCACCGGTGCGGATGTGAAAAAACTCTCCGGCACGGTGCAGAACGACATCCTCAAGGAGTACATCGCGCGCGGCACCTACATCTACCCCATCCGCCACGCCATGCGCATCATCACCGACATGTTCGCCTGGGCGAATCAGGAGATTCCCGACTGGAACACCATCTCCATCTCCGGCTACCACATGCGCGAGGCCGGATCGACCGCCGCGCAGGAGGTCGCCTTCACGCTGGCCAACGGCATCACCTACGTGCAAGCCGCCATCGACGCCGGACTCGATATCGATCAATTTGCCCCGCGCCTGTCGTTCTTTTTCAACGCGCACAACAATTTTTTTGAGGAAGTCGCAAAGTTCCGCTGCGCCCGCCGCGTCTGGGCACACCTCATGCGCGACCACTTCGGCGCAAAAAGCCCGCGTTCCTGGATGCTGCGCTTCCACACGCAGACCGCCGGCTCCACGCTCACCGCGCAGCAGCCGGAGAACAATATCGTGCGCACGGCCATTCAAGCGCTCTCAGCCGTTTTGGGCGGCACACAGTCGTTGCACACCAATGGCTACGATGAAGCTCTCGCCCTGCCCACCGAAGAGGCCGCGCGCATCGCCCTGCGCACGCAGCAGATCATCGCCAGCGAATCCGGAGTAGCCCAGACCATCGACCCCTTCGCAGGCTCGTACTACATCGAGTCACTGACCGCAGAAATCGAGCAGCAGGTAAAGACCTACCTCGACCGCATCGAAGCCATCGGCGGCATGCTCCGCGCCATCGAGCAGGGCTGGGTGCAGCAGGAAATCCAGAACGCCGCCTACAGCTACCAGCGTGCCGTCGATTCCGGCGAGGCCACGGTAGTTGGCGTCAACCGCTTCACCCGCGAAGATGAGCCGGGCATCCCCATCCAGCGCATTGACGAGGATTTGGAGCGCAAGCAAATCGAACGCCTGCGCGCTCTCCGCACGCGCCGCGATACACTCCGCTGGCAATCCAGCCTTGATCGGGTGAAAGACTACGCCCGCAGTGGAGAAAACCTGATGCCTGCCATCATCGAAGCCGTCGAAAGCTACGCCACAGTAGGCGAAATCGCCGCCGCCCTGCGCGATGTGTTTGGCGAATACCAGGAATCAGTCGTGATTTAACTTCCGATCTTGCACCCAGGACTTATCGAGAAGTTCGCTCCACTCAATTTGTGGATCACCGCAAAGTTTTGAGAAGATAAGCCGTTCCGCACTTACCCTGAGGAGACGCAGCGTGGCCCTGATCTCAAACATTCTCTTCCCGGTTGATTTCTCTCCCGCCGGCATCGCCATGGCCCCGTATGTAAAACGGGCAGCGCTTCTGGCGGGCGCCAGAGTTTCGCTGATCCATGTTTTTGACGCGGCCAGCTATAACGGTTTTGAGCTCTATCTGCGCGCTGCACCCGAGATTGCCGAAGAGCATGAGATGATTGCGCGAAATCGGCTCGATGACTTCCTTCAGCGCGAATTTCCGGCCGCTGAATGCCCGCGCATTCTGGTTGCAGGAGATGCAGCTATGCAGATCGCCCAGACCGCCAGAAACGGCTTCGATCTTATCGTCATGCCCACCCACTCCGGATTTTTCCGGCGGATGCTGCTGGGCTCGACCACGGCCAAGGTGCTCAACGACGCCGATTGCCTGGTGCTGACCAGCATGCACTCTGAGACCATCCATCCCCGTCCTCTGGAGCACCGGGAGTGGCTATGCGCCATCGACCTGGGGCATGATTCGGAGCGCGTGCTTCGACTCGCCCATCGCGCGGCCATGGAGGAGCAGGCCAATCTATCCATCATTCACGCCATCCAGTCTGAAGACGCCATACTGCCGGCGCAGCTCGATCTCGAAGAGCAGGTGCAATCCGTGGAACGGAAAGAGGCCCATGAGCGCATTGCCGATCTGCAGAAACGCGTAGGCTCGAACGCTCCCGTCCGTATTGCCGTCGGCCCGGTAAAAGAGGCACTCCTCGAAGCAGCCGAGAGTTCGGACGCTGATGTGCTGATCATGGGACGGAGTCCTCAATCCGGCGCGCTTGGCCGCCTGCGCGACCTCACCTACACGATGATTCGCGATTCACCCTTCCCCGTTCTGAGTGTCTGATTCCATAGTTTTTGAAGTCATCAACAAAGAAAATCAGCCAACTTGTGGGTGGGTTACTACGTAAACCCTTTGCTCGCCTACAACATCCGTTATGCCGGTAGAATTCCCGCCTCAGAGCTTCACAATGCTATGACAATGCGGTGACATCTCGCGTGAGCGCCACCGGATAGTCTGCGTCAGGACTTGGAATCCAGACGCCCCCGCCTGGAGTTCGATTCCAGCCCTCCCCGACACCGGTCGTTCAAAGAGGCAGCAGAAAACAGCGGGGCACGTAAGCAGTCAGGAGTTTTGGAATGAGAACGCTATTGCGTCTTACCGCCAGCGCCGCAATGGTCCTGTCCACCGGGGCCATTTCTTTCGCACAGCACTACACCCAAACCAATCTTGTTTCCAATACATCGGGAGTCGCTGCGGTCACCGACCCGCAGCTGGTCAATCCCTGGGGCCTGTCGCGCGGCTCCGGCACTCCCTGGTGGATCTCCGATAACGGAACAGGCTTCAGCACCCTCTACAACGGTGCGGGCGCCAAGCAGTCTCTGATCGTCACCATCCCGCCGTCGAATCCCAACAACAAGCAGACGCCGACCGGCACACCAACCGGCACTATCTTCAACGGCAGCACCACCGACTTTCTGCTCGCGCCCGGTGACCCCGCGACTTTCCTGTTTTCTACTATTGACGGCACCATTGCCGGCTGGAATGCCGCCGTTGCCGTGGCACCAAAAGCGACGCCTCCTTCGACCCATGCCGTGACGGTAGTCAAAACCACTGACGGCTCCAGCTATACCGGCCTCACCAGCGCATTCATCAACGGCAACCGCTATCTGTACACGGCCAACTTCACCAAGGGACGCGTGGATGTCTACAACAACGCCTTTCAGCGGGTGCATCTGCCGGCTGTGAGCGGCGGCAACAATCATTTCGATGATTTTGCCTACGACGAAGGCCACCACGAGGACGGCAACGAGCCTTTTGTCGACGATCGCCTGCCGCGCAACTTTGTGCCTTTCAACGTGCAGTCCATCGGCAACGACATCGTCGTGACCTACGTGCTCCACCAGGAAGGGCAGCAGTTTGAAACCGACGGCCCAGGTCTCGGGTATGTCGATATTTACAGCTCCTCCGGGCAGCTTCTGCGCCGCCTCGAGCACGGCGATTGGCTCAACGCTCCCTGGGGCGTGGCGCTTGCGCCGCTCGACTTCGGACGCTTCAGCCATGACCTGCTGATTGGTCAGTTCGCCGGCGGCGGCACCACGCAGTCCAGCGGCTTTATCGCGGCCTATGACCTGTCCACCGGCAAGTTCGACGGCCTGCTGCAGGACGCGACCGGAAACACGCTCTCGATCAACGGCATCTGGGCGATCAGCCCGGGCAATGTCAGCCCCAGCAACAGCGATGCGGCAAAAGCGCCCGCCGCGGAGCTCTACTTCACCGCCGTCACCAACAAGGGAACAGGCGGCCTCTTCGGCTATCTCACGGCTGTTTCCGCGGAGCTCATCAAGGGCAACGATCAGTAAATTGGCAAAGGTTTGCAACTGGCATGGCCGTCCTCATCCTCCCAAGACGGCCATGCATTTTTTTCTCCGTCTGCATCGACAAGAAAAACTGCTCTAGAAAGACGGAATCACTCGCGATTTCTTCAGCTGCTCAAACAGTACAAAGAACGAGGCAGGCGTCTCATGATACTGCATGAATCCGAGCCTCCGGCTCTTCGTCATATCGTTCACGCACTCGATCTTGCGTCCAAGATCGGCATCGGTATGCCACCAGGAAGCCAGCCTGTCCACGTTGCTTTCAATGAGTCCATGTTTCGCTGCAATCTTCGTCCATAGCGGCGCAGTCTCGCTCATCTGCGCTTCCAGCGGAGCGGTTTCCGCAGGCGGAGGCGCAGCCTCCACGCCGAAGTAAGCAGCCAGCTGCGGCCAGAGCCAGCGCCAGCGGAAGATGTCGCCATTGACCGTGTTGAATGCCTGATTGTGGGCTTCAGGAGTGGTTGCCGCCCACTCCATTTGCTGCGCCAGCAAGCGCGCATCGCATACGTCCGTCAGAAAATTCCACTGCTCCTGCGAACCGGGAAAAAGGAACGGCCGCCCGGTTTGACGGCAAATCGTCGCATATACGGCCAGCGTCACGCCCATATTCATCGCATTGCCCAGCGCGTATCCGATCACGGTGTGGGCGCGATGCACGCTCCAGGTAAAGCCCATGCGCTTTGCCGCCGCGAACAGAATATCTTCCTGCGTATAGTAAAAATTTTCACCCGGCAAACGCGGCTGGTCTTCGCGGAAGGGCGTTTCCGCCATCGTCTTTCCATAGGACTCAAACGGGCCGAGATAGTGTTTGGTGCCCGTAACCAACGCCGCGTGCTTCAGGTTCTTAGCGCCATCAAGCGCTTCAAACAGGTGCTCCACCATCGCACCGTTGACACGCACATTTTCTTTTTCTGTCGGTTGCCGCAGCCATGCGCAGATAAAGACATCAGTGACATCCAGTCCCGACACAGCCTGTTTCAGTGACTTCTCGTCCAGCAGATCGGCTGCGACCGGACGGATGCCCGGCCCGATCTGCGGCTTTCGCGCAAGTCCATTGACTTCCCACCCCTTGCTCGCCAGATGTTGTGCAAGATTTCCCCCTGCGATTCCCGTGGCACCTACGACCAGCGCTCTTCTTCCACTCATTGAACCTGCCTGCTTTCTACTTTTCCTTTGGATTTCCCATCACTTGCCAAAGGCTCAGGTGGCGCAAGTCCGGTATGAACTGCACTTGCGTCCGATACAATCCAGAATCATCGCTGGAATCATTTGGAGGACATCTTGGAAAGACGCCGCTTCCTGACCTCGTCTCTCGCCGCATCCGCTCTCGCCTTGGCGCACCAGCCGAGAGGCACCGCGCAAACGTCCGCTGGCAAGCCGCGTGAGTACTATGAGCTCCGCAAATACCATATGCAAACGGGCCCGCAAACGAAGCTCACGGAAAGCTATCTGTCTCAGGCTTTGATTCCGGCGCTCAATCGTCTCGGCATGTCGCCGGTGGGGGTCTTCAATCTTACCCTCGGACCCGAGACCCCAACCCTGTATGTGCTCATTCCCAGCACGTCGCTCGAAGCGCTGGTCACAGCCGAACTGCATCTCGCCCAGGACGAGGCATTCCTCAAGGCGGCCGATCCTTTCTGGAATGCTCCCGCCACAGCTCCGGCCTACATTCGCGTTGAAAGCTCTTTGCTCATCGCCTTTGAAGGGTGGCCAAAACTCACTCCTCCTCCAACGACAGCCCAGCATGCCAAGCGCGTCTTCCAACTGCGGACCTATGAAAGTCCCACCAACCAGGACCACGTGCGCAAAGTGGAGATGTTCCACCATGGAGAATTTGAAATCTTTGCGAAAGCAGGCTTCGCGCAGGTCTTCTTTGGAGACTCGCTGATCGGTCCCCGCCTGCCCAACCTGACTTACATGCTCAGCTTCGGTGACATCAGCGAGATGAACGACAAATGGGCCGCCTTCGGCAGCGATCCGGAATGGAAGAAGCTGTCCACATCGCCGAGATACGCCTTCGAGCAGATCGTGAGCAACATATCGAACCTGATCCTCACGCCAACTGCCTTTTCCCAGATTTAGTAGATATGCGGGTGCCCCAGGTTCGCATCGTCAACCTGGGGTATTTTCCTACACGTCGTTGCCGAGATGAAAGATCGGCTCAACGCCCGTAGCCCGAGCGATCAGCGCCTGTTCTTCATGCGGCTCGAGCGGCTTGTAGTTCTGCGCCACATCCATCGCCAGCCGGAAATACCTTTCCTCGCCCGGCGGCAGCGCAGCCGTGATCGGATGCCCCAGCGTCCAGCGCAGCCCTAGTGTTGCCTCATCCGGAAAGGCCGCTGGCTGATACCAGCACTTCGGCTCCGGATGGTTCTGTTTCTGGTCAGCCGACCATACCGTCTTCGCCATTGCCTTCAGCGCCAGCACGCCCATGCCTTTTTCCTGCGCCGTCTTGAGGATCTGTGGGCCGAAATTCGCCTGCGAGAAAAGCACGAAATTCACAGGAAAAAGCACCGTGTCGAAGTTGTAGCGGTTCATCGCCGCCACCGCCGTCTCCGCTGAATGCACCGAGAATCCGATGTAGCGAATCTTGCCTTCTTTTTTCGCCGCTTCCATCGTCTCCATTGCACCGCCCGGCCCCAGCACCGTGTCCAGATCGGTCATCTTCGTCAACGCGTGAAACTGGTACAGGTCCACATGGTCCGTCTTCAGCAGCCGGAGCGATTCTTCCAGTTGCTTGCGCGAATCATCCTTCGTGCGGCCTTCGGTCTTGCAGGCGAGAAAGCAGTTCTTGCGATACGGAGCCAGCGCCGGCCCCAGCCGCTCCTGCGCATTGCCGTAGCTCGGCGCAACGTCGAAATAATTGACGCCGCGGTCGACGGCCTCAGCGACGATGTTGCTGGCCGCGCCCGTCTCCTCGTTCATCACAACGATGCCGCCAAAGCCTATCATCGAAAGATGTTCGCCTGTCTTGCCCAGCGGACGCCGTGCAATGGGGTTTGTGGGCGTAGCAGCAGAAAGTTTGGTCGTGGCAGCGGCAGCAGCGGTGAATGCGCTCTGCTTCAGAAAGTCGCGGCGTTCCATCATATGGACCTCGGTGCGGGAGAATCGGGTCGAGCCGGCTTGCTGGTAAATATTTTCTCAGAAAAGCAGCCGGACCACCTTTACAGGAGAGAAAAATCCGCGAGAGCCTATTTTCTTTGGCCAAATTGGCTCAAACTGAGCGTCAACCGTCCGGCACATTGCTTCGTCTAACAGTCGACAACCCATGGTCTGTATGAAATCTATCCTTCGATCTTTTGCTCCTGCCCTCTGTCTGTTTGGTTTTGCCCTCACGTTTTATGGCCAACAGCCGTCCGCTGCCCAGCAGCAAGCCCCGCAGTCCACACCTCCAACCACGCCCCCAACCACCCTCTCGGTCGATGTAAAGGTCGTCACCCTCCCTGTTACTGTTCGCGACAAGAAAGGCCAGATCGTCACCAATCTCACTAAGGACGACTTCGTCCTCCAGGAAGACGGCCATCCGCAGACCATCAAATACTTCAATCTCGACACGAATCTGCCGCTGACCCTGGGTCTGCTCGTCGATACCAGCATGAGCATGCGCAACGCGCTCGACCAGGAGAAGTCATCCAGCAAGACTTTTCTGAGCCAGATGTTGACCAAGCCCGAGGATAAGGCCTTCCTCATCCACTTCGATCGCGAAGTCGAGCTATTGCAGGATCTGACCGCCTCGAAGGATAAGCTTTCATCCGCGCTCGAAGAGCTTGGCCCCACGCAGGAATCGTTTTCTCCGGCAACCGACTCCGACTCCGGCCAGCAGCAGCATGCCCATCGCGGCGGCGGCACGCAGCTCTATGACGCCATTTATCTCGCCTCAGACGAGCTGATGAAGAAACAGCAGGGGCGCAAAGCCCTCGTCGTGCTCAGCGACGGCGAAGACCGGGGCAGCAGGGAAACCGTCAACTCCGCCATCGAAGCCGCTCAGCGCGCCAACACCGTTATCTACACCATCTATTTCCAGGGTGAGCAGCAGCATGACAACAACAACGGCGGCGGCTATGGCCATCCGCGCATCGGCATGGGCGGCGGTGGCTGGCCCGGCGGCGGCGGATATCCCGGTGGAGGCCGCGGCGGGCAGCGGCCGTCGGAAGAGCCGCACGTCGACGGCAAAAAGATCATGATCCAGATCGCGCAGCAGACTGGCGGCCGCATGTTCGAGGCGAAGAAGAAGGAAAACTTCGACCAGATTTACTCGAGCATCGCCGAAGAGCTGCGCTCGCAATACATGTTCGGTTATACGCCGGACAAGTCCAGCACCGACGCGAGCTACCACAAGATCGAACTGACCACGAAGAAGAAAGACCTTTACGTGCAGACCCGCGACGGGTATTACGCCGATAAATAGACGCTGCGCAGGCCTCAGGGATATACTTTATGCAAGGGATATCCCTCATGGCCTTGTTCATCAAAAATCCGGATGTCGAAAAATCGGCCCGTAAATTAGCCCGCATCACCGGCGAAAGCTTGACCGAGGCCACCCAACGCGCCATCGACGAGCGGCTTGCCCGGCTTCAACCGGCAAACCGTTCCACTCGAACGCAGACGCAGCTGGAAAAAGATTTGCTGCGCATTGCGCATCAGTGCGCCGCTTTGCCTGATCACGACACACGTACCGCCGACGAAATTCTCGGGTACGACGCGGAAGGGCTGCCCGGCTGATGGTCATCGACACGTCGGCCATCCTCGCCATTCTTCTCGAAGAGCCGGAGGCGGCTCAATTCATCCACTTGATCGGCGCGGACTCGCTCAGGCTCTTTGCAGCAGTCAGTTTTGTCGAAGCGTCGATTGTCTTGAGCAATCGCAAAGGCGAAGCTGGCGAGCGCAAGCTGGATGAGTTTTTGCAGCGGGCGAAGGTGCAGATCATCTCTGTTGACACGCGGCAGGCAGAAACAGCGCGGGCTGCCTATCGTAAGTTTGGCAAAGGAATCCATCCCGCCGGCCTGAATTTTGGCGATTGCTTTGCCTACGCATTGGCAAAAACCACAAAAGAACCGCTCCTTTTCAAAGGAAACGACTTTGCCTTGGCCGATGTGCAACGAGCCTCTGCAGATTGACCCCCTGAAATCGGGGTGCTAGCGTAAAAAGTTCCGTACTTCTTAATCTGAGAGGGTATCTTTGTGTCCACATCTGCAACCACGCCTGCGCTCCGCAAGACCCCTCTGAACGCCGTCCATCGTCAGATGGGCGCCAAAATGGTCGACTTCGGCGGCTGGGATATGCCCGTCGAATACTCCGGCCTTATCGCCGAGCACATGGCCGTGCGCAACGGCGTAGGACTCTTTGATGTCAGCCACATGGGCGACATCCAGCTGCGCGGTCCCCAGTCGCTCGCTGCCATCCAGCACCTCTGCATGAACGACGCTTCGAAGCTCGAAGTCGGTCAGGCGCAGTATTCGGCCATGCTCTACCCGCAGGGGACCTTTGTCGACGACGTGATAGTGCACAAGCTGTCGGACAACGACTACCTCATCGTCATCAACGCCGGTACGCGCGAAAAAGACTACAGCTGGGTTAAAACCAACGCGCAGAAATTCCACTGCCACGTCAGCGATTACAGCGATTACTACACGCAGCTTGCCATTCAAGGGCCGAAAGCAGCCGAGACGCTGCAAAAGCTGACCAAGGTCGATCTTTCGACGATCAAGTTCTATCACTTTAAGTGGGGAACGGTCTGCGGCCTGCCCAACACGCTCATCGCGCGCACTGGCTACACCGGCGAAGACGGTTTCGAGATTTACATCCCATCCGACGAAACTACCAGCAAGCGCGTCTGGGACGAGGTTCTCGAAGCCGGCAAGGAGTTCGGCATCCTTCCCTGCGGCCTGGGCGCGCGCAACACGCTCCGTCTCGAATCGGCGCTATCGCTTTACGGCCACGAAATCTCCGAGACCATCAACGTCTTCGAGGCCGGCCTCGACCGTTTCTGCAAGCTCGAAAAAGGTCCGTTCATCGGTTCTGAAGCGCTCAAGCAGGTGCAGACCAGCGGTGGTCCCACGCGCAAACTAGTGGGCCTTGAAATGGTCGATCGCGGCATCGCCCGTGACGACTACGGCGTCTTTAACGAAAGCGGCGTGCAGATCGGCACCGTCGTCAGCGGCTCGCCCGCGCCCTTCCTCAAGAAGAACATCGCCCTGGCTTTCATTCCGCAGGACTATTCCGCGCTCGATCGTCAGCTTTTCGTGCAGGTGCGCAACAGCATGGTCAAGGCAAAGATGGTGCCGATCCCGTTCTACCGTCGTCCCAAAAAGCAGTCGTAACCACAACAGACCGTACAATAGAGAGAGAAGATTACATGGCATATCCTGCGAATTATCGCTATACGCGCGAACATGAGTGGATTGAGATTGACGGCAAAACCGGCAAGATCGGCATCACCGATTACGCCCAAGACTCGCTCGGCGACATCGTCTTCGTCGAATCGCCCAAAGTAGGCACAGCGGTAAAGAAGGGCGAAGTCTTCGGCAGTGTCGAGTCGGTCAAGGCCGTTTCCGACCTCTATTCGCCCATCACCGGCACCGTTACCGAAATCAACGAAGAGCTGGCTTCGGCCCCGGAAAAAATCAACACCGCCGCGCACGAATCCTGGATCATGAAGGTCGAGCTGAGCGACCCGGCAGAGGTCGAAACGCTCTTGAGCGCAGCCGATTACGAAAAATTCATCGCCGAAGAATCCGGCCATTGATTTTAAAGTTTGTCATCCTGACTGAAGTGGTGGGCCTGCAGTTTGGAAGATGTGTTTATCGATAAATTGCCAGCCTCCAGAGAAAGCAGATCCTTCGCTTCACTCAGGATGACAGTGAATTTTAAGTACAGCCAATTCCGCGGACACCTGGTGGATTTTCTCAGTGCTCTCTGTGGCGAAAAGTTCTCTTCGCGAATCATGGCGCGCGTGGCGTCTTCGCGGTTGATTTCAGCTTTTTCAGCAGTAAGGATCAAGACATGCGTTATCTACCCAAATCACCTGCCGAGCGCACCGAAATGCTGCGCGAGATCGGCGCATCGTCGATCGACGATCTCTTCTCGACCATCCCCGAAGAGTACCGCCTCAAGCGCGACCTCAACATCCCGCGCCAGATGGGCGAATCCGAGATCATCGACCACTTCAAGGGCGCAGCCGCGCACAACGCTGTGGGCTATGCGAGTTTCCTCGGCGCAGGCGTCTATCGCCACTACCGCCCGGTCATCATCGATTCGCTCGTCCAGCGCGGCGAGTTCCTGACCTCCTACACGCCTTATCAGGCCGAGATCACGCAGGGCACGCTGCAAGCGATCTTCGAGTTCCAGACCATGATCTGCGAGCTCACCGGCATGGACATCGCCAACGCCTCCATGTACGACGGCTCTACAGGTGCTGCGGAAGCCGCCATGATGGCCGTCCGCATTACCGGACGCGACGGCATCGTCGTCGCCCGCACCGTGCACCCTGAGTATCGCGAGGTGATGGAGACCTACGCGCAGCATCAGGAGCACTCGGCTCACGAAGTGGGCTATGGCCCTGATGGCCGTATCGATCTCGCCGCCCTCGAGCAAGCCGTCACCGACAAGACCGCTGCTGTCCTCGTGCAGTCGCCGAACTTCTTCGGCGTCGTGGAAGACATCCCTGCCATCGCCGAAATCGCACACAAGAAAGGCGCGCTGCTCATCGTTTCGATTGCCGAAGCCATTTCGCTCGGCATCGTGCGCCCTCCGGCCGAAGCCGACATCGTCTCGCTCGAAGCGCAGTCCTTCGGCGTCGCGCCCAGCTATGGTGGACCCTTCTGCGGCGTGCTCGCAGCCAAGGAAAAGTATCTGCGTCAGATGCCCGGACGCCTTGTCGGCGAAACCAAAGACAAAGACGGACGCCGCGGCTTCGTGCTCACGCTTTCCACTCGTGAGCAACACATCCGCCGCGAAAAAGCGACCTCGAACATCTGCACCAACCAGGCGCTCGTCGCCCTGATGGCGACCATCTACATGACCGTTTACGGCAAGCAGGGAATCAAAGACCTAGCCGTGCAGAACCTCGCCAAGGCGCAATACGCGGCAAAAACCCTGAGCGAAAACGGCAAGCTCCTTTTCGCAAACTCACCGCGCTTTCATGAATTTGTCTTGCAGACAAGCGAAACAGCAGAGCAGCTCAACGCGCGCCTGCTGGAAAACAAGATCATCGGCGGACTCTCGCTCAAGAAGTGGTATCCCGAATTGGGCAATGCCACCCTCTGGTGCGCAACAGAACTGACGACAAAGGAACAGATTGACCAGGCCGCATCCGTATTAGCAGAAACGCCCGTAACGACGACGGCTTAAAAGATGAACCGCAGAGGACGCAAAGTAGCCGCAGAGGTTCGCAACGGAAAACAAAACCTCAGCGGACCTCCGTGCACCCTCAGCGTCCTCCGCGGTGAAGATTCTTCCGAAAGTATGAGTAGAGGCTCGATCCTCTGAGGTAAAGATTCAAATGGCAACAACAGAACAACCCTTCGTAGGCACGCCGCGCAAAGTCACCGCGCATCTCACGCAGAACGAAAAACTCTCCTTCGAGATATCCTCGCCCGGCAAGAAGGCCTACAAGCTGCCGCCGCTCGACGTGCCCGAAGTCGACCCGGCTCAGCTCCTCGGCGAAGCCGCCCGCGAAGACACCGGCACGCTGCCCGAGCTGAGCGAGATCGAAATCATCCGCCACTTCACGCGCCTGTCTACCTGGAACTACGCCATCGATCTCGGCATGTATCCGCTCGGCAGTTGCACCATGAAGTACAACCCGCGCGTGAACGAATTCGTCTCTCGCCTCGAAGGCATCGCCGAAGCCCATCCCTACCAGCCGGAATCGCTCTCGCAAGGTTCGCTCCAGATCGTCAAGCTCCTGCAGGACTGCCTCATCGAAATCACCGGCATGGACACCATCACGCTCCAGCCCGCCGCCGGAGCGCACGGCGAGTTCACCGGCATCCTCCTCGCCCGCGCCTGGCACAAATCAAAGGGCAACGCGCGCCGGAACATCATCATCCCCGACTCCGCCCACGGAACGAATCCGGCAACGGCAGCTGTTTGCGGTTACCAGGTCATCAATCTCAAGTCGAACGCCCAGGGCGGCATCGATGTCGCAGCGCTCGAGCAGATCGTCAATGAAGACACCGCCGCGCTGATGCTCACCAACCCATCGACCATCGGCGTCTTCGAAAACCAGATCCACAAGATCGCCGACATCCTCCATGCCAAGGGCGCGCTCCTCTACATGGACGGCGCCAACATGAACGCCCTCTGCGGCAAGACCCGCCCTGGCGACTTCGGCGTCGACGTGATGCATCTGAACCTGCACAAGACCTTCTCGACGCCGCACGGGGGCGGAGGTCCCGGCTCCGGCCCAGTCGCCTGCAAAAAGATCCTCGAGCCGTTTCTGCCTATCCCAGTTGTCGAAGAGGGAAGCGACGGCCAACTCCGCTGGAACTACGACCGACCTGAATCCGTGGGCCGCGTGCGCGCTTTCTACGGTAACTTCGGCATGTTCGTCCGTGCCCTGGCCTACACACTCGCCAATGGTCCCGATGGCTTGCGCCAGACGACCGAGGACGCCGTGCTCAACGCCAACTACATCCGCAAAAAGCTCGAAGACGTCTACGATCTGCCCTACAACACGCCGTCGATGCACGAAGTCGTCTTCAGCGACCGCCGCCAGGTAAAGAATGGCATCAAGACCGGCGACCTCGCCAAGCGCCTCATCGACTACGGCTTCCACCCCTACACGACATCGTTCCCGCTCATCGTGCCGGGTGCGCTGATGATCGAGCCTACGGAAAGCGAATCGCGCGAAGAGCTCGACCTCTTCGTAGACGCCATGCGCCAGATCGCCCGCGAAGCCGACGAAAATCCAGAGCTGATCCTCAACGCGCCGCACTCGACCCGCGTCTCGCGCCTCGACGAAACCACCGCAGCCCGCAAGCCGGTGCTGCGCTGGAAGCCGCAAGCCGAGTAAGCAAGTGACGCCGGAAGAGCTAAATACACTCACGGGCCACGTGATTGAGGCAGCCATGGCTGTGCATACGGTGCTGGGTCCGGGATTGCTGGAAAGCACCTATGAGGCGTGCCTCGCGTTCGAATTGCAGAATCGAGGAGTATCTGTAAGAGCCCAAGTTCCGCTGCCAGTTGTCTATCAGGGGCAAAGGCTCGAAATAGGCTACCGTATCGATCTTCTGATCGCCGAAAACGTCATCGTCGAAGTGAAAGCGATAGAAGCTATCGCGTCCGTGCACAGGGCGCAATTACTTTCTTATCTCAAGCTCAGCGACCGTCGACTCGGACTTCTACTCAATTTCAACGTAGTTCACATGCGCGATGGAATCATCCGCATGGTGAATAAGTTTTAGAAAAGCAAACCGCGGAGGACGCGGAGTAAACGCTGAGGTCCGCAGGGTTTTTCCTCAGTGAACCCCAGCGTCACCTCTGCGTCCTCTGCGGTGAAAGCTTTTTCTCAGACAGGAGAAAACATGTCCATCTTCCACACCCGCCGCGACGAGCTCGAAAAATACGAATTCATGATGGGACCGGCGCGCGGACGCCTCGCCGTCTCGCTCGACGCGCTGACCGATGCACTCATCCTCATCGGCCAGCACGGAGTCTATTGCACCTCGAACCGCAACCCCTCCAAGCCTGCGCTCGACCTCGAAACCGTTATGACTGAAATCAACGGCGCGAAAGCCCTGATCCAATCCGTCATGCAGGAGCTCGAGCAGGCACGGGAAGCGAGCCAGAGCTAGGGTACAGCCGTCACGCCCACATAGACGTTCGTCGTATCCCACACCAGGTGCAGTTCCGTCGTCAGATCTTTCGTGTGCGTGAACTTGATCTGGAAGGTTTCGACCGGGCTGCTCGGAAGCACGCCTTCCGACATCTTTACGCGGCCAAGGTCCTGCGTCTCGTCGTACTTCGTGCCCCACTGACCCGTCTGCTTGTTCACGATCAGCGTCCAGCCGCTCTTCTCCGGAAGCGTATACAGCGTGTAGGTCCCGGCAGGCACCCCAAGATCGCCGATCCGCAAATTCACGTCCGTCTTCAGCGTCGTCGCCGCATTTGCGCCCGTCCGCCACCACTGACCGTAAGGAACCAGCCCGCCGAAGATCTTCCGGCCGCGCATTGAAGGCGCGCCGTAGTCGATAGTCACCGTCTTGCTGCCGAAGCTCACGCTTGCCTGAGCCGGCGGGCTCTGCGGCGGCTTACCGTTATCCTGCGCAATGGCCGAGGCGCCCAACATCGCCGCAAACAACGTACAACAAAGCATCTTTCCAAATTTCCTGCGCTGCATCTGCAAACTCTCCTTTTTTTCCTGCCGAAACCGGCGTCTCCATCAGAACGTGAAGCGGCCTCTATGTCAAAGCGGGAGCATGGATAGGGTCAAAATCCGCAGAAAACCGGAATCGCGCGC
>Ga0206844_10241_pt1 | contig 16238 bp, 5 predicted proteins | sample Alteio_BWOrgCont_22_FD_152907 | JGI IMG/M metagenome (GOLD analysis project Ga0206844, IMG submission 152907) | Enriched cells from forest soil in Barre Woods Harvard Forest LTER site, Petersham, Massachusetts, United States -... | ecosystem: Environmental > Terrestrial > Soil > Temperate forest >...
GGATACTGCCACCCATACCATCAGAATAGAGTGTTTGTACGGTTGAATCGGGGAACAGATCCTTATAATACGTGCCACTAACAAACGGATAATAATTTGTGGCATTGTTCTCGTCATAATTGTCGTACCAATGCACAAATGCTGTTTGGGCAATTGCAGAATAACCTGATACCAATAAAACCAGGCATAGTAATAATCTTTTCATATTTTTGATATTTATAATCCTTTCTTTCAAGGCTGAACCAATGTTCCGGTAGCAATTGGGATGTATAAATTACCGAACGGGCCCATATATTTCCACTTGCAAAACTAAAGGATTTTTAATATATTATTATCGGTGAATGCGCCTCTCTTTTACATCAGTATCGTCACCCAACCTGAAATGTATTTGTCCTTGTTGTCAACACCCACATAATAGATCAGGTATTTGTATGAATCCATCATTGGTGCGCCTTTTTTAAAAGTGCCGCCCCATTTTTGTTTCATGGACCCTGATTCAAATACTTTGGTACCCCAACGGTCAAATATTTTTATATGAAATTCTTTGATATACAGCCCTTCCACAAAAAAAGAATCATTTATACCGTCGCCATTTGGGGTAAAGGCATTAGGGACAAATAACCTGGAAACCGGCCTCAAAGTCGCATTGTTAGACATGCTGATGATGCCAAGGTTCTTGGTTGGGTCTGCCAAAGTTCCGTTGCGGTGCGCCACAACACGATAGGTATAGAAGGGCAGGCTGTTGAGGTCGGTAATATTATCTACGAATTCAGTGTCCTGACCAGAACCGGTCCTTGCAAGCCAATCAAAGCTGTTGTTAGCATTTTCGATATCAATATCATAATATTGCACCCCTTCGGGCCAGTCTCTGTAAGCTGTCCAGGCCAGGTATGGTTTTACGTCCGCGCTGGTGTCAATGTCAAGCAGGATGGTTTTACCTATATTGCTGTACGGCCCCAAATCGCCGCAACTATCTAATATCCTAAGCCTGTATGTATATGAGTTGTTCTGCACGTCAACCTTCTGGTCGCCTTCCGAATCTATGCCTGCAAGAATCGGACTGTCTATCAATTGAAAATTGACCCCGTCAACTGATTTCTCCAACATCCAGTTCTTTACATGCGCACCTGGCATCCCTTGCCATTCTACAAGGGCGCTTTTATTGTTTTCAACGGTCGCCCTTACCATGTCTGCCGGTGGAACATGGGCAACATGTATGGGTACCGTTGACGCCGTATCGCTCCAGGAGTTCTGGCGGTTCCCACCATCTTCAATACCTTCCACGCGATAAACCATCTTACGATAGCAAACCACTGATGTATCAATGTATTTCAATTGTGAACCAGGTACCGAATCCAGCATATCAAACTGTGGGGGTGTTTCTGCCCCCTGCCGGTATATCTTGTATTGCCCTACAGGCCAGCCTACGTATGGGGTCCAGTTCAGCAACGCTTCGTTTATCCCTGGTTCTGCATCCAGGTTAATCGTGCAATGGTACAGCGATGAAGCAGTATCTGACCTGTAACCGCACAGGTTCACGGCCTGCACCAAAAAACAATAGGAATGGTGGAGATTGTTGAGCCCCTGTTCCATGTAAATGGTATCATTAGCATATAAAACGGAGTCGAGAAGTTTCACACTCCCGCTTTCATCACGAACATATATAAGATATTTCGCAAAATCATAATCAGGATTTTTTGTAAAATCAATTTCAACTGTGTGGTCATCCACCACAGAAACCCGGTATATCAGGGGCGGGTTTGGCGCAACCGTGTCACCGATTGTAATATACGCCCCGTCCTTCAGCGAATCTGTGCAGCCTTTGTAGTTCAGGACATAAAGCGATATCGGAAAAACACCTTTTTGGGTATATATATGGGCCGGGTTTTGCTGGGTTGAGCTTGCGCCGTCGCCAAAAAGCCAATACCATGATTTAATTGCAGAATCGCTCAGCGTAGCGTCTGTAAACTGTACGGCAGAACCCAGGCATCCTATTTTGGATACCCTGATCCCAGCAATAATATCCCCGTATTTTACTGATTTCGATATTGAGTTTGTACAGCCCGTATTATTGGTTACAGACAGTTTTACAGGGTAAAAACCGTTCTTTTTATAAATGTGGGTAGGGTTCTGGCTATTGTCAATATTGCTTCCGTCACCAAAATCCCAAACCCAGTGTACAATCTGGCCCCCGGAAGTTGACATATCCTTAAAATGAATAGGTTGGCCTGAACAGGTTGAATCATATCCAAAATCAGGGATGGGCAATGGATAAACCGTAATGGTATCCCTGGGCGGCAAAGTATATAAACAGCCTGAGCTATCTCCCAAAAGCAGCAAAGGGACAAATGTTCCCGGATTCCGGTAAATATGAGTTGCAGAATCAGAAGACCCAACTGTTCCGTCACCAAAATCCCATTCAAACTTGGCAGCATTAGTTGAAACTGCCTTGAAATGAACAGTAGCCGGGGCACAACCGCCCTTGCTGTCAATATAATATTCTCCTGTGGCTCCTTTTACAATGATCACGTTTGGTTTTGATATTGTAGAAGTGCAACCAAGAACATCGGTTATTTTCAATGTCACTGTAAAACTCCCCGCCTGATAATAAACTCTGGAAGGGTTTTCATTTGTGGAAGGGGCCGAACCGTCCCCAAAATCCCAATACCATTTGTGCGGGCCTGGTACAGAGAATTTCGATTTATCCGTAAAACTGGCCGAAACGGGGGGACAAGCCCCCGATGAAAGGCTGATATCAAAGTCCGCGCTGTCTTTGGTGCCCGCAACAATTACAGGCAAAGAAACGGTATCAATACACCCCATTGAATCTGTAACCTTAAGACCAACATTATATGAACCCTCTTTAAAAGAACGTGTTGGCTCGGCACTGGCAATAGTGTCTCCTTTACCAAAAATCCATAAATATTTGAATGGTGAAAAACCTGTTGCCCATGGTACGAACTGATAAGCGACCGAATCGCAGGTAGATAGGTTGAATTGATAAATCTGGCCTACAGGCTGGATTGGGTACACGGTATTTTTTACAGTATCAAAACAATACCCATTGCTAACAATCTGTTTGATCTGAAAACCTTTGGTCTGGTCCTGTGGGGGCCTCGTATAGGTATATTTCATGATCCTGGAAGTTATTTTTACCATATCCCCATTACCCATGTCATATTCATTTTTAGTTAATGAGCTATCGCTTGAAACGGAATCTGTGAGTGTAACCGTTAACGGAACACAGCCATTGGCGGGGCTCACTTTAAAGCCCGCGTTCAGTCCTACAACAATCACCTCCGGGCTCATCGTATAAGATTCCTTGCAGCCGTACAGGTTGGTGCTTTGCATGGTCACCTTATAAACCCCGGGCTTTGTATAAGTATGGACGGAAGGAATAAGGGCAGCTCCTTCGATGCCGGAAAGGAATGCTGTAGTATCGTCCCCATCGCCATAAGATACAACATTGCCGGCGGTGTCACTGCTATAAATCGCAAACCGTACCTGAAGCGGTGCACAACCGGTGGTCGGGGTCACCGGCCTCACATAAACCTTCCAGGGAGGCTTGATGAACAGGCCTTTTAAGGGGAGGATCGAAAAAAAAGAGAAGGTGTCCGTACACCCGTTGGAACTATCATAGGCCACCTCATAAGGATAATAATTTCCCGAATCTAAATAAACATGGGTTGGATTTCTTAGCGACGAAGAATCCCCGTCGCCGAAATAGTATTCCACCCGTGCCGCTCCAATGGACGTATCTTTGAAACTGACCCTGTTCTGCAAAGAGCATGTGTCAATATGAGGAATATACTCTGCCCAGGGCGGCGCAATTGTAATAAGCCCTTTAATGGTAAACGTGTCAGGGCAGGCTCCATTGTTGAATGCAATAAGGCTCACATTATACACACCCGGTGTGTCATTATATGTTATATTATTGATATTCAGTGGATTTTGCTTAACAATTTTGGCCCCGAAAATCCAGACAAACGAGTCTGCCTTTACAGGATAACCATTGCTGTTGGTGAGGTTAATGAAATGTACGTGGCGAAGCATATTGAGGCATCCTGAATCCGGGTATGCTGTGAAATCGGCTTTTGGTGGCAAGCCTGTTTTTACTATTACCGAATCAACAGCGCCACAATAATACTTTGTAATGACCGCCAGTTTTACTTTATAAGTTCCAGGGTTGCTATAGGTATGAGGGGGAGGATTGAATGCATTTGACGTAGTTCCATCCCCAAAATCCCAGATTGACCTTACAATTGAATCAATTGACGTGGTCGTGGAGCCATTTGTGAATTTTATGGTTAAGGGTACACAACCCGTCAAGGTATCTGTTTTAATGAGTGCCGTAGTCGCCCCGGTATGAACCAGGTTTTTTACCGAATCAGCTTCAACGCAACCGTTCTGGTCGGTTACTTTTAACGTAATGGTATAACTGCCCGTGGTATCTGCAAAGGTGTGATTTACCATATTCTGGTTCGCATAACCTACGGATTTATCCCCGAAGTTCCATGAAATCACTCTTGTATTGGTACCGGATGTATTCGTAAAAATGCCTATGTAGGGGGAATTACATAAAACACTGTCTGTTGAAAATGACACTTTATACGGCCCACTCACATTAATGATGTCATGCATGACAACGGTATCTGAGCAACCTCCGGGGCTCGTAACAACAAATGTGACGCTGTAGCTGCCTGGCGTATAAGTATGCGTCGGATTTTCATAAGTTGAAGTGTTGCCATCACCAAATTCCCAATAAAAAGTGGAACCTGCCGGGGCGCCGACAGAAGTATTGGAAAATGTTTCTATCAGAGGGGCGCAGCCTCCCGGTAAAGAATAAGTGAAAGATGCCACAGGGCGTCCGATAAAAACATAAGCCGGTATGGTTTCCGTAGCGGTACAACCGAGGGAATCTGTTACGGTCAATTTTACTGTGAAAGAGCCTTTATTACTATAAGTCTTGGTTGGGTTGGCGCTTGTGGAAGTTGTCCCGTCGCCAAAATCCCATGAATAACTTAGCCCGCTGGAAGAAGTAACAGTTGAGGAAAATTTAATGGTTATAGGGGGTGAACAACTTGCAATAGAAGAAGCTGAAAAACTAACAGTCGGCGGATTGTCAACATAAATATAATCTGATATATGCAGAGAACCCGTACAACCGTTTGAATCGGTCACCTCAAGAGAAACACTATATTTCCCCGGGGCTGAATATGTATGGTAGCCCGGGTTTTGACTGCTGGAAGTGCTGCCGTCGCCAAAATCCCATAGCCACTTTACAAGTTTTGAAGACCCTGGCGTACTCAAGTTGGTGAAATTCACGTTAAAGGGTGCGCAGCCTGCCTGCAAAGAAGCTGAAAATTTCGAAGTGGGGTTTTTTAGGACCGTAATCGTTTTGGTGACGGAATCTGTTTTACCACTTGCATCGGTAGCGATAAGTGTTATATCGTAAGTACCTTGAACATAATATATAGCGCTCGGACTGGTACTATAGGATATATTGGAATTTCCAAGTTTCCATACATAAGTGTACCCCGGGGAACCGCCTGATGTTGTATTGGTAAATGTTTCGCTGAGAGGGCTGCACCCGGATACCGAAGATACTGTAAAATTCGCCTTAGGCTGGGCAATAACCCATAGTGAGCTTAATTGAAACAGCATCACAAGGATAATATTACGGTGCTTCACACTCATCCTGACATTTTGGGAATGTAAATTTAACGAAATATATCAACTTTACAAAGATACCGCATTGTTTTTTAAAGAACTGGCATCATTATCTACATCAATTATGGCCAGGTTTTCAATTCTCAATCAGAAATACTAAAAAAAGCATGATCAATTTCTCTCATTCCAGAAGTGTCACCCACCCCACCACATATTTGTCCAGATTGTCAACGCCCCGGTAATAGATCAGGTATTTGTAAGCATCCATTATCGGCGGACCATTTTTATAACTGCCACTCCATTTATCCTTCATTGAGCCTGATTCAAAGACTTTTGTGCCCCATCTATCGAATATTTTTATGTGAAATTCATTGATATACAGTCCTTCCACGAAAAATGAATCATTGATGCCATCACCATTCGGCGTAAAAGCGTTTGGAATGTACAACCTCGAATGGGGCCTCAATGTCGCATCGTTTGACATGCTCATGATGGACAGGTTTTTGTTTGGATCCGATAATGTCCCATTGCGATGTGCCACAACATGATAGGTGTAGAAAGGCAGGCTATTCAGGTCGGTAATATTATCCGTAAATTCAGTATCCTGTCCGGAAGCTGTCCTGGCAAGCCAGTCATAACCGTTATCGGCATTTTCAATGTCAATATCATAGTATTGAACTCCTTCAGGCCAGTTTTTATACGCTGTCCATACCAGATAAGGCTTTACGTCCGCATTGGTGTCAATGTTGAGCAATATGGTTTTGCCGATGTTACTATATGGCCCAAGGTCACCACAACTATCCAATATCCTCAATCTATAAGTATATGAAATCTTTTGGACGTCAACCTGTTGGTCAGCTTCGGTCAGCACATTACAGACGATTGGAGTGTCTATCGCTTTGAAATTGACTCCGTCAACTGATTTTTCAAGCATCCAGTTCTTTACATGGCCATTTGGTACGGTTTGCCATTCTACCCTTGTGTTCTTGTTGTTCTCAACAGTTGCCAGCACCATATTGGCGGGAGGCACATTTGGTATATGTATCGGTATGGTAGCTGCGGTATCGCTCCATGATACCTGCCTCTTCCCCCCATTTTCAATGCCCTCAACACGGTAAACCATCTTGCGATAACAAATTACACTTGTATCAATATATTTCAATTGTGATCCCGGCACCGAATCCAGTATATCAAACTGTGGCGGAGTTTCTGCGCCCTGCCTGTAAATCTTATATTGGCCCACCGCCCAGCCAATATACGGGGTCCAGTTCAGCAACGACTGGTTTATTCCGGGGCTCGCGTCAAGGTTGATCGTGCAATGATACAGGGAAGAAGATGTGTCTGAAGAATATCCGCATACGTTTACGGACTGTACCAGAAAACAATACGAGTGGTGAAGGTTATTCAGCCCCTGTTCCATGTATATGGTATCCAATACATTGAAAACTGAATCGAGGAGTCTGACTTTCCCGCTTTCATCGCGGACATAGATCAGGTATTTTTCAAAATCGTAATCAGAATCCTTTCCAAAATCAAGTTCAATAGTATTGTCGTCTGCCACGGTTACCCTGTATATAAAGGGTGGTTTTGGCGAGATGGTGTCACCAATGATAATATTGGCACCGTCTTTCAGCGAATCATAGCACCCCTTATAATTTTCAACATAAAGCGATACAGGAAAGATACCCGGTTTTAAGTAAGTATGGGTTGGGTTTTGTAGGGATGAACTGGTTCCATCGCCAAAAAGCCAGTACCAGGATTTGATGGCTGAATCGCTCAGGGTAAGGTCCTTAAACTGTACCTGACTTCCAACGCAACCGGGGCCTGGCGCTTTAAACTGCGCAATAATGTCGCCATATTTCACCGATTTTGTTATCGAGCCCGTGCAGCCTGCATTATTGGTAACTGAAAGAGTTACCTGGTAAAAACCGTTCTTTTTATAAATATGGGTTGGGTCCTGCCGGTTATCAGGACTACTGCCATCCCCAAAGTTCCAAACCCAGTGTACGATCTTTGCTTTGGAAGCTGACATATCTTTTAGGGTAATTGGCTGTCCTGAACAGGTCGAATCATAACCAAAATCTGCAATAGGTGTCGGGGAAACAACGATCGTGTCAGTAGGAGGCAGCCCATAAGAACAGGATGTATCACTTAAAACCAGGGAAGGGATATAAGAGCCGGGAACCTTGTAAACATGGGTTGCGGTATCAAAATGGCCAAATGGGGAACCATCTCCAAAGTCCCACTCAAACTTAGTTGCATTGCTTGACACAGCGTTGAAATGAACCGTGACAGGATTGCATCCGATTTTGGGATCAAAAGAATATTCTCCTGTCGGACCTTTTATGGTGATGACATTTGGCTTGATATCGGTAGAAGTACAGCCAAGAATATCGGATATTTTGAGCGTTACGGTAAATGTACCTGCCGTGTAATATACCTTTGAAGGGTTTTCGAGAGTTGAATATTCTCCATCACCAAAATCCCATAGCCAGGTGTGAGGACCCGGAACCGCAAATTTTGATTCATCTATGAAGCTGGCAGTAATCGGAGGGCAGTTGCCCTTTGAAAGTTTAACCACAAAATCAGCGGTATCTTTAGTGCTTTGAACATCAATTGGAAACGATAGCGTATCCACACATCCTACCGAATCCGTAACTTTCAACCTTACGTCATAGGAACCCACTTTAAAGGTAAAAGAGGGTTGATTGCTTGTAGATGAATCCATATTGTCAAAATGCCACAGATACCTGAAAGGCTTAAAGCCGGTGGTCTGAGGGCTGAAAACATAAGCAATTGAATCGCAGGTAGAAAGGTTGAACTGAAAAATACGGGTTGACGGCTGGATAGGGTAAACAGTTTTAACAGCGGTATCGGAACAAGAAATATTGCTTTTTACAAGCTTTATCTTAAAGCCGGTCGTCTGGTTTGCGGGCGGCTTTGTGTACGTATAAGTCGTTGTTTGCGAAGTAGCGGTAACATGGTCTCCGTTACCCATATCATAATAGCTATTGATAACCCCGGGCTCGTTCGGAAATGAGTCAGTAAGTGTTACAGTTAATGGCACACAGCCAATCAGGGGGCTCACAGAAAAAGCAGTCCTTAGTCCCAACACAGTTATGCGACGTTTCATAGTGTCTTGTTTCTTACATCCCTGGTCATTTGTGGCAGGCATAATCACTTCATATATTCCTGGAGTTTCATACGTATGAGAAATTATGATCGTATCCACAGGGGTTTGTTCAGTAAGCGTATCTGCGTCGCCAAATACCACCAAATTAGTAGCGGTATCATTATCGTAAAGTTTAAAGAATACTGTCAAAGGACTACACCCAACCGTATCACTTAAAGGCCATATTGAGTCTTTCCAGGTAGGCTTTATATAAAGCCCGTTCAATAATGGCGGCCTGGCATAAAATGAAAAGGTATCGCTGCAATGATCAGAACTGTCGTATGCTATCTGGATTGGAAAATACAATCCCGGTTTGGTATAAATATGCGTAGGGTTCCTTTCATCTGATGAATCGCCGTCCCCAAAGTAATATTCAACATGGGTTGCCCCAATTGATTTGTCTATGAATGTAACCTTGTTTTGCAAAGCACATGTGTCACGAATGACGTTATAGTATGCCCAGGGCGAATCTATTATAATGAGATGTTCTTTTTTTAATGTGTCCGGGCAGGTTTCGTTATTATACGCTACCAAAGTAACTTCATAAACCCCGGGCGTATCATTAAACGAAACTGTAAGTTCAGAATCACTCGTAGTGCCGACACCAAAATCCCACCAAAATGAATCGGCCTTTACTGAAGCGTTAACATTGGTCAGGTTTATAAAATGTACATGCCGCAGTTTGTTAAGACAGCCCGAATCGGGATAAGAAATGAAATTTGCTTTTGGTTTTTCGCCAACTGAAACAGTTCCATTAAAAGTGGCCGTACAGCCCTGTTTTGTAGTGACTTTCAAAGAAACGGTATATATACCCGGATTGGTATAGGTATGGGCCGGAGGATTGAATGCATTTGAAGTTGTTCCATCACCAAAATTCCATAATGAGGTTGTAATTATATCTATGCTTGTGGAAAGGTTACTGAAAGTAACCGTTACAGGCACACAACCTTTTACGCTTTTCGGACTAAACAGGGCTACTACCGGACTTGCTTTAATAAAATTGCTCTCTGTTTTTGTTTCCACGCAACCATCTGTATCCTCCACAGTAAGGGTAACGGAAAAAGTTCCACCTGACAATGGGAAAATATGGTTTACGCTATTTCCCCCTACTGAAGGCGTCCCATCACCAAAGTTCCAGGATACCACTTTGGTACCGGGACCGGATTCATTTGTAAATGAACCGATGAATGGCTCCTGGCACAGGATGCTATCAGCGCTAAACCTGGGTACAAAGGGCTTGCTCGCTTTCACTGCATCTTTCACTACAACCGTGTCTGAACAACCGCCTGGCGCAGTAACTATAAGCTTGACAGTATAACTACCTGCCTGATATGTGTGTGATGGATCAGCGCTTGCAGATCCACTGCCATCGCCAAAATCCCATATAAATTTAGACCCGGGCGGTGCACCGGTAGTGGTATTCGTAAACGAAACCGAGAGCGGCGCGCAACCTTCCGATGGTGACAAGCCAAAAGAGGCCACAGGCTTCCCGACATAAATAAATTCATACATGGTCTTGGTTGTGGTACAGCCAAAAGAATCAGTCACGGTTAATGTTACTGTATAAGACCCGGTACTTGAGTATGTCTTGGTCGGATCCTGGCCAGTCCCCGTAGTACCGTCCCCGAATTCCCAAAAATAAGTATCGTATGGAGAAGAGGGGGAAACAGAAGATGAAAAATTAACGGTAAATGGAGGGGAACACCCAAAAGTGGAAGGGGCTGAAAAACTGACGGCAGGCGGCTGGTCAACATAGATATAAGCCGATAAAATAACAGAGGAAGTGCAGCCATTTGCATCGGTCACATCCAGCGAAACATTGTATGTGCCCGGGGAAGAATAAATATGGTATCCGGGGTTCTGGCTCGTGGAAGTGTTTCCATCGCCAAAATCCCATAACCAGCTTGCAATATTACCGGAACCGGCCGAACTTAAATCAGTAAAACTTACTTTCAGCGGAGAGCATCCCTTTTGTACAGCGGTAGAAAACTTAGCGGTAGGTGGTTTAAAAACAGTTATTGATTTGGTAACAGAATCTGTTTTGCCTTTCGCATCCGTAACAATAAGTGTGATATTGTATGTTCCTGGTATATAATATATTGCGCTTGCATTTTGCAAAGTGGATATATTGGAGTTGCCGAGTTTCCAAAGATAGGAGTAAGGCAGCGTGCCACCGGTAGTTATGTTTGTGAATGTTTCGCTGAGGGGGCTGCAACCAGAAGACGCAGAAACGGCGAAATTAGCCACCGGCTGGGCAATAACCCTCAAAGCTGCTATTTGCAGAAGGCTGAACAGGATTATAAGCCTGAAATTGGCTATCACGGCTATTCTAATATTTTGGAAATGTAAATTTAACGATTTTTCTGATCTTTCCCAATATTCCCACTTTTTTTATCATTTCTTCAGAGGCAAGGCACGATTTTACATACCTCGCCCCCAATACCTTGATTTAGAGACACGACGTAACGTGTGGTAATAAGGTTGCCTGATAGTAAAAAAACCTTTATTATCATGCGTATGGTTAACTGCCGAAAGTTAACCGCAATATTCCAATGTTAAATTTTTAATGAACCATTTCACGGTTTAATCATTTAACTACTTTTGTCTTTTTTGTAGGAACAATATCAAAAATTGACTAAAAAAGGCGAAATGAAGTAATCATATTGCTTTCACAAAAGGCCCGGATAACCAAATAATCCAAAATACCATTGGCTAAGGAGATTAAATCAAAATTCATAAACCGTGAAATAAGCTGGCTGGCTTTCAATGAACGTGTGCTGCAGGAAGCATCAGACCCTTCTGTGCCGCTGCTGGAACGAATCAAGTTCCTGGGCATATTTTCTTCCAATACCGATGAATTTTTCCGGGTACGGGTGGCAACCTTAAAGCGGATGGCCGATATTGGCGACGCTAAATATGTCATGGGTGGCAAGCCGAAAAAAATCCTTGCCGAAATCCAGCATATTATACTGGAGCAGCGTCATAAATCAGACCAGACATACGAAGGCCTGATCAATGAGCTCGCCCATGAAAACATATTTATTGTTAATGAAGCCGGGCTCAATGAACCCCAGGGAAAGTTTGTAAGGGACTATTTCAGAAACAGGGTACGGCCCACGCTTGTACCTATCATGATTGATTCATCCCCGGTGGTGCCCTCGCTGAAAGATAAAATGATCTATCTTGCCATAAGGATATCCCATAGCGCAAGTCCCCTTAAATACAGGCACGCACTTATCGAATTGCCTACCGACCTGATACCCAGGTTTCTAGTGTTGCCAGAGGAAAATGGAAAGCAATATATTATGTGGCTCGATGATGTAATCCGGTACTGCCTGAATGAGATATTTTCTATTTTTAAAGTAGATACATTTGAGGCTTACACGATTAAACTAACCCGTGACGCGGAACTGGACCTGGATGATGATGTGTCTGAAAGTTATCTCCAAAAAATTTCCAAAAGTGTCAAGCAACGAAAAAAAGGCCGCCTGGTCAGGTTTATTTACGACGAAAAGATGCCGCCTGAAATGCTGCGTCAGATCGTGAAAAAACTCTCCATGCATAGAGATGACAATATGATCCCCGGGGCACGTTACCACAACTTTAAAGATTTCATGAAGTTCCCTAAAATCGGACCGGCGCGATTGCAGAATGAAAACAGGCCGCCAATTCCTCATAAGGATATTCCACTCAACTACAGTATGATTGACATTGTCAGGAAAAAGGATATCTTATTGCATTATCCCTATCAGTCATTCAACTATGTAATTGATATGCTTCGCGAAGCTGCAATTGATCCCCAGGTAATCTCGATCAAAATGACCATGTACAGGGTGGCTGAGACTTCAAACGTAGTAAATACCCTGATCAATGCGGTAAAAAATGGAAAACAGGTTACTGCTGTAATGGAACTACAGGCAAGGTTTGACGAAGAAAACAATATACTCTGGGCGAACCAGCTTCGTGAAGAAGGCGCTAAGGTTATTCTTGGCGTGCCCGGGATGAAAGTTCACGCCAAATTGTTTTTGATCACCAGGAGAGAAAAAGAGGCTATTGTAAGATATGCTTATGTGGGCACTGGTAATTTTAACGAAAACACAGCCAGGCTTTATTCAGACCATGGCCTGTTTACCGCACATCGCCAGATAACAGAAGATGTAAACCAGGTATTCAATTTTCTCGACAACAATAGCAGGCAGGGCACATACCGTCAACTGCTCGTTTCACCATTTTACATGCGGGGAATCCTTACATCATTAATTTTAAAGGAAATAGCAAATGCAAAAGCAGGTTTGCCTGCCTATATGATTTTAAAATTGAACAGCCTCGTAGATGAAGATATGATACAGTTGCTTTATGAAGCGAGTAAAGCAGGAGTTAAAATAAAATTAATTATCAGGGGTATCTGCTCTTTGAAGGCGGGCGTTAAAGGGTTAAGTGACAATATTCAAGCCATCAGCATCGTTGATAAATACCTTGAGCACTCCAGGATATTACTATTCTGCAATAGCGGCGATGAGAAAATATTTATCGGGTCGGCGGACTGGATGACACGTAACCTGGACCACAGGATTGAGGCCCTTGTACCGATATATGACAAAACAATCCGCAGGCAATTGAAGGCCTTTTTGAGCATAGAATGGGATGACAATGTGAAAGCCAGAATACTTGGCGAAACACAGGAGAATGTTTACAAGCGCGAACCAAATAAGCCACAAGTGAGGGCGCAGGATAAAATCTATGCGCTTCTCAGGGATGCAAAGGTTAACGGGGAGGCGGAGCTTAAAGACCTTGGCAAATCCTTGCTGAAAACGGTAAAAAGCGAACCGATCATTGTAATAAAGAAAAAGCCCGCGAGGAGGACAAGAGCCGGTAAATCGGCTGCCCGAAAACCCCTAAAGCGAAAAAGAAGAACCGTAAAATAGGGTTGTGCGTATTCCCAATAGTTAGTACCTATCTTTGTAGCCTTAACGGCAAAGGCGTACAGACCGATTTCGGGATTTCGTCCACTGATCTTTTTATGGGTAAACTCATCATAGTACCAACCCCTATCGGCAACCTCGAAGATTTTACGTTCAGGGCGGTACGGATATTAAAAGAGGCGGATATTGTACTGGCAGAGGATACACGCGTAACAAGAAAGTTGTTTTCACATTATGGGATACATGCACCCTTAAAAGCATTCCATCAACATAATGAACATCAGTTTGCATTGCAATTAGCATTGGAACTTACCGGAGAGAAAATTTTTGCCCTTGTATCAGATGCAGGTACACCCGGTATTTCAGACCCTGCTTACCTGTTGGTAAAAGCATGCCTGGAACAAGGTGTGGAAGTAGAATGCCTGCCGGGCGCAACTGCTTTTGTGCCAGCCCTTGTTAAATCCGGATTGCCTTCGACCTCTTTTTGTTTTGAAGGCTTTTTACCACAAAAAAAAGGCAGGGCAACTAAATTGAAAGCCCTTGCAGATGAGGCCCGTACCATGGTCTTTTACGAATCGCCATACCGGATCATCAAAACCATTGAACAATTTATCGCTGCTTTTGGAGTTGAAAGAAAGGCATCAGTATCCCGCGAACTCACTAAAATCTATGAAGAAACCGTGAACGGGAGCCTTGCGGAAATCCTTGAATATTATAAAAATCATATCATAAAAGGAGAATTTGTCATAGTTGTTGCAGGCAAAAATTAATATCGCCCGGCTGTTTATGCTATCATTGATCGGCAGTTGTTTGCTATGGATTGCCTGGCCGCCATTGCCGCTTAATTTTATTGCTTTCATCGCTTTTGTCCCATTGCTTTTGGCAGAAGATAATATAAGTCTATACCATAAAAAACGTGGGATTAAAGTTTTCCTTCTTTCTTATTTTACTTTTTTGTGCTGGAACATTTTTACGACATACTGGATATGGTTTGCATCTCCGGGAGGCGCCGTTATGGCAATTGTTCTGAACTCCATTCTCATGTCCATACCATTCATGATGTTTCATTTTACAAAACGAAAACTTGGGCCTACATGGGGATATATTTCACTGGTTTGTTTCTGGCTCTGCCTGGAAATGCTTCATCTCAATTGGGATGCACCGTGGCCCTGGCTTAACGTCGGGAATGTATTTGCGGTTTCAAGGAATTGGGTACAGTGGTACGAATATACAGGGGCCTTAGGCGGAACGGTTTGGGTTTGGGCAGTGAATATTTTAATATATAAACTTATAGGTGCCAGGAGTCAGGGATCAGGGGCCAGGGGCCGGGCATTAGCAGTCGTGATTGCAATTGTGCTGGTGCCGGTTATCATTTCATATACTATCAAGCCGAAAAACCCTGCGCTTACCAACAGGGTAAATGTGGTAGCGGTACAACCAAATATAGACCCATATAATGATAAGTTTGATACGGCAACCTATGATTACCAGATCAATACATTGATTTCACTGAGCGAACAAAAAGTTGACAGCAATACTATTTTCGTTGCGTGGCCGGAAACGGCTATCGCTGAATTGATCAGCGAGAACAACATTTTCAGTTACCGGTCGGTTAACAAAATCCATGATTTTCTAAAAAGGCATCCCCATTTAAAATTAATAACAGGGGTTAATTCATACGCCACGTACCCAATGGGAGGTTTCCATTCAGAAACAGCCCGGATGTACCCCGATAAATCCGGCTGGTATGATGGTTTTAACGCCGCTTTTGAAATGGACCATAGCGACAGCGTTCATATTTATCACAAATTCAAACTGGTGCCCGGGGTTGAAAAAATGCCTTATCCCACTGTTTTGAGTTTCCTCGAAAGTTACTCCATTAGCATGGGCGGCCCCGGAGGCAGTCTTGGCAGCAAATATGCACCTTATCCCTTTATCATAAATGACAGTGTAAAAGTAGCTCCGGTCATATGCTATGAATCCATCTTCGGGAGTTATGTAGGTCAGTTCGTAAAGAATGGTGCCAATGTGCTGGCCATTATCACAAATGACGGCTGGTGGCAAAATACACCTGGCTATAAGCAGCATCTCTATACCGGGGCATTGCGTGCCATAGAAACACGCGAATTTATCGTAAGGGCTGCAAATACCGGGATTTCCTGCTTCATTATGCCATCCGGGGATATTTTACAGGCAACTGATTTTTGGGTTCCGGCAGCCATTAAATCACCTCTTGTTATCAGCCATTTCCAAACGTTCTATACCAGGTATGGCGATTATATCGGTTGCGCAGGGATATACCTTGCAGGGGTTTTCCTCGTTTTTTTGATAATTGCCTGGTCAAAAGCAATCTTTTTAAAACCAAAATAAGGGTAATTTTCACTAATAGTTGAAAAAGTGGTAATTTGGTATTAATATTGTTCCAAATTTTCAAAAAAACGAGGCATTACATGAAACCAGGTGTGATTTTTATT
>Ga0206844_10242_pt1 | contig 16131 bp, 12 predicted proteins | sample Alteio_BWOrgCont_22_FD_152907 | JGI IMG/M metagenome (GOLD analysis project Ga0206844, IMG submission 152907) | Enriched cells from forest soil in Barre Woods Harvard Forest LTER site, Petersham, Massachusetts, United States -... | ecosystem: Environmental > Terrestrial > Soil > Temperate forest >...
TATATTACCACGTAACATTATTTGCGATCTTAATAACAAGAAAAGTTGGCTAAGAGATACATTTTTAATAATAGCGAGACATGAATTTAGGTGTTTATACGTTCTGGAATTCCACTGGGATTTGCTTTGCTCATCAAGACCTGAAGTGTATGATATTTTTTGGCAAGATCAATCAACTGTTCTTTGGGACAACTAGTTTTACGAAGTGTTTTAAATTTATTGGTAATATCATCATATTTTTTTTGTAAATCCATTAAACTTTTCTGATTTTCTCTTTGTTGACATTGTGTTTGCAAGAAATTCTCTGTGGTTTTTTTCAATTGATTGACAATGTCATCATAAGTATCCTTTCTCACTTTGAGACAATTTTTTTCATAAAGATTTTTATATCTGGATTTATCTTCTGTAGTCGCTGCTGTTGTCATCTTTGTTCTAAAAAATTTACATTTGGAAAAAGATTTTGCATAACCAATCAAACCGACTCTCATGCTTGGATTATCATTCCAAGCATATGGAAAGACTCTAATTTTGTTAGTAAGAAGATTCAGATCACTACTAATCTGACCATTACTATCGGTATTTCCATTGAACATCCTATCTATTTTTTCCCAAGATTCAGTATAAACATTCCAATACTCAATCGCAAATTGGGTTACCCATTCGTTATCTATGGGTCTACCTTTGGTAACAATAGCATCAAGATAGTATGTTGTGGGTAAATCTAATTGTAAATAACTAAACATAGCTTTATTTGGATCTCCACGCCATGATTTATTGCCAGTCAATTTAGCATCAGCTGCCAATCCAGTCATAACCGTTTTGAGTTTATCAGTGTTTGATGAAAATGTTATATCTGAAATAAGAGTACTTTGTGCTCCACCACGTTGGGTATGACTTTGAAATCGTATGGCATCGTTGCGATCGTATAAACGACTACGACCATTATATGTCATTATCACAATCAAAACCAGAATAAAAAGTAAACTGAGATATTTCATCTCAAAATTAAAAATCTTTACTATATTATAAAGAGAAACAACTCAATGGTGGCTAGGTACTGCTTCGTATCATTGAAATCTCAAATGATACCAATTAGTGACTTCCATTAATTTACCTTTCGATTGCTGCTTAGCTCAGTTATGGTTGATTTGACACCAATCCACCGATATCATTACTGTATTGACATGCCCAAACCGCAATATTTTGGAGTGTGTTAAAGATAAAGTTTAGTAAATTATACAAAATACAGACAACTGCACAAATAATCAGTTTAGTGTTTAAGTCTGTTAGTGCTGGATCACCAAAATATGTGAGAAAGGCAAATAGCAAACCAAACAGAATTAGATTCTTAAAAAGAATGTCAACAAAAAAAGCTCTCAGGCTTGTGAAGGGATTAGCAAGACATAATTGCGACATGGTATTGGTATATTTAATAGAGATATATTTTTTTTTGGTTTTATCAGTTTTGTCATTATCACCATTACTGCCCATATAACTTATTTCTGGTGTCAAAAATATTTGACCAATTTCGTCTTTATTTGATTGCTCACTACCATCTCCTCCATCAGAACTAAGCTTAATCTGACAGAACCTCTTTCTGGACGCCAAAGCGACTTCATCGATAGGATTGACCACAACTTTTAAGTTGTTGATCACAATACGTTTATCGCCTTTAACAACAAAGACATGAGGTGATCCTTTGCGAATCAGTTCCAAGACTGGAATTGGTATTTGTTCATTGACAATAATTCGTTTTTTCTTTCCATTAATACTTAGTTCCACATGCTGGAAGTTTAGTCTTAATTGAAATTGATTCCAAGTGCATTTAACACGGCTAAAATCAACATGGTCTTTCTTAATGTGGCTATTATCCGCCATTAATTGATTTAGTAACTGTCCATCATAATATGGTCCTAGTTTCCAATAAAAGCCTACTTTATCATCATGTTTCATTACATAAAGTCTCATCATGTCTCCTTCCGAGGTGACTGACCATGTTATAATTTCAGTACTACATAAACAATCTTTTGATTCATCAGGTACCAAGAGAAAATCGAATACTATGGTAATGTCATTCGTTTTGAATTCTCGGTCATGAGTATAAGTTTGTTTATCAGTTATAACTTTATTACTCATGTTTATTGTACTACTTGTCGAAGAATTTGCCATTTATAAAGCAATCTTGCTATATTATTTATGACTTTATTTCAAAGAGACTTATCGTTTAGATTACCATTGATTTCGTTACATAACACAAATGGTGTTGTGTGGTGAAATCAACAAGTTAGATCATTGTCATGTTTGGATTAGTGGTTTGTTTAACTTGCACAAACGGTGCAAGGGCAAACCGATTGTAAAAGTTTCTGAATAATAAAATCACTCATGCCATAAATAATTACTGTCAGAACGGAAACAATGAGTTTGGCTCGCATCACTTGATCCTTTGCAACGTAAGTTATGGTTCCATAAATGATCAAGCCCAATAAAATGAGCTTAAATGATAAGACGATTATTGGAATTGCAATAATATACGCTGTTGCTCCTCCTGCCATTGATATTGTATAACAGACAGCAACAAATTTAAATTTCACAAATAACAAACTTATTTTAACTTGAGAAGAATGAATATGTTTGTAAACAGTACTAGTAAAAGAAGAATGGTCAGTACTCCATAAAATAACAACAGCTTCGATTTATAATAATCTATCAATGGATCAATTAACTTCTCCTTTATTTCTAGTTTCTTTTCTTGTTCAACAAGGATCTCCATTACTTGGGCAATCATATCATGGTATAATTTCCCAAGTATCGTATTTCCACTTGTACAGTTGGCTGCTGGCATTCTATACTATATTAAATGGTTTCACATCAAAGAACTCAAGTTTATCGGTGCTTAATTAAATTTTGGGTATGTGCCGTTGATCCGTGTATACGTTCTTATCCATCGCTTTACTAACTCCAGCCATAGGAATTTGTCTGGACCGCGGATCATCACTTTTAAATTTTTGATATTTTGAATATTTGCACTGACTTACTGCGCTAAGACGTAAGGCTTCATAATTTAATTCAATTTTCTTTTCCTCTTCCTCCTCTTCTTCATTAGTTTCATCATTGGCACAATAGTCCTCAAACATTGAAGGAGTATCCAGCTCAGTTTGTCCATTATAAATTAAAGACTGACCTTGAGTAGCATCAGATTTAACTGCATCTTCAAAAACTTTATTTCGTCCAATGCAGTCATAAAATAAATTTGTGTGATGATACAATGTCCAAAAATCTTTGGGAGCAAAATCATTGAGATCGATGTAGATTTTGGTGTCTGTCATGGTATAAACCGAACGTCCTTCAATGTTTTTGATGATACTTTGAAATAGATAGAGATGTTGCTTTTTATCCAACAGTTTAATACGATGTTGTAATTTTTTTTTATCGTCAGGACCAGGTGCTTGTCCTGTTTTAATTTTAAGATCAATGTCACAATTAGTATCAGATATCACGTTTGTCATTTTAATGTGAAAATTATAATATTCACATTGCGTTTTATCTATAAGTCAATTTATGTTTTTGATTAATGAGAATAATAAATATTTACACCACTTAGTGGTGAAAACTATTAAGCATTTGTCTCATAAAATTTTTTACCATGAAAACATGCTGCTCCTCCCCACGCCATTTCTTGTACTCTTGCATTTGATCCAGCATTTTGTCTCAAATCAAGAAGGCGCATTTGTGGTGGATGATCCCAGTACAATGTTTTCTTTTCTACAATGGGTGGCAACTCTTGATCAATCAATGACACCTGTTTCTTTAAAAACGAAAGAAAAGTCACGTCATTCTGAATAATAACTTTCAACAATTGCGGATTGTTCATTAATTCATTTATTAACTCAGGTTTTTTTTGCAGTGTGTGTGAAAGTTCAGGATCACGAGTTATTATGTTCAAAAAATCACGTTTCAGCATTTCATTGTCATATTCATTTAATTCTTTTCTTAAATTTTGTAACGATGTTTTAGCTGTTCCAAGATTATATATTTGATTACTAGTTGCAGAGAATTTTCCTAAACTTTCATTAAACTCTCCATTGTGTGTTTCCATTTGTTCCATAATTGTTTCTACTAAACTTTTCGTGATCATCAAGTATTATACATTGATGCACAGATTTGCAAATTAACTTGAACCTAATATGTTTCTTAAGAAAACGCATAATTTGAGTGACTGAGCATCGTAACGCAGTCTGTCTTATTCTTCTGCAGTTTTTTTGATCTGATTTATATATACTTTATTTCTTGCATACTCTCTAATGGATTACATCATAGGAACACCTTTACAGTCGAATATCAATGTCGTTGGCCAAATCAAAACGGCACTGGTCAGTTTGACTGCCATGCAAATGACTAAAGATTATAGATCTCATTTATTACAACGACTCAAAGAAAAGTTTGAAAATAAAATTACTGATACGGGTTATATGATACCTGGAACCATTGAAATCATAAATATTGAAGGAGGAATTAAAAAAGGAAGTCATTTTACCGGCCAAATTGTACACAACGTAAAGTATAAAGCACAGTACTATTTGCCGATTAAAGGAGCTATTTCTAAAGGCAACAGCATCGTATGCCAGGTCATTACCATCAATAGATTGGGAATTTTGGCACAGTCATTAATTGTACCTTCAGAAGTCGTGATACCCAGACAATTACAAAGTGACACGACATTATCTAACAAAGATCTCAATTTTATGGCGAAAGTGAGACCAAACAATCTTATTAATGTTAAAATTATTGATTACAGTATTAAAAATGGATCATTGATCATTGTTGGTGTGCTTGTTGATATTATTTCCACAGATTTTTTTATCAAAGGATGCGAGACTATTGATGATGATGAAACAAAAGATCTATTTCGAGGTATCAAATTAATTCAGAATTTGATTAGGGATGAAAATGATTATTTAGTAGTCATTGATGATCAATCATCAGAACCTCTCAATAAAAATGCATTTTATCATATTTCGCAGACTTTAAAATCATTACAACAAAGATCACATGCGATTTTGGAAACAATGGAAAAAATTAATGAAACAGTCAAGGCGACAGATACTGTTATAGAGGACAGTGATCCTCCACAAGTCAATCCAGTTGATGAGACACTCAGTAATCTTGTTCAAACAAATAAAAATGCACACTCAAAGTTTATTGACGATATCAAACAATTGATCCAAGATCTGAGTAAACTTATGACTGAAAATACTCAACCACAAATAGCAGCTTCAATTCAAGGTGCAATCACAGATCTTGAAGATATCATTACAAAATTTGAGTGGGCAATAAGTAATGATGGGCGTGCTATTAGCATCACAAATAATCCAGAAGCTCTTATCGCCAGCGTTATTGATAGAGTAAGCGCGACTGATATCCAATTTATTGGAGAATATGATTCAGTGCGACTAGAACTTGATACCAGTAAAAATGTGGTAAGAGATATGGTAGAAAAGGAACAACTGACATTAGGAAATAAAGACATATGGGACCGAATTTGTGATGTTACTTTTCACTATCGAGATGTTAACATCAAACAGATACCAAATGCACAAATATTATTGGGATCATCAGTTGACAGTGTTCCTATTACTGATAATTCATATTTTCAATTCTATGAAATTGATTGTGTTTTTGGTATAACTAATTTTTTCTCCAATAAATCAATCCAAACTCTATCTATTGGAGACGGTCAGAATGGTTTTTTGCACTCACTTCGTGATCGCAGAGCTGTATTTTCAAAATTTGAAGACGAGTATACTGGTATTGCTAAATCTCTTCGTTTTAAGATTCTTATTAACATTAATGATAAAAACTTGTTTGATCAAGTGGAAAATAAATCTCTTGTCATTAATGAGATTAAACGAGCAGTATTACAAGAAATTGGCAATGTAGCATATGCCCCATTGACTGAATTAGGACGATATGACAGATCAGATCAAGACATGCAAATTCAACCTATCAGCAGTCTAAGTCGCCCACAATTTGGAATTTCTGTTTTTTGGTATGATTCATCTGATGAGCATACTACTTCTAGGATTGTCGCAAAAACAATTCAGTTTGAAAATTCACAATTCAGTAAAGATTGGAGTCATCAAGATAATTTGATGTTATCTGAAAAATTTCCAAATATTCATCTTATTTATGGAAGCGATAATCAGTATGATGATGGAAATATAGCAGATCGTGATTTGTTGGCATCAACTGTGACTAATCTTGATTTTAGACACAAATTTGATATTATAACTGCTAATATTGGACATGATTCTGATAATGTTTCATCTTCAGAAGAGTTAATTTATTCAAAACATTTGTTTTTTTGAAATTCTATGGGCATTGACGACTCAAAAAACAGGAGGACATTTTGTTCTCAAGATGTATGATATTTATCACAGAGTTTCATTTGATATGGTTGGAATATTAAAGAGTTATTATCAAGAAATTTATTTTTATAAACCAAAATGCAGTCCATTAATTAGTAGTGAAAAATATATTATTTGTAAACATTTCACTGGAATTAATGATGAGAAATTAGCAGTATTAATGCAACTCAGTAATAGATGGACAGCAATTTCTTGTAAAACTTTACCATTTGAATGGTCAGACACAAGGGAAAATAGTTATAAATTGAAAATCACAGATTATCCAATTATCAATGTTCCTTATCTTGATGTTCTCAAAAAATCTAGGCTCATTATTGATCATACTCATAATGACACCATCGGCAGTAAATCAAAAACAAGTCGAGAAAGTATCATTACCGTCTCGAATGAGGTTTATTTACATTTTAAAGACGATCCACACCGTATTAGATCCACATTTCGACTTCAATCATGTGACGCCGATGGATCAATTTCCAGTATCATTCACACTCAGTATGATTATGCTGCGCTGAGTTTACTACGAAGATATACTGACAATCTACATCGTAAAAAGTATTACAAATTTTGTATTGCCATCAATTTGTATCGACAGGCGATGACAATGATTGATAGTTTTGATGGTACCGAATCTAGCATTTCCGCATCAGACACAGCTGTGGTTAAAAATGCATACAAACAGGCAATTTCGACTGAACATGATGAAATTAGTTTGTTGGAAAAGAAAATAGTTTTGGCAAAGGCATGGCTCGCCGTTCAACAAGAAACTAATGAAGAAAAATACTCTAAATCTCTGGAAAGTTGGAAAACGGATTGTTTATCAATAGAAGAAAAACCAAAACAACAAACACAACAAAGTCAAAGCCAAAGTCAAGACCAGCAATCGCAACAAAATCCAAATTGATTAATTAACATGTACTATTACCTAATGCCTGTGATATTATAACTTTACTAATACTAGTAGTGTCAATAACTCCACGTCTAGTATTTATCCCGACTCCACTTAATTTATCTGTATATTCGCCCATCAATATAGTAATCGAAAATTCTCTATTACCAAAAAATATAGAGTTACCCCATTGATCAAAAAATGAAATGTCAAATAAGTCAAGACTTAGATCGGAATTTTCAATAACGCTTTCCATGTCAATATGAGCATTTTTAATAACAATTTGAGTAGAAAATAAAGGATCCAAATAAATTTTAGTGAAAAAATATCGTTGCGTGTAAGTATCATAAAGTTGATTTAATATACTTGCATGTGCCTCAATCAAAATGTAGTCTGAAAGTCTTAGATTAAACGGTTCGCGATTACGAAATGAATCAGTGAAACTAGATTGTTTGGGTTCTGAAAATCCAAGCATTTGGTACATACTTCTAAAATTGTCCATTTTAGTCACAAATTCCCAAGTAAACGTAAATTGATCAACTGTTGATATATCAAACAAATTTCTGCGTTCATCGACTTTGATTTCAAATACTTTTTTGTATTCACCTGCCGTTTCCATTTCAATAGATGCGTTGATATCTTCTTGCAACAATGACGAAATATCAGATACTGTCAAATTTCCAATTGGTAATAAATATGTCCAAATGTCGTCTCCATTAGATTTTCTAACGATTTCATCATTATCTTTGATCTGAAAAACAATTTCATTGTTACTAGCATTAACGATGTGATCAAATTGTTGAAAATTAGAAGAAATCATTTTAACTAATTTAATGTTTGTATATCTGCGATCAAGTTTAAAGACATATCGATTTAGATTGTCATCAGTAACACAAATACTTTGATAACTAATTGTTACTGGTTCCCTAAGTCCACCAATGGGAACTGCATTTTCGTTTCTATTAACAGTCGTATAAACTTGAGGCACAAATCTAGCTTTAACCAAATATGGCGAATTGTTTGTAAGTGGTACTTGAGTTGGATTGGGAAATCCAGATTGATGATAAACTTGTTCAAGAACACTTTCAAATCCCAAAAATGCAGAATCCACAATAACATTACTTACATTATTTGCCATATTTGTCTCTATTTGATTAGCAATGGCGATGGAGTTACCAATACAGCATGATGACGCTCGATTTTTGTCATCATTTGATTGACTGCCGTCCACTCGACTGCCGTCATCCATTTCAGATGGTTGAATAAATATTCCAGTTTCACTAAGTATTCCCATTGGATCAATAGCGACACAATCGCCACTTTGAACTTTAGTCAAATTATACCCTGATGATGTATAGGCTTTAACAACATAAGGATCTGGGCAATCAATGTTGGTTCGAATTGGCACTTGAGGAGTTGGTATAATTTGTGTATGAGGTACAAGACTAACTACTTCTGGAGTTTGAGTAATTTTCATAAATTCACTAATAACCCTAGAATTTGAACTCATATTAATGTGAGTGGAAATGTATTTGAAATAATGTCCTCCAGGTTTAACATCTTGAGGATTATTGTGAATAGAATTGGTTAATAATAAATCATCAACTGGTACTGAACAATCAGAATCTCCACTTTCTATAGAGGCTGGAGCTCGTTTGCGCAATTTATTGAGGTCTTGAAGTCTATCTTTTTTGATACGTTCATCAAGATAATGAAAATCTAAATTTTCATGCACATCTCCAATTCGTGTTGTGCCTTGGCGACAATAATTGTGATCAGAGCACATTCTTTTATTGATAGTAGTATTGTTGGCCATTCAATGTATGTATGCGTTATATGATATTAAGATTGCATTTAGTTATAAAGCAATTTTTGAATCATATAAAATGAAATAAGATCGTATAAATATGCAAACAAATGAATCAGTAATTACTACATTGGTTGATACTGTTGATCGTCAACCAATTACTGGTGCTCTCTGTTTGTCAATCATTAAACAATTGGCAGTTAAGTATGCTTATGAAAAATTAATAAGCATACTTGCGATAACTTCTGGAGTTTTATTTGGTCCATTTTTAATGAAATGTTTAGATGCAAAAAATTATGGATTTTTACACTCTTCGCTATTGAACATTGCCATTCCAATTAGTAATAATAAACAAATCGATACAATCAATAAATTTATTTGTACTATTTTGAAATGCCAAGACATATTTCCTTACCATCTAGAAACAAATCACATGGCATCACTAAAAAGCACAACGTTCATTGTCTCCAATTATGTGTTAATGTATGTATTATTTGTTGATGAAAATGACTTTTCTCCCACCCAAAAAATAGTAGATCATATTCGTACTAATATTGATCTAAGCATATTTGCAACATGCCTTAGCTGTAGTCATTTATATTTATCGAGTGGAGGATTGTCTGATTTGCGCAATCAGACAATTACGATTAATACAACTTTTTTATCTTCCTCATTTATTGATTTAGAATACATGACTAAACAAATTCTGCAATATCAAACAAGAAACTTTGTTATTAAAAATCAACATGAATTTTGGATACTTGTTGACAAATTAGGAGAATGTTTAATATGTTTGGAATCATTTAATCTAAAAAATTTGGATTCACGTGGCATAATTAGACTTGATTGTCAACACTACTTTCATCCACAGTGTCTTACCAGATGGACTCGCTATTCACCTGGGGATTTTGTCTCTTTGCTAAAACATAAATGTCCAACATGTCGAACTGGCACTATACCTCAACGATTAATAACATATCCAATGATTTCCACAGTGTCTCTCGACCTACAACACAATCGCTATCGTATTTGTACATGTCATGCTATTTTTCCGGTCTCGGCATCATGCACAATAGATGAAGATACTATCTCTACAAAATGTCCATTTTGTTCGAATTATGATGAAATTTTTTCATGTCCAAAATGTGGACTTCAATTTCAAAGAACAAAGGGTTGTGAGACTTTTCGTTGTTGTCAACATGGAGATGAGCATTGTCGTGGTATGACATGTGATCATGGTTCAAATGAATTTATTAAATTTTGTGGCCATCGATGGTCTTTGTTGTCTCAAAGAAATAATAGTAAGCAAATAGACTATAGTGATATAAAGACAGATTAGTCTATCGTTTTTATGGAATACGAAGATCAGTGGTAATAGTCGGATAAAAAGAATAAGGCGAACTCAATGGATTTGGATAGTATGGTGCTGGAGCTACATTTGAATAGGCTGGAGGAAATTCACAGACGGTATCTGTGACGGTGATGACATCTGCAACGCTTATGACATCTGCAACAACCGTTGTATCAACCATCACATGATCAATAATCATTTCACCCATAGGTAAAGCATTCTGTAGAGGAGGTAATATGATTGAAGGAATAAAAGTGTCGAAGACATCTTCGACCTGTACTGAATTTCCAATAAATGTTGGACGATGTGTTAACAATTTATAAATTAAGAATCCACCCAGTAAACAGGCTGGGATCAACAAGCACAATGCTACTGATCCTAACACTATACCAACTATTTGTGATGTTGATAAGCTGCTTTCGGTTGGACTATCGTTTGGTGCACTGTTAGACAAATATCTTATATTTTCACTTTTACCAGATCTGTGTCTGTAGTATTGGTATTCATAACTATCTGGTCTTTCATAAAGTTGAATACATTTGTCAAATTTTGGGCGCCACCAACAATAAGGAATGGAATCACAGCGTTCTTTGTTATCAGTATTGTTAATACAATTAAGCATTGATGCTGAGAGAAATGGTTTCTTTTTCTCATTCGTTGCAATAATTGACGATGATGTTGCCGTTAATATTCGCCGTCTAATATCCGCTTCACAATCTCTCTCATCCTCAGGAGGTTTAATGTACGGAACCACAATATCTCTAGATCCTCTTGAAATGATGTTTGACATTTGGTATTGGTTTGATAATCCAAGTTTATCAATGTAAGCCATATATCCTGTAGCACATGGTCCAGGTAGAGGAAGACATGAATTGTTTGGGGTGCGTCCGTTCTCGATGTTATAATTATCAATCCATAATGAGCAATATCCAAGCTTGAGCGGATACAACGATCCCATGATCGTTTTATTGTAAATCATTGCCATATTTTGAATCATGTATGTTACATTTACACCTTTAATGTAACTTTTGACATTTTCAATCGTCAAAACGCAATAATCTATGCTTTGACAAGTTTCTGAATTAACATCAATGTAACTGATAACTGCTTTTTTTGTTATCTTTTCAATCAACAATCGCACAGGTGAAGATATTTTCATGTAAGTATTTGTCACCATAAAAACATCAGTTGTTACCGGTTGATGATAGCAAGAATCAAGGTAATCCGGATTATTGCTACTATTTCCATTTCTGGCACTGTATCTGATTCGGATTTCTTGTATTTTGCCCTTTATATAAAAATCTGTATCCAGTGGCATTTTATGAGAAGGAATAACGTAAACAACTTCAGAAAAAGGATGTTTTCCGTTAAGAATTAATTCATGGAATGTTTCCAGTTGATGTTCCGATCCCCAATCACTCACTATTAATGCAATGGGGTTAGATCTATATTCCCATTCATCATACATGTGAGCTCCATGAACGATAAATTCGTCATCAAACAATTCTGAAACCATATTTGTAGAAGCATAATTTCCTATAATTTTAGAATTACCTTTATATGGTCCTACATTTTTATTGAAAATGTCAACACCAAGCAAGCTTATATTTTCATATATTAACTGACTCATACGATAGTCATAAGGAATGCGATTATAATCATACTGAGAACCATTTTTCAGTTGTTCAAGAAGGAATTTCATCGTAGGATGAGACACATTGTACACAGCATTACCATTAATATGATTTTTTAATGTTGATTGAACTTCATTCATCATCATGTCCCATCTGTCTCCTTTGTATGTTGATCCTAAAATCGCAAATGGTCGTTCACGTTCTATTTCTTCAGCCAAGGCATCAAGAAATCCTGCTTTTATTGGATGAGAGTCCATTTCCATTAAATACCAAACATCATAATCTTGTTTACCGAAAAATTCACTAATAATGCGAAATTGTTCATTAGGTCCGTTAACCCATAAAGAATTCGTGTAATATTGATGTGGATTGTAGATATCCTCATTTTCATTTATTTTGCAATCATGCAAAAATAAATTCTGAAAACATTTGGACCATGATAGATTGCCATTAATAAAACTCTTACGAAAATAGTTAAGAAGAGGACTGACATATCGTTTTCCATAGCCTTGATTTAAATCTTGAGAATAACTCAAATACAGATCAAATGAGTTATTTTGATGTTGATCCCCACATGGAATAAACTGCGATTCCCAAGATTTGAATGATTGTTCTATGCTCGCGTAATCTTTGGGAGAGAATGGTCTTACAATTGCCATATTTAAAGCATCAACGAAAGTTAAAAGTCCCAGAATGATAACATACATTACAAATAAAAGGTTCGTACAGTACTTGGTTGTATATCTTTTTTCATTTTTTAAAAAGGTATGATGGATGACCAGTGGACTGTTTAATTTTCACTCAAAGATTGTTAATTAAGTGTACGTTAATCATGTCTACTGGACCACTTGTGTTTTTACTTAATAACTGTACTTACCAATCAGACAAGCACCTTGCATTTTGTGGTTCAGTCTTCACTCGATGGTTCAGTCTTCACTCGATGGTTCAGTCTTCACTCGATGGTTCAGTCTTCACTCGATGGTTCAGTCTTCACTCGATGGTTCAGTCTTCACTCGATGGTTCGTGTGGTCAAAAAAAATGAAAAATCATTGATCAATTTGTTATTGCGGTTTTAATAATCTAAATGTTTTTTTTGTTTTTAATATTGACAAAAGTAGCGCAAAGTGTAATCTTAGATTCTGATTTGCGGAAAGATCAAGTCTTTAACGATTGGATTTATGTTCTGAATGATCAATTCCTACCATGGAATGGTGGTATTACTGAAAAACTAATTAATGATACATTTTTAGACAATGGCCATCATGTGATATTTCAACATATCGATGGGAACCTTTATCTCTATGATCCTTTTAAATATTGTTTGCATAATGTGTCAACAAATGGACATATTAATCCAGGATATTATAAAACTAGATGTTTGGCTCTTGTCTCCATTATAAAGGCTGTTATCAATGATGGCACTGCTGTTTTCGCAAAAAAAATAGTAAATTTCGAGTTTGTGTGGTCATTGGACGATTTTGCTTCATGGAACAATCATTTAGTTGAAGATAGTAAGACGCGTCAATCCTTTTATGTTGGATTAGGAGCAGTAAGATGTTGGAATAAAAATACACTTGCATTTCCTTTTTTTGGCAGTCATTCTGGTTGGAACATTAATACTACCAGTAATTTTTCCGATGGTACTATTTATGATTATACTACTGGCATTGCAAATAAAAAAGGAGTTGCAATTTTTCGTGGTGGCGTTGATCGAGGATGTTCTTTTGAAAAAGATACTGTTTTAGATTTTAACTCATGGTCAGCAATTCATGATCATTCAAGAAAAAAATGTGGACGTCAATTGTTGATTGATGTTGCCAAAAAAAATTCACATTTCGTTGATTATCAAGGATCCAATGATACATTTATCTCTCTTGTTGATCAAAGTAAAATCTATCGATATGTTTTATCAGTAGAAGGATTTGGAGGATGGACAGATAGACTTTTTGATCTCATTTCCAAAAGTAAAATGGTGGTGATGGATCAAGAACATCCATGTGATCAATGGTTTGAACCATTATTGAAACCATTTGTTCATTATATTCCAATAGCCCATGATTTTCGTAATTTACCTGCTCGTGTAGCTTGGGCCAATGCTCATCCAAATGCAGTAATCCAAATTCAAAGAAAAGCTAGACTATTTGCACGAAAATATTTAAGTAAAAATGGAATAATTTCTTATGCTAAAGCATTTCTTTCACTTTATACTGCTCGTGTCAAATATCATGTCAACTTACGAAAAGGATCTAATTTATTTGAAAATACAAAGAAATGAAATTGTGTTTTCAAATTGAATCAATAAATCAAGCTTTTGAGCTCTTTGTTGGTTTTGTCATTGGTTTACGGGCCCGAACTCCTTTTTTGCTGGTCTTCTTAGATGCTCCATGTTTATCATCCAAATTGGCATATTCCTTGGCCTTCCATTTTTCCATCATCACAGTGTATGCCTTTTTAAATTCATTCAAATCGGCTGAGTACAAATCCACTGCAGTCATCTTGGCTAGTTCAGCCATTTCCTCCTCTTTTTTTCGTTGATCTTCTTGTAATTTTTCAATCATTTCCATAGTTTGATTAACAATAGGCATTTTAATAAGATAAAAAAAATCACTATAATCACCGTCTTGTTGTCCAGTGGCTTCATTGTTGGGTAATGTTTCATCATCATCGTCTTTCATATGATTGCCATCAAGCGCCTTTTTCTTTGGAAACCTACTAAACTTTCTATCATCAAGCAGTTTAACTACTTCTGCTCGTTTTTTCTTTCTTACTGTAAAATCATCGTCATCGTCAATTTCATATTTAATAAAACGCACTTTTTCAGATACTTGTCGACAGTGTTGTTCCAGTTCATTTAACATGTATTTTTTACGTTTTTCATAAAATTGGATTCGATATTCAATGAAATCTTCCAGAATTTCAAGAGAACTATCATAGTGATGTAAGAGACCATCTGGCGTGTATAAATTCATATTCTTTGTTGAAATGTACGAAGACAGCTTGAGTAGTTTTTCAAGATTTTCATCAGTGATTTTCTCTAATTGGTCTGGTTGAAACGTCACAACACATGTAATCGCCACATCATCTGAATCCACTTCAACATACTTAATCAATTTGGGACTGGTGTCCCACAGTTTTTCCAAATAATTTTTATAACCTTCGAAAGATTTTGCAGATTTTGTACCAACTGGAATTTCTGTGACTGTCACTTGATCACCAGATTTCTTATAAACTCCTGTTACCTTATATCTGCTATTGGCCACGGTAGTGACTGTGCCTTGAAATCCACGGAAATATGGAATCATCTCTTCCATTTCTTCATTTCGGAATTTTCGTTCAATGTTTTTCACAATATCTTCTACGTTGTAGGATGATATATCGGTGCTCCAACCAGTACCAATACCTCTTGATCCATTTAATAAGACCATAGGCAATAATGGTACATAAAATTTAGGTTCGTAATATTTTCCTTCATCAAATGTGTAATCTAATAAAGGAGTATCCCTAGCATCAAACAGATATTTAACAATAGGATTCAAACAAGTAAAGATATACCTTGCCGCAGCATGATCTCCTCCATTATCAATACGAGTACCAAATTCTCCCTCTGGCATCAACAAATTAACGTTATTTGATCCAACATAATCTTGCCCCATCAAAACAATAGCTTCATAAAGACTGGCGGCTCCATGGTGATAATTGGTTTTTTCACTAATATATCCCCCAAATTGTTCAACTTTCATCTCTTTAACTAAGTTTCGTTTTAAACAACAATATAAAATTTTCCGTTGAGATGGTTTAAATCCATCAATAAGATTGGCAAGACTTCGGTAACAATCGGCTACCGAAAATTGAATTAACTCTGAATTCAAAAAATCGAAATAATTTACAGTATTTCCTTTTTGAAATGAAAAATCAACAGAGTCTCGAGCAATTTTTACCAAAAATTTCGCTAACCAATCTTTTCGGTAATCTTCAAATCCCGAATCAAATGCCAATTGGAAACTGGTCTCACAGTAATCTTTAGCTGT
>Ga0206844_10243_pt1 | contig 16004 bp, 12 predicted proteins | sample Alteio_BWOrgCont_22_FD_152907 | JGI IMG/M metagenome (GOLD analysis project Ga0206844, IMG submission 152907) | Enriched cells from forest soil in Barre Woods Harvard Forest LTER site, Petersham, Massachusetts, United States -... | ecosystem: Environmental > Terrestrial > Soil > Temperate forest >...
CAACAAATAATGTTACAAAATAAATCAAACAGGTGCCGGAGAGATTAAACAACCGCTAACATTAAATTGGTTGTAAACTTCAATAAAATCACGCGCTATCGAAATTACAGTTTCGTCGCAACCCAACAGCTTCGCATCTATCGTATAATGCCATACATTCTGAGGTTTTTTCAGAGGAAGTTTCAAACCCTGTAAAATACGATTAAATGCAATCGTTGACATCTTCTCATCAGCTCCTAATTTATATTTCTGATAAATTTTATATAAATTTGGTAAACTAACACAACATTGCTCTTCGGTTTCTAAAACTAAAGCAATCAAACAACTTTTCAGTGGAGGAGAAATCGCATTCCAAATACCAGAAGCTTTCGCATAAGTTACTGGTAAAGCCTTTAGTATTGTGCGCAGACCAGTAATATCATAAGTCATCAAAAATTCAAATATTGATCTTATGTTTGCAGAATCATTGATGTATTCCGCAAAATCAACAAAATATTGAGCATTATTATCATATTTATTACTTCCAGTATTAATAAAGTTACGACGTTTCATTCCTTGCGCTTGACTAATACAATAATCATAATTACTGCAACCCATAAATTCTAAACAATTCTCAACTTTCACTTTGTCGATCCCTTTACGTTCCAGCAAAAAATAGGAGGCATCAACCATATTTTTCAAAACATCATTATCTTCGTGCTTTTGGGTGCTACTCTTATTACTCATTTCATTAATCAACACAAATCGTTTACCCGCCAATTGAGAATTAAAATTCTCAGTTATATCGCGAAATGTTGCACAAATTAAACCTTTGCCTCCTAAAATATGAGTGATAATAGCACTAGGAATGAGCCCTTTTCCTATGCCCTCTTTCCCGTTAGTGATCATAATCATCTCGGATTTAGTATTTGTTTGCAACATATTCGCATACCATATATAAAAACCAGCAGCAATTCTAGCGTCTTCGCAAGCATTTACTTCAAATATATGTTTCTTAAATAAATGAGTCCGTGTTTCCCAGTCTATAGGTAAAGGTTTGTCTTCACACATAAAACCACAATCTAATGAAAATTCATCAATATCTGTAGATTGTAATAAATTGTAATTACTAAATGTTATTAATGACGCAAATTTTGATATCAATGTTGACAAACTTAAACGTTTTCCATTACAATGAACTGAAAAATCATTCACGCTAAACTTTTTATGTATATTAAAATGATCATTTATTGCAGAACGATGATTCTTCGTTATTAATAAACCATTCACTAATCGTACAGTTTTTAACAATAAATTTACAGAGTTCATGTAAAACTCATCTACGCTTTCAAATACTTGACCAGATAGTGACAACAAATCCCCAAAAACGGTTTTATCACTGTAATCAAATTTGCGTGTATTAATTATCTTTGGTCGCTCTATAATTTCAAATGGTTTACAAACTACACGATGGGGAGCTATTTTACTATTAATAGTTGTGATAAATAAATCCAGTTGACTTTGGTCACATTTCTTAATGATCATTCCATCATGAATTAACGCATTTATAACAATGCCAGTGCAAGAATCAGCAATAGTCATGATTTTATCTAAGATAATACGTTCCTCTCGAAAATACACATGCGCAAAAGGCTGATCCTGCTGTGACGTAAATTCAAAAATTTCAGTAAATAGTTCTTGCACTTCAGGATTCTGGTGACGATATAATTTAGTATCATTAATTTGCGCAATCAAAAGATGTTTAAAATCTTGGCCTTGAGATGATAGCCACTCTTTTCTATTCGCACAATAATTTGACAGTTTAGTGTGTTTGAAATAATGCTTTTTCATCAGTTCCAAAACTACCATGGGTTCACAATTTTCAATATTTATATGATAAAAATTCTCATGGCATAAATATTCACTTAAATAGTTACTGACGTTTTGTAAAGATCCATCAGCATAAAGTCGCATATTCCCCACTTCATCAGCAGTCGATGGAGAATAATATCTTTTGATTGATCCGCGATGCTCAAAATGGTCCATTAAAAAACAAAAATCATTTAATCTCCTCTCATCGGCACTTTGCAATTTGTCACTCACATATGGTATACTACTCAAAATATCACTCTTCAATAACTCAACAATTTGTTCCATAGAAACTGTCTCCTCGATACAATAAACGCGTTTCGCGTGAGTTTCGGTAATCGTTGATGACGTTAAATTAAGTTCGCTGGATGCATCACGGGTTTCACTTATTAATAATGATGTTAAATTCAATTCATGTTTAATCATAAAATCCCTCATATTTTGTGTATACATTGAAGAGTTGCACATGTTACAAATCGGACGTAAGTTAGAAACAGAATCTTTGCCTCCAGTGGCCACTGATATTACATGGCCGCACACAAAATTTAAAATTGTGATATTTGTCACGTTACAACACATACATTTAGATTTGGCAATATCCTCTCCAATATATGTATTCCAGACTAATATTTTAATATACTTCGGCACTGGTATACGCTTTTCTTTTTGTTGTTTTCTGGCAAACATTTTAATAAATATAGATACATATTTTTTCAATTTAGTTTTCATAATAATAACCTCAACGTATATTAATGATTAATTAAGCAACAATTGACACCATAAACATAATGTACCCATATAAAATTACAACCTAGGCAATCATACCAAGACCGTCTTTAATTTCTACCAAAATTTGACAATGATCAAATTCTAAAATAAAATCAGGTATATATTCACATAGACCAATAGGCTCATACTGATATTTTCACTTCCGCTCATCAAATATAAATGCCCATTTTGCTTCAAGTCGTGATCCAAACAAAAACACCGTTAGGTCCTTTCGTTGCTATGCCTCGTCGAAAATATTTTTGATACGGCATGGTTAATACTCAAAGTCTTTCAATTTAATATTAAAACAAGGGCAAGAAAACGGTTAAAACTTCTTGGTCGTTGTATGTAATCTCAGCAGCCCACAATATCCCTACACCCAGCCTCATGTGTTTTATCACACAGATTCAAACTACAAAAACAATCACAGTACCAAATAACTCAAAGTAGTATTGATATGCGTCATATCCATTACGACATTGTCATTTATGTTACCAAGTCCACATAATCGAGGAGTCTCATCTAGGTTTCCTTCAGCACAAGCTCAAATAATGTCGGAGTTCATTTATGAGCGCATTATTCATTTAACCGTTAATAAAGACCCACATTATCACATACAATTCTAACTACTCAATAATTATATATTATTAAGTAGTTCATATAGTGATGGAAGATACACATAACCCCACAAATCCTAACGATGGAACTGGTCGTACGTGTGATGATAATCCATATCGATATAGGTATTTTGTAAAAGCATTTAAGGATAAAATTGATTTCGATTTTAATGCTGATGGACGCATTGCTGGTAACACTCACAACGCAAAAGATATCATGTGGTTATACGTACGCCATGGCGATCAAATAGTTAATCATTGGTATCGTAGTGATTTACCAAGATACAAGCAATTTGAATATTTTAATCAACACAGAAAAATATTTACAGATAAGTCAGAATACCATAAATATTACAAAACTGAAACTACGCAAAAACAGCTCGCATCTTTACGTAATTTAGAAAATTTTGGATATGATATCGCTATTGGAAATTTGATGTATACATTTAATGATACCATCCTGTCAAATCAAAATAAATATGCCAACATTAATCTATACCGAACATCTCAATACAAGTATCATCTTAAGCTGCACAATAATCAATATCGATTTCAAGGTCTTGTTTCAACAGCTTACTTCTATTTAAACTCTCAAGATTACGGCAATCTTCTTATTTTAATCAAATTACCCGATGGCTTTCCATGCCTTACTGGCTTTAATGATGCAGAAAGCGAATGTCTTTTACCAACAAACATATATTTTCGTAATTTTGTCAAGTTGGATAATTGGACTATCTACTTGAGTGATCCTGGATTATATCCAACCAGTTGGGAATTGTGGTTAACATCTTGGCCAACAATCATCTCTTCAAGATACAAAGAGTTTCTTGATAACGACATATTTACAGCAGATATAAAAGCACAATTCGCCTTTTTATTCATGCTCAATAATGAAAGATTTTGGAAGTGGTATCTCACATATAAAAAAGATTTTAATTGGAGTCGATGGCCCATGTTTCCGATCAATATTGATGCATTGTTAGAATTATTACCGGAAAATACAGCAACAGACACACTCCATATTTTATTTTATGCAAATTTATTGAAATTTCAGCTCAATATGTTTCAAGATACGCAAGTTCTTTTACAAAATTGTGATCTTCTAGATCGTTTAAAACAAGGAAAAGCCATCAAACAATTTGACAAAAATTATTATACCTATGATGATCAATATCTTTTTAAAATTGTCGATTCGCCGGTAGAGACTGCCATTGATATTGCAGTTTATAATACAGATGTTTACGTTGTTCGATGTTTCAATGATGTCGTTCTCGAAGGAATGATTTTGCACAATTTAGACGGCAATACATTATTTAATAGGCAGTATACTTGGTTTGCTTGTGGCCAAAAAAGTTATTTGGTCACGGATGCCTTTAGCGATGCACACATACTAAGTCAAATCGCCAGCACATTAACTGAAAACGATCGGCTTGGAATTTTATTACAATTACTAACCGGATTATGGTTCGCTGAGCAATCTTCCAAATTCAATCACAATGATTTAACTTCAGCAAACATAGCTTTGTTGGACAAAAACTATCAAGCCACTGAAGTCAAAATATTGGGAATACCTGTAAAAATTCCAAAATGCAGATTTGTCGTCAAATTGATTAATTTCGATCACAGTCGAATTACAGATCATGGAGGATGGGATATCATAAATGCAAAAACGTTGCCTGATGATCAAGCCACAATCGCCTATGTTTATGGAAAAGATATACACGATGTTCTCAAAAATCAAGATCTTATATCAAAAGATAATCAAAGAGATATTGATCTTTTATTATTGCTAGAAATCATCCAAAACGAATCTTCGCCGTGCACAAATGTAATTAATACGTTTCAAACGTAGTCACATTCACTGAATAGCATCGTTATCAATAATTTCCCACAAATATATTATTTAAATTTAGATCAACCACATATGAAAGTTTACACTACTTTTTGTGATACAGAAGTAATCGAAGCACTAAAGAAAACAATGAAATATTCAATAGAAAAATTTAGCCTCACCGTTATATTGAATATGGTAAGAGAAATCTTAGGCTGTGACAAAGTTTCAAAAATGTTTGTTCACAATTTCTCAAATGTACAACAATACACTGATTTTTGTGAATCTCAAGTTATTGAAATTCTAAAAAACACAATGAAAACATCAACCGAAAGATTGAATTCTAGTAATATTTTGAATATGGTGAGTCAAATTTTGGTCAGTGACAAAGTTTCTAATACATTGATAATGACCAAAACATAATAAATTCATTTTCAGTAACATCTCTCCTTAATACATCAAAATTACTTTGGACAAAATTAGAAAGTAAATATCACTACAATCATTGACAATTGAAAATAACTTTATTTGGCATCACAACCCACATTACCACTTCTACTTCTCAAAATTTGGTCTCTCAAATGATAACTTCCATTGGTGTCTCGGTAAATACACATTATCACCAATACTAAAATTAATCGAGGATTCAGTTTGAATAACACCATCAAAAATCCAATCCCAGGAGATTCGCTTGGAATACACCAACCACTTCCACCTAGCCCACATTGCAGTCGTTTCATGATCTTTTCATCGTCTTCGTCTTCGTCTTTAAAGTTGTCATTATCATCAGTGTCATCATCGTCAATAAATTCGTCAGTCTTCGTTGTCATACTAGATATTCCACTCGCAAAATGCATAAATGACTCAATATAATCCTTATCGGAACCGTGAAACCTGTGAAAATTAGCTAAATAAAGTCCACGCGTGGCGGTGATAGCATTATCTAGATCATCTATCATTTTTGATTTCGATCGATCACTTAATCCATCCATTAATTGATCACACCACCATTGAAACTGTTTTTCGTGGACATCGCAATTTATATGCTCTACTTTTGTAGCGGCATTATTGGCCAATATTCGTTCAACAATTTGAACGAATTAAAACAGCATCTCGACTTGGACTTGATTTCAAAAACTCAATGATTTTCGATCCATAAGATGCAATTGCCATTTGATGATAAATACAAACTTATTTATTCATATTATTTTTTTGTCAAAATTTATTTTGTAGTTATCTTCGCGTACCATTGCAATTACACCAATATATGGACTTTAGGACGTTGCAAAACGTTTAAGATAGAGATTAAAATAACGATTGCGACTGATGATGATATATGCATCTTTATCAAAATACCTAGGATTATAGTCTCTAATGTGTTACACAAACGCTCTGCTAATTAGTTTGGCTCCTCCTTTTTGTTTCATTGGCATTATAATACTAGTTATGATTCTTAATTCAGCTGTAAAATTTTTCACATTCCTCAGGATATATGAATTTTGGCATATTAATTATATATTTCAAAACATGGTATGTATCAAAGGCTCGACTAAAACGTTTTATACTGGAAAGGAATTCTGAAAAATCATCATACATTCCAATAACAGAGATACCAAAACAATCTGGACCATCTGCGATTTCACGAATGGCCAAATATTTCTCTGATCCACTTACCGGAATAACATTATCTTTGGATAAATCGTCGGCGTTATCGTTGTTTATTTTTGTAACATGGAATATGTCATAGTCAGCATCTATCGCTTTGGTTTTTAAATAATCTAGGTATTGGGGGTTTACATTAGAACTATTCTTACCAAATGACAAAATTGGAATTTGCACAATCCAATCAATGCCATCACATTACAACAGCAGTCATATTGATGCTAAAGTAGGGGTTACGACCTCTGTAAAAAAAAAAGACGGTGGCCATCTTCTTTTTTTGATTATGCATTATTCTGTACTATAAATGTCATTTGATTTTGGATATCTGTACATTAGATATCATTTCGCGTATGATATCCATGACACATGCAAACTGGGCTCTACAGAAAACATAGTTCAGAGAGACGCAACATATGCAACTGGAGAATATCATCGTGGATTCTTTTATTTGGTCATTGAAGTTGATTTAGATAAAATGAGACTCTTAGAAAAAATGATGCATAGATATTTTAAAAGCATCGGAATGTGGATGAATTCTAATGGTGGTACAGAATTTTACAAAAAAGATATTGTAGAATTAATTATTCCATATTTACAAAATACCTCAGTTAAATTTAAAGTCTTATCGAAAACTGAAATTTCTAAGTTAATTAGAATTATAAAGATCAAAGATAATTTCAATAATCATTGAAAATGGCTTTACTGCAGTCAATGCAAAGTAAAGCTATTTTGCCTAAATCTTATCAAGTTGAAATCATTGATAAAGCTTGTGAGTTTTTTAAAACGAGCAACAATGGAGTCTTAATTATGCCATGCGGAACAGGTAAAACATTTATGTCTATCTGGATTGCCAAAAAATTAGACGTTAAAAATGTTTTGGTTGCCGTCTCTAACAAATTATTGCTTGCACAGTGGACAGCCTCAATACAAACAATTTTTAGTGATACAGATGACTCATCTTGCGTTTCCTTGTTATCAGTGGATGCTTCAGTATCAACTGACGATGTCAAAAACTTTTTGGCAAACAGCACCAAATATCAGTTTGTTGTCACAACCTATGCATCCTGTCACAAATTGCTCTCACTAGCTCACAATTTTGATCTAAAAATACTAGACGAGTGTCATCACTTAAACCATATTCAACAGGCAAAAACTGATGACATGACTAGAAAATATATCAACATTATGCAAATACAAACAAAGTTGATGTTATCATTAACCGCAACACCAACATCGACTACGATGAATCCGGATTATTTTGGGGAAATTATTGATTCTCGATCAATTAAATGGGCCATTGACAATCGTGTTATCTGTGATCATGATTTGCGGACAATCGTCACATATGAAACAACAGATAGGTTACTTCATTGCGCACAGACTATGATGAGATCTATAATAAATGACCAATCAAGACATTTATTGTGTTATTCCAACAGCATTCAAAGTTGTCAACAAATTGTCTCATACCTTAACGAGTTATTTGATAATGAAGAATTTCAAAGTTTAAAACCAAATTTGTATGTGTCTACTTTTTACAGTAGTAGTGGATTAGATGGAGAAACGATTGTGTCAAACTTTATTAACTCACAATTTGGTATTATCAGTTGTGTTTATTGTTTAGGAGAGGGATTTGATTGTCCACAGATTGATGGTGTAGTGTTTGCTGAAAATATGTCATCAAACATACGAATCATTCAGTCAATAATGAGAGCAAGTCGAAAAAATCCAAAACGACCAGATAAAATTGCTTCTATTTTGTTACCATGTATAAAAGATTGGGCAGACGACAACAGTGAAGACTATCTAAAAATTCATCAAGTTATTGCTCAAATGGAGTCTGGAGGCATAACAGCTGTTAACAAAATTCAAGTTTATAGTGCACAAACACATGACTCAGATAGTGTCGCCAAAGAGGAAATGAACATATCAAAACATGCTGATGTCAAAGAATCAGACTACATTTGCCCTCAGTGTTTATACCATACGCCTAAAAAGAGTAATATCCAGTATCACTTGGAAAGAAAAAGACCATGTGTCCAGAAAACAGATGTCATACTAACTCCGGAAATTAAAATTATAGTCTTGAGAAATCGAATCTATTGTGCACCAGTCACCGCGATGGTCACAGTTACCGCGATGGTCACAGTTCCTAATGTAACTCCAGTTATTACCACAATTAATAATTATTGCACAATGTATCAAACTATTAACAATCATAACACTCTCAATAATTATGTTGTTAAGTTTGATACTGTTGACAAATTTAAAAAACTTCTTGAATACACTGGCAAAGATGTTATAAATTTGCGTGACCATGCAGAAATATTGTTTGAAAGTGACGTTTCTAAAATGAAAAAAGGTCTCCCAAAAAAGACATATCGCATGGACGAATCCAGAATTTTTCAACTCATAGATCAACTAACTAAAATCAAAGCACATGAATTTCAAAAAATCAACAGTTTATTTGATTTAAAAACAAAAAAAATTAATTTATACTGTGATGATGCTTGGGATTCTTATTTAACAAACGATGGTATTAACAGAATTTTAGAAACAATGAAACTCACATATTTTTGTGAGTATGAAGTATATTTGATCAAAAAACTTTATAACCCAAGAATTGATGCATACAGTTATAATACTGCCAAAAATTACTTGGAAGAATTTTATTCATTTATTGCTATTTTTGACATTTATCCAGAGGTTTATCAACAAACAGATCGAGACCTCATAGAACAACAAATTAAAGAACATAATGACTATCACATATCAGAAGAATGCCAAACCATTTATAATGAACAAAAAGCAAAATTGACCAAAGCTAGGATCAATGAAGTCCGACGAGAATTGGTTAATATCATTAAAATAAACACAATTTATAAGACCGAAGAAATCAATAAAGAAATCATTGGTCTTATGCAAACTGACAAAGAATTTCAAGATATGATGTTGGATAAGTCACAAAGTCGTATGTTATTGCATTCAAATCTTGTAATGGCCACAATTGAACAATAAATTACACATCTTTGCAGCAAAACGTTACTGTTTCTTTAATAAGGAGAATGGCCTGACACCTTGCTAATGTTTACTTGTTGATGAGCCGATTTTGATGACCTTGTTTAGGATTGGGTTTCTTTCTCGAGTTATAGAAAAACTCACATACATATGATACGGTAAAGAAACCCAATCATATCAACTTTATTAAACTTAGCACTAGATTCCGGTATTAATGCAATGGTTACAAAATACACAGTAAAATTTACAACAAAAGTTGCAAATAGGCCATTTTATGGTAAAATATACAATATGGTTATATCCAACTCAGATGGAAAAATCTTTTTCAAACTCAAAAGAATATGAATTCCTGTATATAGATGTTAATTCTTTTTAAAAAAATGATGGATAATTAAGATATCTGACATAACTACAGTTGTATTACATATCTTAATGCCAATTTGTCAATTTCGTGAAAAATATGGTAAGAAATGTGCTGAATTTTTCATTTCGCAAGATTATTTCACTGAGCAATGTGAAAAGCATAGGGACATAAAACAGTGTCAGTATAAGACCGGTTACAGTTCCATTTGTGGAGAAATTATTGCACAAACAAGTAACCTGTGTGCCCAGCACATGTGTCAAGCTGAAAAATGTAAAGAAAAAGTTTGGGATTCCAAATTTTGTATTCGGCATAAATGTTTCTTTTGTCGTAACCAAAGAGAAAATGATGAAACTCCAACATGCATTTCGTGTCGCTGTCCCATTGATGGATGTCATAGCCCACTCAAAAATAGGTTTTGGGTGAAACGGTATTGTCCGCCTGTAGCAGATAAATTTTGTGAATATCATGTCTGTTCCTTTCCGGTTAAAGAAATATCGGATGATAGACCGCACATGCGGGATCAGTCGCCACCTTGTCAATACACCGATGATTGGCACAAGGATAAAGATTCAAAGGCATACTGCATTAGACACAAGTGTCTAAAAATAGGTTGTGACCGACCTATCGTGGCCAAAAATACTCGTGAAAATCCTACAGGAACAGTTGATGGGGATATATTTGCTTACTCTTTTTACTGTGAAGAACACACATGTGCACACAAAATGCATGTTTGTATTGAACCGAAAGTTGAGGAAAAGCAGGCATGTTGCAAACATCTTCTCTGTTTCTGCGGAGAACCCGCAGTTGACGAATTACGATATTCTGGTTTCTGCCAAGCACATAAGTGTATCAAACTAGGATGTGATCAGAAGATATTCTCAGACAAAGACAAAACATGTCGTGATCACGCATTTTGGTATTACAATGAATACGTTGTACCAAAATGTGCCAATCCGCAGTGTGACAAAAAAAGCAGTAAAATTGGTATGTCGCGTAGGCACAATTGTTTGAGTAAAGTTTTCGATGGTGGTACTTTTACCAAATATTGTGACGCTTGTCGATGCAAGTACATCATTGATGACGACGGTAACGGTTGTGACTGCTTAAAAATAAATAACAATTACTGTGTAAGCCATGTTTGTAGCACAATGCCTTGTTAAAGTGATAGGCAGTTAATTATACGCCCACAAAGCGGTAAAACATAAAAAAGATAATGAATGGGCGGCTACAATTATAAGCATACAAAATTAATAGATTATAATATAGTGTACAACGATAATGGTCAAAACTCCATATCCCACAGGTCAAAAAACTCCCGAAGGGATGTGCAGGCAGTGGCCGGGTGAACCAGATATCGATTGCAATGAGTTTTCTCTCTGGAGGGATCTATTGGATAAGATGCTCAGATTGAATCTGACAAATGACGAAATAGGCAGTGTACTTCTATTTACGGGTCGATGCGATACCATAATTACAGCAAAATATTATCATGATATGCACCACATATCATGGTTCGACCCCAAACAATTTGATGCGCGAAAACTCACTGCGATTGCAAATGATCGCAATCCCGTGTCTCCAGAGTTCGGTGTGCCTAACAGCATCGCTGAAAAGACTCTGTTTAAGTTTGTCACTGATCAAGATTTCACCGACGGCACCGAGAAAGAATTGAAGGCAGTCGATCTGCATCTGTTTACACCTGATCGAGTTTTTAATGTAGCAATGCCACGAATAATTAAAAATTTGTTCTCACTGTCTAAGAGAGTGAGTATGGTCTTAAATTACCCACTAGTGACCTACAGGGGCATCGAAATTGCAACTCGCAATCTAGAACTTTGTGACCTAGAGATCGGTGATCCAATATACATCAATAATTTTATGTCGACCTCCATTTCATGCTTAGTGGCAGGATATTTCATGGGAAAAAGTAGATTAACGGCACTCAGGACGACAGGTAAAACAAAGTGCGGCGTCATGTACAAATTCTTGATCCCACCCCACACGAGATGCATACCAACAATGGGAATACACTATCTACCAGAGGAGTGCGAAATCATCTTGGTTCCCGATAAAAAGGTTAACTGGCATGTGACGGACAAAGACATAACAACAAATTATAATGGGCAACCAACACTTCTATTGACCGTCGAGGGCAAACATCAAGATCAAAATTCCGGTACCTGTCTTGGTTTCTTTGATGCAATATAACATCAAAAACAGATAATAAAAAACATAGGATGTTCGGTTTTGTATTGAACAAGGCTATCCTTGGCCGTACAATGATAGATTTTGATCATCCTGACCTTTATGAATGGCTATGCATCCATGCAGCATAATCGACTCAGGACATACTAATATAATTTTAGACAAATATTTGATGAAAAATAATCTGTGGCCATATTCATGTCATCGACCAGCATTATTACAAAGATGTGAAGTCAACTATTGTCACGGTCATCGATAAAACCAATGATCGCGGTCACTTATCTTGGGATACAGTCGCACAAAAAGTTCAATCAACTACATCCATCACATCAACGGCACAAATATCTATATCAATAACCCATTCATTAACACCGCACGACTAACAACAACGATATACTTCATTTCTTTCCGCTATCAGACTTTGCATCATAGATGATCTTTCATATTCTGAATGCAAAAACCAATCATTATGAATTCTCGTAGATGGATATCGGTTCACCATCCACCAATGTCCACACCATCTCTTCGCTTCACCCAAAATATTACCATGATCGCAACTCGATTTTTTATCAACACATACACGATGACCATACTTGCAACAAGCAAAAGAATATTTACCTTTCTTTACATTGGATACTTTGCAACGAGGACAAATAAAAATACGTTCTGTTAATTTTATTGGAAACAAAGCAGTTTATTCTGGGTATGGAATATTGTAGGGTTTAATGCTATTTGGGCTAACCAGTTTCTTGAAGATACTCAGCCAGACCAACAGAACCTTCATCAATTTCTCGTCGTAAATCTTCTTGAAAAATTATCGAGTCTTGTATAAACATTTTCACCAATAATCCAGTCAACTTTTATACAACAGATTTGCATTCTTGTAAATCTACATATTTTTCTAATTGTCTAGCACACTCTTGCAGCTCGTATGGTGTTTAAGAGTAATACAAGAGCCTAGCGATATGTGTTCAGCGTCTTTTGGCAAGTCATGTAATATCTCCTCCAACGACTTTTGTAAATAGTGATATGTAAGAGGAAAATTTCTCGGTGACATTCAGTATGTACTCATAGATTAGTGGGTTATATTTAATATAATTATTTCATACATGTTATCTCCACCGAGTCAACCAAAAGTTTATAAATCTGGACATAAAATTTCAGATTTAGTTTCTTCTATCTCGTATTCATTCATACAATTACTTGAATCGATATTAGTTATTATTGACAAAAAGCATTTATATGCACAGTCACTGGTCACCATCTGTTTATATGCGATGTGATCTGATTTTTAACTCCTAATTTGATAGCTCGATCTCATAATCTTAATGTAATCTTTGACCTTGGTTATAAAAGATGACCAACCCACACACGATGCGTATTCATCTGGCGCTGGCTTTGAAGTTAGAGATAATTGATACAGTTTTTCGTTGATGCTGCTATCATTAATTATCGTTTGGTATTCATGACTTGCTGGATCATAAATACAGGCCAACTCAAAGGAAGCAAATGGTTTTATACCGTCGCCGTCACCGCACGATGTTATCCCGAATTCATATGCGTCTTCATCATAAGTTGCAGGTTGAAATGGGGGTGGCGGAGGATTGCATAATAACAAATCATCAAATGACTCAAAAGACAATATAGGAATATTAGAACTACTACTATCAAAACCCCAATAACACTGATCAGCGACTTTAGTTTTCGGTTTTTCACTGCTAAAACTCAGACCATCATAAATATCTTCACGGAAAGATGATAATGTGTCATCAGTTGAGGTTTCGGCGTCGGTGTCCACCGGCAAGGTTAAATACTGCATTTTATGATCGCAATTATATTCATCTGATTTTGGTATTGCTTTGAGTTCTCGATTGATATTAGCACACCCGTTCACATAAAACAACATAACAAAACAAAACAGAACAGAACAGAATACCCTGCGTCAGTTCATCTATATCTAACACTTACGACAGCTTGGATCATAACCAAAACAACGGTCACAGACGGGATCACGGTCATTGGTGCAATAATAACAATCTGGGTCATCATCAAAACAATAATCACAGTAAGGCTCATAATCTACAACCTCAGATAATAATTCCAGATTCATAACTACCTCAACAATACAATGTCTTTATTGATGCTGCACTACACAAAGTCGTCATCTGTTTATTATTATCATAACTTGTTGATCGACTTTCATTTCAATACAAAACTCATAAATCTTCAGATCGAAACAAGCGAACACGATTGATTGGAATTTACATTTTCGTGACTACAACCACAGAAACACACGCATCTAAATTATCACACACATGTTGGTTTTGTTTGGATGTCAATTTGACTCGATCGATCACATACACTTTTTACATACAATGGATTATCGTTGATCAATTGTGATAAAAATTTCATTCCAATTCCGGTTAAGAACCTTGATGTTGCTGGAGTTGTCGTTGAGTAATCGATATTAACTGACACATATTTAAGGTTCTCTAGCCTCGAGATATGTGGGTGAACTGAGGTTTTCAAATCTTTATTCTTACACTTCAGTTTTTTTAATTTGATTAAATGTCCGATTTCGGAGGGGATGGTTTCAATATGATTGTCGTTCAAATGCAATTCTTCTAATTGAGTAAAATACCTTATTTCTGGTATTAACGATGAAATGGAGTTTTGATTCAAGCATAAAAATTCGAGATGTGTTAGATGTTTGATTTCTGGTGGCAAATACAAGATTCGGTTAGCACTTAAATCCAACCTTTTGAGTTGAGTAAGACCTTTAATTTCAATGGCGATAAATTCAATTTTATTAAAACTCAAATTTAAAGATTGTAATTTAGTCAAATGTTCTATTTCTGGGGGAATCACTTCGATTTCATTATGACTCAATGTTAGAGAGTTTAATTCAGTCAATAATTTGATATATGGCGGAATGATACGAATTCTCGTTAAATAAATATCTAACGTACGTAAATTTGGTAATTTCCATACTTCTTCAGACAAGTTTTCATCTGTGATATTTTCTCCGGAAATTGTTAACCATCTAAGATTTGATAGTCTTCTAATCTCATCAGGTATACATGTAAGATTGTTTCCAGCAAGAGTTAATATCTGCAAATTGATACTGATGGAGCCAAACATTGTTGATGGTAATAAAATTGTTTTTGAACAAAAACAAACAAATGCTTGAAGCTGCATTAATGATGTGATTTCTTCGGGAACAACAATGTCTTCTCCATGCATGATCAGCATACTCAAATTTTGCACATTTTCAATTTCCTTTGGAAATGATTTTGAATCTTCATGAATGATGTCCATACATGCCACAGATGGTTTATCAATGTATTTTACTGAGAATCGGGTACAATGGTGTGGCTTTTCTTGCGAACCGTTCAATTTATCTACAGCGTATTTTAGTACAAGTTTTACTTTGTCCATATTTATCTATGTCATCAAAAATAATTCATTTTTTTGAGTTACAAATTAAAATATACTTTGAATTGATTGATCGCGCCACCCAACGACAAATGTACTATTCGTAATCCGATATGCATAGATTAAAATAATGGCTATAAATACCAGTTCAATTCTTTTATGTTTTAATATGCGACGACGTTACGTACATATATTACAACATAATCCCACAAATTTTAATTCGACATTAATTTTAAAATTATAATTTATTATATAG
>Ga0206844_10240_pt2 | contig 15886 bp, 15 predicted proteins | sample Alteio_BWOrgCont_22_FD_152907 | JGI IMG/M metagenome (GOLD analysis project Ga0206844, IMG submission 152907) | Enriched cells from forest soil in Barre Woods Harvard Forest LTER site, Petersham, Massachusetts, United States -... | ecosystem: Environmental > Terrestrial > Soil > Temperate forest >...
AGGTTCGCTATAACAGTGAGTGGCTTGGGAAGCTGGATTTTAAGGAGATCTCTGAGCTGGCAGAAAATTTTACGTTCCAACAACTACTTGAGCGCCGCAACTTCCGAGACCGCTGGGAAAAGCACGAAGAAATTAGCTTCAGGGAAGGAATGTATCCGCTTATGCAGGGATACGATTCTGTGGCGGTGAAGTCCGACGTGGAACTTGGCGGTACCGACCAACTTTTTAATCTTTTGGCAGGGAGAAAGCTACAGGAACGCTATGGCCAAAAACCTCAGGACGTGATGACGACAAAGATGATATTCGGCCTTGATGGCCGCAAAATGTCCACGAGTTGGGGGAATGTGATTAACATAAATGATGAGCCGGGCGAGCAATTTGGCAAAGTTATGTCGCTCAGGGATGAACTTATCGAAGAATATTTTGAGGCGACCACCGATCTTCTGCATGAAGAGATAAAAGAACTGAAAGAAGAGCTGCCGCCGAAAAATCTCAAAGAGCGGCTCGGATTCGAGATAGTAAAGCGCTATCACGGAGAAAAGGCTGCGCGTGCCGCGCAAGAAAAATTCGCAAAGCTCTTTTCTCGAAAAGAAACTCCCGATGATGTGCCTGAGTTGAAGCTGAAAAAGGGGAGCACGACTGCCGTCGATATCGTGATCGCTTCCGGTGTGGCGAAGAGCAGGGGAGAGGCCCGACGACTGATTGAGCAGGGAGGGTTTGATCTCGCTGGAAAGACTCATAAAGATCCCCAATCGGAAATAACGCTCCACGGGGGTGAGGCCATAAAGGTAGGTAAAAAGCGGTTTTTTAAGGTAAAACTCTGATTAACAACTTATCCACAGAATGTCCTTGTTCGAGCGCCACGGATTGTTATAGTTATATCAGATCATACAAAAGTAAATAGGAATAATACCGGCCCTAAGAAGCCGTAAAATATCTCACTCACCCTGAGTCGCAGCAGTCTCCTCCCACTGGAGGAACCCCCACAAAGGCGCATACCATCTGGTCATGCGCCTTCTTTTTTTAATAATTAATTTTGCGCCTTATAGATCGCCAAGATCTGTGCGGCTGAAAGCGCGGTGTTGTAGACGCGAGCATTTTGAATAAGGCCATTAAAATAGTTTCCCGAGCTGTCAGCTGCTTTCCCGATGTCCAAGGCGTAAGTGGTAGTACTCATGGTGCCGCTTATGGAAAGCTGTCGATCGAGAACGCCGTCAACATAGGTGGTAAGGACGCTTCCGTTATAGGTCCCGACAATTTGGTACCATACACCATTTTGAAGCACGGTGCCGCCGCTCACGGATCGAGTATCCTCCGAGGTGCCGTTAATAAAAATCTCCGTCTCCGGAATATTATTGCTATACACCGCGAGCTGATATGATGGCCGCTTAGAAATCACTTTTTCGTCGGTGCTTGAGGCGTTCAACTTGACCCACGCCATGAGCGTCATGCCAGTGCTCAGGTTGAAAGCCGAACTATTTCCAGTGTTTGCGACATAGTCATTCGTTCCATTGAATGCTCCGGCGTAGCCATTGCTTCCCATCCCCGAGGAATAATAACTTCCGCTCGTCAGGCTTCCATTCCAGCTCCCCGTGGCATTGTTTCCTGAGTAATCATAGGCAACCGTTCCTGTTCCTTCGCCAAGCGTCCAATAGCCGATGAGAGAAGACATTCCATAGTCCAGTGGCTCGAGCGTGAGCGAGTCGCCAACTTCATAAAGGGACGCCTTTGTCCCGCCGTCGGTTGAAACCGCATCATTTGATCCGCCAAGGTCATATTTTTGCGATTCCATCGACGCGGTAAGTTCGTAATTCGTTCCGTCGGTCGTGTAGGTATAGTAAAGGCCGGTGGAAGAAGTGTTAGTAGGATCTAAGGGGAGAGATCCAATGGGACTTCCGCCGGGAATAGTATTCAGCGCCACGGGAAGCCAGCCGGTTCCGGTAATAGATCGTACGGTGCTCGAAGAGGCGCATTGATATGTCCATGACGCGGGGAGCGCTTGGAAAGAAAGTCCTTGGCACTGATCGCCGGCACTGCTCGTAGCGCTCGGGTCAGGAATCGAAACGTATACCACGGACGATGTGCCCAACGATCCTCCTTTCACCGTTTGAGTGTAAAGGCTGACCGCACTGTTCAATGTAAGCAGACTTGAGAGCCGATTTGAATCTCTTCCCTGCGCAAAAAGTTGTGCGGGATTTATGAGAACTAATGCCACGACGGCGAGTATGGCGATGATGCCCACGACGACAAGAAGTTCGATCAGCGTAAATCCTTTTCGATACATTATGTTAAGTGTAGCAGAACATTTGACCAACGTGAGCGGGTAAGGGGAATCGAACCCCTGTCATCAGCTTGGAAAGCTGAGGTAATGCCATTATACGATACCCGCAGTTCGTGATTTAATGTATCATTTTTACTTGCATTTTTCAATTATTTTTGCTAAAACTATGGTAATCAATTATGTTCAAATTTTCGCGACGCACCAAGGTTATAGCGGCTTTTGTTGTAGTGATTATCGTGGGATATGCCATTGCGGAATTCTGGCAGAGTCAGAATCAAATTCCAGAAGCATTTACGGACGCGAGATCCCAGGGAGCCATTATAGCCCAGAATATCGTTGACACATCAAACTCATCGACGGCTGAACTCGCAACAATCAATCAGCTTGATCAGCAAGGGAATTATTCCCAGGCGCTCACTTTAACAAACGGCTTAATCGCGCAAAGCGAGACACTGCGCAACCAAGCTGTCCAGCTTTCCACTCAGGTTGAAAATATGACGGAGGCGCTTTCGTCTATAAATTCCTTCAACGAGCAGCAGGCCGCGCTTGAGTCTATCGCAAGCCAACTCGCGCTCATTAATCAATTAGTCAATTACAGCGGCGACCTCGGACATCTTTCAGATGTGCTCCAACAGCGTTTTGAGGGACATCCACAGCCCGCTGGAACAGTGGAAGGGATCGTGAATCAGATAAACACGGACGTGAACGCGATTAACAACTTCAATAGCCAGGCTACACAGGCAATGGCTCAATTTGATAAGATGGTTGAGAAGTAAGGAGACAGGAATAAAAATGCATGGGCGTGTAGCTCAATGGCAGAGCAGACGTCTTATACACGTCCGGTTGTAGGTTCGAATCCTACCGCGCCCACCCACCCACAAACAAGACATAGGGGTGTCTCGCTACCGCGTCGGAACGCTCAAACGCTCGACACCCCTATGTCTTGTTTGAGCTGTAGATCACGATTTCTCGAGGGAAAATAAAAAAGAGGCACAATACTTTGCGGGCATTAAAGGGAGCCCATGACTGCAAAGTATTGTGCCTCTTTTTTATTCTTACATGCTGCTACCGCAGGTCTTACAATTTTTTCCGTGCATCAGAGCTTCGTAGATGGCCGCAAGTCCGATAATGATGTACACAGCCATCGAAAGGGTGCTTCCCGCGCCGAAAATTACACTCACTAAGTTCCAACCAAAAGCGAAGAGAAGCCAGTTTATGCCACCGATAACGAGGAGAACAAAGGCAATAATATGAAGTGCTTTCATGAAAGTTTTAATCTTTCGTTTCGACCTTTCCCCAATGCTTTCATTATAGCATTTCAGCTCCGGCAACTATCCGGCAATCGGCTTTATCTTGTACGGCTTGAGCAAGCCATAAAATTCGTCTTGTTCCAACGTTTCTTTTTGTATCAGCGTGTCGGCGATTTTTTTGAGGGCCACTTTATGGGATTTCAAGATTTTTTCAGCAGTTGTATACGCGTGGGTAATAAAATTATGTACTTGGCCATCAATTTCACCAGCAACTCTTTCTGAATAATCTTTTTCGGAAGAAATCTCGCGCCCTAGAAATACCATGTCCTCGTTTTTCCCAAACGTCACCGGTCCGAGATCGCTCATGCCATACTTAGTCACCATTTTTCGGGCGAGACTCGAAGCTTCTTTAAGATCGTTCGATGCTCCCGTTGAAACATCCCCGAAGGTCAATTTTTCAGAAACATAACCGCCGAGCATCATCGCGAGATCGGCAAGGAATTGAGAGCGCGTCTTCAAGTGTTGATCTTCGGCGGGAAGTTTCATAGTGTAACCGCCGGCGAAGCCACGGCTGATGATCGAAACTTTTTGCACTGGATCTGCGTCTTTTACCCCTGCCGCAACGAGCGCGTGACCGCCTTCATGGAAAGCCGTGATTTCCTTTTCTTTCTGCGAGATGACGCGACTCTTCCGTTCCGGGCCGAGGATTACTTTTTCTGCTGCTTCAAAAAGTTCTTCTTGGCCGATCAATTTTTTGTTATGTCGCGCTGTGCTGATAGCGGCTTCGTTCATTAAGTTGGCAAGATCCGCACCAGAGAATCCTGGAGTTCGCACGGCAACCCGACGCATATCAATATTTTTCTCGAGAGGCTTGCCTTCTGCGTGGATCTTGAGGATCGCTTCGCGATCGCGCAGGTCGGGAAGGTCGAGGATCACGCGGCGATCAAAACGACCCGGCCGGAGAAGTGCGGGATCAAGAATGTCGGGACGATTCGTCGCGGCGAGGATGATGACGCGCGTTTCGCGGTCAAAGCCATCCATCTCAACGAGAATCTGGTTCAAGGTTTGCTCGCGTTCATCGTTCCCCCCTCCCATGCCGGTTCCGCGCTGACGTCCCACGGCATCTATTTCATCGATGAAAAGAATCGCCGGAGCGGCGCGCTTTGCCGTCATAAAGGCATCGCGCGTGCGCGATGCTCCGACGCCGACGAACATTTCGACGAACTCAGAAGCGGAAATATAAAAGAAGGGGACATTGCTTTCGCCGGCTACTGCTCGTGCAACGAGAGTCTTTCCAGTACCCGGAGGGCCCATGAGCAATATTCCACGCGGGATGCGCGCTCCGAGATCAAGGAATTTTTTAGGATTTTTTAGAAAATCCACGACTTCGATTAGTTCTTCTTTCGCTTCCTTAAGGCCAGCGACATCCTTAAACATCACCTTGTCTTTGAACGTAGAAAGGCGGAGGTTTGAACGGCCGAAGTTGAAGGCTTGATTCACGCCCGACTTTGCCTGGCGGAACATGAGCCAGAAAATAAAACCGATGGCGAGAAGAGGAAGGAGAGTCGGGAGCAACAGATCTGCCCAAAACGCCCATCCCGATTGATTATCAACTTGCAGGTTTACGCTCTGAAGCGCCGTCGGGTCGACGCCAAGATTCCTCAGGGTGTCCGTGATACCCGATTCTGATTCCTTTTGCGCAACGGCAGCAGTGCCGTTTTTGAGCGTGATGTCCAATTCATTTCCATTTACATCGATTTCCTTAATAGTGCCTGCGTTTATGTCCGCGACCAGTTGACTAAGACTCAAAGTTTGTGGCTGTGATTGCGAACCGGCAAAGAATGAAAAGATGAGAGAGATTACAATCAACGCAATGACTGCCCAGAGAATATTTTTGGTAAGGTTGGACATGTTTTTAAGGTGTTAGTCTAGATTGTATAAAAATCGGCCTTCCTGGTCAAATAAAATCTATATCTATAAACATACTATCAAGATTTTAATTAAGAGATTATTAAAGATTCATCAACTCACCATGAGCCTACTAAGATTGCGAATTTTCTATACATCACTATTATGAAAGGCGTAGGCAATGGCGATAGAAGCAGTTTGATGGTGCCTCTAGCTTAATGGTAAAGCTCCGCTCTGTGGCAGCGGCAATACGGGTCCGATTCCCGTGAGGCACCCGGCGATTTTGATCCACTTTTACGATACCCCCTATTCGTTTATTCCGAAGAGGGAATGGTAAATATCTGGGATGTTCCACCGGGCAGTGACCACTGCAATTGATTTGGGGCAATCCATGCCGCATTATATTCCTGCGTTGGGTCGGTACTCGTCGCAATCACATAGCTCTGCTTCGTGAAAAGGTTGTAAATGGCGAAGGAGGTAATCGTGCCATTCTGCTCCGCCTGCTGTTGGAAATACTGATCCGCATTCGGATCTCCGGTCCACGGTGCCGCATTGATGCTATAGGTTACCCAGCCGCTTTCGAGATTCAATTTATCACCTCCCAGGGTCTGATCAGGAGCTTGGAACATCTGATATGTCCAGTTACTCGTATCAATCCTAAAGAACGCTATTTGATCAGCTTGTTGGAATAACCCTCCCCAGAAATACCTATCATTCTCGGTCCATCCGTAGGAGTCAAAGTTGCTGGGCGCGTCAGCAGGATAGTTCTGGTTGATGGTTGACACTGGCAGGACAAACATTAAATTCCCTGTCCGAAGATTGAATACATCGAGCGTATCACTGGCCATTGCAGGATTGAGCTCGGTGATGAAATACGTTTCTGTCGGGTCAATGCTGTATTCCAAGACCTGGAGCTGGATAAACTGCTTGCCCTGTCCCGCATAGTTATATACCCAAAACTCCTCGCTAAGGGGCTGAGGGATCCGCCGTATTACATAAATATTGCAAGGTCGCATGAGGAGAGCGTAGGCCTGTTGATAATCGATATCAGAAATCTGGAAATGCGAAATCTCCGTATTCGTTTGGGTGTTCCTCACATAAATATCGATAGTGCTTGTGTTTGGCTCTCCGGCGATGTACGGATTCTGCTCGCTCGCCGGATAATCAGCGTACTCAGCAGAAGAAAGGCACGCACTGCTATCAAACGGTGGGAATGAAATTGAATCAGCCGATGAAGTGGTGCTCGTTGAGATATTCGACGGGGTGCTGGTCGCGTTGACATTTGCTTGCGGCGACAATTGTTCGATATGGTTATGCCAATAGACGAGACCGCATACTACAACTACGACAGACGCTATAACGCATGCAATAACCAACCTCTTTTTGTTTGCTAAACCCATCAGGTATAGGTTAGTTAATTTTGTACCAAGGTGCTGCTTGAAATATTATCGGGGTAATACGTCTGCGTGAACGTCGCAATCGTGCCGGTCGCTAAGGTGGATGACACTTCTTGCTGCGTATCGGTTGCGCCATTCGAAACTGTGGTGTCCAGGAGATAGCTTCCCGTCGTACTACCAACTTCTAAGGTGTACGTTCCCGAGGGAGCCGAAAGGAACATGTAGGTCGTTGGTATTGCAGGATTGATGGTCGTGTCCGTTTCGTTGTCGATAGTCTGATACGAGCCTCCGGTGACATTGTTATATGAGATGCCAGTCGTTGGGTCGGTTCCCAGTTCATTCCCATTCGAATCGGTCAACAGTAAGTCGCCAGGCCCGTTCAGGTCATACTCGATATAGGAGCCGTCATATCCGACTGGAGATGGAATATAAATATCAATGCCTTTGTAAGTATTGCCGTAGTTGACGGCGAGATATTGGGTTCCCGAGGTCGTCGTTGCTTGCTCAAGTGTGTTGGTAAGGTAAAAATAGGGGTCGCGGATGGAATACGAGGAAGCATTTGCAAGAGGACTAAAGATCGTGTCGAATCCGAGCGTATAGTGTGGGGAAATACCCCCATTCTTCTTTGGCACGTTATCGAGAAAGAGAACTGGATTGGGATTCGCAATGGCGAGATATGAATTCACGGTTGAACTGAGCGTGCCAGGGTTACCCGATTTGGCCAATTCAAATTTGATTCTCTTTGTCCCCGAGGGAGTTTCCGCGTACGTTTGTATTTTTCCCCACACAAGGTTGTGCCCGCCATTATACCCTCCGTTATTTTCAAGCCACGTATTTATATAGCCCGGATCTACATCGTTGCCTATCGTATCGGAAGTGATACCGAGGTAGCGTAGCGACATAGCAACATCGGATATGGCGCAGCCGCATTGTGCGATCGTCAACCCGCAACCAGTTCCGGTATCATCGAGGCCGTTGTCATAGTCGAGAGCAGACCACCAAACAGTTCCCGTACTTGCAGATTCTGACGGATATGGGGTTACCACTTGTGTATACAACGGCACGGTATTAATCGAAAAATCGGTTCCAGTAACAGCTCCTGGGTTAAACGGTTGCCACGCAGAAGTATCTCCTGTTGAACTGACTACAACTCTTGCCTGCCAATGATAACTCCCGTCCGATCCGCTCTCCGGGCCATAAATAGGAGTCCACGTTGCGATGGCTTCGCTGCCGGGGGAAACGAAGGAGCTTTCTACGGTGGTTGTATTTATAAAGGAAGTACTCGAAGGCTCTACCTCCACCTGAAGCTGGAGGGTGCTCGTGGTGCTACTTGAATTGAGAATTGCTCCGAATGCAATCGTGCTTTCAGTCGTTGTATTGCCTTCAGAGATAGTTGTCGTTGCGTCGGATTTGTATTGTTGGAGCGAGGTAAGTGAAAGTCCCTGATTCAAAATAATAAACATATCATCATAAATCGCCTGGAATTGAGGGTAAAGAAGACCAGTCTGTTGTGCGATCGTATCATAATTAGTTACCGCTGGCCACACTCCTCCAAACACATTTTGATTTATCGCCGTACCGTAGACAGTAACTTTCAGCGCCGACTCATCCAACACTAATCCACCGTTCACAGAAAAAGTATCATCATAAAGACCATTCCCGAGAAGATTAGACGTCAAAAGAGTAAACGAAGTCGCAGTATTATCACAACTAGAAACGTCAAGCCCGGAAGAATAGATGCACGACTGAAGATCAGCAAGATATGACGTCGTCGCCAAATTGAGCTCAATATAATTTATCGTTGTCGATCCGCTACCGACATTATAAATTTCCCATGAGGCATAAGGCCCTGCGTTACCGTTCGTTTGAGAAATTAACGTATCATTGGGTTGATAGGGCAACGTCATTGCAAAAGAAAGATGAGGCAGGAGCAGTATGCCCAATGCCATCAAGAAAAGAAGCAGATAGCTCTTTTTCATCGTTGAGTTAACTGTACCATTTTTACCGTAACCCGAAAAATGGCGGTTCGAACGATGTCCACGCTATCCTACCAAACAGGTTCTGACATCCTCTACTGCGGCGCCCGGCGATTTTTTGAAAAGAAAAAGGCGAGTCTCGTTATGAGAACCCGCCTTTTCGGTCGGTGGTTGCCCGGATAAAAGATTCGCAGTTCAGTGAACTAACCCCACTCAGACTTCACCAGTCCAAGCGCAACTTAATGCTTTGGCTCATACTGAGCGTTATGCGGCATTACTGCATTCACTGGCGTACTGGTTTCAGTATAGCAACAAGTTGAAATTATTTAACATCTGTTATCCACATTACGGCAGCGTTCGAAACCTGTCCACGCCTGTGAAAAAAAAGAAAGCCGACCATTTCGGGTCGGCATCCATTCTGACAAATAAGGTTCAACTACAGGGGACTATTGTACACGTCCAAATTTTTCAAGAGTTCTTCGATTGGCATCTCTGTGCCTGGATTTTCAGCAATGAATTTGTCGTGCAATTGAGTTTTAGCTTCTTCGATTTTTTCCTTACTGTAGACATCTGTTCGATGCACTCGCGTGACCACTTCTTGGTAAGCGTCAAGAATGTCCTCGGACATATTAAATTTCTCACCGGGACGCGTCAAAAACTCAGCGATTCTTTTTTCTCGGGGATCTCTCCCGACGGATGGTTTCCACTCTGGTGACATAAGATTCTCTCCTTGATGACGACCTCTTGAATATCCTAACACCTTATTCGCCAAAATTCTAGCATTGCTCGAACGATGTCCACGCCATCCTACCAAACAGGTTCTGACATCCTCAACTGAGGCACCCAAGAGTGAATACTCTTCATTAGTCCTTATGCGGCAGAGGCTTTTGATTCGAACCTAAACCTATACAGTAAGATTGTGCTATTGTTTGGGTAGAGGTAGAGACAAGTAAATATGGAGGAACTTTTGTGAGAAAAAATCTTGTTTTCGCCGCCGCGGTATTAGTTGGGGGCTTTATCTGGGGGCAAAGAAATCTTTTGGCGCAGAGCTCTCCGTCCGCGCTCAGCCAGAGCGTTTGCGAAGAAAATATCCTTCGCGAATTCGCCGCAAAAGAAGTTACGGAAGGTCCCGAATATCAAACCTTTCGTGAGGTTGCTCTTGCTTTCGGACGAAACAAAATGCCAAAACTCTATTTTTTCTCAGAAGGCGCTCCTTCCTACTACATTGCCGGGAGTGCCTCCTCGGACGGTCGTGGGAAAATCCTCGTTTCTCGAATAGACGTCGGTCTTATGGGAAATACTCCGGCGCTTAAGGGTATGATGGCGCATGAGATGGCTCACTTGGAAACTGATGCCAAGGATCCCACGGGCTGCGACCAAGACGTCTTCGGCGGTCCTGAAATAGAAGAAGCGGCTGACGCTCTTGCAGCAAGGAGAGTCGGTTTCGCTCCGATCAAAGCATTCCTCGTTAAAATGCGAGAGTTGGCAGAGGAGAAAGAAGGAGCTATTTGCGATACGACAATGCGTCTCAAAGCACTGGAAAAGCTCGAAATGCGATAGACTGTTTGCCCGCCAATCACTGGCGGGCTCTTTTATTTGTGCTTTTTTCTTGCCCCTCCTGCCAATCACGTTTTGACATCCTCCACTGAGGCACCCGGCGATGGTTTCAGAAAAGAAAAAGCCCCGACTGGTCGGGGCTTATCGTAGCAATATTAGATTTCATGCGACCGATCTTGGAACCGACTGTAAATTGCGATCGGCAGCAAGTTTTTCTATTCCCTTCCGTATCTTGTCCTCGGCTTCAGTGCGACTCAGGGGGTCGTCATCTCCATACCTCAGGTACAAGCGATAATGTGCGATCGCTTTTTGATGTTCGGCTCTGAATGAATACAGGTGAGCCAGGTTAAGGTGGGCATCGGCGTACTGAGGTTCAAGGTCTATCGCCCTCAGATAATGAATTATCGCTTCCCCGACTTCCCCTCGATTGCTCAAGCAAACGGCAAGGTTGAAATTAGCCAGCGGATAACGTGAGGCAGCGTCTATGGCCTTACGATAGCAGTCCTCTGCAGCAATAGGATCGCCATTTTGCCACTCCAGAAAGCCGATGCTCATCCATGAGTCCGCATGATGGGAGTCATATTCAAGCGCTCGGTGATAGAGATCAAGTGCAAGATCAATCTGAAAGGTTTCTTCCGCTTCGCATCCTTCGGTAAAGAGTTTTTGGGCTAGCTGTCTGTTCCTCGCCTGAATCGGCGCGGAACTGAATTCATAGAGATTGCCTTCAACATGCTTGCATCTTTTCATCGCGCCTCCTTTTGGGTGCTGGTGTGGTTCCCTACAACTGCTTTTATTTTATCACGGATTGTGGGTTGTACGCTAAAATCACTTACCGAAACAACCGTAGGCTTAATTGGTTTGATCCAACTTTTATTCTAGACTTATTCATACCCGTGCATAAAATAGAGATATAATTAAAGCGAACTCATTCTCCGTGAATCTTCTTAAGAGCATTCTCCACAACATCGGCGTAGTCGTCGTGGGATTTATTTTTGCCTTTATCGGCCGAGGGCTCGACCTATTATTGAATTTCCCTCGGTTCGAGTCCTTTTCGTTAACCATCGTCGCGTGCGTTCTTCTGGTCATAGGTTTCTTTCTGCGAGTTTGGGCGACATCATATTTTTATGAACAGCACATGAGCGTGATCCGTCTCGAGCCTCAAAAAAATCTTTTTACCTCTGGCCCTTATGGTTTTACAAGAAATCCACTCTATCTTGGCGGAAATGTTTTTATCTTCTTCGGCGCAGTCTTTTTTCTTGGATCGCCGAGCGGTGTTATTCTCACCATGCTTGCTATTGGCGCCACCGATTTTATGATTCGCAGAGAAGAGAAGCAGCTCGCGCAAGACTTTGGACAGAAGTGGCTGGATTACAAGAGTCGCGTAAGGCGCTGGATATAAGCAGAGTGATTTTTCAGAAAAAGAAATGCCCCGACATAAAAGTCGGGGCTGTTTTTTAGGAGGTCAACGAACTACCGCATATGCAACGGGGACCACGCCATGCTCTACCATGGCGAGTTCCTTGGCGGCCCTCTCGGAAAGATCGAGGGATCGTCCAGGGATATAAGGACCCCTGTCTTCGACTTTCGCGAGGATCATTCGATGATTCTCAAGGTTAGTGACCAGCAGGATGGTGCCGAAAGGATACGAACGGTGTGCTACAAATACCTCGTCGGGTTCATAGGTCTTGCCACTCGCCGTTTGACGGCCGACGAATCCTGGACCATACCAGGACGCTCGTCCGAAATGTTCAGCAATAACATTTTTCGTGGCAATTCCTGCTTCCTGCTTGCAAGCACCCCCATGAGCATCGAAAAACGATGCAACGAAAAATACCATCGCGACAAACAACGCTTTGTAGGTCATGTTCAATATTCCTCCTATCTAGATGAAAGTGGTGCTACTTTCCAATACGCTTAAAGTATGCAAAATGTTTCACCCAATGTTGCGATTTCGGAAAAAAAGCCGCGGCATGGTGTTGTCGTGGCTTTTAAAAGTATGCCAGGTGTTCTAGTGGGTGAGATTATCGTTCTGCGATGTGCAGTTGGATTAGATTTTGTTTCTTTGGGTATTTCTGTCGATACTTCCGGAAGCAGTAATTGCCAATAATGAATGCCGCAACAGGCCACGGCAACACGATACAGGCTACAAGCCCTTTGACCCAACGTCGACGCATGACGCATCCCTTCGATTGATGAAATTACTCCCTATACTCTACTTTTTAGGGGCGAATCTGTCAAAAAGAAATTGCCTACAGGATATTTATTTTTTGCTGAAAAGTTCCGACCACTTCAGTTTTGCTACGGCAAAAAGGTAAATGATTTCAAGGATGCCGACGGTGTTCACGATAAGGATGATCACGAACCACCACGGCTGCCCTCGTCGTCCTGAATGCCACAGGGCAAGGCCTTTCCAGAAAAGACTCCACAAGAGGATCAACAAAAGGAAGGGGCCGAACGAAGGATTCCATAACGGAGCCCCGACGCCCATTCCAAAATTTTGATTAAACATAAGCTTAGATTGTTAAATATTCATTAACCCGACCTTTCCCTTTTATACCTTTAGTATAGCAATTCGGCGCGTGGCTTTTTTCGCGGCGGATACGGTATGATAAGAATCATGAATTATCCCACCATTAAAAAAGGGGATCCCGAGATTTACGAGATCATAAAAAGAGAGGAAGAACGGCAGAAAGAAGGCATAGAATTGATCGCGAGTGAAAATTATGTTTCGCGCGCGGTTCTCGAGGCGATGGGATCGGTGCTCACAAATAAATATAGTGAGGGGTATCCGGGAAAACGCTATTATGGCGGCAATGAAATTATTGACCAGGCGGAAAACGTGGCGATCGCGCGCGCGAAAGAATTGTTTGGTGCGGAGCACGTGAACGTCCAGCCTTTGTCGGGCTCGCCGGCAAATTTGGCGGTATATATGGCACTTCTCAATCCCGGCGATAAAGTATTGGGATTTTCCTTGGACCAAGGCGGCCACCTTTCTCACGGCCACCCGTTAAATTTTTCCGGCAAATTGTATACGATCGTTCCTTATTTTGTAAAAAAAGAAACCGAACTCATTGATATGGACGAGGTCGAGGAGATCGCAATGCGCGAGCGGCCCAAAATGATCCTCGCGGGATTTTCTGCATATTCGCGATCACTCGATTGGAGGCGTTTCCGCGAAATCGCCGATAAAAGTGGTGCACTATTATTCGCAGACATCGCGCACATCGCTGGACTCATCGCCGGCAAGCAATTGGAGAACCCCGTTCCGTATTGCGACGTAGTGTCCACGACCACGCACAAAACGCTTCGTGGCCCACGCGGCGCTATGATAATGTGCAAAGAAAAATTTGCTTCTGTTATCGATAAGGCGGTGTTTCCCGGAGTGCAGGGAGGCCCGCACGATCATATCAACGCCGCGAAAGCAATTGCCTATGGTGAAGCATTGAAGCCGGAATTCGCGGAATACTCTAAACAAGTGATCAAGAACGCGCAGGCATTAGCCAGGACGTTGCAAGATAAAGGATATCGGATTATTTCCGGCGGCACTGACAACCATTTAATGTTGATTGATTTGTTCGGCAGCAAAAATATCACCGGCAAAGAAGCTGAAAAAGCGTTGGAGCACGTGGGCATTTCAATCAATAAAAATATGATTCCGTTTGACCCGCGCAAACCCCTTGACCCATCAGGGATTCGCTTGGGGACACCGGCGTTAACGACGCGTGGGGCTGCGGAGAATGATATGGAGACAGTTGCGGATTTGATTGATGAGACCCTGATGAATCGTGCGGACGAAGAAAAGCTTGGCGCTATTAGAAAAAAAGTTCGCGAGTTTTCTTTGCGATTCCCCGTCCCGGGGATCGAATAATTTTTTATATGGCGCATTCCAAGCATATTAAGCATCTTCGCAAAAGCGACCCCATCTTGCGCCGCGTGATCGATAGATTGCCGCCGCCGGATCATGCGTGGAACAAAGGGCGCGAAAATCATTTTCAGTCACTCGTCGTCGCGATTGTGAATCAACAGCTTTCCGGCAAAGCCGCCGATACAATCCTCAAGCGCTTCATCGCACTCTTCCCACGAAAAAAATTTCCGACACCAAAAGACGTACTCGCTATGCCGACCCCAAAAATGCGTAAAGCAGGATTGTCAAAAATGAAAGTCAGCTTTCTCAAAGATCTTTCTCGAAAGATTCTTAATGGAACGGTGAACTTTAAAAAGATGCCGCGATGGAGCGATGAGGAAGTGATTGAGCATCTTACGGAAGTGAAGGGGATTGGACGCTGGACCGCGGAGATGTTTTTGATGTTTTCGCTTGGCCGTGAGGACGTCTTTTCGTACGGTGATCTTGGTTTGCGGAACGCGATCCAGAGAATATATAAAATGAAGAAGCATCCCACGCCACGCCAGGCGGAAAAGATTGCGGCACTATGGAAACCGTATCGCACGCTCGCAAGCCGATATCTTTGGGCAAGCATTGATACGAAGTGAGTTTTGCGGCACAATGGCCATATGATCATCGACGGAAAAGCTATCGCAGCTCATAGCATTGCGGAACTTAAGGGATTTCCGAAGCCTGACAAGTTTTTTGGTGCGGTACTCGTGGGCGACGATGCGGCGTCAGTCAATTTTTTGAAGCAAAAAGAAAGAGTTGCGAAGGATCTCGGAATTGAATTCAGGCTCTACCAATTGCCCATTACGATAACGACCGACGAACTACGCATCCAAATCACGCGTCTTGCCGGGCCAAAAAGCTGTGGCGGTTTTATCGTCCAGCTTCCGCTTCCGGAAAAGATCAATCGTTACTATGCATTGAACGGAATTCCCAAGGAAAAAGATGTCGATCTTTTGAGCGAATCGGCGCTTGGAAAGTTTTATACTGAGCGCAGCGTCATTGCTCCGCCTTCGGTCGGAACCGTAGAGGAAATTTTAAAGTTGGAACACCGTGATTTGCGCGACTTGAAAGTGGTGATGGTTGGCGCCGGATTTTTAATTGGAAAGCCGGTGGGATTTTGGCTGCAGAATAAGGTTTCGGAGCTCGTGGTACTCGATGCCGCTGTGCGAAATATTCACGACAAACTTGCGGATGCTGACATTGTGATAAGCGGGGCGGGCCAGGCGGGTTTGTTTAGCGCCAAACATTTAAAAGAAGGCGCTGTCGTCATCGATTTTGGATTCAATCAAAAAGCAGGGAAGATTACCGGCGACTTCGATCCAGAAGGAGCAGAGGAGAAGAATATCCATTACACAAAAACCCCTGGCGGCACAGGACCAATCCTCGTCGCAAAGCTCTTCGAGAATTTCTACGTATTAAATAAGAACTGACGCGTAAAAAAGAATGCTGCAGGTGTTGAGCGTTTGAGCGTTCCGACGCGGTAGCGAAACATCTGCAGCATTCTTTTTGGTGCGCGCTGAGGGAATTGAACCCCCGACCCACTCGGTGTAAACGAGTTGCTCTACCACTGAGCTAAGCGCGCCTGCCCCATTTATAAGGGAATCTTAGATGTTTTGCAACGC
>Ga0206844_10245_pt1 | contig 15833 bp, 11 predicted proteins | sample Alteio_BWOrgCont_22_FD_152907 | JGI IMG/M metagenome (GOLD analysis project Ga0206844, IMG submission 152907) | Enriched cells from forest soil in Barre Woods Harvard Forest LTER site, Petersham, Massachusetts, United States -... | ecosystem: Environmental > Terrestrial > Soil > Temperate forest >...
GTTTGTTTTTTCATGGTGTGTTTGTTTTTAATGTAGAATGTTCCGAAAGTGTTTAATAATAAGACATTTCGATATAATATTAATATGACTTAGACCCGGCTTTAATTTTTAGCATTTTGCATGCACGTATCGCCCCAAAATTAAATATTAATCTGGGAATGCAAATTTATTTACAAGATATTCAGGGTTTCTGCCTTGATTGGCAGTCCTTTTCATGATCAGATCACGGGCCTTTTGTCTTAAGATTCATTGTCCAGGCCTTTTCACCAAAAGACCACTGGTATCAAATAGATTGAACTTATGACAAGGCAATGACCTCACCAACATCATCTGTCCTTTTTCCTACCCTACTTCAGCCCCCTGTTCTCCAACATGGGTCCAATATTAGGGTCACTTCCACGGAAATTACGAAAAATAGTAGCTAAGTCCTGCGTATTGCCACGGGAAAGGATCATATCGCGGAAGCGCTGGCCATTTTCACGGGTCAGGCCCCCATGCTCATTGAACCATGCAAAAGCATCATCATCCAGCATTTCGGTCCAGAGATAAGCATAGTATCCAGACGCATATCCGTTGCTCCATATATGGAGGAAATAGCTGGAGCGATAACGCGGAGGCACCTGGCTCAGGTCGAGATGGGTCTTCTTCAGTGCTTCCCTTTCAAAGCTATCCACATTTTGGGACGCGGCATCAGCAGAAAGGGTATGCCATTGCATATCCAGATCAGCGGCGGCAAGGATTTCTGTAAGTTTATATCCCTGGTTAAACGCGGCCGCCTTTTTTATTTTTTCTACCAGTGCACCAGGCATGGCTTCACCAGTTTTGTAGTGTCTGGCATAGTTGTCAAATACCTGTGGGTAAGAAGCCCAATGTTCATTAAACTGCGATGGGAACTCTACAAAATCGCGTGCAGTGGCCGTACCAGAAAGGCTCGGGAATTGCTGATCGGCAAAAATCCCATGCAGGCCATGCCCAAACTCATGGAACATGGTAGTCACATCATCAAAACTAATCAATGCGGGCTGGCCATCTACAGGCTTGGCGAAATTGCAGATGTTATAAATAACAGGTTTCAAACCGAGCAGTTTCGATTGGCCAACCAAATTGTCCATCCATGCGCCACCATTTTTATTGGACCTTTTGAAATAATCGCAATAAAACAGAGCCATTGAAGTGCCGTCTTTATCAAACACTTCAAATACCTTAACATCAGGGTTATAGACAGGTAGGTCCGTGCGTTGTTTAAAACTGATTCCATAAAGCTCGTGGGCCGCATAAAACACACCGTTTTTCAAAACGCTGTCCAGTTCAAAATAAGGTTTTACCTGGCCCTCGTCAAGGTCATATTTGGCCTTACGTACTTGTTCAGAATAAAAATTCCAGTCATACGCCTCAACCTGAAAACCACCCCCTGGTTTTACCCGGGACTGTGCGTCAATCACTTTTTGGATTTCGGAAGCCTCTTGTTTTGCTTTTGCAGTCGCTGCGGGTATCAGCCGGTCCAGGAACTGTGTTACAGCCTCCGGTTTTTTGGCCATTTGATCCATAAGGGTTAATGCTGCATAGTTCGGGTATCCTATCAATTTTGCCTTTTGAGCACGAATCATAGCTAAACGGGATATGGTGGCACGGGTATCGTTAGAATCGCCCTTTTCAGCACGGTTCCAGGATGCTTCAAAGAGTTTGCGGCGCGTGTCCCTATTGGTAAGTATCTGTAGATCGGGTTGTTGGGTGGTGTTTTGCAGGGGTATCATCCATTTACCCTCCTGTTTCGCTGTTGAGGCGGCTTTGGCAGCAGCGGCAATATCCTCGTCACTCAAACCGGCCAATTCAGCTTTATCGCTTACAACCAGCGCCCCTGCTTTTGATGCAGCAAGGAGTTCATTCGTAAATTTGGCTTCAAGGGTGGCGTCTTCCGCATTTATTTTTTTCAATGCAGTTTTTTGATCTTCAGGAAGGTTGGCGCCCGCTAATAGAAATTTCTGATAATAATATTCCACAAGGCGGTTCGATTCCTGATCAAGTTTCAACTGCACTCTTTGATTATAAATGGCCTCAACCCTTTTAAACAGTTTTGTATTCAAAAAAATGGCATCTGTTGCGGCAGATTGTTCAGGGGCTATATCTTCTGATACCTTTTGTAAGACCGGATTGGTATTGGCACCAGCTAACAGGTTGAAAACACCATTGACGCGGTGCAGCATTTGTCCGCTCTTTTCGATGGCTACCAATGTATTTTCAAAAGTAGGCGCATCTTTGTTTTCAGCGATCGCTTTTATTTCAACCAACTGCTCCTTTATGCCTTCTTCAATGGCCGGCTTAAAATCACCATCTTTTATGTGTGCAAAATCGGCAGTCTGAAATGGCAATGTACTTGCCTTGGCGAATGGATTGTCTGGCATGAATTTGTTGTTATCACCGGCTTGTTTACCGTTATTGCCACATGAGTATAGCGTAAATAAGGCCGCAAAAGTTAAAAAAGATTGAGTTTTCATCTTTGAATTTTTAGTATTTCGCATAATAAGGGCGCAAGATATGAAAAAAGAAAGAGAGCAGAGAAGTAGAAGGGTGAGCAAAAATCATCGCCGGATTGTCAAATTGATTTCAATCCACCTACCGATTTGTCCAAAATATCTTACATTCGCATCCGTTCATGTTATTCAACAGATGCCGGTATGATAAAAAACATGGTTAAAGTCCTGTCTGCCTTTATTCTTTTATTTGTAACAGGCTGCGGGTGCGCGTTTGCACAATACGGCATACAGCTATCTTATATCGCCCCAGACGGCAACAATGTCTATATTTTTAAGCCTGCTGTCGAGATGGAACTCAAATATACTACTGGCACAATTGATACCAGCAGCAGGGTCAGGTTCAGTTTTTCAATTGGGTATTACAAACTGAACCCGACACAGGATACTTTCCCGTACTATAAAGTATCTAACGCAAAACTGTATCCTGGATATGATATTGTAAAAAATTATTCTGTCGTTCCTATTGGAGCAGGAGTCGAATACCATCCTTTTGAAGGCAAACTGACCCCATTCGTAGGCATGGACCTGGATTTTTTTCTGATTAACTATTCCTATCATACTTATATTGAAACACAATTTGATAACAGTCGTAATGAAACTGATGTAGCCTTGAGCGCCATTCCCAAAATAGGCATTTCTTACCAGGCCGGACAGAACTGGCTCATTTCCGCGGGCATTGGGTATAGCCTTGAAATTGCAAACTCATCCGGGTACAATACAGAGTCCTATTTAAAGTCTTTTTTAAGCCTGAGTTATTATTTAAACAAAAAATAGAACTGTTGTTTTTGAGAATTTAACCATGAGAAAAAACAATTATCAATGGCGGATGTGGATATGGGTTTCCATATTTTCAATTGCAGTGAATTCAGGATGCAAAAAGCAAACATTCAATGATGCCCTTCCAACCGTGCAGATGACATCTGTGAAACCATTTGGCAATGATTCGGTCGTGGTAACCGGAACAATTGTTACCAATAGCGGACTTGACATACAATATGAAGGCTTTTGTTACGGAACCGACCCTGAACCGCCTATCACAGAAAGACAGGTCCTTTTTCAAAACGACAGCACAACTTTTTCAGCTCATTTGTATGTAAACAAAGACAGTACCTATTATTTCAGGTGCTTTGCGGCCAACAGTTACGGGTATGCCGTTTCATCTCCCCTGAAATAGTAATCAGTTAATGTAAATAGTAAGTGACAAATGATGGAAGAACAAAAAATTATTGACAACCCTGCCCATCACCGCTTTGAGATGGATCTGGGTGATGATATGGCATTTATCGAATATACACATTTTAAAGGAGGCATCGTTATCATGCATACTTACGTGCCTGAAAGCCATAGGGGCCAGGGCATTGCAAGCCGCATGATAAGGCAGGCACTGGAATACATTAAAGCCCACAATATCCCGCTTATTGTTTATTGCCCTGCGGTAAACAAATACATTGACAGCCATCCTGAATACAAAGTACTTCTGGATGAAAAATACAGCCGTGAATAGGATTTATAACCTGGTAAATTATTCCTTTACTTCAAACAGCACCCACAAACTTGTTCTGCTTACCCAGTTAAAATAATTGTATTTCTCGGACCATTTCGGGATATTGGCATATACAATTTTTGCATCAGGATGTTCGGCAGCGAAAGTGTCTGCCTCGCCTTGTTTTGAAAACAAAACAAGCAAAGGACGTTTGGTACTGGTATTTATGACACTGTCAATGCCTTGATTGGTGGCAATCTTGACAATTGCAATATCTTTGATCCTATAAAAATAACTGTTTTCCCCATATTCATAGGGATTGTCTTTCCGGCATATAAGCATTGCTTTTTTTCCGTTATACTGTTTATACAAATATTGATACAAGCCAACCCGGTCGCTGGCGGGCTTGAAACATGAAATGGCCATCATTATGATATTCAGGCCAAAAAACAGGTTAAGTATTGTATTTTTTATTTTAACATTTTTGAAATACCTGCCGTCAAAATCCCTGTAAACCAATGCCAGCAGCAGGGGTGCCGCGCCAATAGCCGGGAATAAAAACCGGGGCTCTTTATGAGCGACAATGATATGCACCAATAAAAACGGAATTACGGCAAGGCTGAAAATATTGGTTCGGTACTTTATCAGGGAATAAATAATGCCGGCCAAAATAAAAAGACTGAAAGGTGGGATCAAATCAATAAAATTCCAGTAAAAATACTTATACCAGGGTGATACACCAAATTCAGAGGCTTTGCCCTGGATAATATTGACTTTAAAATAATTCCATGCGGTAAAGACCCATTCACCGTAAAACCACTTGTCTATCAGTACCCCGATCCCGATAGCAACCAATACCGGAACCCCAATCCTGAACAGACTGCCAATCTTCATTCTCGCGATAAAAATACACCATAGCGCCAGGCCAAATATCATAAATGCCGTTTGAGGCCTGCAATCAAAGGCGAGGCCGGTTAAAAAACCTCCCAAAAAGAGCAGGTATTTTTTCTTTTTTTCATTGGCGTAAAAAATACTGCCCAAACCGATGAAAAACAGTGACCCTGATATGCTCTCTGCTGAAAAATGAGCATGAATATAAGGAATGAACCAAAACAAGTTTGATAAAAGCACCAGGAACCGTTTTGATTCATATGTATCTACCATTTTCAGACTGATAAACAGAATTAAAACCATACTGCCAAAGCCGATCAATGCTGAAAACAGGCGAAGCAAAAACGATATTTGCGCCGGGTTTCCCCAGGGCGCAACATATTTTTGAATAAATACGACCATTGCAGGCTGCAAAGCCGGTCTTATCCTGGCACCAAATTCCCAGGTCAATGCGGATTGTGGGGTGTTCCCCATTTTCCATGAAGCGAATTCAATGATCTGAAAATGTTCATCGGCCTGGTGGTACCCAATACTGAACCATGCGGCTATCAAATGCCAAACCAGTGAAAATACAAGACAATTCCAGATTAGTTTTTTCAGTTTTTGATCTTCAGTCTGGTACAGGTCAAATGCAGTCATTCAAAAAAGGGATTTTTTATGGCTGACCCACAAGTATCATACCATTAATGACTTATTCTTAATTTTTAGCTTTTCGGAACCATATTCTAATCCGCAAAAGCCATATCCACGAGTTCCTGTTGCTGAGCTAGGTGCGTTTTGCTGAATCCAACAGCCGGGGACGAACTTGCCTTTCTTGAAATCAACCTGAATTGCATATTCTCCGGTCTTCGCAACCAGTACGTCCACGCACCCATGTTCTTTGGTTCTTCCTGTACCCAGACATGTTCCGCATTTTGATATTTTTTACCAATGGCTTCCAGTTGTTTATCGGGCATCGGGAACAATTGTTCAACCCTTACAATGGCAATGTCTTTTCTTTTATCAGCCTGTTGCCTGGCAAACAAATCGTAATACACTTTGCCACTGCAAAAAAGAATTCTTTTTACCTTTGATTTGGTGACATATTTATCGTCAATAATCTCTTTGAATTTTCCATTGGTAAAGTCTTCAAGAGGAGAAACCGCAAGAGGATGACGCAGAAGCGATTTTGGGGTAAAAACAACCAATGGCTTACGGAAAGGCCATTTTAATTGCCTTCTAAGGATATGAAAAAAATTTGCAGGGGTCGTGCAGTTGGCGATAATCATGTTGAGTTCCGCCGCCATATCCAAAAACCTTTCAGGACGCGCGCTGCTATGTTCCGCACCTTGACCCTCATATCCGTGGGGCAATAACAGTACAATGCCTGACATGCGTGCCCATTTGCTTTCACCCGAAGAAATAAACTGATCAATTGTTACCTGGGCGCCATTGCTGAAATCCCCGAACTGCGCTTCCCAGATTGACAGGCCATTTGGATGTGTCACAGAGTACCCGTATTCAAAGCCAAGCACCGCATATTCAGAAAGGAGGCTGTTATATATCCTGAAACTGGCCTGGTCATCCTGGATATGGTTCAGGTTGCAATAGGTTTCTCCTGTTGTCTCGTCCCAAATCTCGGCATGGCGGTGCGAAAATGTGCCTCTTATTACATCCTGACCACTCATTCTTATGTCATTCCCCTCAACCAGCAAGCTTCCGTACGCCAAAAGTTCACCCATGGCCCAGGGCAGCGAATTGGCCTCAAAACTGGCTTTTCTACGGGCAAGTTCATCCATGGCCTTTTTTATGGGATGGATATTGGATGGAATGGTAGAAAGGACTTCAGTTATCTTCTTTAATATATACAAAGGAACAGAAGTATCCGGCGATTCTAAAAAATCGTTAGGAACTGCCTTTCTAAAGGACAGCCAATCTACCTCCGGGGCCTGCGGGGTATAAGGTATTGGCGTTTGTTTTACCAGGTTCAACCTATCCTGCAACAGGCTTTTAAACTGTGCTTCCATATCCATGGCCATCTGTGCTTCAATTTCGCCCCTGCCAATGAGGGTTTGCAGATATACCTCCCGCGGATTTGGGTGTGATGCAATGATGTTGTAGAGTACCGGCTGTGTATATTTCGGCTCATCGCCTTCGTTGTGGCCGTAGCGACGGTAACAAACCATATCAATATAAACATCCTTATTGAACTTATGCCTGAACTCTGTGGCAAGTTCTACACAATATATTACGGCTTCGGCATCGTCTCCGTTCACATGAAACACCGGCGATTCTGTAACCATTGCCACACCTGTGCAATAGGTAGAAGAGCGCGCCTCATCCCAATCGGTAGTGAAACCAATTTGGTTGTTAATCACAAAATGGATAGTTCCCCCCGTGGTGTAGCCAGGCAGTTCAGACATCTGCGCCACTTCATAAACCACTCCCTGGCCAGCCAGGGCCGCGTCACCATGAATCAGGACAGGTAGAACTTTGTTATGATCTTCATTATAAATAAGGTCAGCTTTGCAACGGGCAAAACCTTCCACAACAGGATCCACAGCCTCCAAATGCGATGGATTTGCCGTTAATTTAAGATAAACCGTCTCTCCACCTTCTGTTTCAACAGTGGAACTGTAGCCAAGATGGTACTTTACGTCCCCATCGCCCATGGCAACATCACTTGGCTGGTTGCCTTCAAATTCGCTGAAAATATATTCGTAGGTTTTGCCAATAATATTTGCCAGCACATTCAGCCTGCCCCTATGTGCCATACCAATTATGATTTCTTCCACTCCAAGTTCTGATGCTTTATTGATAATAGCATCCAGGGCCGGTATGGTTGTTTCACCACCCTCCAGCGAAAAACGTTTTTGGCCAACGAATTTTGTGTGCAAAAAACTCTCAAATACAACGGCTTCGTTTAGTTTGGCAAGAATTCGTTTCGATTTGTCGAGCGGGTATTTAATTTTATCAGCGGTTGCCTCATAGCGATCCCGTAGCCAATCTCTTTGTTCCTTATCCGTTATGTGCATCAATTCCATCCCGATCTTTCTGCAATACAAGTCCTGGAGATGGTTGATAATATCCTGGAGCGTTCCCTCATTGAGGCCTACCAGCTTTGCTGCATCAAATTTTACTGACAAATCAGCCTCTGTTAACCCGAAATCCGATAAATCGAGGTGTGGGTGCCGGTTTCTGCGAGGACGGATTGGGTTGGTATCTGATAGCAGGTGCGCACGTTCCCGGTAGGCGTAGATCAGTTTCCAGACCTGCGCCTCTTTGTCAACGTTGGCATTCGTTCCAATGCCACCAGAGGCGAATTTTGAGGCATTTCCATTCAGGTTTGCTGCAAATTCAAACCCTTCAAAAAACTTGCGCCAGCTTTCTTCAATATTTTCGGGATTTTGAACATATTCCTTGTAAAGCGATTCGATATAGCCGGGGTCGGCATTGTTCAGGTAAGAATAAACTTTCATAATTTGATTCTTTCGGTCAAATAAACCGCAAATATAAGCATATTTGAAGCGGTAAAAGACGAATGTGATGATGTGCTAATTGGCTGATGTGCTAATTGGCTGATGCAAGAGCGCTTGATGCTTAATTGAAATTGAGAATTATTAATGGTTGAATCCTTTACAGTACCAGATATTAAACCTTTTAAGGAGAAATTACTTTACCTCCTGAAAGATCAGCCAGTTTTTTGTTTGTTGGATTCTAATGGTTACTATACCGGGAAAGACTTGAACCAACATCCCTATTACCACGATTATGATTTGCTATGTGCTTTTGGAGTTCGTAAGATTCTAAAATGCAGTGTGGGCAATGCATTTGATGCTTTGGAACAGTTTAAAACCCAAAACGCCAAAAGCTGGATTTTTGGATATTTTGGATATGATTTAAAGAATGAAATTGAAAAACTGAATTCTGAGAATGAAGACCATTTGGATTTTGAGGATATGTTTTTCTTTGTACCTGAAACCGTTGTTGTGTTAAAAGGAAATAAAGCCAGGATAGAAGGGGATGCCGAAAAAATTAAAAAGGCATTATCGGATACAAATCCCCTACCCTCTTTCAACTTCCCCTCAGAGTCTCACATAGTGGATTCCGAGGCAGGCTCTGGTAAACACACTCCCGCAGGCCCTCAGAGTCCCTTTCAGGAGACTCTGAGGGGAAGCTCCCACCCCATCCGTTTCATAGAGCGCATTAGTAAAAAAACCTATCTTGAAGCAGTTGAGAAACTGCGCCGGCATATCATTGAAGGGGATGTATATGAGGTTTCGTTTTGCCAGGAGTTTTATGCTGAAGATACATCTATTGAACCATTTGAAGTTTTTAAGAACCTTTGCAAGGTTTCGCCACAGCCCTTCGGTTCATTCATGCGCATTGATAAAAGGTTTATCATGTGTGCATCTATGGAGCGATATTTAAAAAAGTCGGGCGATAAACTCGTTTCCCAACCTATTAAAGGGACAATCAGACGAGGAAAGGATGACATCGAAGATGAATATCTTAAAAAAACACTCTTAAACGATGAAAAAGAACGTGCCGAAAATGTAATGATTGTGGACCTGGTACGAAATGATTTGTCCCGCGTTTGCACTCCCGGCACAGTAAATGTTGAAGAATTGTTTGGGATATATGATTTCCCCGGCGTTTTCCAGATGATTTCGACCGTTACGGGCGAATTATTGCCAGACAAAACCGGTTTGGATGCCATCAAAGCCTCATTTCCTATGGGCAGCATGACGGGCGCACCCAAAATCATGGCCATGAATATCATAGAGCAATACGAGCAAAGCAAAAGAGGGGTGTATTCGGGCGCCATTGGCTATTTTAGTACAGATGGTGATTTTGATTTTAATGTGGTGATCAGGACATTGCTTTATAATGCTTCCAAAAAATACCTATCCCTGCATGTAGGTTCGGCCATCACGTATGATTCTGATCCTGAGAAAGAATATGAGGAGTGTTTGGTGAAGATAAAAACGATACTGAAAGCTATTGGAAATATTAGAAAATAAGTTTTATTTACTAAAAATTTTAGACCATCGTCCTACAGGATGTTGACCTGTTTTTAAATTTCAGGTCAATAGGAGGACCTACAACATCACATTCCACAACATGACCGTTTGCAAGCTGGGCATTTCTTTTTTCAAGGACCGGCAATTGCAACTGTTGCTGGATATTCTCATTAATGGCAAGCATATATGACCCTGTATCAACAAGTGCGCTAACATGCATTCTTTTAATTTCATCTTCCCCGATATAATGCCTTCTTGCCAGAGCAATGTCTTCACTGTTGATTAGCTCAATATCGGCGTATATAAGTCCAATGTCTTTCAGTTTTTTGACGGATTTTCTTATGCAAAAGTACAAAATTCTACCGTTTTATCCAGATTTTCAGGTATAAAATTCCCTTAACTTGCAAACTATTTAACACAAAATGCTCTCCTTACCCTATAATATCGTTTTAGGCTCACAATCCCCTCGTAGAAAAGAGCTTCTCAAATTGGCTGGGTTTGAGTTTAGGGTGCTTGATATTGAATACGAAGAAACGCTGCCCAAACAGCCCTATCCCATCTCGGATATCCCCATATATCTCGCTGAACAAAAAGCGGTTCATGCCAATGGATTAAATGAAAATGATCTTCTCATTACAGCAGACACGCTTGTATTCCTCGAAGGAAAAATCCTGGGTAAACCAAAAAACACAGATGGAGCTTTTGAAATGTTAAGCTCCTTATCAGGCAAAATGCATGAGGTTATTACCGGGGTTTGCCTGACATATAACGGCCAAAGAGAAATCCTGTCTGATACTTCAAAAGTATATTTCAAGCCATTGGAGGCCAAAGAAATAGAGTATTATATCGAAAACTATAACCCTCTTGACAAAGCTGGCGCTTATGGCGCGCAGGACTGGATTGGATTAATTGCCATTGAAAAGATCGAAGGCTCTTATTTCAATGTCATGGGCCTGCCTGTGCATAAAGTATATGAAGCACTAAAAGCATTGGAAAACAAGTAATTAAAAGATTATGAAACTATTCCTCTTTCTTGCCGGAGCATTCGGCTTTCTTTCGGTTGCCATCGGGGCCTTTGGCGCCCATGCACTTAAGGCACGTATCAGCCCTGAAATGCTGGAAATAAACCATACCGGTGCTCAATACCAAATGTACCACAGCCTGGCATTGCTGGCAGTGGCCATTTTGCTCAAATTTTATCCCGATTCAAAGTTTTTTAACATGGCGGGATGGCTGTTTGTGGCCGGGATAATTATCTTTTCAGGCAGTTTATATGCCCTTTCGCTTACAGGTGTCAAAACCCTTGGCGCAGTTACCCCCATTGGCGGCCTATGTTTTTTGGGCGGGTGGGCATGTGTACTTGTTGGCGCATGGAAAGCTTAGATCATCAACACAAATTTACAGGTGGTAAGTCTTCTTTATAAAAATGTTGGACAAAACCAGACTCAGACAACCTTTTAAATCATAAATTCGTCAAAAAGAAGTGTAACGCCATGTTTAGACTTGGGAAACACTATATCATCACCTCTTTTTTGACTTTTGCTGCACTTTGTAGCCAGCAAATAACCGTTGCCCAAAAAATTACGGCATTTCAAAGAAGTTATGGCGGACAAAAGGATGACTGGGGCGCTTCCATTTTAAAATTAGCTGATAATGGGTATATCGTTTCGGGCCGATCCGATAGTTATAGTGCGAATGGCAAAAATGATATTCTGCTGATAAGGACTGATAGCCTCGGCAAGGTAATATGGTCCAAAACTTATGGTGGCAGTGCTGACGAAGGTGTTCTTTACTATCCAAGCAATGGCAACGTTGATGTTCTTTTAGCCCTGGATTCGAACATTGTGGTGTGTTCTACCACAGAAAGTTATGGGGCAGGCGGGAGGGATGTGTATTTCTTTAAAATTAACCTGAACGGAAATGTAATGTGGGACCATACTTATGGAGGACAAGCTGATGACGAAGGAATCAATGTGATTGTTGATCCAAACGGCGGGTATATTATATCAGGTGAGACATTCAGTTACGGCGCGGGGAAGGGTGATGTACTGCTTGTTAAAACAGATACCGCCGGGAAATTGATCTGGTCAAAAGCGTATGGCAGCTCCCAAAACGAAGAATGTGGTTATAAAATCACAAGCGCCCGGAATGGGAATTTGTTAATCAGTGGCTATTCTTATTCAACATCTACACTATACAATCAATTGGTTATAAAAGTTGATAAAAATGGCAATCTGATTTGGTCAAAGATTTACGGGACCCAATATTTCGATCAGGCAGACTGCGCCATTGAACTGCCGGATAAAAGCATTTATCTTACGGGATTTACCTATAATCAATTCAATGGCGAAAATACCATGGGATTAGTTACAAAACTTGACAGCAATGGAAAAATGCTCTGGTCTAAAATGTATGACCAGAATAACCACAGTTCTATTTATAGCGCATACTACGATCCTAAAAAAAATATAATAAATGCCGGAATGGCTGTTTTCCAGGGAGGCACACAGCAAATAGGTTTTCTGAGGCTTGATACATCCGGGAACATAAAAATTTTAAGGACTTTTGGGAAATATTCACCTACATTATCTTACTCAGCAGGATTTGGACATAATTTTTTGCCTCTTGCATCCGGAGGATTTATATTGGAAGCCACTACACAGGTATTTGGTTTTGGGGGATGGGATTATTATTTTCTGAAATTGGATTCAGTAGGGAATCCTACTGATTGCCAGATACATAACATATCCCTGTCCCCAACATTATTTACTTCATACATGCAAAACCTTTCTTACATCTTTGCCAGTTCGAGTATCAGTCCTTCTGTAGGAAGCGGCATGACTGTTGAAACAGTTACTGTTGGCGATTCACTGATTTGCGCCCCTTTTGTTGCAGGGTTTGGTTCAAAAAGCGTCTGTATCGGCCAGACTACCTTTTTTTTTGATTCGTCCTACTATGGGCCAACCTCCTGGCTATGGAATTTTGGTGATCCAGCCTCTGCCTCAAATACTTCCACTTTAGAAAACCCTACCCATATTTACGTTGCGCCTGGCGCATATACCGTAAAACTTGTTTCCAGTAATGGGAACTACAGAGATTCCATTACCCATACTGTTATTGTTTTGCCAAAAAATTCACAATTAAAAACAATGACAACTTCCTTTTGCCCCGGTGATAGCGTAAACTTAAATGCAGATGGAACCGGCGGCGTAACCTATTCCTGGAGCCCCGGTTCTCTTTTAAGTGATTCCACTGACTCATCTGTATGGGCGCATCCAAAAAAAGATACAACTTTTGTTGTCACCATTAAAAACAGTGCCGGGTGCACCGTAGAAGATTCATTCATCGTTAATTTATCCCATCTTTCGCCCATTAGCCTAGGAGGAAACAGAAGTTCCTGTACCAGTCCGATTGCACTATCACCTGGACCATATCCCGGCCTTACTTATTTATGGTCAACCGGGGATAACAGTGATACGATATATGTGAACCAGTCAGGCAAATATTGGGTAAGGGTAAACAAAGGAGGTTGCACTGCCTCCGATACGGCAATTGTAACGATTCTTGCCCCCGCAGAATTTGACAATGACAACCTTCACAATGCCGTATTTTGCAGTGATGACAGTTCCCTGACACTTGACGCGGGAACGGCATACAGGTATTTATGGTCGCCGGGTGGGGATACAACCCGAAAAATACAGGTAGCAGCTACAGGAACCTATACAGTACAAATTACGGCGCCTGATGGTTGTAATGCCTCTGAAACGATAGCCATTACCGATCAGTGTACCCCTTATCTCTTTGTCCCGGATGTATTCACACCGAACGGGGATAAGGATAAGCTAAATGATCAGTTCAAGCCCGTTTCACGTTATCCACTTCAAAGCTATACCATGCAGATATACAACCGCTGGGGTGAAAGGCTCTTTCAATCCAATGACATCAATATCGGCTGGGATGGTACTTTTATTGGATGGGATGGTGTTTACAAAGAACCCCGTTGCCCTGAAGGGGTATATCTTTACGTCATCCTTTACAAATTTTATTACGAAATAGAGCAAATGAAAAGCGGCACTGTGACGTTGCTGAGGTAGGTATAAGGGAGTATGGAATACATTAAACCATATATTGTGATTAGTTTGATAGTATTGGCAGTATTTTCAAAACCTGATATTGCGTATTCCCCAAAAAATAGCCACATTTCAGAAAAGTTTTGGGGGACCATCTGATGAAATTGGCTGTTCGGTGGTGCCATTGCCAGACAAAGGTTTTATGATATCAGGCACCACCAGAAGTTTTGGGGCGGGAGGGACCGACATACTCATAGTAAGAACAGACAGTCTTGGAAAAAAAATATGGGCCAGGACCTACGGGGGAAGCAGTAATGAAGGAATCCCCCGCACCACAACTTCTTCTGCGAATGTTGATATGACCCTCACACCGGATTCTGATGTAATAGTCTGTTCAAATACGGAGAGCTATGGTGCGGGAGGAAATGACGTCTATCTGTTTAAGATTGATCAGCAAGGGAATGTAAAATGGTCAAGAACCTATGGCGGAATAGATGATGATTACGGATATGAGGTTATAAACGACCCAAATGGCGGATTTCTGATTACAGGGGAAACCTATAGTTTCGGCCCGGGAAACGGGGATATATTTATTATTAAAACGGATACAGCAGGCATTCTGCTATGGTCAAAGGCTTATGGAAATTCAACTATAGAAGAAAGTGGATACCAGATCAGGAGTTCAACAGATGGGAATTTTTTGATTTGCGGATATTCGTACAAGCCTTCTACCGGCTACGACGAGATGCTAATGAAAATTGATAAAAACGGGAAACTATTGTTCAGTAAAGTATATGGCACTCAGTACTGGGACCACGCCGTATCAATAATTGATCTGCAGGATTCCAGCATTTATGTCTCCGGATCCACATACAATATCTTTAATTCTGCGAGTACTGTTTCAATCATGTCCAAATTTGATAAAACAGGGAAATTAACCTGGTGCAAAATGTATGATAAAAATCAACATTGTGGCATGGGACAACTATATTATGATAATACAAGTAAGGTATTCAATTGTGATTATATCCAAAGTGGCCCGCCTGAGGGATTAGGGATGATCAGGTTGGACACATCGGGTAAATTTTATTTTAAAAAACTTTATGGACAAGTTCCAGTCAATGGAGGAGATTATGCTCTGGGCTTTGGACGCGATTTCGTGCCTGCACCGGGTGGCGGGTTTGTAAAATCATATTCAACAAATATGAGTGGCTTTGGGGGCTGGGATTTTTATTTTGTAAAAACTGACAAAAATGGGGCAAGTTTCAATTCTTGTGATGTGGATTCCGCATTGCTTTTGCCAATTGATTTTACCAGCTATATACAGGATTATTCTTACCCTTTTTCCACGGCCAGTGTTAATCCTTCAACCGGTACAGGTATCAAAATTGCTTTAGTAAGTGTAAAAGATTCAATATTTTGCGGCCCATTTGTTACCAATTTCAATTCAAAGACTGTCTGCATCGGTCAGGCAACACCATTTTTTGATTCCTCTTATTATCAGCCAAAATCATGGAAATGGGATTTCGGCGACCCCGGCTCTTCATCAAATATTTCCTCTTCTCAAAACCCGACCCACCTTTATTCTTCTGCCGGAACATACATGGTTAAGCTTGTTTCTGGTAATGGGAATTATACAGATTCCATCACACATAATATCATTGTGTTGCCCAAAAGTTCAACTATAAAACCTGTTACAGTTTCCTTTTGTCCTGGTGACAGTGTGAATTTAAAGGTTAGCGGATATGGGAAGAGTACATATTCCTGGAGCCCCGGTTCTCTTTTAAGTGATTCAACCGATTCTTCAGTTTGGGCGAACCCAAACAAAGACACAACTTTTGTTGTCACCATT
>Ga0206844_10246_pt1 | contig 15822 bp, 13 predicted proteins | sample Alteio_BWOrgCont_22_FD_152907 | JGI IMG/M metagenome (GOLD analysis project Ga0206844, IMG submission 152907) | Enriched cells from forest soil in Barre Woods Harvard Forest LTER site, Petersham, Massachusetts, United States -... | ecosystem: Environmental > Terrestrial > Soil > Temperate forest >...
TTGGAGTCGCCCGCGTAGGTCGCAGTGATCGAATGGTTTCCTGCAGCGAGTGCAGAAGGATTGTAGCTGAAGGTGAAAGAACCGCTGCTCAATGTTCCGCTGCCCGCAGCAGTCGAGCTACCGTCCACGAAGAAGTTCACCGATCCTGTCGGCGTACCGGTTCCCGTTGTAGGCACGACTGTGGCTTTTGTCGCAACAGGTCCGGTTCCTTTTACGTTCACGGACGCCGGGGACAGAGCTACGGACGTGGTAGTCGGTCTCTTGACGGCCGAAGCCCAATTTGTCACGAAAACATTCGCGTCAACCGAGCCCAGACCGGTAACCTGGTCGTAGTTGGCCGTGGTCTTGTATCCGAACTGCAAGGGCGCGGTTGCCGGACAGTTCGGTGTGCCCGCTTGGCAAGGAACCGTGTTGCCGCTCGGGTTTGAGGCGCCCCCATTGTTGTAGTTGCCAGCAGGGACGTCGTGGAAAGCCGTGGGCACGCTCTGCGCCAACTGATAAAGGGTAGGATTAATATTGCCTAATCCGGCGGGTGGCGTGTTCTTCATTTGTTGATTGAGCAAGGTCACGATGCCGGCGAAGATCGGTGTGGCGACAGATGTGCCCCCGTAGATGCCAGCGCCCTGAATTCCGCCTGCGCAGCCATTATTTGTGCAAACGATGTAACCGTCGTGGTCGGCGGAGGCGGACATGGCTACGTCCGGCACGTTGCGGGAGTCATTGTTGGGCACGCCAGGACCGGTTTGCCCCGCCGGTTTCGGGAAATATAAGCTTGCCCCGCCTCCTGTGGCGGCGAGGTGGGGGTCGAATCCAGTTCCCGTCGAATTGTCATCCCACGCTAGCTCAGGAATGTAGGAGAGCGCGGAGGCGCCGTTGGAGCCGTTCGTAGTGCCCCAGTAGCTCCCGCTTCCTTCGTTGAATTCCGTGCCGCCCACTGCGGTCACCTCCGGAACACTGGCTGGAATATTTACCGCGAGGCCCTGGGTCGCAATCGTGTTTCCGGAAGAGTCACATCCAGCCGCCCCGCTGTCGCCAGACGAGGCAATAAAAGTTATGCCCTCAGAATTGCCCTTCTGTACCAGGTTTTGGAGTGTAAGAGCGTTATTTTGCCCATTCGCGGACTCACAACCGCCGTAGCTTATGCTGATAACTGGGGCCACGTCATTGTCGATGGCGTACTGGGCCGAGTTGAATACGCCGCCGTCGTTCGGGTCGCATATGACGAAGATAATGGTCGCGTTGCGCGCGACCGCGCCCGACCATTCCAAGTCGATATCCGCCTCGGCCAGATCGCCCGTGACACCCGGATGGGTGCAACCTGTGGCGAGTACTTGCTGGGGGACATTCGCCGGCAGACCAAACGCCGATCGAAATTCGGCAATGTCCGCCGCATAGATGTCAGTCTGTCCCATGATCGCGATACTCATGCCCGCACCATCGATCCCGGCGGTGTAGAGTGGGCCGATATCGTAGATCGTGGCGATATCGCCGGGAGCCAGGTAATTACCGCCGCCACTGAAATAGTCGGGGCTCGTAGTTGTGGCATCCGACTTCTTGACGTTCATAGGCACCAGAGGGAAGTTGTTCAGCCCGTGGAAACCGGCCACGATGCCCTCCAGAGCCTTGGGAATGGATGGGTCCGTTGCATTGGCAAAGCGTTCTTCACCATCGACGTTGTAACTATGAAGTTCGGTGTGGAACGCGCGTTGTATTTGGGCAACCGTGCCGCTAAAGGCGACCCAATCATGCCCGCGCGCAATCTGAGCAACGCTGAAACCTTGCGAACGCAGCCAGTGAGTGATTTTCGCCAGGTCGGCATTGCTCAAGCCAAAGCGCTGGCCAAACTGCTCGGGCGTCAACCACTTGTGATAGTTCGGCGACGACGGATCTTGTTGTTCGGCCAATAGCTGCTTGAGCGCTGACTGCTGTTCAGCCGACGGCTGGATCAGTAACGTGATGAAAGGCAATTTCATCGACGGCTGAACCGGGCCGCGGTCATACTGTGGCTGGGCCTTCGGACTAACAGTGCCCTTCAGGACTACGGTCTGGCTAGCATCAATTGTGCCGACGATTCGATCTGGCTGTACCGCCCACGTAGAAGCGCAGGTGACGAACAAGAGGAAGCACAAGGTAAGGAAAAAGAAAACGGAGCGGCGACCAACAGCCCCGTGGTTCGACATTGCAGATAGCATTATTCCTCCAACACTCAACTCGGTTACACAGGGATATGCCTACTACCTGGGGAAGGTTGAAACGGATGGGCCGATTATCGTGGAAGGCAACTGGCGCGTCAATGTAATTATCCGGCTGCACCAAACCCTTAACCGAAAAGGAAATTCATGCGCACCGTTTCCCAATTCCGAGTCAGAAAATGTCTCCGCATACCTACGTGATCTGGGTGGGCTCTCTCTCGACCCATAGATTGGGGCCATGGGGCTGCCCGGGAAATTTTCTCTTCCAATCCTGTTTGTAACGCTCTTCCTCTGCGGTGCAAGCGCTGCTCAAGATTTGCCCGAGGCTTCATCCCCGCACGGCTTTTGGGATCGAGCCAACAAGATCTTTTTTGCCAGTCACGCCACCCTGGAAGCGCTGGACTTTGGGATAACGCACCTTAACTTGAGTGACGGGGGAAGGGAATTGGATCCTATGGCAAAGGCGTTGTGCGAGAGCGGAACTGCCGGCCAGTTGGTTTTCTTCGGAGGCAGGATGGCGGGAGTGGTTGCGATCAGTTATCTGCTCCACAAAACCGGACACCACAAGCTTGAACGCGCTTTTCCCGTGTACGCCAGCGGCGACTCCGCATACGGAGTAGCCTACAGCTTCGCCCATCGCCAGGGAGCGTCGCATAAAAACTGAACCGAGACAGAGCGCCCGTGCTCCGCACAATCATCTCGCCCGCGCCAGGATGAGAGTGACGTCGTCGGGCTGCTCGTTGGGGCCAATCCAGTCGTCCACGGCGGCAGTAACGATTTCGCTGATGCGCGTAAGCGGCAAGTCACGATTCTCCCGCAGCAAGTCGATCAGCCGGGCTTCGCCAAACTCGCCAAAATCATTTTCCGGCTCGGTTACACCGTCAGTGTAGCCAACGAAAATCTCTCCCCGGCAGAGCTCGACCGAAGCCTCGTTGTAGCTTCTTTGATCAAACAGGCCGACCACGGTTCCGCCGCATTCCAGGCGGCGAATGGAACCGTCCTCACTCATAATGAAGGGTGGCAGGTGGCCTCCGTTGCTGTAGGTCAGCTTGCGCTCTACGCCATTGTAGATTCCCAGAAACAACGTCGCATATTTTTCCGGGGGCGTGCTTTCGTAGAGCTGATGATTCAACAGGGAAAGCAAAGCGCCCGGAGACATGTCGACGCCCCGGAATCCCGAGGCGAGCATGACTTCGGGCCTAACGGCTGCGCCCACGGCTGCGGGCTCGCGCAAGACGGGAACATCCTGCAGGCTGAGGGCGCGCACCGCGGCGTGTATGGTTGCCATCAGGAGAGCCGCGGAGATTCCTTTGCCGCTAACGTCGCCCACGGCCAGAATCAGGCGATCCGAATCCAGCGTCAGGAAATCATAATAGTCGCCACTGACCGTCCGCGCGGGACGGAAAAATCCGTGCACTTCGAGCGTCGCGAGTTGCACACTCTCCTGAGGAAACAACTGCGCCTGGACTTCCTGGGCGATCACGAGTTCGTTCTCCAGGCGCTGCTTGTCCTTTTGTTCTTCGATCAGCTTTTCCAGCGAAGCGGTCATGGAGTTAAACGAGTTGGCCAGAGTCGCGACCTGATCGTTGGACTTCACCGGAATACGATGGCTGAAGTCGCCGCGGTTGACGTGCTGAGTGCCTTCGTAGAGCTGCGCTACCGCGCCGGTCACCGTGCGCGTGAGCTGAGTGCCAATCCATATCGCAACCAGTTCGATGATTGCGAAAAAGATTACCGCGAACAGCAAGAAGAATTCGACCGTGGGCGCAAAATCTCCCTGAGCTGAGAACAAACGCTCGTAGAGTTTCGAAATGCGGGTCTGTACAGTGATGCCGATGGGATTGGCCGTCTCCCCGTCATCCCAATCCATCACGGAGACTGAAGTGACAAACAGCACGCTTCGATCCAGCGCGCGAGTCGGTGGGGGAATGGTGCCGGAATTGAATGTCAGTTTCGCCTTGCTGGTGTCGAGCACGACCTTCTTGTTGTCTCCGGCGAGGACTTGCGTGCCCCGGACCGGGCCTGGCTCCGTTCGGTCTACTTTGTGGAGAGTCAGTCCCTCATACAAAGTGATTTCGCCCAGGTTCGCGGCAAGAGTCTGCAACAACTGGTCAACTGGTTCGCTGGATATAACGGTAAGATTTCCTTCTTTCAGCGGCACAGTTTCGAGCACGCGCAGGAAAAGTTTGTCGTGATCGCGTACCACGCCGCGGAAAGGACCTTTCAGGTACGGCGGAGATATGGGCGCCTCGATCTCTGTCGGAGAACTGTTAAGAACGATCTTCTGGTTCAACCAGACACAGATTTGGCGATTGGCCCAGTGTTTGTCCGTCTGGTGCAGGGTTTCCAATGAAGCCACCCAAGCGGCCGGTTCGCGTTGTATCTGGGAAGAAAGGTGGCGGGCGATCGTAGAATTGGCGGCGGACAAACTGCTCAACTCGGAGTTTAATCCCGTCGTAACAATAAAGGTGGCGAACTGCCCGGCAAATAAATAAAACGATCCGAGAGCCAGCGCAACCAGCAATACAAGCGGGATGAAGCCGATGAACACATAAGTGACGATGAGGCGGTTACGCAGCCGCCATAGCGCCTTGGCCTTGATCCAGCGAAATGCCAGGATCGAGAAAAGAACGATGACGAGGAAGCTCAGGAAGCTCACCCACCCACCAAGACTGTCTCCGTAAGCGAGATGAAAAAAACCGAACACCTTTTGCAGCAGAAATAGAAGCAGGTCCAGACCGAGTAGATACCAGGCGATCAGCGCCACTTTGCTGGTGGGCAGCATTCCTGCCTCGCGAAGCCGCAGCCGAAGATACCGATAAGGCAAGGCCATGGTGTAGAACCGAATTATAGAAGAGAAGGCGGGATCAGGCTGCAGGCGTCGGGTTTCACGATGCGACTATTTGAAGCCTGAAGCCAAAAGCCTGCCTGTTCAAATTTCTGGATAGAAATCGAAGAACGCTTCCAGGCTGGTCTTCAGCTGTTTTTCAATCTCATCCTTGCTGCCTTCGAGCACGTGCATGGTCACATGGGCTTCACGGCCGTTCTTGAGCTTTAGGGTTGCGTCCCCAACTTCCGCGACCTCCTCGGAGGGAAGCAGCCGCAATCCGTACACCAGAGTTAAGTTTGCCATGCATCGATTCTACCGGTTTTGGTAATCCTGAAGCCTGAAGCCCGCAGCCTGACGCGTGAGTCCCAGCTCGTCATGCCCGGAGGCTTCGATTTAAGATTTTCTACGATCTTCATTTAGAATGCCGTCGTGCCCCGAAACATCTTTGTAATTTGGTTAAGCTTAGTGCTGCTGGCCACCGCCCAACAATCCGCCCAGCCTCCGGTCAAGCTGAACATGTTGAATGTCTGCTCGCCGTCGCCAGAGGAACAGCAGGAGATCGCTTCCGCATTGGCGAAGATTCCCAAGCAGCCGCTTTTCAGTCCTGATTTTGAGGTCGATCGCGGACGCTCGACACTCGATCAGAGTCCTGATTTTCTGAAGGCAGGAGCGAGCGCGCAATTTTCGGCTGACTCTGGAACGGCCGATTGGGTGCGCATTCGTCGCGAGTTCTCCGTGCAGGCTCTCTTTTCAACGGTCCAGTACTCGTTCAGTCGCGACCCGAAAAACATGGTCGAGACTCTGATCTTCCACGTGCGCGATCCCAAAGACTTGATGCAGGTAGCCATTGAAGACAACGCATCCGCTGTGACCACGGCCGCGAATATGCTTTCCACCAGTACTCCCGCCAGCCGTATCAAGCTGGAGCGCTTCGGAAAGTCGTCAGTGGTACTGGGCCGTTGTGCTGGAACGGAGGGAGGTCCTGCGCCGGATCAAAGCGCTTATGAGCCGCTGTTTCAGAGCGCAACAGCAATCGTGACCAACTATCGCAATCTTCTGGCGGCGCGGACCACCGTACCCGCAGAATTGGTGCGAGTCAGCAGTCTGGAAGCAGCCAAGACAAAGCCTGCCGCAAAAGGTGCGGCGAAGAAGACCGTGCCAGACAAGTCCACGCCGCAAAACGAGTGAACAAATCCGCGTGCTGAACCCAAATCTGAAATCCGTAATCTAAATTGTTACTTTATGGACAACATCCGCAACGTCGTCATCATTGGCTCCGGCTGCGCCGGGCACACTGCAGCGCTCTACACCGCGCGGGCGAACCTGAAACCGCTGGTGCTCGAAGGCCACGAACCGGGCGGGCAGCTCTCGCTCACCACGCTGGTCGAGAACTTTCCCGGCTTCCCCGAAGGCATTCAGGGGCCGGAGTTGATCGAGAACATGCGGAAGCAAGCGTCGCGTTTCGGCGCAGAATATAAACACGGCCACGTAACGAGCATTGACCTCAGCGAAAATCCGTTCAAGGTCCACGTTAGTCACGAAGTGATTCATACCCGCGCGCTTATCGTCGCGAGTGGCGCTTCGGCGCGTTGGCTGGGATTGCCTCACGAGCAGCAGTTAATCGGACACGGCGTTTCTTCCTGTGCCACGTGCGACGGCTTCTTCTTCTCAGGCAAGGAAATTACCGTGATCGGGGGCGGCGATTCGGCCATGGAAGAAGCGATTTTTCTGTCTCGCTTCGCAACAAAAGTCACGGTCATTCATCGGCGGGAACATTTTCGCGCCTCGAAGATCATGCTGGAGCGAGCCCAGAAGAACGAGAAAATCGCATTCCTGCTGGATACGGTGGTCGAAGACGTAAACGACATTCACAAGAAAGAGGTCACCAGCCTCACGCTGCGGAATCTCAAGACTGGGAAGGTCTGGGATTTCCCCACTAGTGCGATGTTCCTGGGCATTGGCCATATCCCCAACACCAAGATCTTTGATGGGCAACTCGAGATGGATCAGGACGGCTACCTGAAAACGAAAGATTACGTCTTCACCCGTGTGCACGGAGTCTATGCCTGCGGCGATGTGCAAGACCGACGCTATCGTCAGGCGATCACGGCCGCTGGCTCGGGATGCATGGCTGCTCTGGAAGTCGAGAAGTTTCTCGAAGAATAAATTGGGCACGGGCGTCCTCGCCCGTGCGGACGCAGTTTGAAATTCATCGTGGAGGCTATGCATGCCAGGCGAACAAACAACCTGTCCGCACGTAAAGGAGATTCGTCAGGTCAAGCCCAGTGGCAAAGGCTGCAAGGAATGTCTCGAGATGGGCGACACCTGGGTCCACCTGAGGGAATGTCTCATTTGCGGTCACGTCGGCTGCTGCGACTCGTCCAGGAACAAGCACGCGACCAAGCACTTTCACCATACTAAACACCCGATCATGCAGTCTTTCGAGCCGGGAGAGAACTGGCGCTGGTGCTACGTGGATGAAGTCTTTTTGAGCTAGCGAGCACTTAGCCACCACGCAAACTGAGGGGCGTACAACCCGGACTGTTTATGGGACTTTCCCTTCCGACTTGCCGGTTGTTTTGTGCGCGATTTGCAGCAATCCCATAACCTTTGTTGAGCAGTCTACTGCTGTAACTGATAAGAACGGCGGGCGAGTTCATTGGGACTGCTGGCTTAAGATAGACCGGCATTCGCAAAAGCCGGAGAGATCTTGAACCCGAGACACTCTCTGAGTGCCGTCACATCCCAGCTCACCCCACTTGTGATACAAATTCCTGTGAACTTCATGCATCTGCAAGGTAGTCCTATCTCCATCTTCTCTGCCCGCGCAGGCGTTCGGTGCTAAGAGAGCTCTTTATCTCTCTGTCGGAGAGCCACTGGCTGCGTGCCGTCGCCGAGCGCTCTTCCATTGGACAGAAAATCTCCAGCCGCTTTGTTGCCGGCACTCAGGTCGAGGACGTGCTTCGCGCCACGCGCGCTATCAATGAGTCCGGCCCGACCGTCTCCATCGACAATCTCGGTGAAAATGTCAGCAACGTCGACGAAGCCCGAGCCAGCGCTCAGCTCTATCACCAATTGCTGGATGATATCGCCGAACAAAAACTAAACGCCAACGTCAGTTTGAAGCTTACTCACATGGGCCTCGACGTGGACGAGAAACTGGCGCGTGATCTGGTGACCGGACTCGTGGCGAAGGCCGCGGCCATGAGCCCGCGCAACTTTGTTCGCGTCGACATGGAAGGCTCGCCCTACACCCAGCGCACGCTTGACTTCGTCCATGAACTACACCGTGCGCCCGGTAATCAGGGATGCGTGGGCGCGGTTATTCAGTCTTACATGCGGCGCTCGGAGAGCGATGTCGAGAAATTGTTGGCAGAAGGAATTCGCATTCGTCTGTGTAAAGGCGCCTACAAAGAACCGGCGGAGATTGCTTTTCAACCAAAGTCAGAAGTTGACGCCAACTACGTCAAGCTGATGAAGATTCTGATGAAGAGCAAGGTCTATCACGGGTTGGCCACGCACGACGAAAACATCATCAATCAGGCAAAAGCCTTTGCCATCAAAGAAAGAATTTCCCGCGACGCATTTGAATTTCAGATGCTTCACGGCATTCGCCGTGATCTGCAACAGAGCCTGGTGCGCGACGGCTGGCGAATGCGCGTCTACATCCCGTTCGGAACTGAATGGTACCCCTACCTGATGCGGCGGCTCGCCGAGCGCCCAGCGAACGTTCTGTTCATCGCTAAGAATCTGTTCCGGTGATAACAAGACGCTCTTCCAGTGATTTTCACCCTTATTCCTTGTCATTCCGAGAAGCGAAGCGACGAGGAATCTGTTTTCGCCGACCGCACGAAGAACCCAGATCCCCTCCGCTGCGCTCGGGACGACAACTCGGTTTCACAACAAATCGGCTTCAGACGAAAGGCCGCCTCTTTTCTGCTAGCATAAATACATGGGTAGCCGTGGCCAGACCGCGATTGCGGAAGCATTCGCCGCCCTAGTTGGCCCCCAGGTCGGGGACGAGGATATCGATCTCGTTCGCGCTGCCTTGACCATCGCCCTGACCGAATATCCCGATCTTGATATCGACGCCTACGTTGCCCGCGTCGACGAACTCGCGCACATGGCGGAAGCTCGTATCTCCGAGGTTGGCGACGCGGCCCAGACCATCGCCGCTCTGAATCGCACCCTTTTCGGCGAAGCCGGGCTGCGCGGCAATCGCGAGGAATACTACGATCCGCGCAATTCCTTCCTCAACGACGTGCTTGACCGCGGACTGGGCATTCCCATCACCCTCGCCCTTATCTATATGGAGGTTGGTCGCCGCCTCGGATTCCCTCTGTTTGGCGTAGGCATGCCCGGACATTTCCTGCTCAAGCACTATGACATTGACGGTCGTGAGACGTTAGTCGATTGCTTTAGCGGCGGGGATATCCTCAGCCCCCAGGATTGCCAGCGACGCCTCGACGAAATCTATTCTGGCCAGATGACTCTGCGTCCCGAATTCCTTTTCGCCGTCAGCCGGCGCCAGATATTGACCCGTATCTTGAACAATCTCAAGACAATTCACCTGTCCACCCGCAATTTTCGCAAGGCCCTGCCGTTGGTCGATCTGGTGCTCGTGATCTATCCCCGCTCTCCCGAGGACGTTAAGCAACGCGCTCTCTTGCGCTATAGTCTCGATCAAATGTCGGGGGCCGCCGAGGATCTGGAACAGTATTTAAAGATGTCGCCGGATGCTTCCGACGCCGATGAAATCCGCCAGACCGCTCTTTCTATACGCAGAATGCTTGCCTTAATGAACTGAGTCGCTGAAGGGACATTCGGTCGGCCGGTTCGGCTTGGGCCGGATTTCCACAGCATTCGCGCCTATTCCGCAGCCTGACGAACGAACTGCAAAATCTTTCATCTTGACAGGCGCTCGCCGCTGACCCACAATGTCCCGACATTTTTTTGAGCATCCGAGCAGTTAGTTGCGGAAGTCCGCTCTCCCCTTTTGCCATCCCCCTGGCAAGGTCTTCCTCATTCTCGGATGTTTGATGGTCACAATTTTCGAGCGTTTGCTGACAAAATTCAGGAGGATTTATGCGCGTGAAAGCGCTTGTGTTATTTGTGGTGACTTTGGCCTTGGCAGCTTCTGCCTGGGCCGCCGCTACCGAGACTGTGCTCTACAGCTTCTGTGCTCAGAGCAGCTGTACGGACGGCAACCAACCCTATGGCTCCGTGGTCGCCGACGCCAAAGGTAATCTTTACGGCACGACTTACTATGGCGGTACCAACAACGCTGGCACGGTCTACGAGTTGACGAATTCCGGTGGCACGTGGACAGAAACGGTACTCTACAGCTTTCTCGGTGCCACTAACAGCGATGGTTCGAACCCCTTTAGCGGTTTGGTCTTCGATACTGCCGGGAACCTTTACGGCGTGACCCAGTATGGCGGCGCGAGCAGCCAGGGTACGGTGTATAAACTGACCAAATCGGGTAGCTCATGGAAGGAGAGTGTGCTTCATACCTTCGACAACATTAGCGGTGATGACGGGAGCTACCCAGTCGACAAGCTAGTCTTTGACTCGACCGGCAACCTGTACGGTACTACCGTACAAGGCGGTAAGTTCGGCGGCGGCATAGTCTTCGAGTTTAAAAAGTCAGGAAGCACCTTCACTTACCACGTGATTCACAGTTTCGCCACAAGTGCCAGCAGCGCGTACTATCCCTACGCCGGACTGGTTATTGACAAGAACGGTTATCTTTACGGCACCACGTACTACGGTGGTGTTGTCTGGAATGCCGGCGCAGTTTACCAAATGCGCGAAGTCAGCGGCGTGTGGATCTTTTCCGTAATTTACAATTTCCTCGGAGATTCACTCGGACAATACTCCGATGGCGATTTGGGCACGGATTCAGCCGGCAACCTCTATGGTACGACTAACGTGGGTGGCAGCTTTAACCTCGGAGAGACTTTCAAGCTGACGCTAGGCAAGAACAACGCTTGGACGGAATCGGTCATCCACAGCTTCCAGGGTTATGCCAAAAAGGACGGCGCCTACCCGTACTACGCGGGAGTCACCGTGGATGCGGACGGAAATGTCTACGGCAGCACCTATCAGGGTGGGTCAAGCGCAGGCAACAATCTGAATTATGGCACTGTGTACAAGCTGGCGGCGAGCACCTACAAGGAAAGTTTGCTCTGGAGTTTCGGTACCAGTGGCGACGGAGCCTACCCCGAACACGAACCGATTCTCGTCAATGGAAAGCTCTACGGTACGACCTATGCCGGGGGAGCCCATGGACAGGGCGTCGTCTATGAGGTTATACCGTAGTCGGGGTTTTTAGGGCGCTGCTCTGGCTCCGCTCTACTTTCCCGCCGCCGGGCCTTACGGCTCGGCGGCGGTTTTCTTTTTGGATCATGTACCGGCCGGATGAACCGACCCGGCAGGATGAGATTGGATTGTGAAAGGGTCTCGGCGTTGGCTGGATGGCGCAGCACTTCGGCAGGCTCTCGAAGGCGCTACTCTTCTGGCGGTTCGCTCGGTTCAGCCGGCGCCAGCGGCAACTTGGACGCGCCACTCAGCACATTGCGTTCCTGGGGCGAGAATTGTCTCTTGTAAGCGTCAGAGTCAATTTGGCGCTGTCGTGCCTCAGGCGGCATCGCCCGCAAGGCTTGAACGGCGTTCCGCACTGCCTGGCGGCGTTCTGGCGGAAGTTGCTGCATCTGATCGTGGATCTGCCGGGCTTGCTGCTTCTGCTCAGGAGTCAGGTGCTCCCAGGTTTCCATCCGGTTCAGCATCTGCTGTTGCTTTTCCGGCGGCACGCTGTTGAAGCGCTGCAACTGGTTGCGTAGTTGTTGCTGCCGTTGCGGGGGAAGATTGCGGAATTGCGGATCGCTTTCCAGCGCTTTTCGCTGTTGTTCCGGGGGAAGGTTCCGGTGCTGGCTTAGCCATTCTCCGGCGTGATGCTGCGGTTGTTGCTTTTTCTGCGGGTGTTCCTCAGGATGGTTTTTCTGCGCCATCGACGGACACGCGCTCGCGAGCGCCAACAACAGGGTGGCGATTCTCACCCGTGCCGTCATGGACTTCACCCGCACTCGTATCCCCCCGGTGTCTCTTTTCAACTCCCTGTTCAATTCGTGTAATGCGATCTTGGCCGCGCTTCGTGGACATCACTTAGGGATTGGCATCCACATCTTTCTGCACTTGCAGATCATCGAGCAGCTCGAAATCGGAATACAGCTCGTTATTCTTGTCCAGCGCCTGCAAGTCCCCCACAGCCGTCCCCGGTTCCGCGACCATCAGGGCTCTCGGCCCCTCGGACGCAGACTCTCGCCCAGCATCGGTGCGGAACAAAGTGATGCTCATTACCATGAGCACGGCCAGTGAAACCGCCAGCGCCGGCTTGCGAATCCATTGCCACCAGCTCTGTGGCTGCCGTGCTACTTCTTCCCGCAGACGAGCCCGGAGCCGCACGTCGAAGTACGGCGACGGCTCCGGCACTCGCCACTCATCCAGCAGTGCCATGGTCTGGCGGAACTCGTTCAGCTTGCCCGCGCAACCAGTGCAGGTCTCGAGATGTTTATCGACTTCGGGCGTGACCGCATCCAGGCCGGCGGCCAGTTCCGGCATCAGTTCGCAAACCTCATTGCATTTCATGACTACATCCTTCATACAAACTCTTTCAGTTGCACGCGCAAAGTTTCATAAGCGCGGAACAACAGCGACTTAATGGCGGACTCACTCAGCTTCAAAACTTCTGCGATCTGGCGATAGTCCATCTGCTGATACTTGTGCATGACCACCGCGATCCGTTGCCGTTCGGGCAATTCCTGTACGCGTTGACGTATGGCAGCCAGACGCTCGCGCCGGACAATCGCTTCTTCCGCGCTGAGCGAGTCATCGGGCACGTCCATGGTCATCCCGCTTTCCTGGTCCGGTTCGTCCAGGCTGACGGTATTTTCGGGGCGCTCGTGGCGAGTATCGCGCGCATGGTTTACCGCCAGATTGCTCGCGATCCGATACAACCACGTTGTAAACTTAGCGCTCGCTTCGTAAGTCTCCCGCGAGCGATACACTCGCAAGAACACTTCCTGCGCCAGATCCTCAGCTACCGCAGTGTTGTGCGCCATGCGATACATAAAGCTCAGCATGGGCCGGCGATATTTCTGCACCAGATACTCGAAAGCCGACTCATCGCCAGCCTTGACCCGTAGCATGATCTGGGCATCGCTCAATCCCTCGCCGGGTGGATCACCCGCAATCTTCGCCCCAGCATGAGGGATGCCTGCCATCGACAGGAACCCGGGGTTCATGGCTACACTGCTCACATTGGAGTGAACCCCTCGCGGCTCTGAAAGTTGCGCGCCCTCGGGATCGGCGAAAGGCTGGGAAGTCCCTTTGGGAGATGGAACTTGGGGCTCTTTCGCGAGGCTGAATCGGTTTGGCATCCGGCGTTGGCAGAAGCTCTCCGGAGGTCACCTTGGGTGCTCTGCGTCCGGAGCTACAGAATCTTAGGCTATCACGGACCAAGGTCCACGAAAAACTGTTTCTTTGCTACAATATAGCGGCTGATTCAGGCAGGGCGCTTAACTCAGCGGTAGAGTGCCATCTTCACACGGTGGAAGTCATAGGTTCGAATCCTATAGCGCCCACCAGTAACCAACTGGTGTTACTGAAGTTATCCCCTCCCGCGGGACCGCGTCCTCGTTTATTGGTTCAGTTTCGGGAAGCACGCTTTTGGGCTTCCATGCGGGCCGGGCTCATAAGAGCTGCCGCCGCAACTTTCGGCAGGCAGAAGGTTTTATATCTAGTGATCAAATTGAAATCTTGCGAGGAGCGCTTTGACCTTCGGCTCACTTGAGCTGAGGCTAAGCGCAGGCAAGAAGGCCGAAGATGAGGACGGGATTGAAGACTAACTCTGGGTTTCCGGTAAAGGCTTTTTTAGCGAGTGTCATGCTGCTTTTGGTGGCATCGATCTTGTGCGCGCAGGACGCTGGCATCAGTGCCGGCGGAAGGTGGATGGAATACGATTCTCAAGATCAGATGACCTTGGTCAAGACGGCCCGGTTTGAGCTTGACGCCGACAACTCTTTGCCCGGCAGCGAGGCTAGTCCCAAAGTCATTCTCTTCTGCACCGGTGGCAAACTCAATCTGGCCGACTTTCGTCCCAATGCCGTGATTGCACCTCCGAACCGTCCCGGTTTTTGGGGACAGCCGCAGATGGAGGTCACCGTCCGCGTAGATAATTCGCACAGCAATCACGGATGGAATTGGGTGAACGGCCACTTCCTTTCGATGGACAAAGGAACCGTGCGTGAGATGCTCGGCGCGCAAGTGTTCAAAGTCGAAGTTGGGACCCCGCGCGGTCCGGAGATTGCGAGCTTCTCTCCAGCCGGCCTCGACTTGGCTCGGGTGAAGAAAGCCTGCGATCTGACTCCGAAGAAGCCATAACCGTCTTACTGAGGTAATGTAGGCGCGGGCGTCCCCGTCTGTGAGGCCGGAGCCGGAACCGCGGTTCCAGAAAGCGTGGCCCACCCTCGCCGGGAGAGATCCCAGAAGATTAGATAGCCAGCCACCGCGGCAAGCAATAGCAGGAAGATTCCCCAGAACCACTGCTGGAAGACCAGTTTTCCGATGCCGAACAGGCATCCGTAAACCAGAATCACTCCCATCACCCAGTTGAAGGTGTTGCCCGCCAGGTCCCGCACTTCCGGCATCTCGGGCACGAGCCGCGCGATATGTTTCCAGCCATACACCGTCGGATGCACCCGCTTGTAGAACCCCACCAGAGTCTGCTGCGACTCGGGCTTGGTGACAAAGGTCGCGATCAACCAGGCAATGGTGGTGATGAGTCCCGTGATCAGCGCGGTCTTGGCGTATACCAGGGCATTGTTGCCGGTGAGAGAAATGCGGCTCAGCGCGATGGTGACCGCTGCCGCGACCGCCATCGCCGAAATCTCGCTCCAGGCATTAATCCGCCACCAGTACCAGCGCAGAATGTAGACCGCGCCCGTGCCAAAGCCGATATTCAAAACCAGCTGCCAGCCCTGATTGATTGATGTCAATTGCATCGCTGTGTAACCGCTGCCCAGCACCAGCAGCACAGTAAAAATCTTGCTGATCATCACATAATGTTTCTCGTCTGCCCCGCGCACGAAAAAGCGCTTATACAAATCATTTACAAGATACGAACTGCCCCAGTTCAATTGGGTTCCGATCGTAGACATGAAAGCCGCAAGGAAAGCCGCGACCATCAGCCCACGTAAAGCGGGCGGAAGGTAATCGCGCAAGACCATCACATAACCTTGCTCCGGATTCTGCACAAATGCGGCGCTCGGATGCAGCCCTCCATTCGGCGAATAAACCACCATCGCCACTAACCCGGTAATCACCCAAGGCCACGGCCGCAGCGCATAATGCGCGATGTTGAACCAGAGCGTCGCGCCGAGAGAGTTCTTCTCATCCTTGGCGCTGAACATGCGCTGTGCCACATATCCGCCGCCACCCGGCTCCGCGCCGGGATACCACGCCAGCCACCATTGCATGCCGAGATAGACGATGAAAGTCAGCACCGGCAGAGTCCATAGCGCGTTCGTTGTGAGGCCAAGATGAAAGTCCGGCAGGAATGCTGTCGGATCTGACGTCTGCACTCCGGTCGCTCGAACGTTGTTCTCGATCACGTGCAGATGCATTTGCAGCGCTTGCATGCCCCCAATCTTCGATACCGCAACCCACGCCAGCACAATAATCATGGTCATCTTCAAGGCAAACTGAAACAGATCTGTCACCAGCACGCCCCAAAGTCCGCCG
>Ga0206844_10247_pt1 | contig 15766 bp, 14 predicted proteins | sample Alteio_BWOrgCont_22_FD_152907 | JGI IMG/M metagenome (GOLD analysis project Ga0206844, IMG submission 152907) | Enriched cells from forest soil in Barre Woods Harvard Forest LTER site, Petersham, Massachusetts, United States -... | ecosystem: Environmental > Terrestrial > Soil > Temperate forest >...
TGGGTCCAGTTAATGGCAGGCATCGTCGCGATGATGGCCATCGCGAACCTGCAGTACGCTTGGACTCTTTTCACTAAGCCGATACAGGCCCATCTGCACGTCTCGCTGGTTGCGGTGCAATGGACCTTCACTTTATTTGTAGCTCTTGAAACTTGGCTTGTGCCTTTTGAAGGATACCTGGTCGATAAAATTGGACCGCGGTTCATGCTCGGAATGGGCTCAATCATGGTCGGACTGGGCTGGGTCGGATCCGGGTATGCCGAGACCATCAACGGCCTGTACTTTTGGTACGGCGTGGGCGGTATTGGTGCCGGGGTTGTATACGGGGGCGCCATTGGGAACGCGCTGAAATGGTTCCCGGACCATCGTGGTCTGTGCGTTGGCCTGACGGCCGGAGCTTTTGGCATAGGCACTGCGACGACGATTGCTCCGATTGCCGACATGCTGAAAGTGTCCGGCTACCAGCACACGTTCATCGTTTGGGGAATTATCCAGGGGGTGGTTGTGCTGGCATCGTCTCTTTTCCTGGCCAGACCTCCGGTTGGATGGACGCCGCCAAATTGGAAAGAAAAAGAAGCGAAGATCAAAGCCAAGGTGAATACTTCATCGGTCGACATGACGCCAATGGAGATGCTGCGCCAGCCATCCTTCTATGTCATTTATCTGATGATGACCATGCTAGCCTTCGGTGGTTTGGTTGTCACCGCGCAGCTTAATCCCATGGCTTCCTCATACCATGTGGATAAAGTCATTGTAGTTTTCGGAATGACGGCCTTGGTCCTCGCTATTACCGTTGACCGGATCCTGAACGGGTTGACGCGTCCATTCTGGGGATGGGTGTCGGACAATATCGGCCGTGAGAACGCGATCTTCATCGCGTTCGTCCTGGAGGCAATCGCGGTCTTTGCTTTGCTCCAACTGATTAGCCATCCGGTCTGGTTCGTTGCGCTTTCGGGCTTGTGTTTCTTCGCCTGGGGAAATATTTTCTCATTGTTCCCCTCCATCACGGGCGATCTGTACGGAAATAAATGGGCCACGACCAACTATGGAATCGTCTACACGGCTAAGGGAGTGGCTGCTGGCTTTGCCGGCCCCGGAGCGGCGTGGTTGTTTGCCAAGACAGGCTCCTGGACAAAGGTCTTCTGGGCGATGATTGTGTGCGATCTCATTGCCGCGTTCATGGCTTTGCTCTGGCTGAAGCCCTTGGCGGCCCGCGTCGTCAGGGACTCGGAGCGTTCGGCTTCGGGAACCGCGGTGACGACAGGTTCGCCGACGATCAAAGCACGAGTAGTGGCCTAGCACCAATCGAACCGCGACAAACGCTGGAGGCTTTTGTCAAAGAGGACCTCCAGCGCCAGTTATCCGGACGCGTGAGCTGCCATACCCTTGGCGGCCAAATTCGTGCCTCGCGTGGTTGCACCATCAGTTTCGGTATTGTTGATTTTGAACTGGCCCACTAGTTTGCGCAGTCGAGAGGATGTTTCTACCAGTTGCTGCGCCGCCTTCTGAGTATCGTTGGCTCCGTGCGTGGCACCCTGCGCCGCCTCTGCAACTCCCACAATGTTACTGGTGATTTCCCCGCTGCCCTGCGCTGCCTCGTTTATATTGCGCGACATCTCGTTGGTCGTCGCGTTCTGCTCCTCGACCGCGGTGGCGATCGTGCCTGAGATGTCGTTTACCTGGTTGATCACCTTGCTAATGGATGCAATCGCATCCACCGCCGCCTTTGTGTCAGCTTGAATGGCTTCGATCTTGTGGCTTATGTCTTCGGTGGCCCTGGCGGTCTCTTTCGCCAGTTCCTTGACCTCATTGGCGACTACGGCAAATCCCTTGCCGGCCTCACCTGCGCGGGCGGCTTCGATGGTTGCGTTCAAGGCCAACAGGTTGGTCTGCTGGGCAATTGAGGTGATGACTTTAATGACCTGTCCAATCTCACTCGAGGACTCGCCCAGCTTGAACACGGTGGCGGTCGTGCTTTCAGCCACCTTAACCGCCGAGGTTGCCACGCTCGCGGCTTCAGTGGCGTTCTTGGCGATTTCTTTGATGCTGCCCTCCATCTCTTCGGCTCCAGTTGCGACGGTCCGAAGGTTCTGGCTGACTGCCTGCGCCGCTTTCGAAACCACGTCGGCCTGGGCCGAGGTCTCCTCGGAACTGGCAGTGATCTGTTGGCTGGTGGTGTTCAATGCTTCGCTTGCACTGGTAACCTGTTCGGCATTTTCCTTGATGGCCAGGATCATGCGCTTCAAGCTGCCACTCATCTCGTTGGTCGCCCTGGTCAGGTCGCCCAGTTCGTCCTGGCTGCGAATTCTTAGATCGTCGCGGGTTAAGTCCCCTGCGGCGATGGCCTCCGCTTGGACCAGAACAGATTGGGTTGCCCTGGCAATGCCGCGGCTCAAGAAAATAGCCACATAGATTCCGATACTTAGTGCCGCGAACGTGCTCGCAGCCATGGTCAGGTTGAGCGAGCGGTTATCGGCTCGCAGGTCTTCTTTGTTTTGGTCCACCAGTTTGTCAAACGATTCTGCCATGCTGCCGAGTGACTGTTTCATCGCTATATTGATCGGTGTCGCGTGGTCGGCAGATTCGTTCCCCGCCTTAATGACGGCGTCTGGCCCGCCATCCACCGCATGCTTTATCGCGGCCTCCTGAACCGCGCGGAGCAGGGGCAGTTGTTTCTTAATCTCGTTCAGTTGGTCACGGCTCGCCTGGAGATTCCATTTGGGAGCCAACTCATCCATGACGACGATGTCCTTTTCGACATCGATCCAGGTTCCGTCAAACAGCTTCTTCGTTGCCTCCAGTCGAGCCGGTTCCGTCCCCGCCAGAATAGCCTGACGACCCTTGACCTGGGTTTGATTCAAATCGCGCTGTAACGTTATGGCGGACTTGAGTGAGGGGATACGTACTTCGAAGGCGGCATCCTGGCTTCGCCTGATATCGTCCGACTTGAGGTAGCCCGCGGTAGCGACGAAGACCATCAAGGCCAAGATTGTGCCAAAGCCCGCTCCCAGTTTCTTCCCAAGTGTTAACTTCAATTCTTTCTCCCGGATCGTGACTTCAGTTGACGAGGCACGAGACCGCGCACCTTGTCCAGTTCTCGGGCCGTTTCCGCCAGTTGCGTGATAGTTGCGCTTGATGGGATGGTTATCGGCAAAATCGTGGGCGACCTTTAGAACGTTGGAATGTAGGCCGGAGGCGCGAGCGAAGCTTGAGGTCTGCGCCTGGCTGCCGCATGCGGTTCCCACCAGCTATTCCTACGCTGGCAAGTGTGTGCCGCGGGTTTCCGCGGCGAACGGAATCAGGAGCAGTCCAAGCGCGAAAGCAACAGAAGTTATCGCAACAGGAGTTCCGAGTGATCCGAAATGCCGGACGCCCGCTCCTACCAGGAAAGTAATTCCAGCACCGCCAAATCGTGCAAACGAAGTCGAAAAAGCGAAGGCGCTGGCCCGGCACTCCGTAGGATATTGCTCGGGCAGCCAAAGAGTGTATACGGCGAAGTTGGCCCCGCCCAATCCTAGAAAAAAGAGGCAAACAAAAAACCATGGAAGCGCAGTGGCACCCAGATAGAAAACTTTGCCGAACGTGAGCGCAATGAACACCATCATGAGAGTGAAGAAAACCGCCAGCGCCCCGCGTCGCCCCACGCGCTCTGCCACCCACGGCATCGCCAGGCAGCCGAGAATCGTGGCAAACGAGACCAGCATTATGCCCCAGGAAGCAAGCTGCGCCGCCTGCGGACCCGCGCGGCCACTCGCTTCCGCGACCGATGTGATGGCAGCCGGGACATACACAGTTCCAGCCCACAGACCACAGATCGACGCCAGCATGAGGAAAGAATTGATTATGGTTCGGCGGCGCCACACGGGTGAAAACAGCGTCGCCAGAGGACGCCAAACCGCCCAAGCACGAACGACATTTTCCTTCTTCGTCCACGCGGCAGGCTCGCTTACCCCGTGTCGCACCCATGCCAATAGCAGTGCCGGCAGCCCCCCGACAATGAACATGGCGCGCCAGCCAAAACGGCTGCCAATGGCGTAGTTTGCCAGCGCGGCTAGAAATATGCCGACGTAATATCCCGTGTGCATCAGCCCCGCGCCTGCGCGTCGCCGACTCTCCGGCCACTCCTCAGCCACGAACGTCCCGCCCATGGCCCATTCTCCACCTATGCCCACGCCGGCAAGCAGGCGAAGAATCGCCAGTTGCCACACCCCGGTAACGAACGCGCTTAAGAAGGTGAATGCCGAATACCACAGGATGGTCAACATGAGCGTGCGCACGCGGCCAAACTTGTCTCCAATCGGTCCCCAAATGAACGCAAGCCCCCAACCGATCAGGAACAGCGCGAACAACAGACCGCCGTATAGGCCGACATTGCCCTTGGTGGCTGGGATGCCCGTGCGTGGGAGCAATTCGCGCAGCGAAGGTACCAACACAAGCGCATAGAGAAAGGAGTCCATGCCGTCCAGCGTCCACCCTCCCCACGAGGCCCAGAAGCCACGAATTTGATTCCGAGTGAGAGCTGAGGAGGGAGATAGAGCGGAGACGGAAGGGTTAGCTTGGTTCGTGGCAGGGTGGGGCATGACAGTGGGGAACTATACCAAAACGTGCTTGGCTGTCGTGAAATATATTCGGGAAATATATTGAACACTCAGGCCCAATCTCTGATTCTCCGGCAGAGCAGCCTCTCGAACTGAATTTCGTGGAGCGAGGTTCGCGTCAAGCCAGATTTTTTAACTGTTGATCTGAAGCGAGATCACGATCAGCATACCCTCAAAGAACAGCCTGACCCCAATGCTAGGGGAGTCAGACGAGGAGTGAAGCGTATAGTCACTGCCGGTGACTACCGTGGGCGGGGAGAGCATGCAACCTTCTGCCAGACCGGCAATCTTGTTTTTGAAGTTGCCAGCCGCCATGTTGCAAACTTCGCCGAGCGCGTCCGACACTTCGGGGCCTACCTTGTCCAGGTCCACGCCCAACATCTTCGAGGCCATCAGCGCGGCCGCTTTCCCGTGGCAGCGGATGCTGAGCAGTCCGCACAGCTGCCCCGCTAGACCTACCATGGCGGTATAGTCCGGTGTTGTTTCTTCGCTTTCCGTCGGTGCGGTCAATTGGCAGCCCAGCATGAGTTCGAAGACTTCCCGCACCGCCATTTCGAGCAGGGGAGTCCAATTTTCGTGGTTGCGGTTGGCCGCCAGCACTGGACTGTGCGAGTTCATGATTTACCCGCCAGCACCGGCACCACATGTTCCCGAACCTGCTCCGGCGTGAATGGCTTCCGAATGTAGCCGCGGGCGCCCGAGGACAAGGCCTGGACCACGTGCGACTCACTCCCTTCAGTCGTGATCATGACCACGGGAACGTCTTTCGCGTTGGGCACACCCGGAAGCTGCTTGATGAATTCCAGTCCGTCCATGACTGGCATGTTGACATCACAAAGGATGAGGTCGACTTGCTTTTCCTGGAGCACGACCAGTGCCTCGGCCCCGTTCCCAGCTTCCAGGACCGGAGCGAGATCAATGCCCGCCTGGCGTAGTGAACGCTCCACGATCTTTCGCATGACTGAGGAGTCGTCGATGATAAGAGCACGTATCGGCATAAGGCTATACCTGGCGGAATGCATTTAAGCGTTCGCTTTTTGATATATCGGCGCGGAGTGATAGGACTTTAGGAAGGTGAGACTGCACCAGAGTCGTCGCAGTCACGCCGACTGCGAGCAAATCGCGGATGAACCTTAAAGGTGTTTAAAGAGCTCTCAGGTTGGATGGCACTCCGCGAAAAGATTGGAGGCGCGGGTCGGAATCGAACCGACGCATAAAGGTTTTGCAGACCTCTCCCTTACCACTTGGGTACCGCGCCCTATGAATTAAATTAGCGTGATACGGCGCAAAAGTCTACTCGCATACGTGCGCGAAGCGGCGATCCGGTTCGCCACCCGGGATGCGGACCGAGCGTGGATGCATCGGTTCGGTTCGCAGGCCTATTGCGGCCGGCCCGTCAACTCCTCCCGCCGCCAGATCGAGAGTCCGGTGGATCCCAGAGCGAGCAGGCTTAGAGTGGTGGGTTGCTTGGCGGGCGTGGAATGAGTCAGGGAAGCACTGACACTTAGTTCGTTGGCCCCATCGCCGGCCGCCTCTTTGGTCTGGCCAGCTTTGATCGACTTGCCGGGGATGGTCTCGTAGGCGTAGCCCGTCAGGATCCAGTGATCTTGGTTTAGCTGAGTTTGACCATCAGCCGCGCCCATCCGAAGTGAGTTTTGCCCTTGATCTGGAACTTAAGCCCGAGGAAGCGGTCTTTGACGTTAACCCAGGGGCCATATGCAATTGTCTTATTGCTGGTGTAAACGTTAGCCCGCGCTACGGCCATCGCGGCAGTTCCTTTTTTAAATGGCCTGCGGGAACCAATGAGTGCACCTGATTTCAGCGCTGAGTCGAGCAAAAATCCGCTGCCAAGAATGTAGCCTAGCCCACTGTTGCCGGCCGCAGGACGCTGACGAAGCTCGAAGAAGCAGAAGTCGGTGCAGGCACTAACGGAATTCGCGATGGTGAAATCGGTGGTCCCGTCATGGTTGAGATCGATGTTGTAGCTGTCATGCGGTCCGATGGCGCGGTGGGCTGGGGTGTAAATAATCTTCGCTCCAGCAGGTGGAGTCAAAGCCAGCAAGCTCACTCCCGCCGCACTGGCGGCGAGGGCATACATGCTGAGCTGTCGATGAATTGATTCGGAAAAGTTAGCGATCTTACGAAGATGGGGAGGGCGCTTCATAAGTCCTCCTGCGAAAAATGAATCTTACTGTGTGGTTTCCGCCGATTCCTCCCGCCGCCAGATCGAGAGTCCGGGCGCTCCCAAGGCCAGTGCGCCAAGCGTGGCGCGTTGCGGAGTCGGCATAGTAAGCGCTGCATCGGGCTCTTCGGCACTGAAATCGTCCGGCCCTTTGGTCTTGCCGGCGATGATCGGCTTATTCGCAATGGTTTCGTATGCGTAGCCGGTCAGAATTGCCGTGATCTTACGATTCTCGGGGTTGCTGCTAACGCTCAGCCGCGCCCAGCCGTAGTGGGTTTTACCCTTGATGGCGAACTTCAAGCCAAGGTAGCGATTCTTCGCGTCCTTCCATGGGCCATAGTTGCTTTCGGACATCCAAAAATTAATGCTTGCCCAAAAAAATGGCGCTTTCGGCCCGACCTGGGCTCCGGTCTTGAGCGCGGAAGCAAAAAAAACAAAATGATTGCCAGTGGAGTGTCCCCAGATCTGATTTGCGCGCTGGGCGGGCAGGACGGACAAAAATCCTTCGGGACCGATACTTGTATTGCTGTTCCACCAGTTCTGAAAGTTGAAGTCGATTATCCCATCGTGGTTGAGATCGAGGGACACGATTCCCGGCCAGCCACGCTGAACCACCACGTGAGCCGGGGTGTAAACGATCTTCGCCTCGGCCGATTGAGTCGACGTTAGGAAACCCAGTCCCGCTGCACTAGCCGCAAGAGTATACATGCTGAGCTGTCGATGAATTGAATCGGAAAGGTCTGCTGTCTTGCGGGGCCCGGAAGAACGCCTCATAAATCCTCCGTCCAAAAGCGTCAACAAGTGTCTCGCGTGGGTACACCGGTGTCAAGACAGGAGCTTCAAACCTTGGCCGAGTTAGTCGAAAAATGTAGGAGCGTTGTTTCCTCTGGACTTAGCCTAAGCTGTCTATGCGGATGCAAGGGAGCATTGTATAGTTATAGTTCCCGCTCCAGCCTGTTCGATTTATAGAGTATTAGGCACAGTCGGCATTATTCAGGGATGCTTTAAGGATAGCCTGAGGGTCCGACCAACGGCGGGATGAACGGAAATCGCTACCTAAGTGTCGCATACGAAAGCTTTTGCTTGGCTCGGCAAGGGCGAGAACGGTTTGAGCACGGCTCGCAATTGAGATATCCGGATTACAAAACAGCACGACGAACGCCGGACCCGCTCCTTATTTGTTGCCGCAAAGGCGCTTGGGCCCGAAACGTGGCCTCCCCCTCGGTCTCGTTGGCGATGCGGTTTGTCTTCGACACGCGAGGAGCCCGATGATTCCCAGTATCAGCGATGTGGTTCTTGCCGTCGCCGCCATCCCATTCATCTACTATCTGATTGCGCTGTTCAGTTCGTGGCAATTCTTTCGTCGCACTGGGCCGCGAAGCGCCACCAATCATAACTTCACTCCACCCGTGAGTAATCTAAAGCCGATTCGCGGGCTCGACCCTGACGCTTACGAGAACTTCGCCAGTTTTTGCCAGCAAGACTATCCTGATTACGAACTGCTTTTCTGTGTGGGCGACCAGGATGACCCGGTTGTCCCCGTATTGCAGAGGCTAGCGCGTGATTTTCCCGAGCGTCGCATTCGGGTTCTGTTCGGCTCAGGCGGAAGAGGATCGAACGACAAAGTCGTTAAGCTGGCTCGTCTGGTCAGCGAAGCTCAGCACGAAGTGGTTGTCATCAGCGACAGCGATGTTCGCGTGCGGCCCGATTATCTGCGGACCGTGGTTGCTCCGTTGGCAGATCCCAAGGTGGGAGCTGTCACCTGCTTCTACGCGGCGATCGAAGATAAAACACTGACTGACAGTTTGCAGACCATTGGGATGTTTTCCGACTTCTACGCCGGCATCCTGGTTGCGCGTCAGCTCGACGGAGTGAAGTTTGCGTTGGGGCCGACCATCGCCACTACGCGCACGCGACTAGCTGGATTCGGCGGTTACGCAGCGATCGATAACCGTCCCGCCGATGATCTGTTGGTAGGTCGCCTCATTGCCGAACAGGGCTACGAGGTTGAACTCCTGGCCTACACGATTTCGACGGTGGCCGATTACGGGTCGTTGCGTGACCTATTCCATAAACGCCTGCGTTGGATCGTGGTCATGCGCCATATGCGGCCTTGGGGACATCTCGGCTTGCTCCTCACGCAGGGGTTGCCGTGGTCATTGGCTGCGATTGCGATTCATCCCTCAGCAGGAGTGGCGCTTGGTTACCTCGGCACGTACTTTACGCTGCGATTGGCTATGACGTGGACGGTCGGTATCTGGGGTTTGAAGCAAAGTTCGCTTTGGAAGAAGTTGGGACTGATTCCGGTCTGGGATACGTTGGCTTTTCTTATTTGGACGACGAGTTTTGCGCGCAAGAGCATACGCTGGAGGGACGGCGAATACTACATCCGCGACGGCCGGCTTGTGCCCGTGGTTCCACCCAGTGTTGAGCCGGCCGCCTGAGTCGGCTCGGCCCTCAGCGTCCTGCCTTGCTCTGTAGGTCGCCGCGTCCCCTCTTCGTCGCGCGACGACTTCCATTGCTTTTCCCGGCAGATCCGCTCACGATTTCAAGCGATGGTTCAACTACGGCCACGGGTTCTCGGCTGCTTTGTGCCCGGCGCTGGTTGCGGGGGTGACGCCAGTTGATCTGCGGCAACATCACGCTCGCATCGATCCGGTCGCGATATTGCAATGCCACATTCATGAGCGAGTCCAGGAGAGAGTCGGAAAGCAAATGCGGTTCCAAGCCAAGTTCAATCAGCTTCGAGTGTTTTGCGTTGTAATAGTGCTCCTGTGCCTCCACTCGCGGGTCGGAGAGGTGTTCGACTTCAACCGTCAGGCCCAGCTTTTCTCCGGCGGTTTGCACCAGCCGCGCCAGATCCAGAACCGAAAACTGCTCGGTGAACTGGTTGAAGACCCGGCACTCACCTTGAGCTGCGGGATTCAAGCAGGCGATTTCGACGCAGCGAACGGTGTCGCGAATATCAAGAAAACCGCGGGTTTGGCCTCCCGTGCCGTACACGGTGAGCGGGTGTCCGATGGCCGCCTGGACACAGAAGCGATTGAGCACCGTGCCAAAGACTTCGTCGTAGTCGAAGCGATTGATGAGCGCTTCGCTCAACGCCACTTCGTCGGTCATAGTTCCATAGACCACGCCCTGATTGAGGTCGGTGGCGCGCAGTCCCCATGCCTTGCAGGTGAACATGATGTTGTGGCTGTCATGCACCTTGGAAAGATGATAAAAGGAGCCGGGCTGCTTGGGATATGGCACGGTATCGCGCCGCCCATTGTGCTCGATCGTGATGTAGCCTTCTTCAATATCAATGTTGGGTGTGCCGTACTCGCCCATGGTACCCAGCTTGATGAGGTGACAATCGGGTTGAAATTCGCGAAGCGCAAACAGCAGATTGAGCGTGCCTACGACATTATTTACCTGGGTAAAAACCGCATGTTTGCGGTCGATCATGGAGTAAGGAGCGGCGCGCTGCTCGGCAAAATGGACTACGGCCTCCGGCGCGAAATCCTCGACCACGGAGGAGAGAAAGTCGTAATCCGTGACGTCCCCCACAAAGAGCTCGATGGTATTTCCGGTCAGCTCTTGCCAGGCTCGGAGACGATCGGAAAGCGGGAGAATTGGCGTCAGAGTTTGCACACCAAGTTCATGGTCCCATTGCCGCCGCGAGAAATTATCGGCTATCGCAACGGAATGACCCTTCCTCGACAGATATAAAGCGGTTGCCCAACCACAGTAGCCATCGCCACCCAGCACCGCAACTCTCATTTGGCCCCCTCGCCGTAATGTTCACTGAAAATGATGAAGCTAAATCTGCCGTCCTTATCGAACTGAGATGCACTTGAAAGGACTAGGGTCGATCAGTTTTTTGTTCTGCCCCACGTTTTCCGATACTTGAGGTTAACAAATATTCTAAAACACTGCTGCCGTTTTTGGGGTTTCGACCCGAGAAATACTAATGGGATGATTGGTCAAAACGACCTTCCCGCCGCTCTCCGCAACCAGATTCAGGTCCGCTGCGCCGACCATGGATTCCAGTTGAGGCACCACGCTTTGCTTGGCCACGATGTAGGAACGCTCCGGCTTAAGCCAGAGATTCTTGAATTGCGAGTCGTCTATGAACACATCGGGCGCGCCGGGAGCATAGGCACCGTATTCCAGATTGAAGAAGCGGCCATTGCGAAGCAGCGCGGTGCGGTTCATATAGAAAAAGATAGAAGAAAACGTGTAGTAGTGGTGATCGATAATCAGCGTGCCATCCGGCGATTTCAGGAGGGCCTCTGCCAGTGGCCGCGAGGACATAAACGGATCGAACACAGCCATCGCCATGCGGGCGGCATGGAAGAACAGTACCATCATCAGCGCAGCAGCAAGAAATGCGCGCTGGCTACCGAATTTCCAGATCGCCAAGGCGCCGATGCAGAATGCAATAGCAGCAACCAGCAGCGGCATCCGGAGATATGCGAAGGAGCCCAGTGTGAGGTCCTGCATGTGCCCCAACGATAGCTTATAAGCGCCCGGATGTTGGCTCAGCGCCTGCGAAATGTCTCCGGGTGCGGGAAGGTTGCGGGTGAGAAAAAACAAAGCCAGCGTAATCAGCCCCGCACCCGCGGCAATCACGGCAAGCGCGCGTGTGCCACGTTTTATCCAATTGCCTCCCATCGCCATCGCCGAACCCAGAAGGAGCGCGAGCGCCGGATAGCAAGGCATCGAATAATATTCCTGGGTGGTAGAAAACGTGAAGAAGATCAGCACAAAGCCAGTCAAACAGAGCGCCAGAAGCCGGGTTCGGCCCGCGCGATCGGTAGGTTTGAAAGAAAGCTTGGCAATGGCTGGAAGATACACGCTCCAGGGAAACAGCCACACCAGATGCAACAACCAGAAGTAAAGGCGCGGGACGGTATTGTAATCTCGCGGATAGCGCAGATTCAGAAAGCGGAGCAATTGCTCATTGATGAAAAAGAACCAAAGAAACCCATGATATTGCCCCGGTCCGCTGTGAAGCGTAAACGCGAAGTAAGGTGGACTGCGCAGCGTCGCCAGAATATGCCACGGCGCGGCAATGATTAGGATAATTAGCGATCCGCTCAAGGGATGCAGCTTTCGCCACGTAGTGGCAGAAAAGAGCTGATGCGTGATCCAAAGATAAATGACACCAGCCGCCAACGGAAACAGCACTCCGATCAAGCTCTTCAACAGGAGACCCAGCCCGAGGTTCGCGGCTAGCACGAAAGCCCAAAATCGCGGATGCGGTTCGTCTTCATCCAGAGCCCGAAGAAACGCCCACATGCCCAGCGCGACCGTGAAGGTCAGCATGACATCAGGAATCAGAACTCTTGTAAACAAGAACAGTCCAATGCATGTGGCCATGCACAGACCGGCGTAGAATCCCGCTCGCTTGCCGAAAGCCCATAGCCCGAAAGCCGCTGTGAGCAGACAAAGAGCAATGGCCGACAACGCGACCGGGATGCGTGCAACCCAGTCGCGTACGCCGAAGATCGCGTAGCCAGCAGCCATGGTCCAGTAAATCAAGGGAGCTTTTTCCAGATAGACAACGCCGTCGAGCCGCGCCGTGACCCAGTCGCCTGAACTCAGCATGTTCCGTGCAATCTGCGCCTGCACGGCGTCAACATCGTCCATGAGAGACGGAGGAGAAACAATGCATCCCAGATAGACAGCCCCCGCAACCAGCAACACGCCTAGATATAGGTACCAGTTTTTTCCTGTATCCAGACACTCGTCTCTCGGGGCGCTGCTGCCTGAATCCCCCACTTTGTCATCCACAGAAACAGCACCATCAATCCCCATAGGTGGTATCCAACATTCGCTCGTCTCTCCATGTGATCTTGAATCTGCCTCTCGATTACGTCCTGCCGGAAAAGCTCCCCATGAACCGACACACCGTTCATCAAAACTTGCTGCATGAACGGGCGCAGACAGCCTCGAAGCCAATCGTGCGCGGGAATGTCGAAACCGACCTTCTTCCGTCGAAGTACCGAGGCCGGCAGTTTGTCGCGCATTAATTCCTTGAGCAGAACTTTCTGCCGCGAGCCACTAATCTTCAGCGATGCGGGCAGGGAAGCGGCGAATTCCACGATGCGGTGATCAAGGAATGGCGGCCGCACTTCCAGAGAATGCGCCATGCTCATGCGATCCGCCTTGTTCAGAATGTCGTCGGGAAGAAAATATCTTTGATCGAACCACAAATACGGCGCCAGATCATCGTGCGCCGGAGACCGATCGCGAAGTTCACCCAAAATGCGGTCGAGCGCGGGCGGAAGTTCCGTGCGCAATAGAGTCGACTTTTGCTCTTCAGAAAACGTTCCGTTCCAATAGACGTGCGCGCGATCCGACGTCATCAATGAGCCTTCGAGAAATCGCTTCAGCTGGTATTCGAAACTGATTTTCTCGTCGGAAACCGGCCACATCTGCAATGCGCCGAGCATCAGTCGTAGAGCTTGTCGAGGCAATCTTCTAGCAAGAGAAGCGAGACGGTTCGCTCGATGAGTGAGATAGCCGCCAAACAGTTCGTCAGCGCCCTCGCCGCTGAGGCTAACCGTTGTCTTAGTCTTGCTCAGCTTGGATAGGAACCAGACGGGAAGAGCTCCTGCGTCTGCCGAGGGTTCATCCGAGTAGTAGGCAAACTCTTCGATCGCACTCCGCAGGTCAACTTCCGAATTGAGATCCAGTTCTTCGTGCTCCGTCTGGTAGCGCTGCGCGACCTCGCGAATATACGCGGTTTCGTCGAAGCTGCGCCCCTGAAATGAAATCGAGAAAGTCTTCAGGGGTGTGCCGGATTCAGTGGCCGCGTAGTGCAAAATCGTAGACGAATCGATGCCTCCGCTAAGCCACATCCCCAGAGGGACATCAGAAATCAAATGCTCGCGGATCGACTGTCGCAGAAGCGCGTCAAGCTCCTCGCGAGCGGATTCCAGCGTCCGTTCACGAACGATGCCGAGCGGAAGGCGCCAATAGGGTTGGGAAGAAACCTTGCCGTCCTTCCACTCAAGCCATTGTCCCGGAGGAACTTTTTCGACGCCTTCGACCAGCGTCCACGGGCAAGGCACATAATTCAACGACAGATAACAATCCAAGCCATCCAAACTCAATCGCCGCTCAATCTCAGGATGGATCAGAATCGCTTTTAGTTCGGAGCCGAAGAATAAGTCGTCTCCGCGTCGTGCGAAGTAAAGCGGCTTGATTCCCATCCGATCGCGAGCCAGCACCAGCCGCTTCGTCGATTTCGTCCACAACGCGATTGCGAACATACCGCGCAGCCGTGCGAAACATTCCGTATCCCATTCGAGGAATGCGTGAAGAACCGTTTCCGTATCGCAGTGCGAATAAAAATGATGGCCCGAGGCTTCGAGTTCGCGACGAAGTTCCTGATGGTTATAGATTTCGCCGTTGAACACGATGGCTACATCGCCATCTTCTGACAGGATAGGCTGATCACCGGAGCCGAGGTCTATAATTTTCAGCCGCGTTGCCCCTATCGAGCACACACTCGACTGGAGCACGCCTTGTTGGTCGGGGCCGCGGTGAATCAGTGTAGCAGTAGCCTTCCGAATGCGATCGGGATCAGGCGCCCAACGTTTGTGGGTGAAACCGACGATTCCGCACAAGTGCCTGCACCTCTCCCCATTTCTTGAAATCAGCCTGCAGATCGGCCTGCGGAGTCTGCTACTCCGCGCACCAAGGCATCAACTGGCTGGATGAAAGGCAATCCTACCTTTTTTATGATGCACAATCAAAAGCCAAAGCCGGTATCACCGACGGCCCATGATCACCAAGGCCACGCCAACACACACCAAAAGGACGCCCGCCCATCGCCTGCGCGTCACCTGTTCGCCAAGAAAGAATTTCCCACCCAATGCGCCGCCAGCGTAGCTCAGTGCCGTAACTGGAACCACCAAACTGACGTTTTCCATCGATAGAACAGCCAACAGCGCGAAGAACGCCGTCCCCATCAGCGAAACCCCGACCCACATCCACGGGACTCGCAACGCGCGCGCGAAGACACCAATCAGGGCGGCCGGACGAAAATCTTTTACCTCGCCCACTGCTTTCATAGCCCGGCTGATGCAGAGCTCGCCTCCAGTTCCCGCGCAAATGATCAAAAGGTAAAAAATAACCTCGCGCACTTAGCTGGACTCCGTGGTGCGCGGCGGCGTGTGTCCCACCACCAGAACGCCAAGGCAAATGACCAGAACCCCCAGCCACCGCATGGGAGTAACTACTTCCCGCAACATGAAATGAGCCAGCAGGGCAACCATTCCATACGCCACCGCCGACGCGGGTTGCACGTAGCTGTAATCCGCCCACGACAGCACGAGCGTGTACGCCACAAAGAACGTAATGAGCGACCCGATGCCCAGCCAAATCGTGCCTGACGTCAGCACGCGAGAAAGAACATCAAGCGCCTCTGCCGGCGTTCCCAGGCTCGCCACACCAATCTGCTTCATGCCTTTGCCGAGCAGCACATTGCCCAGGGGGCCAAAGATCACCATCAACAAGATCAATAGGTAGGTTTTAAAGTGCAGATTGGAAGACTTCATACGGGATCAGAATCCTCCGCATGATTGAGACAAAACCGTTTGGGCATTTATTTATGTTACTTGATTTTCCGCGAAGGCCCAAGTTCCAGCGAGAATGCCGAGGGTCCTTCTTTGTGTAACTTCGTGTCGTTTGTGTTTGATGAATCCAGTGCGGGCGACAAAAATCTGGAGCGGGAGACGGGATTTGAACCCGCGACTTCGACCTTGGCAAGGTCGCACTCTACCACTGAGTTACTCCCGCTCGTTCACTCATTTTACTGCACTTGCGCATTTCGTGACAATTCACAGCACCCGCACGTGCACCCGCTTTTCCTCAGGGGGCTCTTCGGCATCGGTCACAGTAGCACTCTTCGGCAGGAAACGCTCGATAAATTGGGCGTGAGCGTTCCTCGCTCTGCCCTTCAAGTGCGCCTTGCTTGCTTTGGCAAGCCCCC
>Ga0206844_10248_pt1 | contig 15728 bp, 14 predicted proteins | sample Alteio_BWOrgCont_22_FD_152907 | JGI IMG/M metagenome (GOLD analysis project Ga0206844, IMG submission 152907) | Enriched cells from forest soil in Barre Woods Harvard Forest LTER site, Petersham, Massachusetts, United States -... | ecosystem: Environmental > Terrestrial > Soil > Temperate forest >...
CATCCGGCGCATTGCGGACGCGACTCCGGCGAAGCGGCAGACGCTATGCTATTCGGCGACGCTCGACGCGCAGATCAAGGAAATCGTTCGCGATTACCAGAACAACCCGGTTCGGATCGAGATCGGTTCGGTGTTGAAGCCGTCCGAGAACGTGGAACTGCAGACCTTCGAAGTCGATCAAGAGAAGAAGCACGAATTATTGGAGCATCTGCTCAGCTCGGAGAAGGGAAGCTTCCTGGTGTTCGTGCGCACGAAGCACGGCGCGGATCGCGTTGCGAAGAAGCTCGGACGCTCGGGCTGGTCGGCGACGCAGATTCACGGCGACCGCTCGCAGTCGCAGCGGAATGCTGCCCTGCGGAGCTTTTCTGAAGGCAAGCATCGCGTGCTGGTAGCGACGGACGTTGCCGCTCGCGGCATCGACGTATCGCATGTAGCCCATGTGGTGAATTACGACATGCCGAAGGTGGCCGAGGACTTTGTGCACCGCATTGGCCGCACGGGGCGTGCCTCAAGCCGCGGTGTGGCGTCGACCTTTACCATTCCTTCTGAGAGGAAAGACCTGCGCAAAATTGAGCGGGCTCTTTCGATCAATATGAAGAAGTTTCGGGTAAAGGGAGTGGCCAGCTCGGCTTCGATCAGTGCTCAAAGCGTGAGCGCCTAAGTGTAGGTGCTTTAACTAAAAAGGCGTCCTTCGGGACGCCTTTTTTATTTCAGAAAACAGCCTTAGCCGAGTGTGCCGGCGTTGACGGGTGCAAGCTCGCGCAGGCGCGTAGCGGCTGTGGGGATGATGTCGAGAGCAAAGGCGATGTCGTCTTCCGTGGTTTGCTTGGTGAGCGAGAAGCGCAGGCTGGCGCGTGCTCTTGCGGCGGACAGGCCCATCGCGGTGAGGACATGCGATGGCTCGGTGGCGCCTGAGGCGCAGGCTGATCCGCCGGATGTGGATAGACCTTTCAGATCGAGCGCGATGACGAGAGCTTCGCCTTCAAGGTTGTCGAAGTACATGTTGGTGGTGTTGGCCACACGGGCGACGGTGCCACCGTTGATGCCGGTTTCCTCTACCGCATTGAGAATGCCCTGTTCCAGGCGGTCACGCAGTGCGGCGATTTTTTCCATCGTGCCGTTGGTAAGGGCGGTGCGAGCCAGCTCTGCGGCTCGGCCCAGGCCGACGATGCCGGGAAGGTTTTCTGTTCCAGCGCGGCGCTGGCGCTCGTGCGAGCCGCCGAAGAAGAGTGGTTCAAGCTTTGTTCCGCGGCGCACGTAGAGGATTCCAGTGCCTTGCGGCGCGTGCATCTTGTGGCCGGAGATGCTCAGCAGGTCGCAGCGCAGTGTCTGCACATCGATGGGCAGCTTGCCTGCGGCCTGCACGGCGTCCGTGTGGAAGTAGATATCGGCGTCGGCGGCGATGCGGCCGATCTCGCTCACTGGCTGGATGGCTCCGGTTTCGTTGTTGGCCATCATGACGCTGATGAGCTTGGTGTTCGGCTGGATAACGCGGCGCACATCCTGCGGATCGACGACGCCTTCAGCCGATACGGACAAGAACGTCACTTCTGCGCCGCGATCGCGCAGCTTTTCGGCAGCATGCAGAATGGCGTGGTGCTCGATGGATGAGGTGATGAGATGGTCGCCGGGTTGGACGAGGCCGAAGAGAGCCATGTTGTCGCTCTCTGTTCCGCCGGAGGTGAAGACGATCTCGGCGGGACGGCAGTTCAGCAGCGCGGAGACAGATTCGCGGGCGTGCTCGACGGCGGCGCGGGCCTGCTGACCCTGCTGGTGGATCGACGATGCGTTGCCAAAGTGTTCCATGAAATACGGGCGCATGGCGTCGAGCACCTCAGGCATGAGAGGTGTGGTCGCATTGGCATCCATGTATACCCGTTTCATTGTGGTCGTGATCTCCTGATTTCTATTTTACGTCGAGAGTAGAAACTTCCCCACCCTGACTGCGTCAGAGTAGAACGCCCAATCCATCCATCCAACGCATTTTCGCGGCTTCTGGACAAGGATTTGACAACTGACCCTAAGTGGTTCTGCTACGCTGCTTGCGCAGTTGAATCGAGGAGGATGAAACGATGAAAGTAATTCGGATATGTTGCATTGCCATGCTTTGTTGCCTGCTGGCTCCGGCTACCATGACGCGCGCGCAGGCCGCAGGCGCTCAGGCGGTTCCCGGGGATACCTACAATCACTTGATGAGCATCATGGAAAAACAAATTGTAGGCGCAGCGGATGCGATGCCCGCCGACAAATATAACTTTGCGCCGACGCAAGGCGACTTCAAAGGCGTGCGCACTTTCGGCTCCCAGGTGAAGCACCTTGCCGAGACGAATTACGAATTTTTCGAAGGTTGGAATCTGCCTGGAGCGGTGAAGGAAGCCGATATCGAGAAGCTGACCAGCAAGGACGACATCATGAAGGCGCTGAAGGATTCCTATACCTACGCGCACAGCGCTCTAAGCACCATTACTGCAGCGAATGCTTTCACGATTGAAGGATCGGGCGAGAAGAAGTGGACGCGCGGTGGCATGGCTGCGTTCTGCATCGCGCACTCGATGGATCACTATGGGCAGATGGTCGTGTACCTGCGGATGAACGGGATCGTTCCGCCAGCGAGCCGCCAGGGCGGCATGTAGAGGACTGGCCCCTTCGACTTGACTTAGGGGAGGCTGGCACACGCGCCTTTGGCGCAAGAACAGAAAAGGCGTCCGCCAGGACGCCTTTTGTTAAATCTCTGCACCGCGCTCCTTGCAGTGCATGCATCGATCTTCAGATTCGGTCTTGCATACCGGATAGAGAGTTTCGATTCTGTTGCCGTTCCTCTTTACGCGCTTTACATTCTTAAACAAAATCTCCCGGGAAACCTGGCGGACCTGATCGCTCTTATTGGGATCGATGTAAAACAGGACATCCCCAGAAGCCCCAATCAAGAGGACGGCGTGATGACTCTCCGCGTTCAGCTCGGTTACCGCGCACACCATGGTTGCTCCATCAGCGGCGAGACCTTCCTGCGATTCTTTCCTGATGAGACCGCCGCTCACATATAGCGGTCCCAGGGTGCGGAGATGCTTTTCCACGTTGTTGTCACTAAAAACATTCGCCTTGAATTTGCCGCTGGGAACAAATGTTTGCAGAACCAGTTTTCTGTGGGAGAGCCCTTTTTCTTTCAACTGATCAAGCGCCGCAGCCGCTTTTGTGAGGTCTGCGTTCTTCTGCCCGCATTGTTTAATTTTTTCGTTGAGTTCGTCGACGAAGGCCCCAGTCACGTCGGATTCTTTATCGTTAATGGCCTTCTTGAGCGATGCATCGACTTTATCCAGCTTTATTTTCAGCTTAGCCATGATAGAAGCGAGCTTATACGGATCGCCTTCTCTAAACTTCAGCTCGAAAATAATCTTTCGTATCACATGCAGCGATTTCCATTCATCGTAGATCTCGTCTTTCTTCTCGCCGTCGTACAGCCCATGAAACTTGAGCATCATTTTGGCGACGTAATACCAGCATGTCGGCCCTTTTTGTTTAAAGTCATGGTTTTTAGCGACGGGGTCCACTTTGTAGAGAATTCCCATTTGAGCTCTCCTGTCAGCCTTGTTTGAAACCGAGAAATGGACTTGTGGGCAACGATTGGCAGTCCGTTCAGTATTTTGCTCTATGCGGCTGGATACAGCAAGCAATCGACACATGGGTCCGTGCGGTTTCGAGCGAAAAGCAGATCCTTCACTACGCTCAGGATGACAAACCATGCGCTACGGATGACGAACCATGAAATCAGGGCAGAATGATTTTTAAAATAATAAAAAGGCGTCCTGTAAGGACGCCTTTTCTGTTCTTGCGCCGAAGGCGCGTGTGCCAGCCTGCCCTGAGCGAAGCCGAAGGGGCTAGTCCCGCTGGGAGATGGGGATGTATTTTGCCGGGTATTCGGGGCCGATGTATTCGGCGCGGGGGCGGATGAGGCGGTTGTCGTCGAGCTGCTCAATGACATGCGCGGCCCAGCCGGAGATGCGACTTACTGCGAAGATCGGCGTGAAGAGATCGAGGTCGATGCCGAGCGTGGTATAGGTCGAAGCGGAGTAGAAGTCGACGTTCGCGTTCAGCTTCTTTTCCGTCTTGATGTACTGCTCTATCTGCTGCGACATGTCGAACCACTTGGTGTTGTTCGCCGAGCGGCCCAGGTCTTCGGACATCTTGCGCAGGTGCGTGGCGCGCGGGTCTTCGGTGTGGTAAACGCGATGGCCGAAGCCGGAAATCTTCTTCTTCTGCGCCAGCATGTTCTTGACGTATTCGACCGGGTCGGCGCCTTCTTTTTCGATGGCGAAGAGCAGGCGCATAACGGCTTCGTTCGCGCCGCCGTGCAGCGGTCCCTTGAGCGCACCAATGGCTCCGGTGATGGCCGAATGAACATCAGAAAGCGTGGCGGCGATAACGCGAGCGGCAAAGGTGGAAGCGTTCAGCTCATGGTCAGCATGCAGAATCAGCGCCACGTCAAAAGCACGGGTCGCAGTCTCGGACGGCTTTTCGCCGGTGAGCATCCAGAGGAAATTGCCGGCGTGCGAGAGCGATTTGTCGGCCTCGACGACAGGCTTGCCCTTGCGGATGCGGTCGAAGGCAGCGACGAGGATGGCGATCTGCGAGGTGAGGTCGAAGCTCTTGCGCACGTTCGAGTCGTGGTCGACGGCCTTCTCGTCCTGGTCATAGAAGCTGAGCGCGGAGACGGCAGTGCGCAGGACCTCCATGGGAGTCGCAGTTTTCGGGAATGTTTGGAGAAGTTTGAGGATTTCTGGGTGAACCTGGCGGGAGTCGGAGAGTTTTTTCTTAAAGGCTTCGAGCTCGGATGCGGTGGGTAGTTTGCCGTGCCAGAGAAGATAAGTCGTTTCCTCAAAATTCGATTTATCGGCCAGCTCATGAATATCGATGCCGCGGTAGGCGAGCACCCCGGCATCTCCATCGATCCAGCAAATGCCAGAGTTGGCTGCAACAATCCCTTCAAGACCTTTCGAAGCTACTGCGGTCGACATACGTACCCAATCCCTCCAGTTTTATTCTGCCTGTTCAAAGGCCGACATTCTTGGATGCGGCCATTCTATTAACGATTCCGCTCGTTCCCCGGCGTGGTGGAATGCCTCAGGTGCGAAACAGGGCTAAATATTGTTTATAGCAGCGCGGTTGTTGGGTTGTCACTTGTGGCCATTTCTTCTTAAGAGACGGATGCCGGAGCGAATCGGTCGCAGCGAAATAGCGAGAGATCGACGCTGGGGGTTTCCTTGAGGACGATCTGGCGCAGAACGCGCGCTGTCGCCGGAGCGAGCAGGATGCCATTGCGGAAGTGTCCTGAAGCGATCCAGCAGTTTTTTTCGCCGTTCGCGCCGATAACGGGCAGACCGTCGGTTGAGCCAGGGCGCAGGCCAGCCCAGGTTTCTACGATCTGTGCTTCGCGCACCGGCGGCCAGAAATCGGCAGCCTTCTCGAGGAGCGATTGAATGGTCGTTTCCTCGACCGATTTGTCGAATCCGACGCGCTCGACCGAGGCGCCGATGACGACGCGGCCGTCGCCGCGGGGGACGAGGTAGAGCTCAGGCGTTCGGATAACGCAGGGCAACTGGCGATGGGGAGGCAGCTGGATGGTGACCATCTGGCCCTTGCGCGGCTCGATTGCCGGAAGATTGGAGACGGCGCCAGCCCATGCGCCGCAGCAATTGATGAAGTGCGTGGCGGAGTAAGTGGCTTGCGCAGTACAAACTTCTACACCCGCATCTGCGCCCGACGCTGTGCTGCGCACGCTAGTGACCTGAGATTGTTCGACGAGTGTGATGCCGGCAGCTTTGGCGGCTTTGGGCAGGGCTGCGCAGAGGTCGCGCGGGTCGAAACTATGCTCGTCCAGCCATTGAAAGCTGCGTCCGGAGGGGTTGAGCTCCGGGAGGCGTGATGCTATCTCCGACGGAGATAGCGCGGGGTCGAAGACGTGATTTTCGCCAGCGCCCTGCAGCGTTCCGCTGGTGCGCAGCGGGACGCGCAATCCTGAAAGATACTCGACTGTCTCGAGATAGCCGGGGTAGAGCGCGATGCTGAGATCGGAGAGTGGGCGCAGCGCGGTAGGATTTTCCGGATCGTGCGCGGCGAGCATGCCGGCCGCGGCCCAGGAGGCTTCCGACATGGCGCGTCCGCGCTCGAGTACAGTGACGCGCAGGCCGCAGCCGGCCAGCTCGAGTGCGATGGACAGGCCGATGATGCCACCGCCGGCGATGCATACATCTGTTGATCTCACACATCTATTGTATGGCTCTGTCGCGAGGGTATATGGCGGACGATAGACCAAAAAGCATTTGTCAGCGTCCATTCAGTTAAGTAGTCTCAGCGCACGTGCATTGCAGGAGAGAAAGAGAACGATGAGCGACGAAACGGTGGTAGAGCAGAGGAGTTTTTCGGGAGCGTTTCTAGGTTTGCTGGCAGCAGCGTTGTTAGCGGCGCTGGGCGGATTGATCTGGAGCTATACCCTGAGCAATCGCCTGACGAAGGCGGAGACACAGCTGACGCAGGCGCAGCTGGCGAACGACAAGCTGGCTGGAGATCTGCAACAGACAAATGCGCGGCTGAAGGTCGCAACGGAGACGCTGGGACAGTCGGTTGGATTGACGCAGAAGCAGCTTGAGGCGCGCGCTAACGACCTGCTGCGCCGGCAGGAGGCTGATGCCAAACGCCTGGAAGGCGAGCAGGAGGCGGCGCAGAAGCAGATCGGAGCGGTTTCAAGCGATGTTTCGAGCGTGAAGACCGATGTGGGCGGCGTAAAAACCGACGTGGCGCAGACGAAGACCGAATTGCAGACGGCCGAAACGCAGCTGCCAGCAAACCTAGAAACGCAGCTGCAGAGCATGAAGGGCGACATGGGCGTGCAGAGCGGTCTCATCGCTACGAATCACGACGAGCTCGAGATTCTGAAGCATAAAGGCGACCGCAACTATTACGAATTCACATTGCATAAGAATCAGCGGCAGCCGGTGTCCACCGTCGGGTTGGAACTGAAGAAGGCCGACATCAAGCACAGCCGCTACACGCTTGAAGTCTATGCGGACGATAAGAAGATCGAGAAGAAAGACCGCGGGCTGAACGAGCCGGTGCAGTTCTATACTGGCAAGGACAATTACCTGTATGAGCTGGTGGTGAACAACATCAGCAAAGACCAAATCCAGGGGTATATTTCGACGCCGAAGTCCGCTCCGGCGCCGGTGAGCACCAGCCACTAGAGCGCAAAGCTCTGCCTAAATGCGAATGGGGTTGTGGTTACCGAAGCACACTCTGGATTCTTCACTCCCCATTCGCTACGCTCCGGGTCGTTCAGAATGACGACGCGTGGCGCGTGTTCGGGATTATTTACTGGGTGCGGGCCACGGCAGGACCAGGTTTTTCTGGTGCTGGAATGAGATGACGCCCGCAAAGCCGTGGCGTGCGTCCCACTGGTCCTTCGTAATCGGGTAGTGGAAGATGATCAGCCCCTGCACCGTCTGGCCGGGTGAGATGGTGATATCGCGCTGGATGGGATCGGCCTTGTAGGCGGCCAGCTGCGGATAAGCGATGAAGACCTGCTGAAAGTCAGTCCGGCTGGCGGCGAGGCTGCGCTCCTCATCGCCGTCGGCGGCGCTGAGATTGCTCCACATATCGTGAAGGAAGAGCGGAATGTCGGTCTGGTTGCGGATCTGCACCTGAGCCAGGATGAGGAGCTGATCATAGGTTTCCATGCCGCCCTGCACCCCTTGCGCGCCGGCGCCCACCCGCATTTGACTATGAATCGGGACCACGTCGAGCTTGACGATCTGTCCGGCGGCGACGGGAGGTTTTTCGCCGATATAGACATAGGCGCCGATGGCCAGTACGACCACCACGGTCGCGGCCAGCACGATCAACAGCGTACGTTTCGTTGAATTTATTTCCTCTGCCATCAGAGTTGCATTCTACTCTACGAGCTTTGCCACAGGTTGAGAATTGCCGGCGCCCGAAATTGGGCTCTGCGCTCGGAGCGCGGTCGTGGGAAAGCTCTCGACATGATGTTGCGAAGCAGGCATACTTGCTGGCATTTCAAAAGAAGCTGAAACACGGCAGCATTTGAGGAGGGAAATGCATGGAACAGATACTTGGGGTAGGGATCGGCATCGCCACGGTGTGCCTGCTGTTGAGCATCCTGGCGTCGCATGTGCAGGAGGTCACGGCGGCGTTTACTTCGCGGCGCGCGGCGACGCTTGAGCTGGCTCTGCAGAAGATGCTGGAAGACCCGGCGCTTTATACATCCTTCGCGAGCCATCCGCTGATTCAGAACATCTCTTTTCATCCGCCAAAATTCTTACTGCTCAAGTTTTTTTCGGAAAACAGAGCGCGGCCGAGCTATATCGCGTCGCCGCTGTTCAGCCGCGTGCTGCTGGCGACGCTGAACACCCGCAATAACCTTGCGGCAACGGATTTTCCCTCGCTGATGGGGGCGATGCCGGCTTCTCCTTTGAAACAGAGGCTGCAAACCCTGATGGCAGGGATTGAGAAGAATCCAGCGGCCTGCAATGCCGCCATCGAGCAGTGGTACGACGGAACGATGGAGCGCGTGAACGGCTTCTACAAGCGGCGGACGCAGTGGGTTTTGATGCTTATCGGGCTGATCCTCGCGATCGTGTGCAACGCCAATCTCTTCAACGTCACTTCGACGCTGTGGCTCTCGACAGATGCGCGCGATTCGGTGGCCGCGCTGGCGCAGATTTACGGCTGCAAGAGCGGCGAAACCTGCAATGCTCCGAACTACGAGCAGGCCCGCCATGACATGGAGGAAAAGCTCAATCCGCTTCCACTGGGCTACAAGCACGGAAGCGTGAAGCAGTACTGGTCGGGATTGCTGAACGGGACCGATGAGACGGGCAAACGGATCGTGTACTGGGACCAGATCGGCTCAGGACTGTACACGCTGGGCGGCTGGCTGCTGACCGCCGTCGCGGTTTCGTTGGGCGCGCCCTTCTGGTTCGACATGCTGAACAACTTCATCAACCTGCGCATCAACGGCGCTAAGCCGCCGACCGGAATAGAGCTGAGGGCGGCGGCAACGCAGGCCCAGGTAGACCTGCACATGACCGGCCCGCAGGGGAATCCCTAGGGTGTAATTACCAATTTCCAAGTCGATTTGTGGACAGGCCAAGAGTAAAGCAGATTCTTCGCTTCGCTCAGGATGACCGCATTTATGCCGTGAATTTTACGCAGGACACTAGGCGCGGGGGCGTAGTGCGGCGAGAAATTCGGCTGGCGGCAGGGTGTTCAGCACGTCCTGTTTCGTGAGCCACGCACGGCGCAGCTGGCGAATGCCGTAGCGCATCTTTTCCATGTGGCTGGTGTGATGCGAGTCGGTGTTGATGGAGATTTTGCAGCCCAATTCCTTGGCTAATCGTAAATCGCGGTCGCAGAGATCGAGCCGGTCGGGATAGGCATTGTGCTCGACGGCGACACCCAGCTCTGCGGCCCGGCGCAGAATCTGCGGCAGGTTGAGCTTGTAAGCTTCGCGGCGCAGCAGCAGACGGCCCGTCGGGTGACCGAGGATGCGGGTGTGGGGATTTTCGAGAGCGCGCAGAACGCGTTCGGTCATCTGTTCTTCCGGCTGGTTGAAGAGCGAGTGCACACTCGCGATGACAACGTCCATCTGCGCCAGCACTTCGTCGGATAGGTCGAGCTGGCCATCGGAGAGGATGTCGACTTCGATGCCCGTGAAGACGCGGATGCGTCCTTCCATGGCGTCGTTGACTTCGCGAATGCGTTGGATATGCTCGAGCGCGCGCTCGTCGTCGAGGCCGAAGGTCATGGCGAGGTTCTTCGAGTGGTCGGTGATGGCGATGTATTCGTAACCGTGGGCGAGCGCAGCCTCGGCCATTTCGCGGATGGTGTTTTTTCCGTCGGTCGCGGTGGTGTGCATGTGTACGTCGCCGCGAATGTCGCTTTGCTCGATAAGCGTGGGCAGACGGTGCTGTTCGGCGGCTTCGATCTCGCCGTTATTTTCGCGCAGCTCGGGCGGAATCCAGTCGAGACCGAGGGCGGCGTAGATTTCCTGCTCTGTAGCTCCAGCGAGAAACACGCCATCTTCGAGGCGGGCGAGCGCATATTCGTTCAGCGTGTAGCCACGCTTGAGAGCGCGCTGGCGGATGGCGACGTTGTGCATCTTCGATCCGGAAAAGTATTGCAGTGCTGCGCCGTAGGAGCCTTCCGGCAATAGACGCACATCAACCTGCAAGCCACCGCGAAGACGGAAGCTGACCTTGTTCTGGCCCTTGGCAAGCAGGTCGACGATGGGTGGGTAAGCGGCGGTGTATTCGACGGCGGCCTGCACCTGATCTTCGGCGCAGGCGGGTCCGGTGACGAGGATGTCGAGGTCGCCGACGGTTTCGCGGCCGCGGCGCAGAGAGCCGGCGGGTGTGATGGTGTCGAGACTGGGGAACTGCCGCAGGTAAGCAATGAGTTTCTCGGCGGCGAGCTCCGCATCGTCGATGAGAAAACGGCCGCTGTTCTTCTTGTACTCTTCGATGCCTTTCTTCAGCTTCTCAATTTGTTTTGCGCCCATGCGCGGCAGGGATTCGAGCTTGCCGGCGGCGATGGCGGCTTCGAGATCGGCGATTGAAGCAACCTGCAACGCTTCCCAGAAAAGTAGAACGGACTTAGGGCCCATGCCCGGGAGCTTAAGCAGGTCGAGCATGCCGGGCCTGTACTTGGTCAGCAGCTCTGTGCGCAGCGGCAGTGTCCCGGTCTTTTCAATCTCCTGAATATTGGCGGCCATGCCTTTGCCGATGCCGGGAATTGCGAGGAGTTTCTTGAGGTCGCCGGCGATTTCGCTGAGCTGGATGGTGCTCGATTCGACGGCCTCGGCGGCGCGGCGGTAGGAGCGGATGCGGAAGGGATCGCCACTGCTGATTTCGAGCAGGTCGGCGGTCTCAGCGAACAGTTGCGCGATTGAGCGATTGTCCATCGAGAGAAGATTATCTCTCAGTGCGCGCAAAGTATAAAACCCAGCCGCTTCACTGGCGGCTGGGCTGCTTCTGAATCTGGCACACGCTGAAGAAAGCCTGCGTGCAGACTGGTTTCAAAGATTGCAACTAAAAGCGGAACTTGATCTTGCCGTTGCTTCCGTCAGGCAACTTCCTGTGCGCGTGTGACTTGATCGGCCTGCGGCCCTTTTTGGCCTTGGACAATATCGAATTCGACTTCGTCACCTTCTTTCAAGCTTTTGTAGCCGTCAAGTTGGATCGCGCTGTAATGAACAAAAACATCTGGCCCATCATCGCGGCCAATAAAACCATAGCCTTTTGCGTTGTTGAACCACTTCACTTTGCCTTTGTAAGTTGCCACGAGCCTTAGACCTTCCTTCAAGCAGATTTCGGTTGGGAAGACCAACCTGCTTGCTCTTAGAGACGCAATTGCCCGCGCTTTGGTTTTCCTCTTGAAGGAAGAAGGATGTGGACAGGATGAGGCTTTACACAAAATCAGTCACTTAGAGCCTGCCGTGAAAACAATAAGTGTGACTTAGCTCTTTTTCCTTTTTGCGCGAAGGCGCGCGTAGAGCTGCACCGCCACCAGCGTCTTGCCGTCGAGAATCCTGCCTTCATCGATCATCTGCAGCACCTCGGAGAGCGGCACCAGGACCACTTCGAGCAGCTCGTCTTCTTCCGGCGTCGCTTCGCCCGCGATCAAGTCTTCGGCAAGAAAAACCTGCATCCACTCGCCAAGAAAGCCAGGGCTGGCGAAGTAGCGCACCAGCTTCGTCCATTTTTTGGCGCGATAGCCGGTCTCTTCCTTGAGCTCGCGCTTGGCTGCGGCTAGACGCTCTTCGCCCTCATCCATTTTTCCCGCTGGAACTTCCCAGAGATATTGCCCGGCGGCGTGGCGATACTGGCGCTCCATGACGATAAGCGGGTCTTTTTTGCTCGCATCGAGCACCGGCAGGATGACGACGGAGCCATTGTGGCGGATGATGTCGCGATGCGTGATTTTGTCGCCGGGCTCGCGCACTTCTTCGCGCAGCACGCGAAAAAGCGGACCGTTAAAGGCGATTTTTGACGAGAGCACTTTGGCGTGGGCCTTTTTATTCGTGAGAATCGGTTTGCTGGCTTTCTTTTTTGGGGGCATCGGGCACCTTTTGGCGTAGTTTTCTTTACCGTATCATCCGGGAAGCGATGAAAACTGGCGTTGCGTTGATCGGTCCCGGGAACTGGGGCAGCTCGCTGTTGTCCGCTCTGCGCAGTGCGGGCGTTCCGGTGCGCGAAGTGGTGGGTAAAAAGCGGCGTCGCGGGGTCGTCGCGCTTGCGAGCGCCGAGCTGGACGCGCAGATTCTATGGCTGTGCGTGCCCGACGGCGCGATTGCGGCCACGGCTGCGGAGATGGTGGAACGCAGGCGCGCGCAGGGCAAAACGCTGCGCGGTCAGCTGGTGGTGCATTCAAGCGGAGCGCTGACGGTGGACGCGCTGGCTGTGGCGCGCAAGGCCGGGGCAGTGGTCGCGTCGGTGCATCCGGTGATGAGTTTTCCCACGCACAAGGTGGTCAATCTGCGGGACGTTCTCTTCGGCGTAGAGGCGCAGCCGCCGGTGCGGCGCAGGCTGTATGCGCTGATCCGGAAGCTGGGCGGACAGCCGTTTGCGGTGCAATCGGTGAAGAAGGCGCTGTATCACGCGGCGGGCACACTGGCCTCGCCGCTGCTGGTGAGCGAGCTTTCGGCTGCGATGGCGACGGCGCGGCTGGTCGGCCTGTCGCAAAACGAGGCGCGGCAGTGGGTGGGGACTCTGGCGCAGGCGACGGTGCGCAACGTATTTTTGCACGGCGAAGCGAAGAGTTTCAGCGGTCCGTTTGCCCGCGGCGACGTGGCCACAATAAGGCTGCATCTTAAGGCACTTGCCGAGCATCCGATTGTGGCAGACCTTTATCGCGCCTTAGCGAAGTACGCGGTGGATGCGCTGCCGGTGGCGCGGCGCAGCGAGATGCGATTGCTGCTCGCAAAAGACGCGGGGAAAAAGACAGGCCGCGTGAGACACTGAACGGAATCATTACAGGCAATTGGGAACGAACGACTTGCAGACAGAATGCTTTCCAATCACGGTCTTGCCGCATCTCTCGCGTCTGTTTACCGACTACGCAGAGAGCCGCACGGCGCTGCCTTACTATGCGCTAAGCCCATACTCGCAGGAATGGGCGTCACGGCCTGGGTCGATTGATCCAGCGGTACGCGCGAAGGTCTCTGACCTGCTGGCGGCGCAGAACCGCGCTTTTGGTGCGAGCGAAAAGACATTTGCCAATATCGAACGGTTGCGTAACGGCGCCGGAGCGGTAGTTACTGGCCAGCAAGTGACGCTCTTCGGCGGACCGCTCTTCACCCTCTTTAAGACGGCGACCGTGATCCGCAAGGCGCAAGATGCTACGGCCGCGGGTCATCCGCATGTGCCTATTTTCTGGCTGGCGAGCGAAGACCATGACCTGGATGAGGCCGATCATGTAGCGCTGCCGTCGCGGCATGAGCTGCACACGCTGAAGCTTGCACTCGATGGAGAAACGAGCCACGCGTCGGTTGGCGGATTGAAGCTTGGTCCCGGAGTGCGTGCGGTGCTTGACCAGGCGATGGAACTGCTTGGGCCGGGGCCATTTCTGGATGCTCTGGAGCAGTGTTACACGCCCGACGCGACCTACTCGCAGGCCTTCGGACGGCTGATCTCCGGGGTTTTTGCCGCGCATGGGTTGATTGTGATCGACGCGTCGACGCGCGATTTCCACGCGCTCGGCGCGCCGGTCTTACAGCAGGCGATTACGCAGGCCGACGCTTTGCACGAGGCGCTGGTGAAGCGCGACAAGGAGTTGGCGGCGGCCGGGTATCACTCACAGGTGCTGGTTGGGCCGCAGAGCAGCCTTCTGTTTGTGACGGATGCGGAAACCGGCGCGAGGCTTCCGCTGCGCCGCAAAGGCGAAGACTGGACTGCGGGCAAAAAGGCATACAGTTCCCGTGAGTTGCTGGAAATACTTCAAGCAGAACCTGAGCGTTTTAGTCCGAATGCTCTGCTGCGCGCCGTCTTTCAGGATTTCATTCTGCCGACATCGGCTTATGTGGGTGGACCCGCGGAGATCGCTTATTTTGCGCAGTCGCAGGTGGTTTTCGAGAAAATACTTGGCCGTACGACGCCGGTGTTGCCACGCCTGAGCGCCACGTTAATTGAGCCGGACATTGCTGAAGTGATGGCGCAGCATGAAGTTTCATTGACGGACCTTCTTTCATTGCGTCCGGAGGAGCTGGCGCAGCGGCTGGGTGCGCGCTCTATGCCGATTGAAGGGAAGAAGAAGCTGGCTTCGGCCGGCAACGCGTTAGATGAAGAATTGAAGACGCTCACCCAGTGGATGCATGCGGTCGACGCGGGACTGGGTCGCTCGGCAGATGTGGCCGCCTCGAAAATGCGCTACCAGATGAACCGCCTGCGCAGGCTGGCTGCGAATTTTCAGCTGCAGAAAGAGGCGAGCCTGCGCCGCCATGTAGACGCTCTGTATCTGAATCTTTATCCGAACCATCATCCACAGGAGCGCGCGGTGGGTGCGGCGTTCTTTTTGTCGCGCTACGGCGATGGCCTCGCCGACATGTTAGTGGAGCACGCCGCGCAGGAGTGTCCGGGGCATAAGGCGCTCTACCTCTGACGCGGCGACTGGCATAAGCTGCCGCCGCTGGCCTACAATCTCATCTTGATATGCCGTCCAAGGAACAAGCTCCGTTTGAAGTGGTGTGCCCGGATTGCGGCGCCATGCTGAAGATCGATCCGGCAACCCGTGCCGTAATTGCCCACACGCCGGCTCCGCGCAAGCGCACCTTTGAAGATTTCGAGACCGCCGCGCGCGCGATGCGCGAGCAGGATGAGCGCAAGGAAAGCCTCTTTCGCCAGGCCGTGGACGCGGAAAAGAACAAGAACGATGTTCTCGAAAAGAAGTTTGCCGAAGCGGTGCGCAAGGCGAAGGAAACGCCCGACACGGGCAAGCCGCTACGCGATTTCGATCTGGATTAAATGATCCCGTTCTTTTGCTGTACGAAGGATGGCGAATCCGCATCTCAACCCAATTGAGGAGTAACGATGGGCCTGACCAAGCTTTCGCATGATATTCAAGACCGGCTTCCCGATCAACTGCCGGAGTTTACCTGGCAGCGCGCCGTAGCTGCCGGATCGCTGGTAGCGGGCGCCTGCCTTTTTCTCGCAGGACGCCGCAAGGCCGCTCTGGCCGTGGCCGCAGCGGGCGCGACGGTGGGTTTGCTTGAGCATCCGCAGGCAGCGCGTGAATTGTGGGAGAGCCTGCCCGGGTATTTGCGCAAGGGGCAGGATTTGCTCGTTAGAGTAGAAGATTTTGTCGACGAAGTAGCGAAGCAGGGAAGCAAGCTGCGTAGCTCGCTTGGATAAAGCATATCGACTGATAGAGTAACTTAGCTGTCATTCTTCGCTACGCTCAGGATGACAACGCATTTTGTATATCTACAAAAGCTGGCAGTACAGCCCGCTCACTAGCCGATGCCTAACTGCTTGCGGGCTGCTTCGCTGATGCGCTCAGGTCCCCACGTCGGCTCCCATACAAGATTGACCTGTGTTTCCCCTACCTCCTGCATGCCGGCGAGGCGGTTGCGCACGTTGTCCATGATCATGCCGTGCGCCGGGCAGCCCGGCGAGGTCATGGACATGTCGACTTCGACGCGGTGTTTCGGCACCATGCCGGGAGCG
>Ga0206844_10251_pt1 | contig 15553 bp, 13 predicted proteins | sample Alteio_BWOrgCont_22_FD_152907 | JGI IMG/M metagenome (GOLD analysis project Ga0206844, IMG submission 152907) | Enriched cells from forest soil in Barre Woods Harvard Forest LTER site, Petersham, Massachusetts, United States -... | ecosystem: Environmental > Terrestrial > Soil > Temperate forest >...
TTGTTGAAGGTTATAGCAGCTGATGCGCCTGAATTTATTCAATGGGTATGTGCCCAATTGCTTCTTGGGCATACCTTAGGCCGGCAAACGGCTTATGATTTGGGTAAGTTTTTATTTTCTGATGAGCCGGGTGATGCGGCCCGTGGCTGGGTGGCTAGTTTTTTGCGTGTACGCTATGAAACTGACGATGAATATGAAGGCCTGCTGCAAGCGATGGATGAAACCTTGGCACCTGCATTTAAAATTCCGCCAGCTGTGGGAGAGCCCATCATCCAAATCGCCGAGCCATTTGATGGCGTGGACCATTCGTATATGATAACGCCTTTGATTGGACGTGCCTTGCAGGCACAGGGCTATCGCGTGGTGCACCAGGTGGGGCGTAACAGTGGTCCAAAATCAGATATGAATTTGTGGGACATTGCCCTAGCGCTCGGCGTTAAGCCTGCTTTAAGCAACGCAGATATAACGAGGGATAATGAGGGATTTGGCTCTTTTTTTCATCAATCCTTGATGTCCCAGGCTTTGGACCGTTGGGTGCACCTGCGTCATCAAATTATCAAACGGCCGTTTTTGGCTACCCTTGAAAGGTTCATAAATCCACTTAAGGCCGATATCCTGATAGCTTCTGCCTTTCATCCACCTTATGGTGAAAAAATGATGACGATAGCCGAACGTGCTGGTTTTAAGGGTATTATCATCGTGCGTAACGGTATTGAAGGCACCATAGCTTTCCCGTTATTGCGGGGGGTTAAACTTTTGTTGTCTGCCAAACAACAAGATGGCAGTTTCCAACGGCATGAAATGATTATTGAAAATACCAATCAGGTCGATATAGAAGAAATGATTGAAAAACCCAAAGCCACAGATAATGCAAGACTCATTAAAGAATATATTAAGGAAGGCGTATCCGGAAACAAACATTTTGATTTACGCGTTAAAATAACTTGTGAAGGATTACAGGAGGCTTTGACATGGTTTCACTTCAAACACGCATGACATTACTGGTTGTGGCGATGTTTGCCATTATTTATGCGGTGATTGTGCTGATCGGCACATCCATGGGCTATTATGACTTTTATTTTTACCTGATGATCTCGCTTGGGATCATGTGGTTTCAATACATGATCGGTCCCAATATTGTTGAGTGGAGTATGCAGGTAAAATATATCCAGCCAGAAGATAATCCTCAATTGTTTGCCATGGTAAGGGACCTAGCCAGCCGGGCCAATATCCCCATGCCGCGCATCTGTATTGCTCCAACAAGTGTACCTAATGCTTTTGCTTTTGGCCGCAGCGTTAACGACGGCCGCGTCTGTGTCTGCCAGGGTATTCTTAATCTCTTGACCGATGAGGAATTAAAAGCAGTATTGGGCCACGAGCTGACGCATTTGAAAAATCATGATGTGATCACCATCACGTTGCTTTCCGTGGTCCCTATGATTTTGTACCGCATTGCCTGGCAGATGATGTGGTTTGGCGGTGGGCGGCGGGACAATCGCAACGGGCCAAGTGGTGTGGTCATTGCACTCGTTGCTTTTATTTTTTATTTCATCACCAATCTTCTGGTCCTGTACGGCTCGCGCATCCGGGAATACTACGCTGACAAAGGTTCAGTAGAATTAGGCAATAAACCGGCTGCTTTGGCCTCGGCCTTATATAAACTTGTCTATGGCTGTGCCAAAAAGTCCGGGGATGAAGAGATGAAGGCTGCTGAAGGGATGAAAGCCTTTTTTCTTAATGATCCTTCGCAAGCGGTCAATGAAATCCATGAATTAAGTGAACTCGATTTAGATAAAAGTGGTACTATTAACAGCGCAGACCTAATCAGCTTAAAGGCCAAGGAAATTCGTTTGAGCATGGGTGACAAAATGATGGAGCTAATGAGTACACATCCGAATATGCTCAAGCGGATAAAACAATTATCGACATATACATGAAAAAGATCTCTTTTTATACATTCGGCTGCCGTTTAAACCAGTCAGAAACAGCATCCATCCAAAATTCATTTGAACAGGGCGGTTATCAGGTGGTTGGCTTTGATCAGCCTTCTGATATTGTGGTCATCAATACCTGTACCGTGACCGAAGGGGGAGATGCGGATACCCGTCATTTGGTGCATAAGGTCAATCGGCTAAACCCCTCAGCCCGCATTGCTTTAGTGGGTTGTCAGGCGCAAATACAAAAAGAGCAATTGACCAGTTTGCCGAATGTGCGCTGGGTCGTCGGTAATGGCCGTAAAATGGACCTGGTCTCCATATTTAATGAATATCCCAGGCCGGAGACTGCGCAAGTGATCACTCCCACCATCGAACGCGAACCATTCAGTCTGTCCATTGCCTCTGTTGATCATAGTCACACCCGGGCAAATATAAAAATACAGGATGGTTGTGATTTTTTTTGTTCCTTTTGTGAAATCCCCTATGCCCGCGGCCGGGCCCGCAGCCGAGTATTTGAAGATATTTTTATAGAAGCTGCTGCACTCGTTACTGCAGGTCATAAAGAATTAATATTGACCGGCATTAATATCGGTACTTATTCCTATCAAGATAAAACGCTCATGGATGTCATCAAAAAATTGAATACTCTTGAAGGATTGGAGCGTGTGCGTATTTCATCCATTGAGCCTACTACTATTTCCAGAGAGATATTTAATTATATGGGTGCAGGGCAAAAGCTTTGCCGTTACCTGCACCTCCCATTACAAAGCGGTGATGATGAAATTTTACATGAGATGAAACGCAAATACACCATTGACGAATTTAGTGATTTTGTTCGTCAAGCTGCATCCCAAGTGCCTCAAATGGGGATCGGTACTGATGTGATCGTGGGTTTTCCGGGTGAGAGTGACGCGCATTTTGAACGGACGGTCACGACTTTAAAAGAATTACCTATCCATTATTTTCATGTGTTTAGTTATTCTCCCCGCCATATGGCCAAAAGCCGTTTGATGGAGACCATGCCTTTGGAGATAATCCAACAACGCAGCCAAATCCTGCGTGATTTAAGCAGTACCAAGCGCCGCATCTTTCATGAGTCTTTGCTTGGCAGCACTCAACATGTTTTATTTGAACACTCCAAAGTTGAAGGTTGGCAAAATGGCCTGACCGATAATTATGTGCGCGTCAAAGTCAAAAGTCCGCATGACCTATTCAATCAAATCCTGCCTGCTCGTCTAAAACATATCGACGGTCAGGCGATGCTTGGAGAGCTTGCGGTATAATGATTTATTATCTATTATTACTCGTGGCTTTGATTGGATTTTCGCCTATTGTTTTAGCCGACCAGGGTCAAGATGCTCCTTTTGTTGTCGTCGAGCTTTTTAGCTCCGAGGGTTGCTCCAGCTGTCCTTCCGCAGACCTTCTCGTCAGTAAATTAACAGCTTGGGCCAGGCAAAATAATGAGCCGGTGTATCCTTTAATTTTTCATGTGGACTATTGGAATAATTTAGGCTGGCGGGATGTTTTTAGCAGCCCGGCATTTACGCAAAGGCAAAACGATTATGCCCGCGTCTTTAAAGACCAGGGGGTTTACACTCCTGAAATGATCATCAATGGCAGCGATGCCTTTGTTGGCTCTAACCAGCAGCAATTGCAAAAAGATTTAGACAGCGAATTGTCCATGCCGGCCTCGGTCATTTTGCATATAAGCCTCATCAAACAGGAGAGCAATCAAATCATTGTCAAGTACAGTGCCGAAGGATTTTCAGATGGCGATGTGATTAATATGGCTTTAGTGGAAAGAGGGTTAAGTACGGAAGTGACAGCAGGGGAAAATGCCGGCCGCACGCTACATCATGACAATGTGGTCAGGGAATTCCAGAGCATTCCTTTAACTAAAGCCGCTTCCCAGATAAAAATTCCGTTAAATAAAATTTCTGACACCACCCAAGCCTCGGTGATAGTGTACGTGCAAAATCCGCAGACCATGCTCATTGAAGCCGCAAAACAACAGGACTTGGAGAATGATTAAGTATTATGCGTACATCGTGCAATGTAAATACGGCACTTATTATGCCGGCTGGACGAATAATATAAAAAAACGCATCGCAGCCCACAACAAAGGGACAGGTGCCAAATACTTGCGGGGCAAGGGACCGGTTAAGCTGGTCTATAAAAAGAAATACGCCACTGCCAAAGAAGCGCAAGCACAAGAGAGATTGATTAAAAGTCTTACCAGAAAAAAGAAAGAAGCATTGGTAAAGAAATGATGAACAAACGTCTAGAATGGGTTCTATTACTTATATTGGCAGCAGGTGGGGTTTTTTTATGGTGCCGGTTTTCACTTCCCCGTTATCAGTCCATTGATTTATCCATTGGCCAGGCAAAAGCTGTTGAGATTTCCAAAGAATTTATGAAGACCCAGCGTGGGGTCGATATCAGTGGGTATAAAATGGCCGTAATGTTTAATGTGGATGAAGACACCGACCGTTATTTGCAAAAAACAATAGGCAATAGACTTGAGCAGGAATTAATTCGACGTCTGCACTATGATTTGTTTTATTGGGTGGTCCGTTTTTTTAAAGAAAAACAAAAGGAAGAATTTAAAGTTGCTATCAGCTCTGCTACAGGTGAGGTGATTGGATTTAATCACATCATTGAAGATACGGCTTGGCGGCCTTCGATAGATAAAGACAAAGCCCGTCAAATTGCTTTTACATTTTTGAAAAACACCTTTGCTTTTGATCCTGCCCAATACATTATTCATGGTGATGAAACCAAGAAGTACGACAATCGTTTGGATTATGCTTTCAGTTGGCAAGACAAGGACCTTGATGTTCCCTGGACTAAAAGCCGTGAGAAAGGACATGCCAAGCTTTTGACTGATGTGACCGTGTCCGGTAATGAGGTCCTTAGTTTCGATAAATCTCAATTTGAAATACCTGATGGCTTTAACCGTTATGTAGACAATTTAGTACAAACCGGTGACATTTTGACCTTGGTTTTTCGGCTTTTTTACCTAGCACTTATCACGATTGCCATTGTGGTTGTTGTCAACCGTAAACAACAGGTGGTTGCCCGTTTTGTAAAACCATTTTATGTAGGAATAGGGACGGGTATTTTTTTTTTGATGACATTGGATGTCATCAATACTTATCAGGACCTTTTATTTAATTACCCCACCACCCAGTCCTTGGGGGTTTATCTGATCAGGCAATTGGTAGAGAATATCATAGGGCCTTTTTTTATAGCAGTAGCTTTTGTATTACCTGCTTTAGCGGGGGAATCCTTGCGATATGAAAATAGTCCTCTAGAAAAAAACAGAGGATTCTTGAACGCGCTTCTTTCTTCTTTTTGTTCGATCACGATCGCCCGTCAAATTTTTATTGGATATATGGCCGCAGCAATGATTTTAGGCGCGCAGGCCATTATTTTTAAATTAGGTTTTAAGTATTGCGGAGTTTGGGATGAGTTATCATGGTTAGCCCAGGGTTCAACGGCCATTATCCCGGCATTTACAGCCGTGGCCATCGGCTTTCAAGCTTCTTTTTCGGAAGAGGCCATGTTTCGCTTGTTTGCCATCAATCTATTTAAGAAGTATGGCACTCCAACTTTGTTGGCCGTATTTTTGAGTGCTGCGATGTGGGGCTTTGGCCATACGGGATATGAAGTTTTCCCGATGTGGTTTAGAGGTGTCGAGGTCACTTGCATCGGGATCATCATGGGGATTCTTTATTTACGGTATGGCATCGCCTGCGTGATTGCCGCACATTTTTTAATTGATTCATTTTTATTCAGCTTGCCGTATTTATTAAATCCGAGAGGCTATTTTAATTTTTATTCTTCGTTGGCCGTGATTAGCTTGCCTTTATTGTTGGCGTTCATTGCTTTGATTTATAATAAAGGCACTCAGGAGAGGCCTTTAAGCATATCTTTTAATCCCCAACAGCAGTTTAATTATGGATTACTGCGGGAGTTATGCCGTTCTAAAGCCCCTGAAGAATTAATTGTCCTGAAAAAAGACCTAGAGCGCCACGGCTGGGATGCCGCCATCATCCAACGCGTTTTTGAAGAGTTTTGAAGATTTGACTTCCTTCTTTACAGACCTTGGGTTATCTGGTATAAAAGATTTTTACTTTTGTGATTTATCCGGGCCTTTAGCTCATCCGGTAGAGCATCTGACTCTTAATCAGAGGGTGGCTGGTTCGAGTCCAGCAAGGCCCATATTTATTGAACAAGGAATATGCCCACGAAATCCATAGATATTGAGTCTCTTCAAAAAAAAGCGGTGGTTTTCCGTCGTGATATTTTAGAGACCTTGGAAATTGCCGGTTCCGGTCATCCCGGTGGTTCCTTATCTGCTGTTGAAATTTTCCTGACACTTTACGGTTATCAACTCAATCATAGACCCAACGAGCCTCATTGGGAAGACCGCGACCGGGTGATTGTTTCTAAGGGCCATGTCTCACCGGTGGTTTATGTGACGCTGGCCAATTTCGGGTATTTCCCTAAGGAAGAATTAAAAACATTTCGTAAATTTGGCGCAAGGCTTCAGGGCCATGTGCACACCAAGGTGCCGGGTGTGGAATTTAACACGGGTTCTCTTGGTCATGGTTTATCTTATGCCAATGGCATTGCCCTGGGTGCCAGGATGCGCGGCAAAGATTTTAAAGTTTATTGTGTGATGGGTGATGGAGAAAATCAGGAAGGCTCTGTCTGGGAAGCAGCCATGACCGCGGCCCATCATCAATTAGACCATGTTTGTGCCATCATCGATTGTAATAAGGTACAGGAAAACGGGCCTACTCATGACATCAAGAATTTGGAACCGTTGGCCCAAAAGTGGGCTGCTTTTGGCTGGCATGTGATTGAAGTAGACGGGCACAATATCGAAGTTTTGAAGATGGCTTTTGATGAATTTAGTAATACTAAGGGGAAGCCAACAGTGATCATTGCCAACACCATTAAAGGCAAAGGTGTTTCTTTTATGGAAGGCAAAAGCGCATGGCATGGTAAGGCGCCTAATAAAGAGCAATTGGCCCAGGCTTTGGCGGAGTTAAAATAAATGGAACTCAAACCTACCCCTACGAGAGACGGTTTTGGCGAAGAGTTGGTTGCATTAGGGAAAATCAACCCTAATATCGTCGTCACTTCCGGAGATTTGGAAGATGCCACCCGTGCTGAATATTTTAAGAAAGAGTTCCCTGAACGATTTTTTAATTTAGGCATTACTGAGCAGGATGTGATAGGTACAGCCGCAGGCTTGAGCACCCAAGGGTATGTGGCTTTTGCCACATCCTTCGCGGTGTTCCTCACCAATCGCGCCTATGACATGATTCGTTTGGATGTGTGTTATAATAATTCCAATGTGAAGGTCGTCTGTTCTCATGGCGGGGTCACTGTTGGTGAGGACGGGGCAAGTGCCCAATGCTTGGAAGATTTTGCCATTATGCGCGTTCTTCCTAATATGAAGGTCATTTGTCCTGCTGACTATCTTGAAGCTAAAAAAGCCACGCGTGCCATTACTAATACCTTTGGTCCTTTTTATATGCGCACCTCGAGGGCTCCGCTTCCTATCATTACTAAAGAAGAAGATGCTTTTGTGATAGGGAAGGCCAATATTTTACGAGCTGGTCATGATGCCACGGTCATTGCCTGCGGGGTCATGGTTGCCGAAGCATTGTCAGCTGCTGATAAACTGAAGGCTGAGGGAATTAATTTAAAAGTTGTGAATATGCATACGATTAAGCCTATTGATGTAGAGATGATCGTTGCTTCTGCCAAGGAAACCGGCGCCATTGTTACTGCTGAAGAGCATCAAATGGCAGGAGGCTTGGGTTCTGCCGTGGCTGAAGTCTTGGGACAGCATTATCCATGTCCTTTGGAAATAGTAGGGGTCAAAGATTCATTTGGTGAAAGCGGCAGCCCAGCTCAGTTATTGGCGCATTATGGCCTTAAAGATATTAATATTGTCGAAGCAGTCAAAAAAGTCATCACTCGTAAAATGACCCCGACATAATGTCGGGGTCATCCTGAGCCAACAAGCGAAGGAGCTTATCTATGGCTAAAACAAAATTACATGAAATTGCCGCACTTGGCCAGAGTTTGTGGATTGACAATATCAGCCGTTCGATGATCACCAACGGCCGGCTTAAATTGCTTATTGAACAGGGTTTGCGCGGGCAAACATCGAATCCCACTATTTTTAAACAAGCCATTAGTACAAGTTCTGATTATGATGCCAAAATCGAACAATTGGCCCAAGCTGGAAAGTCCACTTTTGAAATTTACGACGAATTAACCATTAAAGATGTGCAAGACGCGGCAGATCTATTCCGGGGTGTTTATGAGAGCACCAACGGCCTGGACGGTTATGTCAGCCTTGAGATCAATCCCCAATTAGGCAATGAACTTGAGTCACAATTAAAAGAAGGTATGCGTTTGTGGCAAAAGCTTAATCGTCCCAATGTGATGATTAAAGTGCCAGCTACCAAGAACGGTTTGGGTGTGGTGGAAGGTTTGATTGCCCAGGGTATTAATGTCAATGTCACCTTGATTTTTTCCGCGGAACAATACAGCCAAGTGGTCTGGGCGTATTTAAAGGGTTTAAACCACTTCATCGCCAGCGGCGGGGATGTAAAGAAAGTCCATTCGGTGGCTTCCATTTTTGTCAGCCGCATTGACAGCAACATTGATAAAAAACTGGACGGAAAATCGCCATTAAAAGGTCAGGCAGCAGTAGCTAACTGTGAAATTATATATCATAAATTTCAGAACTTTTTTGGCGGCAATGACTTTAAGGCTTTAAAGAACCAAGGGGCCAATGTGCAGCGTGTTTTGTGGGCTTCGACAGGGACCAAGGACCCGCAATACAGTGACATTAAGTATATCACTGAATTAATAGCTGCTAATACGGTCAATACAGTGCCTGATAAAACATTGGAAGCTGTTTTGGAACATGGTGTTGCAAAGCTTGCGATGCCGGGGGATGTGGCAGCGGCCCAACAAATAATTGAACAATTGCGCTTGTCAGGTATTGATGTTGGCATCGTATGTAATGAATTGCTCGACGAGGGGTTGGCTGCATTTGAAAAATCTTTTGAAGAACTGACCGCATGTATCGAAGAAAAATCCAAGCGTTTGCTCACAAAATAAAGAAAATTAGAAAAATTAGAAAATTTTAATTGAAATTTTCTAATAATTTGTTACATTATATGAAGGTTCGCGAGTGATTTGGATTTTGCTTCAGATGTAAAGCTTCAAGTTTAAGTGGATGTGTAAAATATTTACACACTATCAACAACGGTAAGAATTAATTCTTATCAAAATCAAGGAGGAGAAGTCATGAACAAGAAATTAGTATTAGCAGCCGCTCTGGTTTTTGGTGTTGCAGGTTTGATCTTAGCCCAGGGAACCGTCAAGGCCCAGGACAACACTGATAACAGTGCCATGAACAGCGATAATTCAGCGATGAATGCCGACAATTCTGCAGCTCCAGCAGCTCCAGCGGCTCAATAATTCTCCTTGAGAGAATTTTGATCATCTAAAAAAAGGTGACAAAAAGGTGACAGGTACAATTTTCTTAGAAAAATGTACCTGTCACCTTTTTTATTTTTTGTCCTGCTTCTCCTTCTTAGAATAAACTGCGATTTCGCTGGCAGCTTGCCAATGGATATATTACACTATAACTAATGGACTCTTGGAGAGGGATAACAGCGTTAACTTATAGTCAGATCAAGGAGTTACAGAACCAACGCCTGCATACTTTTATCAATACCCACGTTTATCCTTTCAGTCCCTATTATCGCCGTCTTTTTGATGATAAGAAAATTGACCCCCGGCATATCCGTAGCAAAGAAGACCTAAAGCGTATCCCGTTGATCTGTAAATCTGATTTAATTGACAAAGACAATCCGCAAAAATTTAAGGATTTTATCCTACAGCCTGATAAAGAAAAGATCAGCCGGTATTGGCCTAAATCACGTACGTTGATGCTTGCGGCAAAATCCTTGGCCCAAGGCCGCCGTTTAGAAGATGATTTAGCCAAAGAATACCGTCCGGTGTTCATGACGTTTACCACGGGCACGACCAATGCGCCGGTACCTTTTATGTATAGCCGTTATGATTTGGATAATTTATATGTTTCCGGTGCCCGAATGGTTGGGCTTTTTGGCATTAATGGTGATGAGAGGATCATGAATCTTTTTCCTTTTGCTCCCCATTTGGCATTTTGGCAGACTTTTTTTGGCGCCATTGAAGCGGATGTTTTCGCGCTTTCCACTGGTGGTGGTAAGGTCATGGGTACTGAAGGAAATTTAACAGCCCTTTTGAGGATCAAGCCATCAGCCATCTTGGGTGTCCCAAGCTATATCTATCATCTGGTGCGTTACGCCCAGGAAAAAGGGCATGACCTTTCTTTTATCAAGAAAATCGTGCTGGGGGCGGCACGCGTCACATCCGCATACAAGCAAAAATTATCGGATATGTTAAGTGCCCAAGGGGCTAAAAATGTTTACATTTTCGGCACCTATGGATTTACCGAAGCACGTACCGCCTGGGCCGAATGCCCGGCAGAGAACCATTTATCCAGCGGGTATCATCTTTATCCGGACAAAGAAATTTTTGAAATCATTGACCCAGCCACCGGTGAAGTCAAGGATGACACTGCGGACGGGGAATTAGTGTATACAAGCCTGGATTCGCGCGCCAGCGTGATGCTGCGTTATCGTACCGGGGATTTGGTCAAAGGGGGCATTACCTATGGGCCTTGCCCTTATTGCGGCCGGCAGACCTTACGTTTGTCCTCAGACATTTCACGTTTGTCTGATAATAAAGACATACAACTCTCGAAGGTCAAAGGGACCCTGGTTAATTTAAGCCATTTTGCCGAAGTGCTTAATGATATCCCTCAAGTCAATGAGTGGCAGTTGGAAATCCGTAAACATAAGAATGACCCTTACGAGGTCGATGAGATGGTGGTGTATGTCACGCCTCAGCCAGGGGCCAATCAAAGCACGCTTTCTCAAATGATCAAAGATAAATTGACCGGAGCCACGGAAGTTTCGCCTAATGAGATCAAGTTTATTCCTTTGGACGAGATGGTCAAGCGGCTGGAGTTGGAGACGGCAAATAAAGAGAAACGCATTTTAGACATTAGACCGAAGGTTTAGAGGGGAGAAAAGTATGGAAAAAATAGCGATTGTTGATGGTATACGCACCCCGTTTTCCAAAATGGGTGCGAATTTTAATAATTTAAGTGCCCAGGAATTGGGCCGCATCGCCGCGCGCGAATTAATTGAGCGCATGGGATTGGATGTCAAACTGATTGATGAAGTGATTTTCGGATGTGTGGGCCAACCCGCGGATGCAGCCAATATTGCCCGTGTCATTGCCTTGCTGGCCGGTGTTCCTAAAACCACGCCTGCTTTTACAGTGCATCGCAATTGTGCTTCTGGTATTGAAGCGGTGGTCCAGGCCGCCATCAAAATTAAGGCAGGGGAAGGCAGCTGTTATTTGACCGGTGGTACTGAGTCCATGAGCAATATCCCGTTTTTCTTTTCGAAAGAATACCAGGAAATTTTAACTGAGATTTCGCGTGCCAAAACCCTTCCGGCTAGGTTACAGGGCTTTGCCAAAATACGGCCGCATCATTTTTTGGTGCCGAAGATCGGATTGCAATTGGGCTTGACTGATCCTGTTTGCGGCCTGAACATGGGGCAGACAGCCGAGGTATTGGCCAAAGAATTCGGCATCACTCGCCGCGAACAGGATGAATTTTCTTTAGCCAGCCATCAGAAAGCAATAGCCGCGCGAGCGCTTTTAAGGGAAGAAATTGTACCCGTGATTCCAGGGCCTAAGTATAAAGAAGCTGTCGCAGATGATAATGGCCCGCGCGAAGGCCAGACCATCGAAGCATTGGCCAAATTAAAACCGTTTTTTGAAAAGGGCACGGGTACGGTGACTGCGGGAAATTCCAGCCAGATCACTGACGGTGCTTGCGCTATTTTGGTTGTCAGTGAATCACGCGCCAAAGAATTGGGCATGAAACCCTTAGGGTATATTCGCAGTTTTGCCTTTGCCGGGGTTGAGCCAAATCGCATGGGGCTTGGCCCAGCACATGCCATACCCCAGGCATTAAAAAAGGCCGGCATGAAACTTGCTGATATGCAGGCTGTTGAAATCAACGAAGCTTTTGCCGCACAGGTTTTGGCGTGTGAACGCGCCTTAGCTTCGGAGAAATTCGCCAAAGATTTCGGATATGAAGGCTATACCGGTGCGATTGACCCAACGAAATTGAATGTTCACGGCGGTGCCATTGCTTTAGGTCATCCTGTAGGGACCACAGGAGCAAGATTGATCTTGACCATGCTCAAACATCTAAATCGCAATAATCTCAATACCGGTATCGTGTCTTTATGTATCGGTGGTGGACAGGGAGCAGCAGTGGTTTTAGAAAGGGGATAAAATATGTCCGTCTTTTATAAAGAAGAAGCTAATATCGGTACTATCACCTTTGACCAGCCGGATGCCAAGGTCAATGTTTTAAACGCCGCTACCCTTGTCATGTTGGATAAAATCCTCGATGAGATTAAGGGCAAAACGCTTAAAGTTTTGATCATTCAAAGTGCCAAGAAAGATATTTTTATTGCCGGCGCTGATATCAAGGAAATTGAAAATATTACCGAGGAAGGTGATGGTAAGGCCAAGGCCCAGGCAGGGCAGCGGGTCATGGATAAGATCGAAGACCTGTCTTTTCCAACGGTAGCTGTCATTGATGGGGTGGCTTTGGGGGGCGGATGCGAATTAGCCTTGGCTTGCCGTTATAGGATATTGACCTTTAATGACAGGATACGTATTGGCCTTCCGGAAGTTAATTTGGGTTTTGTCCCGGGATTTGGCGGCACCTATCGCCTGCCGCGCCTGCTTGGCCTTCAGCAGGGATTAAAGATGATTGTTTCCGCAACGCCCATCAATTCAACAGCCGCTTTCAAATGCGGTTTAGCCGACAGGTTATATCCTTCGGTGGGATTATCCGAACGTGTGCGTGAATTTGTCGAGGAAATATTAGTCCAGCCTGATAAGCGTATTTTTAAGCGGCCGGACCCAAAAGGATTCCAGGCATTTTTGGAAAAAAATCCTATGGGACAGATGGTGGTGTATAAAGAAACAATCAAATCTATACAAAAAGCCACCAAAGGTTTTTATCCTTCTCCTCTCAAAGCTGTGGAGGTGATACGAAAGACCCTCTATCTGCCCCGTGAGCAGGCTTTGGATATTGAATCCAGTGCTTTTGCGCAATTAGCCATCACGCCGATATCCAAGAATTTGGTGAAGGTATTTTATTTATCTGAGAAGTATAAGAAATTGACAATCCCCGGTGCCGAAGCTGCCAAACCCATGCCTATTACCAAGGGCGCGGTCATTGGTGCAGGGATCATGGGCGGCGGAATTGCCCAGTTATTGAGTGACCGCGGCGTATGGGCGCGGCTTAAAGACATCAATCAAGATGCCATTGCCAAAGGATTAAAAGCTGCCTATGACGTCTATGCCCAGGCCATGAAAAGGAAGCGCGCAAGGCCTTATGAAGTGACGGCTAAAATGGCAATGATTTCAGGCACCGTTGATTACAGCGGTTTTGCTGACGCGGACATTGCCATTGAGGCAGTGGTTGAGAATATGGATGTTAAGAAAAAAGTCTTTGCTGAAGTAAGTAACGTGCTTTCTTCAACGGCTATTTTAGCATCGAACACATCGTCCTTATCAGTGACAGAAATGGCCCGCGCATCCAAGGATCCCTCAAGGGTGATAGGATTTCATTTTTTTAATCCTGTGCACCGCATGCCGTTGATTGAAATCATCACGACTGAATTTACCTCCCAGCAGACCTTGGTTTCCACCCTGGAATTTGCCAAGAAATTAGGTAAGACGCCGGTGATCGTCAAAGATGCACCCGGCTTTTTAGTCAATCGCATTTTATTAGGGTACATCAATGAGGCGGGCCGTATTTTAGATGAAGGTGGATCTATCGTCGATATTGACCGCTTTGCCACCAATTTTGGGCTGCCGATGGGGCCTTTTACGTTGTCCGATGAGGTTGGTTTGGATGTGGGGGTCAAGGTGCTGCATATTTTGGAGTCAGGTTTGGGACCTCGGTTTAAACCGGCCAAAATCTTTGACGATGTCCTTCCCAAAAAACTATTGGGTAAAAAATCCGGGAAAGGTTTTTATATTCACGGCAAGGAACGGGTGGTTAATCCTGAGGTGCAGGCCTTGGTCAAGGCCGGTGATAAGGTGCCGGAACAAGAAGCGATCCAGCGGATGATCTATGTGATGATCAATGAAGGTGCTATGATATTGCAGGAAAAGGTGGTTGATTCTCCTGATACCGTGGATATAGGTATGATTATGGGGACAGGGTTCCCGCCTTTTAGAGGCGGCCTTTTGCGCTATGCAGATTCAATCGGCATAGACCAACTGGTGGATGATTTGGAAAAATTGGAAGCGCGGTTTAAAGACGGCCGTTTTAAGCCATGCGCGTATATTTTGGATTTGAAGAGTCATGGAAAAAAATTTTATACTTAATACTCCTCCCCCCAAAAAAAAGAAGGGGATCAGCGCTGCTCTTAAAAAAAATATACTTATTGGCCTGGCTATAACGGCAGGGCTGCTTCTTTTGGCTGCTTTAGGGTTCCTTTTATATTTCAATGCACAGTTTAGCGTATACCAGGATGCACAGTACAAATTTTCCATTAAATATCCCAAAACTTGGAGAGTGCTGCCTCATCCTCAGGCCAATGTGGCAGTGATATTCTTGCGCCCCAAAGACACAGCTTTGGATACGTTACAAGAAAATTTTAACCTGACCATTCAACCGGTACCGGAGGATATTTTTACTTTAGCCGCATTTAGTGCCAGGATCAAGACGCAGATGATTGCTGTGTTTGGAAAAAGTATTATCATCGTGAAGGAGAAATCGCTTCATTGGGGTTGGCGTGAGGGCCATCAAATGGTATTTGAAGCGCCCAAGCCCGATGATTTAAAGATGACCAATGCATGGGTCCTGTATCATAATCAAGCCTATATCATGACCTTCTTGGGGAGTATTGAAAAATACCCGCATGACAGTTTGTACATTGACGAGATGATCCGTTCGCTTCGATTACAATAACAAATCATGGAATCGTTAAAGAAAAATAATCCTCTCAGAGACCTGCTTTTTTTGGGCCTTATCCTCGTTCTTTCAGTACTCATTTCTTTGCCTCTTTTTAAAGGACAGTTTCTCTGCAGTTATGATTACGCTGGGACATTGATGAGGCTTTTGTCCATGAAGCAGTGTTTAGGGCATGGCCAGTGGGTGGTGCGATGGGTACCTCAGTTGTATTTTGGTTTTGGCTATCCCGTATTTAATTTTTATCCTCCTTTATTTTATATCTTGGGAGTTTTGGTCGCGAAGCTCGGGGCAGATATTGTCATGGCCGTTAATCTGTCTTTGTTTATTGTTCTTTTTCTTTCCGGCTGTGCCATGTACCTTTTTGCCCGGGAGCTTTGGGGCAGAGAAGGTGGCTTTATTTCAGCGGTCGCATACCTTTTTGCCCCTTATCATATTGTTGACCTTT
>Ga0206844_10253_pt1 | contig 15504 bp, 12 predicted proteins | sample Alteio_BWOrgCont_22_FD_152907 | JGI IMG/M metagenome (GOLD analysis project Ga0206844, IMG submission 152907) | Enriched cells from forest soil in Barre Woods Harvard Forest LTER site, Petersham, Massachusetts, United States -... | ecosystem: Environmental > Terrestrial > Soil > Temperate forest >...
CATGATGGATGAAGGGATAAAGGGATACGATATTTCGTGGGGGGGGTCTAAGGGCGTTATGGATTTTAAACTTTCCTTCGACCCTGTGGTTTATTCCTACGTCGAGAAAAGGCATTGGGTGCTTTCACCAATTAAATTCGCCATATATTCCAGATTACACCCTATCTTAATCAAAAACAAAAGAATTATTGTGGCAACTATGAAAAATGTTCAGAAAATTGCCGGACATTAAATGGAATATTCCCGGTATCGACAATGATATATAGTTTACTTTTTCCAAATGTGAAAGGCAGGATTGAGTAGATTTGGAAGAATTTTTTAGAGATGACCTTTAGTTGACTTATCCGGCATAAAATGAATAGACGTGAAAATGATAAAATGAAACTTCAGCCCAAAAAGATAAATTTGCTTATAATTTCTCATGTTTTTCCTTACCCAAAGAATTCGGGTCAAGGCTTGAGGGTTCATTATACTTTAAAGGCATTGAGGCCAATTTTCAATATCGTTTTTTTGACCTCAGAGAGTTTTATTGATCAGGAAAGCGAGGAAGAAGCTGAAATAAGGCTTTTATGCGATGAATTGATTCTTTTGCCTACGGTTTATAAACGTTCCCATTTCGATCATATCTTTATTAAATTTTCTGGTGCGATATATTCATTTTTTACCGGCCTTAAATTTTCAAATTTTTTGGCGGCCTATTTTGAATTCAGCCCTAAAAGAATTCGCATGGCTACACTGGGATTGAGCCTAGACCTTGTATTGTTTGAATATTGGCATGCATATAAAAGTATTTCAGTATTTAAAAGTCGTAATATCCCTTGCATATTAGATATGCATAATGTACTGTTGCATAGTTATATAAGTCAATACGACTGGACTTTGCCGAGGTTTGTAAAAAGGATACACATTAGAAAGTACCAAATAGCCGAAGTAAATTCATGGAAAAGTTTCGACGCTATAATAGCTATAAACAACAGTGAACTTAACTATGTAAAAAGACATGTTTCTTCCAGCGTTAAATTATTTTATATTGCAATGGGAATAGATATGTCTGTGTGGCCTTATGTTTGGCAACCTTGCAAACCTCAACGTTTGGCATATTATGGTGGTATGGGGTCGCTTCATAATAAACGAAATGCCCTTTTTTGCGTAGAGTCCGTCATGCCTTTTATTTGGGAAAAATATCCTGACACCGAATTTTGGATTATTGGTAATGATCCTGACAATGAATTGGTATCCTTAGAGGAAGACCCAAGAATTCATGTTACAGGCTATCAGGAAAAGGTACAGGATTCATTGAAGTATATAAGTGTTTTCTTATGTCCCTGGCATGGCAAATATGGTTTTCGCAGTAGGATTATTGAGGTAATGGCCACAGGTGTGCCGGTTATTTGTTCAAGGGATGCAGTTGATGGGATGGAATTACAGGAGGGGGAAGGTTTGTTTTTTGCAGAAAGTGGTCCTGAATTTGCTAGCCTGGCAGTGGCTTTCCTGAGTGATAAGGAGTTGCTTGCCAATCAGAGCAAACAGGCCCGAAAGCAAGTTGAAGAAATATACAGTTTTGAAAATACATATCAATCTGGTTTTGAAGAAATAAAGATTTGGGTACTAAACAGATGAAATTGGTTGTTTTTTCACATAAGTTGGTTTGGAACAACCCGGAATCGGCAAGTGGGTACGCTACAGATGGAGGATTTGCCTTTCACATGGATGCCATTTCACAAATTTTTGAACAAACAATAGTAGCCGTACCGGTCTCATCTAATCGGGTAGCCGCCGGAGAAGTTAACATAAAAGGTCATAATCTTATGATTTTTCCTCTTGAAAACATCAAAGGCCATGGTTTAAGACGTAAAATGAATTATCTGCTGTGGCTCTTAAAAAATATAACGATATTCAATAGGTTAATTAATGAGGCCGATGCTGTTCACACTCCAATACCAAGCGACATCGGAACCTTAGGCATGATTATGGCCAGGATAAAAGGCAAACCTTTATTTGTGCGCCACTGCGGCAATTGGAACGTGCAAAAAACCATGGCAGAAAGGTTCTGGAAGTGGTTTATGGAAAGATACGCTGGAGGGATAAATGTTATGCTTGCCACCGGGCTACAGGAGGAACAACCATCAAAAAAGAATGAAAATATAAAATGGATATTTTCTTCATCTTTGGCTAAGGCTGAAATCGGGTTTCTTGCCAGTAGTGTCCCTTCGCTTAGTGTAAAATTCCCGAAACTTATCATCGTATGTCGTATGGAAGAGGAAAAGGGGGTTGGAAGGGTCATCTTGGCTTTGGATATTCTCAGGAAAGACATCCCAGGCTTGCACCTGGATATTGTGGGTGATGGTCCCGCACTTAAAAGTTTTCAAAAATCTGTTACTGACCTTAACCTTGATGACAGGGTAATATTTCATGGAAAATTAAACCATGAGGGTGTATTGCACATCATGCAACAGGCGCATTTTTTTTGTTATCCTACCACAGCATCAGAAGGTTTTCCTAAGGTAGTCCTTGAAGCCATGGCAAGTGGCTTACCGGTATTGGGTACTAAGGTATCAGCAATAAAAGCCTTAATAAAAAATGGGGGAGGAATATTGCTGGAAAATGAAAACCCGGAAACTTTGGCAGCGGCAATCCGTCAGGTACTTGTACATCCTGAAGAGTATAAAGCAATGCAAAATGCAGCAATGAGAACGGCTGGAGAGTTTGACCTTGAAAATTGGAGGGATGCCATAAAAACCCACTTGCAAAGAGCATGGAAAATTCAAAATTAGAGCCCTTACAGAGCCTTAAAATTTGCTTTATTGCTGGCACCCTTGGCGTAGGCGGTGCTGAGAGGCAGCTTTATTTAATACTTAGCACACTTAAACGGATGGGTTCACAAGTAAGCCTTATCTGCTTGAATACAGGGGAATATTGGGAACAACCCATTAAAGAAACAGGAGTGAGTTATTATAGCCTGGGCGGGAAAGGCTCTAAACTACAAAGGCTTATAAAAATCATTTCGCTGCTGAGAAAGATAAAGCCGGATATTGTCCAAAGCCAGCATTTTTATACAAATATATATGCTGCCGTATCCGGAAGGTTTCTGAATATATTTAGCATCGGGGCTTCAAGAAGTGATCTGAAGGTCGAGGTTAGAGGAAATGGTATATTTGGAATTCCTTCTCTAAAATGGCCACGTTTTTTTTTGCTGAATTCGATGAGATCATTTGATCAGGCATTGGCATGGGGAAGGAGCCGCTCATCTACTTTTTATCTGCCAAATGCCCTGGATACTGGTAAATTTAATTATGTCGCTGCCTCAATGAGAGTCAATAAAGGCCAATTTGTTTTTTTGGCCATTGGAAGGTTAGACGACAATAAGCGATTTGAAAAATTTATTGAATTAATATCCAGGCTTAAAAAGGTGTATGGTAACAAGGTAAAAGGAATATTGATAGGCTCAGGTATCCTGGAAGATTATTTAAAAGCGTGTAGCCGTAATTTTGGGTTGGACAAGAATGACATGGAATTCATTTCCCATACTTCGGAGCCTGAGACTTACCTCAAAAGTGCAAATCTTTTTATTTTGACTTCAGATTTTGAAGGCAATCCAAATGTTGTATTGGAGGCTATGGCCTGTGGTTTGCCTGTTGTATCAACTAAAGTTGGTAACTTGCCCTTTTTTATAAAAGATGGCGATAATGGCTTTTTTTTTGACGGTACTGTGGATCAACTATTGAAAATAGTTATGGGTCTAATGGATGACATGGAATTATTAAACAAGGTTTCTATAAATGCGGTCAAAAAGATTGAAGATTGTTTTTCGGTGGAGGCTTTGGAAAAGAACCTGGCCTTTATTTATAACGCGATAATGAATTAACTTCTCAAAAATGCAATCGGTTTCCTATCAAATACCTACAGCAAAATCTTTCCCTGTTTATACCCAGGTTACGGTACACGTCCTTCTTGCAATTTTAATTTATTTAGTGCCGCCTATTGCCGCTACTTATGGGATTCTTTTTTTTAGTTATGGTCTTCTGAGGGTAATCCAGACTCAAAACAGGAACAACGAAGCGGCTTTTTTCGCAGTGTATCTTGCATGTTACGAAATTATTATGAGAATGAGCGGATATGTCATCATGTACGAATTTGGTAAATATTCCACCTCATTTGTTTTAATGGTTGGCCTAATGGTAGAACGTAACCAAAGGAAACTTCCAATAGCAGGTATCTTATATTTTGTTTTACTGATCCCTGCGATTTTTGCCGGCAACTATTATAGTTTTGATTATTTTAAAACTTCAGTTTCTTTCAACTTGTCAGGGCCATTTAGCCTCATGATGGCCTGGGTTTACTTCATGAACAGAAAATTTACCAAAGAGGAATTTGAAAAACTCATTCTTCGAATGATTCTACCAATAGTTATGGTTTGTGTTCTTATTTTATTGAAAGTCCCGACGCATCATAACTTCGCGGAAGAAACAGGATCAACAAAAGCATTTAGTGGTGGATTTGGTCCGAATCAGGTATCGGTTGTTTTGGGATTTGGATTTTTTGTTTCCGCATTATCCATCTTGTTGGGGCAAAAGATATTTGATTCCAGAATAGCTTCCTTTTTTCCTCCTTTTGTTTTTATTGTTTTTGGCATTATGACGTTCAGCAGAGGGGGGGTAATTACAGGCGTAATTGCTTTCATTTTATCCACTTTCATTTATATCAGGTTGGGCAGGGGATCAAGGCAATTTTCAAGAATGTTTTTTGGATCTCTTTTATTTCTCATCGTAATTTATACGCTTTGGAGTGTTATTAATAGTTATACGGATAATTCAATTTCGCGCAGGTATGAAAGTACGGTGACAGAATCAAATGAGGGCGCAGGACAGGCGGGCCATTATACCGAAAGGTTAAAGATAGCAGAGTTGGATATAGCAGCCTTTCGCGCCCATCCTATTCTTGGTAATGGTCCTGAAGGGGCTTCCCGGTTCAGGTCGCTTAATTATAATAACGCTCTTACAGCCCATACAGAATATACGAGGCTTTTAGGAGACCATGGTTCGCTCGGGGCAATTGCCTTGCTAATTATGGTTATTAGCCCATTTTATTATTTTAGAAGAAGAAAAGGAGACAATAAGATAATTTTAATTGGCTTTATGTCCATTTGCTTTTTAACCATGTTTCATGCAGCTATGCGGGTGGCAATTCCTGGGCTTGCTTTTGGTTTGGGTTTAATTGATGTAAATTTGGAGGATCATTCGTTAGAAAGGGAAAAAACAGGATAACGATTGATAGATGCGTTATAAACAGAGAGAGGGAGACATAAAATGTGTGGCATTGCGTGTATTTTTAAAGAAGATAACAAGGATGCTGTAGACGGTCGCATTATTGAGTCAATGTGCGATATCATCAAGTACCGGGGCCCTGATGACGGGGGAGTGGTGGTTGGTGATGGTTTTGGCATGGGTTCGAGACGGCTCGCCATTTTGGACTTAAGCCCACGTGGGCATATGCCCATGTTAAGCGATGATGGCAGGTACATTATCGTTTACAATGGAGAAGTTTACAATTTCAAAGAGATAAGTGCCGGGTTGGAACAAATCGGAATTGAATTCAATACCGGCACTGACACTGAAGTAGTTCTAAAGGCATATTTACAATACGGCCCTAAATGCCTGAGCATGTTCAACGGCATGTTTGCATTTGCCATTTATGATACCGGTGAGAAAACCGCTTTCATTGCGAGAGACCGTCTCGGCATAAAACCTCTGTTTTATTCCCTTTATAACAAGCAATTGGTGATTGCGTCTGAAATGAAATCACTGTGGGAGGCAGGTATCCCCAAAGTATTTAATTCTGACAAATTTGAAGAGCTTTTAAGTTTCAGGTACGTTGCTGGTGAAGAAACAATATATGGCAATGTGAAAAAGTTGTTGCCAGGCCACTATTTGACGTTTAATTCGGGTAGCATTGATCTGAATAAATGGTGGGATTTAGGTGATTTTGCACTTAATGTCGCTTATGCGCCTAAAACAGATCCTGTAGAATGGTACCGCAAAACTTTTGACGATGCCGTACGGCTAAGAAAAATAAGTGATGTTCCTGTTGGGATATTGTTGAGTGGCGGACTTGATTCAAGCAGTGTTGCCGCATCTCTCAAGAGTGACAATACAAATAACCTTTCAAGTTTCACCGTCAGGTTTGCGGAAAAAAAATATGATGAAGGCGACCTGGCCAAATTGGTTGCCGAAAAGTGCGGATTAGACTATAATGAACTATACATTACGGAAAACGATGTATTTAAAAAGACAATTGAACTGATTTCGGAGAGTGACGAGCCTGTTTTTCATGGAAGTGATCTTTTCGTAAAGGAAATTGCTTCTTACGCCAAATCCAAAGTCACAGTGTTATTGTCTGGAGAAGGTGGTGATGAGACTCTTGGCGGATATGTAAGGTATAATCCATTGAGATTTTCAAATTTATTGAGGCTGGGTTTCGTTTTCAGGTCATTTCTGAATTTTATACCTTCAGACAATAGCAGAATTAAGAAATTGATCAAAATGCTTTCTCTTAAAACCGTAGAGAATTTTATTTTGTACAACAGTTCAGACATTTTTCCAATAGATATGAAGAAACTTGGCCTTTCAAAGAAAGGCAAGATCAGTTATAGAAAAACAGTTTTAAAAGAAGCGATGAAATCATATCCTAATGATCCCTTAAGACAGGTGATGTATTATGATATGAAAATTTTCTTATGTTCCTTATTAGACAGGAACGATCTGATGACCATGAGATCTTCAATTGAGTGCAGGGTCCCTTTTTTGGATTATAGATTGGTGGAGGGGCTGGCGGCCATGCCGTCTAAAGATCTTTTCACGAGCAAAGAATCCAAAAGTTTACTGCGCCGTTCTTTTGGATCCCGACTTCCCCAGGAAATATTGACTGCCAAAAAGATTGGCTTTGCAGTTCCATGGATACATTATTACAGGACTATGCCTGATTTTAAAAATTATCTGGAAAGTATTGCCTCGCACAAATTGATAAACGACAATTTCTCAGACCCCGAAGTAATAAATACAGTCGTGAGTCAGTTTTTAGCGGGAGATGACACTTATTTTGTCATTGTAAACCAGCTTTTAAATATTTGTTTATGGTACGATCTCCATTTTAAAGAATAGCGGATTAGCTGCCTAAAATGAACTCCCCTAACTCCATTCTATACATTGGGAATTACCTTACAAAGCCTGGTATTAACCCTACTTTTAATTTTTCCCTGGTACCACGGCTTAGAGAAAACTTTAATGTGTTGGCCACTTCAGATAAAGAAAGAAAATTGTCAAGGATCATAGACATGGTTATGACATTTTTTAAAGGTAGGCATACCCTTGACGTTGTTATGATTGATGTATATTCAGGGTATGGCTTCTGGTATGCAGTAATACTGGCCAGAATGGCCCGCTTGTATCATATACCTTATATAAATTTATTGCACGGGGGCAATTTGCCGAGCAGGTTAATTAAAAGCGCCGGTCTAAGCAAAAGTCTTTTTGGGCATGCCGCCCGTAATATTTCGCCCTCGGTTTATTTGCAGGATATATTTGCAAAGGCTGGGTTTGATGTTGAATATTTGCCCAACTTTATTGATATAGAAAAGTATCCTTATAGGGAACGAAGTCATGTTTCTGTTAGCCTTTTCTGGTTGAGGAGTTTCCATAAAATTTATAACCCCATCCTCGCAGTGCGGGTACTTAAAGCTCTTGTTGATAAGGGATATGATGCAAGGTTATGTATGGTAGGCCCTGATAAAGATGGTACTTTAAGGGATGTGGCAGCACTCGCGGAGAAATTAAAGTTGGCAAACAGGTTAGATATTACAGGCCAGCTTTCCACCAAAGATTGGATAAGTCTTTCAGAAAACTACGATATCTTTATCAATACTACTGATTTTGATAATCGCCCGGTAAGTGTATTAGAGGCTATGGCGCTTGGAATGCCAATTGTTTCGACCAATGTAGGAGGCTTGCCTTTTTTGATTGACGACGGAATTAATGGTATCTTGATTCCCCCTGATGATGCTGATGCTTTTGCCAATGCGATCATTGACATGGTTAGCCATCCGGAAAAAACTGCTCGTTTGTCTCATAATGCAAGGGAAAAAGCTGAAACATTTACCTGGTCTGCTTTAAAAGATAAATGGATTGAAGTAATAAGCAATACTGTGGGCGTTTAGGGTTAATCAAATTATCCTCATCGGAATTGTTTCAATTTCCGGTTTGACCTTGATCCTTAAAACGTTAATGTCCTTATCAAATTCATATTCTATGTGCCTGAATTTTTCAAAGTACTCTGCAAGTTCCTTGAATGTTGGGTTCCAAACCTGTTTATGTTTGATTGATTGGCCTATATTCTTAAATGTTTCTTTTATTTCAGCACTCATATCGCCGTTTGGATTCAGGAACATTTTCCCGTAATGGTGCGATTCAAGAAATGCAAAGTAAGTATGCGCAATACAAAGTCCGCCTTCTTTTGATAGGGTTTCAAGGTTCACAGATGAAAACGTATGTACAAAATCTTTTACAGCCAATGTTTGAAAAAAGGTAATCGCATTTTCTGTTTCCGGGAAAATCTCAAAAATGCAGGGGGCATCTCTGGCAAAATCCGGTTTTTTTAATCTTACGTCCAGTCTCGGAAACAAAGCTGATGTTATTTTCCCCGATAGCGATATCATAGTGGCAACGATTTGTATCAGGTCCTTAATTTGTTTTTTTGATTTAAAATTTTTAACCAGGGAGCTAAGTCCCCTGTATTTCAACAATGTTTTTTCATCTGAATAATAAAACAGATATATACGAATACGTTCTGATATTCTTTTTGCAAGTAAATGGTGTTTAATGCCCTTAATTGCTGTACCGTAGGTGAAATTATCGGGTGATATTTGATTGATCAAAGACAAGGATGATTCACCCGAATCAAGATAATTCCACAAGTATTTGATCCCTTTGCTTTTAACATGCTTGACCCATTCCTGAGCACTATAATTACCGACATGTTTTTCAATCTGGGTAAAATTATATGGCTGATAGCCATGATCTATCCAGGTTACAATATTTTCATCAGGAAGCCCGAATTTATTAAAGTCATCAAAAGGCTGATTGTCAGTCTTTTTTGATTGGGAAAGTGAGTGATAGGCGAGTTCATGCCCATCCTTGATCCAGTTGAGATATTCCTCACGTTCTTCTGGTTTTTCAAACGAAGTGTTGTCTGCCCTCTTTGAAAAATGGTATTGAAAAAACCCTTTTGTTACTTTTATCTGGTTCTGATCGAAAAGTTCCCTCTGTTTCCTCAGGAGTACTAACGTATCAAAATCACAATGATCTGTAAAACAAAGGATACCTGAAAAAGGAACCATAGATCTGCTCCATTCCATCACACCATTTTTTGTAAAGAAAAGTTTAAGGGTTAAAGTGTCTTTAAATTCCCTTCCAACCTGGAAAAAGTTTCTAATATCGTTTTCTCCATATTGAAAAAGAGGGTTTTCTAAGGGTTCAGCAAGACTCCAATATAACTTACTGTTTTGTTTCTTATTATAATGCCATATCCCGTCGGTTGATCCGGCAACTACCTTTATGCTGTCATTAAGCATAAGGATTTTCGGCGAATAGTAATTCGCCATGCGGTCGCTGTTACAATCAACCCATGTATAGTTGTGATTTCTCCACTTTACTATTGGGCAACCAAATTCTATTTCAAGCGATAATTCATTCAATATTATTGGTTCGTGAAATTGGATGCTTATTTCTGCACAATCGTTTTGAAATTGAAACGAGAGGGAAACATTCCCCTTTCCCTTTGATAGGTTGCAAAGTCTGATATTGTTAAGCCTGTTCAAAACCTCTCTTGATATATATGGCAAATTTCATCTTTTGTATGATAATCCCTATAAAAGATTTACTGCCCCATAAAGTAGTATGCCTCAACATTTTTCTGCAAGGATGAATGATAAAAAAATCAGGGAGCAAATTTTTAAAACTTGCTCCCCAACCCTCAAATGGTAGCGAGGACGAGATTTGAACTCGTGACCTCAGGGTTATGAATCCTGCGAATTCTGGTCTCACCTGGCTTTAGTTGGTTTTAATTATACTCTATATCAATTAATTACAAAATTCAGCAAATTCTTAAAACCAATGAAAAATGCAAAATGTTGTACCTATGTTGTACCAAATTTTGTATCTTTGTTATGTAAAAATCAGCCGTAAACATGTCATCAGTTAAAATTATACTTCGCCAAAAACAGAACAAAGATAAAACTTTTCCGCTTGCCGTGCGAATTACCTCCGGCAGAAAGGCTTCCTATATGTATATAGGGCAGAACATCAAAGAAACAGAATGGGATGAGGTAAACCAAAGAGTGAGAAAATCACACCCGAACTCTGCCAGGCTAAATAATTTTCTTCTGACCAAGCTTGCGGAGGCAAATGACAAGCTCCTTGAACTTGAAACCAAGAAAGACATTGTTTCAGCAAAGACTATTAAACGTCAAATCAGACCGACCACAGGGCTGACTTTTTTTAAGCAGGCAGAAATATATATTGAAAACCTCAAGAAAAGCGGTAAGTACAATGGGGTTTCTGCTGACCAGCCTCGAATAAAAAGATTCAGAGAATTCTTACATGGTGAGGACATTGCATTTGAGGATATTACTGTGGCTTTGCTTAACAAGTATCGTAGCGTTCTCAAAGCAGGTAAAACGGTGAAAGGTGAAACAGTCAAAATGACTGAAAGAACAATTATCAATCATTTGATTATCATTCGTTCAATCTATAATCATTCTATCAAAGAGAAAATTGTAGACAGTAAGCATTACCCTTTCGGAAAAGGAGGGATTAAAGTAAAGTTCCCAGAGTCCATTAAGGTTGGCCTGACGCCTGAAGAAGTAAAAAGGATTGAAGATGTTGTTTTGGAGCAGGATACTTTCCTTAACCATGCCCGCAATATATGGCTCTTCTCTTTTTACTTTGCAGGCATGAGGGTATCGGATGTATTGCGACTTAAATGGTCCGATTTTCAAAATGATCGTTTGTATTATGCTATGGGAAAGAATGCCAAAGCAGGTTCGTTGAAAATTCCTGAGAAGGCGGCAAACATCCTGCTATTATATAAAGGTAGAGAATGCAAAAATGATCTGGTATTCCCGGAACTTGAAGTATTGGATGAGCTATCAGACACCTATGAGGTACAAAGGAAGATATCGTATGCAGTGAAGCGTTTGGATAAATATTTGACTAAGGTTGCTGGACTGGCTGAGATCGATAAAAAGCTAACCATGCATATTGCCAGGCATACATTTGGAAATATATCTGGGGACAGGATTTCAATACAGATGCTTCAGAAGCTCTACCGCCATTCTTCTGTTACTACCACAATTGGCTATCAGGCAAATTTTATACATAAGGATGCAGATGAGGCGCTGGATGCAGTGGTGGGTTTTTAACCTGATAAAGTATATTGATAGGTTTGTAATAGAAATATTTTTAGTTTTGTCTTGTAGCCAATTTAGCTTAGATAGAAACCATAAAAATCTTATTTTTTAAACGCCATGTCATTCAAGTGCTATAGAGTACGGAAATTCCTAAAACCACAGGAAAATATATTCTTTAGAATTGTTTCTAATGAACTTCAAAATGCGTTTCAGAATGTTTCCGGCCTGCATGTTCTAATTGGTAACCTTGGTATAGATGGAGCTCCAGCAGATGCTTTATTCATTTCAAATGAGAGAATTATAATTATAGATTTTAAAGACTATACTGGCGAATTGTCTCTATTAGAAAATGGCCCTTGGAAAATTACAACTAAGGTAAAAGAACTTGAAGTTAAGGGCGGATCGTACTTAAATCCTTTTATACAAGCAAACGAATATCGAGGATCATTGATAACTCTTCTTGAAAAACATTCGTTTTCATATTTAGAGGGAACTCATTCCAACTTTAAACTCGGGCAAATAAGCTGTATGATCTTGTTTCATAAACCTATATCCTACAGAATTAACGATATCCCAGGCAAAATGAGTCCTTATTTTTACGTTGAAGACAATACTACCTATATAGAAAAAATCAAAGATATAATTTCTTCCGGCCTGAAACTATCTGATAAGGAGATTATGAAAATTTTAGCGGTTCTTGGTCTAGGAGAAGATAGTTTGTATGACAAAGATGAAAAACTGGGAGAAGAAGGGAATAATTCAATACCTTTAGATCCTTTTGAGAAAGCCCAGATTAAAAGTCCTATACAAGAGAATTATTTTGTAAGTAAAATATTAGGGTCGAAATGGATTATACTACTTTCCTTATTAGGACTTATTCCTTTCATAGGAATCTTATTTCCCGCCTTAGGTTTAATATTTGCTATCATAGGTATCCCTTTTGCTATTTTCATGATCGTGATATTCCTCATAGCCCTTACTGAACCTGACTTGAATCACTTACGTTTGCAAATAATGTGTGCGATCTATATTGCCTCTCTTATCTCTTCGGTGTGGTTCTTATCAAAAAAGAAAACAGAAATCTTTTTAGCTAAAGGGGCAAGTTTTTATAGTGATGACTCCGGTGGCGCATACAGAATCAACATACGGAATACAAAATATACTAAAAATAAAAGTGATAACGATACAGCAAAGAGTGAGCTTTTTCGAGGCACTTATGGAAATATCGGAGACACTTTTGATGTAATCATACATTATATTAACAAGACGAGTCGAGCACTGCGAAACCCAAAAGTGAGACTGCAATGGAACAAAGCCCGGGGGGAACTGTTGCTTGGAATTGTCGTTAACGAAGATTCTTCTCGAACAGTTATCTCTGATTATGCATATATTATTGTAAACAAATATCTTAAGGATTCTAAGTTAACCTTTAGATTAACTGGTTTCGAGTGGGATCCAATACATTCTAATCATAAAACTATGCCATTTAACCAAAACGGATCAGAATTAACGACAAAAAACGGATTTGAATTAGGTGATATTCCTGGAATGCTAACCGGCGGCATACCAGATGAAGGCAACATAAAAGTTATTGGAATTTTATCAAATTAAAATGGCATCGGTATTACCAATGCCATGTTAAATCCTAAATGCTGTCGTGAAGTTCGACACAAAATTTATTGTCCATATCCAGAACGAATATTTTATGTTGTAAAACAGGTGAAGGATGTGGGTAACCTTCCATCAAGGTAGCTCTTTTGTTGCGAAATTCAACAAATAAGATAGCTTGGGAATGTCCGTTAATCACTTGTTTCTTAAGAACAAGTGGAGTAGCAAGGATAATTGAATCATTAGAAATGTTCCAATCGCACTTCATACTCCTTTCCGTATCATTGTCATCATAGACAATGCCGACTTTTAAAACTTTCGTCTTCCCCAATTTAGTAGTTACCTCATACCCAGTATCAAAATCCTTTGATGATTTGTGATTCAGGGTTTGCTCGTTTGAACTGCATGAGAAATGGAGAGTTGACAAGAAAAAAACTAAAACATATTTCATAATTGTAAAGTTTGGTGAAGTCTAAACCCTTAATGTATAGGTACAGACTTCACCAAACTTTAACTCCTATATTGTATCACATACTAATATGATTTGTCAAGTATCAAAAACTGGCTTAAAATATAAGCAGATATGTCTTTTTGTCCTAAAATAGCCGGGGTACGGGGGCGCAACCACCGCAAGATAGCAAGTCCCGAATGGACAAAAGCGAAGCTGTCCTGGAGGGACTTGCTATCTTGCTATTGCAGTTTTGCGTCCCATCCTAGACAGATACATGCTGACAAAAGAAAAGGCTCCCATTCACGGAAGCCTGTTTAATCTCTTGGATATTCTTGGTGCAAACAGGAAGCAAATAATGAAAATGATAACAAGGCTTACAATGATTGCTCCCGGCGAAATGATAATTCCGTACTTTTCATGCAGGAATGTGCTGGTTAGAGACGCATTAAAGCTGTCATCTGTCCCGCCATCTCTAAGCTGCCATTCAAGCATGCCCAGGGGAAATCCGAGATATACTATCATGGAAACAATGAGGCTCAATCTAACTCCTATGTCTACCCATTGGTATTTTTCAGGGATAAGTTTACCGAAAAATGATCCGATAAATAGCCAAAGGGTTCCCAAGATTTCAATATAGAGCACTGAATTGGCGGAAACCCGGTTGATCATTCCATGGGGTGCATATAAAGGGTCTGTGTCCGTATAGTAGACGGCAAAGCCTTCTGCCAACAAGAATATGGAAATTGTGAGAAGTACGATATTGTGTTTTTTAAATACTACCATTGCATTTGATTTTTAGATGACCAATGCTTGCCGTTGCCGGTAGGCACAAGTCATCTCAAAATCTCACCAATGCGTATAAAGCACTTGCAGTCAATTATATACCATAATAAACTAAATGTCAAGTACTTAAAAATTATCTATGAAAGTTCTATCTTCGTCTGCCTCCACCGAATCTGACCATCGGCATTCCGCCTCTACGCATCATTCCCATTGACCGTTGATAAAAATTTCCGCCCCTTACAATTGGACGGACAATTATGATGCGTTGGGGCTGCGGGTTAGTGATTTGTTGGGTCGCAGGTTGAGACTGGGAGTTATTTTCTGAAACTATATTAGTAGTACTCGTATTTTCCACATACTGCTGACTACTTGTTTCTGGCTGGTCGACAGTACCTTGGGATTGTGCTACGTCATCCTGGGTTTGAACTTCAGATTGTTTTTGTTGGGATTCAGACCATTGACTATTTGTCTGTTGGGGATTCTCATAATAGGTAATGTTTTGAATAGGCTGAGGCGTCTTTTCGCGCTGATGGCTTAGATAGTCTACAAAACCAAAAATAGTGATTATTCCAGAAATTATAGATATGGCCTGAATTAAAATCCTCATAGACTCAACTCGTCAAAATTACAACTAAGGTACAAACAAAATTTATAAAATGCAATACTTTAACAAAAAACTTCACTATGGTCGAAGACACAGATAAATCCGTGCAGCAAAATCCTCCGCCCTCGTATCTCGTGCTTTACTGTCTTTTGCCGCACTATATGTCCCATAATCCATGAGCTTCTAAGTGTGCATCACATAGCTTTTTCTCACTTTACCGCACTTCGTGCAGGTCGTTGCGAAAAAGCTAAGAGATGCACTGGTACCGACAGCATTTCCTCTTTCGCCCACTCCGTGACCTTCAATCGGAAAAGCTGTTCCAGGCTCCACGAGATACGCACCTTTAGACCTTGGGAAATACCTTGACCAGAGATTATGGGACATAGAGCTACGTCAACATAATATAATAGATATGTAAGCAACCAACCTACGGAAGGCCGTTACATATCCATATTATGTTAAGTAGCTCAAGTTTTTGGCTTTATTTACAACCTATTGATTTCAAATTGAAGTAGAATGGCAGATTTTTTTAAATTCTCAATTTTTAAAACAATTTGCTGCTTACGACTGGAGCTGTATTTTACTATGTTTGAATCAATA
>Ga0206844_10220_pt1 | contig 15356 bp, 17 predicted proteins | sample Alteio_BWOrgCont_22_FD_152907 | JGI IMG/M metagenome (GOLD analysis project Ga0206844, IMG submission 152907) | Enriched cells from forest soil in Barre Woods Harvard Forest LTER site, Petersham, Massachusetts, United States -... | ecosystem: Environmental > Terrestrial > Soil > Temperate forest >...
CCCCCCGTTTTCCATGGCTGCCATTTACGGATCAGTTCCGATTGCTTCCGGCGCTCTTCCGCTGTCCAATGCCTCATTGCCGCTCCTGATAATAGTTTGTTCGTCGGTTTCCTTATTTTTACCCGCCGGGGTTGTGACGGATGCGTATTCTTTCATCCGCGCCATTGCGGCCAGAGTCATGCGGCAATAATTCTGCGCCCGAAGCGCAATCGCGCTGTAGATTTTTGCTTTATGCTCCTCGGTGCCGCAACTTGCATATTCATCCACCGCATGCGCGAAAATGCCGTGCAGCAACTGCGCCTGTGAGGCAAATATCGCCTCACCTCCGCCTTCAAATGACGCCACATGCGCCTGGAACGCCTGCTTTCTGCGCTCTATCTCAGCCAGCGCTTCTGCCTTCTTTTCTGCTTTCTGCGCCTCCTCGCGCGCGAGTTTCTGCCTGTACTCCTCTATATGGTCGCGATCCGGCGGCTGAGTCCAGGAAGGCAAATCGTCAGGATGGGTATTCATGTCATCTCCGTTTTGGATGGAATACATTATATAGGGAATTATCCCTAATCGCAAGGGGGCGTGGAGGGTTTTAAAGCTGAAAATGTATGTCCACGTCATCCTGCGCTTTAAGCGCAGGATCTAAAGCCAGTGCACGTTGCCTGATATCCTGCGCTTAAAGCGCAGGATGACGATTAACCTTGAACTCCTCACCCACCCTCACTCTGGCGCGTATTTTAGTGGAGATTTTACAGGAAGGAAAGAGGTGGTGAGCGAGAGGGTAGAAATAGTTGTAAAAGTTGTTACAGCCTCAGAGTTTTTTGTTAGAATGACTTTATAATGGAAGAGACTGTCACTGATGCTAACTCCTTGGCTTGGCCTGCAGTACTGCGGATATGGTGGAGTTTTTACTGGAAATACCTCTTTTTCATGTTCATTGCGGGTGACTCACTTAAAGAAATTTTTGGCAGCCCCACCAGTCAGGCGGCCACCCTATTACTTCCCGTCCTTAACTCGGCATTTTGGTCATTGGTTGCCATGAAATGGATGCTGAGAAGCAAATGGCAGTTGCTTCCTGAGGCAATTTCTTCGGGAAATATAAATAATCCTTCTGCATCTTCTATCGTGCATTTACCGTTTCGCGCGTTTTTCAAGATCTGGTGGAGCTTTTGTTGGCGGTGGGTGTGCCTTGCCGCCTGCATATTCTATGGAGAACGCCTCTTTTGTTGGGGGGTTTTATATATGGATAATCCTCCTGAACGTATCGCTCTTATCATAATGAATATAACATCTACGATTCCCGCCTCAATAATCTCAATGAAATGGGCACTGGAACGTCAAAGAAATGTATTTGCCGTGGAACTACAGAAGTCGCGTGAGCTCAATAATATTGCCTGAGATCCCGGCTTCCGCCGGGATGGCGATTACTCCCTCAACCCCTCCACCAACTCCCGCATATCCTCCGGCAGCTCAGAATGAAATTCCATCACCTTGCCCGTGACCGGGTGCACGAGTGTCAGCGCGGTGGCGTGGAGAGCTTGTCTGGGGAAATTATATTCTTTGCCTTTGCGCCCGTAAACCGCATCGCCCACAATCGGGTGGCCGAGATGCGCCATGTGCACGCGTATCTGGTGCGTGCGCCCGGTCTCAAGCGAGCAGCGAAGCAGCGCTGCATTCGCGAATATATCTTCAGTCTTATAATGCGTAACCGCCGCTCTGCCTCCCTTGATTACCGCCATTTTTTTGCGATTCTTGGCTGAACGGCCAATCGGGGCGTCGACTTTCCCGGCCGGTGGTTTCGGCACGCCTTTGACCACTGCGAGGTATTGCCGCTTCAATGTGCGCGCGGCGAGCTGGGCTGAGAGCGACTGGTGCGCGGCGTCATTCTTGGCGACTACCAGAAGACCGCTGGTGTCCTTGTCGATGCGGTGGACGATGCCGGGGCGCGCGACACCGCCGATGCCGGAAAGCGAATCGCCGCAATGCGCCAGCAGCGCGTTGACCAGCGTGTCGTCCGCATGCCCCGGGCCCGGATGCACGGTCATGCCCGCGGGTTTGTCGATCACGAGCAGATGCGCATCTTCAAACACAATCTCAAGTTTCACGTCGCTGGCTTTAAGGTCAAGCGGCACCGCGTCGGGCACCGACACAGTATATATAGCGCCCGGTTTGACCTTATGGTCGGCCTCCGTTATGGTGGCGCCTCCCGCCGTCACACGGCCCTGCGCAATCAGCTGGCCGATGCGGCTGCGGGAGAAATCAAGATGCGCGGCGAGGTATTTGTCTAACCTCTGCCCGGCATCCGACGGCTCAACAGTAACGGTTTTATGGACGCTCATCCGCCTAATCTATTCCCGCTTAAACTGCTTGTCATCTGCCTTGGTGTGGTATTGCTCGGCGGCATCGTGTTTGTGCTGGGCACGCTTATGATGCGGGCGAACGGTGCAATTGGCCCCTGCCCCGATACGACCGTGCATCTGGATAGCAAAGGAAACATCGTCAGCATCACCCCGCAGGATAACACCGTGCAGATTGTGCTGGACTCCGATACGCAGAGCAAAGTGCTCACCGTTGACCGCTGCACCGGCAAAATCTCACAAACGCTGACGGTGGTGCCATGAAGAAAGAAAATAAGTTCAAACCACTCCTGATTACTGTCATTCCGAACTTGTTTCGGAATCCACCGTGCCACATGCAGAGCCGTGCGGATGATGGCTGGATGCTGAAACAAGTTCAGCATGACAAAAATGGTAGTGTCTATGATTAAATATATCTCCACGCGCGGGAGCGCGCCTACCCTGTCGTTTGAAGAGGCCGTGCTTGCGGGGCTGGCGAGCGACGGCGGGCTGTATGTGCCCGATTCCATTCCGCAGTTTGCACCCCATGAAATAGCCGCGATGAGCGGTCTTTCTTATACGGAGCTTGCCTTAAAGGTGATGCAGCCATTCATTGGCAATGCGATACCCGAAGCAGATTTAACAAAGCTGATTGAGGAGTCTTACAGCGGATTCCGGCATGAGGCGATTGCCCCCTTAAAGCAGCTTTCGCATAATGAATATCTGCTGGAACTTTTCCATGGGCCGACACTGGCCTTCAAGGATTTTGCGTTGCAGTTTTTAGGGCGAACGCTCGAATATTTCCTGAAAAAAAAGAACGAGACATTGACGGTCGTGGGCGCAACCTCCGGTGACACCGGCTCAGCGGCGATTGCCGGCTGCCGCGGGCGCAAAAACATGAAGATATTTATACTCCACCCTAAGGGCAGAGTCTCCGACGTGCAGCGCCGCCAGATGACGACGGTGACGGACAAAAATGTTTTCAACCTCGCGGTGGGCGGCACGTTTGACGACTGCCAGAATATCGTGAAGTCCCTGTTTGCTGACGAAGCATTCCGCAAAACGCAGCACCTGACGGCGGTCAATTCGATCAACTGGGCGCGCATCCTGGCGCAGGTGGTGTATTATTTTTATGCGGCACTGGCTCTGGGCGCACCTGCGCGGAGCGTGAGCTTTGCGGTGCCCACCGGCAATTTCGGTGACATCTATGCGGGCTACATCGCCAAACGCATGGGCCTGCCCATCGAAAAACTCATCATCGCCACCAACAGCAACGACATCCTCGCACGCTGCCTCTCCACGGGCGCTTACGGCATGGGCAACGTCGTGCAGACCTCCTCGCCCAGCATGGATATCCAGGTCTCAAGCAACTTCGAGCGGCTGCTGTTTGACTTATATGATCACGATGGAAAAGCCGTTGTGGCCTTAATGAGCGAGCTTGGCCGGAAAAGCAAATTCTGGCTTTCGGCCGGAGCGTATCAACGCCTCAAAAATGAATTCGCCGCAGGCAGCGCCAATAACCATGTGACGGAAAAAACCATCGCCTCCGTTTATAAGCAGACGGGTGAGCTGCTCGACCCGCATACGGCGGTGGGCGTTGCCGTGGGGCGCAAATTCCATAGCGATAAATCAACGCCGCTGGTGATACTTGCGACCGCGCACCCGGCCAAATTCCCGGCAGCGGTGAAAAAAGCCACGGGCATTATGCCCACCCTGCCTGCGCATCTGAAAGACATCATGAAGCGCAAAGAAAAATACGCGGCGATAAAGAATGATGTGGCGGCGGTGAAGAAGTTTATTGAGAAGGCGAAGTAATGTATCACGTCAGCACACTCCCCAATGGCCTGCGCGTTGCGACCGAAACACTTCCCGGCATGGAGTCGGTCACGGTTGCGGTGTCGGTCGATGTCGGCGCGCGCTTTGAGCGCGAGTCGGAAGGCGGGCTTTCGCATCTGCTCGAGCATATGGCCTTCAAGGGCACAAAGCGCCGCAGCGCCAAGCAAATAGCCGAAGAGATGGACATGGTGGGCGGCAACATGAATGCCTACACGAGCCTTGAGAATACTGTTTATTATGTGCGCGTGCTGAAAGAAAATGTGCCGCTTGCCGTGGATATGCTCGCCGACATCATGCTCAATTCCACCTTCGATGAGGAAGAACTCGCGCGCGAGCGGCAGGTGGTCTTGCAGGAAATCGCGATGCATTTTGATTCGCCCGATGATCTTATTACCGATTATTTCAGCGAGACCGCTTACCCCGATCAGCCACTGGGCCGGTCAATCCTCGGCAAGTCGGAACGCGTCGCCACCTTCTCGCGCGAAGAACTCAAACACTACATGCGCTCGCATTACCACGCGCCGCATATGGTGGTAAGCGCTGCGGGTAATATCCGGCATACGGATTTTCTGAAACTGGCGACCGAGCATTTTGCAGGACTGCCTAAAACCCCGCATGAAAAAGCAGAAAAAGCGAAATACAAAGGCGGCGAGAAGCGTACCCGGCGCAAGCTGGAACAACTGCATCTGATGATGGGCTTTGAGGCCGTCTCAATCCACGATCCGGACTATTACGCATGGCAGGTGCTGGCAACCGCGTTCGGCGGCGGCATGTCCTCGCGATTGTTCCAGGAGGTGCGCGAAAAGCGCGGGCTTGCCTATACTGTGTATTCCTACATCCAGGCGTTTGCCGACAGCGGCGTGTTGTCGATTTATGCGGCAACGGCAGAAAACAAAGGCCCGGAAATGCTGCCAGTGCTGTGTGATGAAGTCATGCGGCTTGAAAAAGGCATTACCGAAAGCGAACTTACGCGCGCGAAAAACCAATGGAAGGCCGGCCTGCTGATGGCACGCGAGAGCAGCTCCTCGATTGCCGACTGGATTGGCAAGCAGCTCTTAAATTACGGGCGGTACAAACCCGCTTCCGAAATCGTAAAGCTCGTAGACGCGGTGACGCTGGATGACGTCAGGCGCATCGGCGCGCAACTTGCCGCGCAAAGCAATATTACGCTTGCAACCTTGGGGCCCCAGAAGGGTTTGCCGACGCTGGGGAAGATACACAAAAAGCTGGCAGCATAAATAAATCACCATCCCGGCGAAGGCCGGGATCTTCGTGATCCATATACTGCCTGGGGTCCCGGCTTTCGCCGGGATGGCGATTTACTTCCTGTTTTTCTTTTCTTTGTAGAATCGGATAACGGTCCAGATCATACCGATAGCGGCTACGCAGAAGCCGCCATAACCAGTCCCGCCTTCCAGATAAACGATGACACCTGATACCACCGCAATAAGACTGCCATAAAGACCATACAGATATGTGCGTCCCGGACCGGGAGAAAGAGAGGACATTTTTTACTCTTTTCCCTCTTTAACCGCCCGTGCTTTGGGCGAAAGCTGGATGTTGAGCTCGCGCAGCTGCTTGTCATCGACAAACGCCGGGGCCTGCATCATCAGGTCTTCGGCTTTCTGGTTCATCGGGAAGGTAATCACTTCACGGATATTGGGCTCGTCGGCGAGCAGCATCACAATGCGGTCAACGCCGGGAGCAAGGCCGCCATGCGGGGGTGCTCCGAATTTAAAAGCATTGATCATCGCGCCAAAGCGCGCATCCACTGTTGCCTTGTCATAGCCTGCGATCTCAAACGCCTTGTACATAACATCGGGGCGGTGATTGCGGATAGCGCCAGAGGAAAGCTCGGTGCCGTTGCAGACGATATCGTATTGATAAGCATATAAGGAGAGCAGTTTCTCTTTGTCGTTGCCTGCTGCGATGAGCGCATCCATCCCGCCCTGGGGCATCGAGAACGGATTATGGCTGAAGATGATTTTCTTTTCTTCCTCATCCCATTCGTAATAGGGGAAATCGACCACCCAGCAGAATTTGTAGCAGTCTTTTTCGATGAGACCCAGTTCAGTTCCCAGATACTGGCGCACCTGCCCTGCGAGTTTTGAGGCAGTGAGTGCATCGCCGGATGCAAAGAACACCGAGTCGCCATTGGCGATATTCGTGGTCTTCTTGAGCAACTCGAGTTTTTCAGGAGTCAGAAATCTGGCAATGGGGCTTTTGGGCGTGCCGTCAGCAGCAAAGGTGATATAAGCAAGGCCTGCAGCGCCGAGTGACTGCGCAAAAGCAATTGTCTTGTCAAAGAAACTGCGCGGCGCATCGGCAGTTTTTGGTGCCGGTATCGCGCGGATGACGCCGCCCGATTCAAGTATCTTGTTGAAGATGCCAAAGCCTGAGCCTTTGAACACTTCGCCTGCGTCGGAGAGTATAATCGGATTGCGCAAGTCCGGCTTATCCGAGCCATACTGGAGCATCGCATCTTTGTAAGCAATGCGCGGGAACGGGGTCTGCGTCACCTTTTTCTTGGAAAACTCAGTGAAGACGCCGTGCATCACCGGCTCGATTGCCGCGAATACATCGTCCTGTGTCACAAAGCTCATCTCAACATCGAGCTGGTAAAACTCGCCGGGCGAGCGGTCAGCGCGCGCATCTTCATCACGAAAGCATGGGGCAATCTGGAAATATTTATCAAAACCTGCCACCATCAACAGCTGCTTGAACATCTGCGGCGCCTGCGGCAGCGCATAGAACTTGCCGGGATGCACGCGGGATGGCACGAGATAATCGCGCGCGCCTTCGGGCGAGCTTGCGGTTAAGATCGGCGTTTGAAATTCGTTGAAGCCCTGTGCGGTCATGCGGCGGCGCAGACTTGCGATCACCTGTGAGCGCAGCAGAATGTTTTTATGCAGCTTGTCACGGCGCAAGTCGAGGAAGCGGTATGTCAGGCGCGTATCTTCGGGAAACTCGGCGTCGGAATTCACCTGCAACGGCAGCACATCGGCCGCGGATTCAAGCGTGAAGGATTCCACGACCACTTCAATCTCGCCGGTCGCAAGCTCTTTATTAATAGTCTCGGCCACGCGCGCAACCACCTTGCCCACGACCGTAATCACACTTTCAAAACGCACCTGAGTAAGCGCATCGAAGATATCCTTGGCGTGCTCCGAATTGGCGACAAGCTGTGTCAGGCCATAATGATCGCGCAGATCAATGAACAGCAGGTGGCCGTGATCGCGCTTTCTGTGCACCCAGCCGGAAAGTTTTACGGATTGGCCAACATGGGGTGATTTGAGCTCGTTGCATGTATGCGTGCGGTAAGGGTGCATGGCGATTACTCGATAGAATGACTGAACGACTTGACGACCAAACGACTTGATGACTTAAGTTCTTTTAAATCGTAAAGTCTTAAGGTCGCTTAGTCGTAAAGTCGTATATAAGATATGTCCCTATGAAACAAGCAGAAAGCATTAGATAATGCACCCGATAATCACCGATACCGCCACACTTTCCGCCCTGTGCGAGCGCTTGGCGCACGAGCCGTTTGTCACAATCGACACCGAGTTCATGCGCGAGAAGACCTATTACCCCGAGCTCTGCCTCGTCCAGATTGCAGGCGCGAATGAAGCCGCCGCGATTGACCCGCTGGTTGCCGATTTTGATCTCTCACCATTATATGCGCTGCTTGCGAATGAAAAAGTGCTCAAGGTATTTCACGCCTGTCGGCAGGACATGGAAATTTTCTACCAGCGCATGAATAAAGTGCCCGCGCCTCTTTTTGATACACAGGTCGCGGCGATGGTTTTAGGATACGGGGAATCGGTGAGCTATGAATCGCTGGTGAACAAAGTGCTTGGGCTACCGCTTGATAAGTCTTCACGCTTTACTGACTGGAGCAAGAGGCCGCTCACCGATAAGCAAATTGAATATGCGATGGGTGACGTGGTGCATCTGCATAATATCTATCAGGTGTTGCGCGATCGTCTCGAAGAAACCAAACGCATGGAATGGATCAAAGAGGAAGAAGAACCGCTGCTTGATCCCAGAACCTATGATGTGGATCCCAACGAAGTATGGAAAAAGATTCGCCTGCGTAATACTAGCCCACGTTACCTGGCGTTTATTCAGGCGGCGGCAAAGTGGCGCGAACTTACTGCACGCGCACGCAATGTACCACGCGGTCGCATCATGAAAGACGAAACGCTGGCGGAAGTTGCGCAGTCAAAGCCGGAAGATTTTGCTACCTTGCAGGCGATACGTGGATTTTATCCGACCATGAGCGCGACCAATTACGAACCGCTGTTTGAAACGCTGCGCGCGGCGCGGGACCTGCCGCAGGCCCAGTGCCCGCGCCTGCCCGACCGCCCGGCGTTTCTGCCTGAAGCGGAAGCGCTCGCCGACATGCTGCGCCTGTTGCTGAAAGCCTGTGCGGCGAGTTTGCGCATCGTGCCACGATTAATTGCAGATAAGGATGATCTGGAAGCACTCGCGATGGGAAAGCGCGATCACATACATGCGCTCACCGGATGGCGTTATGAAATTTTCGGGATTCGTGCACTGCAATTGCTCGATGGAAAAATCGCGCTCAAAGCAGATGGTAAAAACGGAATTACGTTTGTTGATATATCCTGAACTCGTTTCAGGAACTTTATCTCATCGCATGAGGTGCCGAAACAAGTTCGGCAGAAAATTTGTCACACTCACGATCAATTGTGATTTTAAAATTATCTTTAAACACTTTTCTTTTGCAAAATGCATGCCGTATGCAATTAATTAGTGCAAATAATCGTAAATTCGCGTATAAATTCGTGAGCGCTAATAACAACAGGGAGCATACCCGCGCATGCTGAAACAACAAATCGAGCCTCGAAGTCCTTCGCCTGAGAAGGAGGGGCCACTGTCTAAACCTGGTTGCAGTGCCACTTACAACTTCCTCAAAGCCCCGGCGGCACCGCTCACCGCTCCGCATCCGACCCCGAAAAAAATTACCCCGCTTCACCGATTTCCTTTAAGCCTTCACACCCGCGAATTCAAAAAAAGATTTTATCCCGACGCTTCCATCGCAGAATGGAATGACTGGAAATGGCAAGTCCGCCATCGCATCAAGGACCTCAAAGAACTCTCCCGCATCATCACCCTCTCCGGCGACGAACGCAGCGCCATCGAAAAACATACCGGTCCGCTGCCGGTCGGCATCACTCCTTATTATGCATCACTGCTCGATCTCGTGGATCCCACGCATGGCCTGCGCCGTACGCATATTCCGGTCAACGGCGAATATGTGCGCATGCCGGGCGAAGCGGATGATCCGCTGGGCGAAGACCACGACACCGCGACACCGGGACTCGTTCACCGCTATCCCGATCGCGTATTGTTCCTTACCACCGGCTTCTGCTCCACCTATTGCCGCTACTGCACGCGCTCGCGCATGGTCGGCGAGGCGGGCGGCGAATATACTTTCAGCACATCGCAGTGGGAGAAGGCCGCGCAATATATCGAAGCGCATCCGGAAATCCGCGATTGCCTGCTCTCGGGCGGCGATCCGCTGACCATCGGCGACGACAAGCTCGAATGGCTGCTTGCGCGCCTGCGTTCGATCAAACATCTGGAATTTTTGCGCATCGGAACCAAAGTGCCGGTCGTGCTGCCGCAACGCATCACGCCGCAGCTTGTGCGTATGCTCAAGCGCTATCATCCGCTGTGGATGAGCATTCATTTCACCCACCCCGACGAAATCACGCCGGAAGTGGCCGAAGCCTGCGCGCGGCTTGCCGATGCAGGCATACCACTCGGCAGCCAGTCGGTACTGCTCAAAGGTGTGAACGATAATGTCGATACAATGAAACGCCTGATGCACAAGCTGCTCACAATACGTGTGCGTCCCTACTATATATATCAGTGCGACCCGGTCTCGGGCACGTCCCATTTCCGCACACCGGTTGAAACCGGCCTTGAGATCATCCGGGCATTACGCGGACACACGACCGGCTACGCCTGCCCCACCTTCGTCGTGGACGCACCCGGCGGCGGCGGCAAGATTCCGCTGATGCCCGATTATGTCGTGGGCCGCGACGGCGCCGATCTGCTGCTTACCAACTTTGAAGGCGGCACGTACCGCTACCCCGATCCGGAAGGCACGGTCGGCGAAGCGCAGAATTTCCTGCGCGCAAACGGCATGAAACATGAAGCGGAAACTGGTCTTTACCATCAGCCCGATGTGTAGCGCGCGCTACACAAGTATTATTTTACTCTGTTGCCTGATGGCCTGTGATTCCGTGACTGATCGCAAAGATGCCGTTCAGGAAGCCGTTAAAAGCTGGGCCGGAAAAGATATTCAGGTTGCACTCGATGCACTTGGCCCTCCCAATAAAACTCGCGACCGCCACGGTAAAAAAGTTTATATATGGGTCACCGCGCGACAAGAAAATATGCGCACAATGGGAGGCAAAATCTTACCAAGTGAGGGCGAAATAGACGCTTCTGACCCAAGCCACTTCAACTATACCGTGACCTGCACAATAAACGCCATTGAAAATCCGGAAACCCATATGATTTTGGCTACTCGCATTCAAGGACAGATTCTCGTCTGCGCCCAATTCACAGAAAGAATGAGAGAAAGAGCTGCAGCCAGTGCTTCGCTTGCCAAAGGTGACAAGTAAATGCAGCTACTGTAGCTTTATCCTATGAAAGTCGGAATCACTTACGATCTGAAAGACGATTACCTCGCGCGGGGGATGACCAAGGAAACCTGCGCCGAGTTCGATTCCATCGAAACAATCGACGCGATCGACGCTTTTCTTAAATCGCGTGGGCTTGAAACCGAGCGCATCGGCAATATAGAAGCGCTGACGCGCGCGCTGGCAGCAGGCAAACGCTGGGATTGTGTATTTAACATCGCCGAAGGGCTCTATGGCTGCGGGCGCGAGGCACAAGTACCCGCTTTGCTTGATGCTTATCAAATCCCGTATGTTTTTTCTGATCCCCTCGTGCTGGCGCTCACGCTCGATAAAGCGCTAACCAAGCGCGTGGTAAGAGATGCGGGTGTTCCGACGGCGGAATTTTATATTGTGGGGCGAGGGGCGAGGGACAAGGGGCGAGAAAAAAAATCTTCATTCTTCGACCCTCGATCCTCGACCCTTGCCTTCCCTCTCTTTGTCAAGCCCAACGCGGATGGTACAGGCAAAGGCATCACGGAAAAATCGCTGGTGCATAATGAAAAAGAACTACAAAAAGCGGTGAGCGATATTCACGCGCGCTTTAACCAACCTGCGCTTGCCGAGCAGTATCTTCCCGGCCGCGAATTCACGGTGGGTATCACCGGCACGGGTGAAGAATCGCGCGTCATAGGCGTGATGGAAATTCTGTTGCTGGATAAAGCCGACATATGCGGCTATACCTACGACAATAAACAGCAATACGAGGAGCGCGTGCGCTATAAACTGGTGGATGACAGTGAGGCGAAACAGACGGCAGATATCGCCCTTTCCGCCTGGAGAATCCTTGGTTGCCGCGATGGCGGCCGCATTGACATGCGCTCGGACGCTGAGGCCAAGCCGCATTTTCTTGAGGTCAATCCGCTCGCGGGACTGCATCCGGTCTTGGGCGATCTGGTGATATTGTCGAAGCTTTCGGGCCTTACCTATCACGATCTGCTGAACCGTATTCTTGATTCCGCCTTAAACGATCTCTCGCGCTTTCCCCCTCACAACAAACCGGCCATTACCGCTTATGCTTAGCTTAGAGAAAACATTCCGCGAACAACTGCTCGAAAAATACCGTGTCGCGCCTATTGATATACCTTCCTTCCACCGCAATTATAAAGTCTGCGCAAAAGGCGAATGCGCGGGACTCTGCTGCAACGGCGGCGCCGGTTTTTATATGGACGAAGAGCCCGAAACCATCCGCAGGCTGGTCGATGAAAATAAAGAATTCTTTGCTGCGCAGGGCCTCAGCCTTCCTGAAAAGATTTTTGACGAAGAGCTGGATGAAGACACCGGAAAAATCCTTCTCTCCACCAATATCCGCGAGAATGTGAGCTACCCGCCCGGCCTGTTGCCACCGCATTTTCCTGCGACCGCCTGCATTTTCAAACGCGATGACGGAGCCTGCACGCTTCAGACTCTGGGTGTCGAGCAAGGCAAGCACGGCTGGTCATATAAGCCTCTTGCCTGCTGGCTTTTCCCGCTGGAACTTGAGCGCGACGGCAAGCCCTTCATCTCCGTGGCGCATGCCAGCACCGATGAATATACGGACGATGAATATCCCGGCTTCACGGCTTTTACAAAATGTGGCGCGGAATGTGCAAGTGGTGGCAAGCCAGCATATGAAGTGCTTGCGGGCGAAATAACGGAGCTGTCGAGGCTGCTTGATCGCGACTTGCTGTCTGAAATTATGAACTTCAAGGAATCCGCTGCATGAGCGCACCGCTTGCCGCCATACTGGAAGGCACTATCGAAGCGGATTGCCCGCAGGTTGAAGTGGATGAGCTGCGCACCAACAGCGATGAAATCGGGGCGGCGCTGCATGCGCTGGGCTACCGCACCGCTGTAGTTTCCTGCACGCTCGACACTGCGCAGGTGCGACAGGAACTTGAGAAGCTTAATCCCAGCGTCGTTTTCAACCTCGTCGATTCCATCGAGGGGCGGGATAAACTTGCGGCGATTGCGCCCATGCTGCTTACACATATGGGACTGCCTTACACGGGCGCTAATGCGCTTGCCACCACCATCAGCAGCGACAAGGTCATCGCAAAGCAGATCTTAAACGCCAATAACATCTGCACCGCGGCGTGGCTCACTCAAAGCCAGATTGAAGCGGGCGGCCAGGAGCTTGAAAATCCTTACATCCTCAAATCCATCACCGAGCATGCCTCGTTTGGCATGTGCGCGAGTTCCGTCGTCAGCGATCGCGCAACACTCAAAAAACGCATGCAGGAAAAGCAGCAGGAGTTCGGCAGCGAATGGTTTGCGGAAGAATTTATCGAAGGGCGGGAATTCAACCTCGCGATGCTGGCAACAGATGGCTCACCGGGCGTGCGCGCGATGTCGCCTGCGGAAATCCTTTTTACTACTGATTACCCCGAAGGCCGCCCGCGCTTCATCGATTACGCTGCCAAATGGTATACGGATACGCCTGAATATAAAGGCACGCCACGGCGCTTTGATTTCGGGGCGGAAGACACGGCACTTCTGGCCTCACTGACACAGATCGGCCTTGCCTGCTGGCAGGCCTTCGGGCTTGGCGGATATGCGCGGGTGGATTTTCGCGTGAATGCGCAAGGCGTGCCTTATGTCATCGACATCAACAGCAATCCGTTTCTCACTGCAAACGAGGGATTCGGCGCCGCAACCCGGCAAATGGGCATGGAGTTCACGCAAGTGATCCACGCCATCGTCGCGGATGCTTACCGGCGCGCAAGCCAGCCTATGCCAAAGGTATTGGCCGCATGAACCCCATTACTTACAGAAACGTGGTCTTGCAGGACGATGTTGAAGCCATCCACGTGCTGGTCGCAGGCAGCGGCGTGTTCTCGGCGGAGGAAATCGACGTTGCCGTGGAACTTGCGGAAGACGCGCTGTCGCACAAAGAGACTTCCGGTTATCATTTCATACTGGCTGAAGTGGCCGGCAGGCTGATGGGTTACAGCTGCTTTGGGCGCATTCCGCTTACGCAGGAACGTTACGATCTGTACTGGATTGTGGTCGACGGCAACGCGCAGCAGCAAGGCGTCGCCTCAGGAATTTTGCGCAAAACCGAAACGGCCATAAAAGAAGTCGGCGGGAAAATAGTTTATGCCGAAACCTCGTCGCGCATCATCTATGCCCCCGCGCAGTCCTTCTATGTCAAAAGAGGCTTTAAGGAACTGGCAAGGCTCAAGGATTTCTATTCCAACGGCGACGACAAGCTGATCTACGGGAAGAATCTTTAGACCTCCTGCGCAACCGATGATGTAACACATTGATTCTTCCTCTCCCCTTGAGGGAGAGGGGAAAATACATAATCTCACATGTTCAGTTATGCATGAGATCCAGAGATTTATTTTCTGGCTGGTCGGCAGGTGGGGGGAAGCCTTACGTTTTCGTGATATTTACCAACCCAGCTTCTTTCGTCCGGGGTGGATTCACCAAACATATCCGCGAATCGGGTTTTGTCGGCATCTTTCTGCTTCTTCGCAAGAATCTCGTCGAATGTTTTGCCGTTTTTTGGCGAACGGTCGATAGTGATTTTTCTGGTTGCGATGTCCGGATGCACACGGTCTTCCATGCCAAACATCACGAGCTTGCCGATGAGTTCCAGCTGAAAAATATCATTATTTTTTCCACCCATCGCCTTGGCCGGCTGCTCGATAATCCATGTGGTGGGAAAACCGGCAGTGCATTCTGCATTATTTTTTTTATATCTCTGTTCTTTGCCTTCGATCAGGGTATTCAGGCTTATAATTTGATTTTGGTTTAAGCATGGAAAAGCACCTTCATATTTGTTAAATGAATGCGGGGTTAGTATCCCCTTCCTCATCAATCCATGTTTTTCCATGAGCCAAAGCAGGCCGAGGCGCAGTGCTGCATAGTCCAGCCGTTGAAGGGGTTTCGCCGCTTCAATGAGGTGATCGGTGGTGGGTTCTGTGCCTTCCGGAATGCGCACATGCTCTTTAATATAACGTGTAAACAACGCCACGACTTTTGGGAGCCGGTCATGATAAGGATTGTTCCCTTTCTCAAAATCATTGGCGTTTTGGGGCCAATCAAATACATCTTTTTTCACATACCACGATTGCTCTTCACCCAGATATTCGCGGATGGTCTGCGCGGCGGAGCCGATGAATTCCCTTTTGTCATCAAGTTTTTCTGGAACCGGGGCAGAGAGGATATCGGCAGTTTTTTTGACGCCGCATAACCCCATGATACGCTCGAGGCGTTTAGGACCTTCAGCTTCCAGCCAGTGGTCTTTTTTGACTTGCTCTAGAAATTGCAAATCAACCCTTTCATGTTTCACCGGGCGGGTGCGGGTCAGAATTTCATTCAGGTGTGTGGCTTGCCGGACGGTGAGGTACGGCATGAGGAGCGGCAGGCCGTTTGCATCGAGTTTGTGTCCGGCATTCAGCTTCTTCAAATCATCCGCCAGCGCGGAGACACAGCGTTTAATAGTGACTTCTGATTTGGCTTCAAGAATTTGCTGCGCGCGTTGCCGGGAATTTGC